>Ga0055584_100000747_pt1 | contig 31045 bp, 32 predicted proteins | sample OSDHelmetaG_FD_58716 | JGI IMG/M metagenome (GOLD analysis project Ga0055584, IMG submission 58716) | Pelagic marine sediment microbial communities from the LTER site Helgoland, North Sea, for post-phytoplankton bloom and carbon turnover... | ecosystem: Environmental > Aquatic > Marine >... | reverse complement strand
CTAGAGTTCAAATCTCTATCTCACCGCCACATTTAGAAAAACCCGCTAATCAAAAGATTAGCGGGTTTTTTGCTTTTCAGAACAGGAATAACAAGTCTCCTGCTTTCAAAAGGGTAAAAGGGTTTGTAGTGCTAATCCTGAGTGAAAGAATAGATGATAAGCCATAAATAATTTGGTCGGTTGATAGCAAAGGCCGAACCTATTTTGGTTACAGACAAATTTGCGGCTAAAGTGTCTTAAAGTACTTTAGTAAAGCGTTGCTCTTGGTATCTTTATGAAGTGTAAACGTTATGCATTCAGATTCATTTCGCGTCTGCGCTATAATTCCTTTAATCGCTTCTTTTGATACCTCAAAGTATTGAGTCGATACCATGTTTTATACATAAGCATGTTATTACTGATTTTATTTGCCGATAAGAATTTTAAAATGAATAGTATAAAATAATGCGAAGTTATCAGGCTTAACTATATAATAGAGAAGAATTTTAATTCTTATTATCTAACACTAATTCATAGTCTTATGGCTATAAGGAACTATATCATGAAAGTTGCTGTGTTTAGCACCAAACCTTATGATCAAGAGCATTTAGAAAAACTCATACAAGCTAAGCATCAACTTATGTTTTTATCGGTTAGATTAACACCGCTTACCGCTACATTGGCTGACGGTTATGATGCGGTTTGCTGTTTTGTTAATGATCAGTTAGATGAAAACTGCATTCAAATTTTAGCGAGTTATGGTGTTAAGTATATAGCCATGCGTTGTGCTGGTTACAATAATGTTGATCTTAATAGTTGTAAACAGCATAAAATAAAAGTAGCACGAGTACCTGAATACTCGCCCTATGCCGTTGCTGAACATGCTGTTGCTTTAATAATGGATCTAAACCGACACATACATCGCGCCTTTTCCCGCGTACGTGAAAATTATTATTTACTTGATGGTTTACTCGGTTTTGACATGCACGGTAAAACAGTTGGAGTGATAGGAACGGGCAAAATTGGGATATGCTTTATTAAAATCTTACAGGGATTTGGCTGTAATGTTATTGCTTATGACCCTTACGAAAACGATGAAGTCAAAGCTCTAGGTGTTGAATACAAAAGCTTAGATGAACTTTATACTAAATCAGACATTATTTCATTACACTGCCCATTGACCCAGAATACTCATCATATAATTAATCAGCAATCGATTAGTAAAATGAAAAAAGGTGTGATGATAATCAACACGAGCCGTGGAGGTTTAGTAGACACCTTAGCAGTGATAGCAGGTTTAAAAGCTGAAAAAATTGGCTATCTTGGTTTAGATGTTTATGAAGAAGAGTCAGATTTGTTTTTTGAAGATTTTTCAAACACTGTATTGCAAGATGATGTGTTTGCGAGATTATTAACATTTAAAAATGTAGTGATTACTGGTCATCAAGCTTTTTTCACTCGCGAAGCATTAGACGCAATTTCAATGATGACTTTAAACAATCTTACTGCGCTAGAAAACGGTGAATTTGATAAGGCCTGTTTAATCACTTTACCCTAATAATATGAGTCACTCTCTTGAACAGGCAATGTATGTTAGTTGAAATAATTTTTATAATAAAAGAAAGCAATAATATAAGTAATAACTATAATAATGCATTAAACCTATACTATTTTAGTTATTAATTAGAGTAGGGCATCCCAATAGGTATATGTTATTAGTATTAAGAAATAAAGAGTAAACATGAATAGAACTAAATATTTATCAATAAAAGGCTTTTGCATTACAAAAACATCTGTTTTAAGTATTATCGTACTTGGAATAGGCTTTTTATTAACAGTGCTAGAATGGCGCCAAGCAATTGAAGTAATTACTGCAGAAGACCAGATGCGTTTCGAACAAGAAGCTAATAATAGTTTAGCAAATATCCAAAAACGTATGGGTACCTATCAGCAAGTGCTAAGAGGGGTTAAGGGATTATTTGTTGCTTCAGATAAAGTTAACCGGTCTGAATTTAAAGCCTATACTGAACAACTTGATTTGGAAATAAATTATCCAGGCATTCTGGGGGTTGGTTTTTCTCTTCTTGTCCAACCATATGAGCGTGAACAGCATATTCTTAATATACAAGCTGAAGGTTTTCCACTATATAAAATGTCACCTAATGATGAACGAGATTTATATACATCTATTGTTTTTCTTGAACCCTTTAGTGGAAATAATTTAAATGCTTTTGGGTTTGACATGTATTCCGAAAAAGTAAGAAGAGAAGCTATGGATAAATCTCGTCTTACAAATGCCTTAGCACTTTCAAGGAAAGTGAGTTTGGTTCAAGATGCTGAACGTGGCCCTATATCTGGGGTATTACTCTATTTGCCTGTTTATCAAAATAAGGTGACTCAACAAGAAGATAATACCGCTAATTTATTTGGTTGGGTATATGCGCCATTTAGCATGGATATATTGATGGAAGGAATTCAGCTCAATGAATCTCAACTACATTTGAGTATTTATGACGGCACAGAAGTCGGTGCAAAGACTGAACTTTATACATCGGTAGAAAATGTTAAACAATCTAATACACCAGTTTTTCAACAAATAGAACAACTTGTTATTGCTCAACGAACGTGGACAGTTGTTTTTTCAGCAGAAAGAGGTTTCATTCAGTCGCATGATAATACGGAACCGATTGTTGTCTTATTTGTTGGCAGTTTATTTTCAGTATTGATAACTTTGCTTGTTTGGTCATTATCTACCAGTAAAACGCGTGCCGAATCAAAAGCAGAGCGAATGAATAAAGAATTAATTGAAACTGAATTTCGTTGGAAGTCAGCATTATCGGGTGCTGAGCATGGCGTTTGGGATTGGAATCATATTGACAATACAGTGAGCTTTGATACTAAATGGAAAACCATGCTAGGGTACACAGATGATGAAATTAAGAACGAATTTTCAGAGTGGCGTCGTTTAGTCCATCCAATGGATTGGGAGCGTGCTGAAATTGCAATTGCAGATTTCGTTAGTGGTAAAACCAAAATTTATAATCTGGAACAGAGGCTAAAAGGGAAAGATGGCCGATGGATTTGGATTATTTGTAGAGGTGATGTGGTTAGCTGGACAGAGGATGGGCGTATTGCCCGTAGTATTGGTACACATACTGACATTACGACTCAGAAAAACCTTGAGTTAGCTTTGACAGAAAGTGATCAGCGATTTAGAGGGGCATTTGAAACGGCTGCAATAGGTATAGCGTTAGTAGGACTTGATGGCGAGTGGTTGGAGGTTAATCAATCTTTATTGAACATGCTGCAATATGAAGAAGCAGAGCTATTTAACCTAACCTTCCAAGATATTACTCACCCTGAAGATCTGAACTTAGATCTTGAACATTTAAGAGAACTGCAAGCTGGAAAAATACCTAGCTACCAAATGGAAAAACGCTATTATTGTAAAGACCGCTCTATTGTATGGGCTTACCTTAGTGTGTCAATGGTGGTAGATGTAAATGGAAACCCTGTCCATTTTGTATCCCAAGTTGAGAACATTACAGAACGTAAGGAACTCCAAATACGTGTGTTGCATCAAGCTAGTCATGATGAGTTAACAGGGTTGCCTAATCGTCGATTACTAAAAGAAAGGCTGAAAAATACGTTTGATTTAAACCATCGATATAAACGTTTATTTGCCGTGATGTATATTGATATAGACCACTTTAAACATGTTAATGACTTGTATGGTCATGATATAGGTGACGAATTACTTGTTTGGCTATCTAATAAGTTAATCGCTTGTGTTAGGACAACCGATACTTTGGCGCGTCAAGGAGGTGATGAGTTTGTGATGATATTGTCAGGAATTAATTCACCTAATGATGCTACTTTGGTTGCAAATAAAATTCTGCATGAGGTCGGTGAAACTTTTGTACAAGGTTCTGTTGAGTTAAAAGTATCACTCAGCATTGGTATCGCTATGTCTGATGTTCAAAGCAAAGAGTCAATTGAGGAGTTGTTAAGAAGAGCTGACATCGCGCTATACCAAGTAAAACGGTCAGGTCGAAATGGATTTAAACTTTACGAAGAAGACGGTGAACAATCATAATATTTATGGTACCAAAATACATGGGATCTCAAAATGAAATGACTTGTGGTTAAATGACTGGAAAGCATAATATTCAATAGCATATAAAGCTTAAGAGAGTATTGCCTCTAAAAGGAAGTCAAAAAGAGCGTAGAAGTTTTTAATGATTTCTGCTGCTCATTTATGTTGTTTTTTTACTATTATGAATCACATAACCTGTAACAAAATTAATCAGAGCTGCCAGTACTACGCCTAAAAATGCTACGGCCATATCTTTTTGCGAATCCCATATATCTCCTTGAGTTCCTAAATATGCCATGCCTTGCTGCGTAAAAAAAATATCAGCTACTAGCCACTCTATGATTTCATAAATAGCGCTTGTACTAAGTACTATTAGAATGGGTAATGCATACGTTTCACATTTATTAAATTTAAAATATTTTGAAAATAACTCTTGTAAGGGATAGAAAAGTAGCAAACCAAAGCTGAAATGTACTAGTCTGTCGTATTGGTTCCTTGACGTTTCGAATACATCCTGTAACCAAAACCCAAAGAGATTATTGGCATATGTGTCTTTAGAACCATAGATGTGTAAGCATAAAAAAATACAGATTAAAAAATAACTACCATTAGTAAAACGGTAAGTTTTGAAAGTAAAAGTTATTAGTAACAACGCTATTAACGTCAGTGTGTTTTCTATAAACCAATTTGCAATATCGGTAGTACCAATAAATGAATTCGTCCATATAATAATAAAAAAAAGCGCTAAAGCGACTAAAAAACGCATAAATAAGTCCGGTTATAGTAATAATCTCACTTGTAGTACATAAATTGATATAGATCTTGTTTTTAGATGCACCAACCCTACTAAAATACTATTCACTGAATACAGCCGTTAATATTGTCTACAAGTATGATTTGTTGAGAGTGAAATATTGCTCAGTATTACGTTCAGATGATTAAAATACAATTAGTAGTAACCACATAGAATGTCGGATATTCCTTATTTCATATAATATATTTCTCGATTATTATTGTTTTGATTATTCAAGGATAAAAGGCAAATAGTTTTGCTTGGCATTTATTCGTCACTAAATTGATTGCTATATGAAAATTCAACACATTTTTTTATCACTTTAAGAAAACAAGGATAAACCATGAGCAAAATAGACATTGGATTAAGTACTGAGAATAGAACAAAAACTGCAGAAATACTTAAAAAGTTTTTAGCTGATTCATACATTCTTTATTTACAAACGCATAACTTTCATTGGAATGTTACAGGGAGTAACTTTCGAGAATTACATTTAATGTTTGAAGAACATTATATTGAGTTAGCTGTAGCGGTGGATGATATTGCTGAACGAATTCGTAGTTTAGATTTTGCAGCCCCCGGTACTTATAAAGCGTTTTCTCTTTTAAGTTCAATTAAAGAAGTAGAAGGTGTACCGACCGCATCAGAAATGGTTTCAATATTGACGAAAAGTCATGAACAGGTTATTAGAACTGCTCGAGAAGTATTAAAAATAGCACAAGAGGCAGAAGATGAATCAACGGCATCATTAGTATCCGACCGAATGCGTATTCATGAAAAAACCGCATGGATGCTAAGGGCAATGAGCAAATAATTATTATTCGTAACATTGATAAAATAAGCGCTAATGATCGGCGCTTATTTTAGTAATAGAGCCAACATTTTGTTATTATTTTTGACGTTGATATTTTCGACGGAGCTGAAACTAAAAAGTGAACATGACTCATTACATCTCGTCATATTTATTCTCATCATATGGACAGCTATTCGCTTAAAACTATCCCATCTAACTAAGCAATTTAAATTTATTCTTGCGTACAAATTAAGTCATAAATGCTAATACAACGTATTTGACAATCAACTTCAATTAGATGTAATAAGTAATTAAAATGGTATAGTTAGTCGAATTTTTTGCAATAAAAATAAAAAATAGGATTTAAAAATGATTAGTGGATTAGCAAGTTTCTTTACTAAAATAGTACGTCGTTGGCTGCCTGATGCCTTTTTGTTTGCCACAATGTTAACATTTATAGTGTTTGGTTTAGGTATCATTTTTCAAAACCAGTCACCTGTTCAGATGGCAGGATATTGGGGGGAGGGCTTTTGGAAATTATTAGCCTTTGCAATGCAAATGGTGTTAGTTTTGGTTACGGGTCATACGTTAGCAAAAACTAAAGTTGTTGGTTCGATTCTTAAGTCGATTGCAGGAAGAGCCAAAACACCAGGGCAAGCGGTTGTTCTAATTACGTTTGTGGCGCTGATTGCTTGTTGGATTAATTGGGGATTCGGGCTTATTGTTGGTGCACTTTTAGCGCGTGAAATGGCAAGGAATATTAGAGGTATTCCTTATGGTCTTTTAGTCGCTTCTGCTTATACTGGTTTTATCGTTTGGCATGCCGGATTATCCGGTTCAATCCCTTTAAAAGTTGCCGCATCATCAGGGTTTATGTCAGAGATCACTGGCGGCGTAGCGATACCTGTTTCTGAGACGATTTTTGCTTGGCAAAATCTTTTAATTTTAACTATTTTACTTATCACCTTACCAATTATTAATTTAATGATGATGCCGCCCAAAGAAGATATTGTCGAAGTAGATCCTTTGTTACTTGAAGATGAATCTGAACCTGTTATTAATAAAGCAGAAATGACACCTGCAGACAGAGTAGAGCATAGTGTGGTGATATCTATGCTTCTTGGTGCGCTGGGTTTTGGCTACCTTATTCACTATTTTGCAAATGGTGGTTCACTTGGGCTTAACAGTATAAATATGATTTTCTTATTTGCAGGAATTATTCTGCACAAAACACCCGCTAACTTTTTGCGCGCTGTTAACGAAGCAATACGTAATACCGGTGGCATTGTTCTTCAATTTCCTCTTTATGCGGGAATTATGGGAATGATGGTTCATTCAGGACTAGCCACTTCTATATCGCAGTGGTTTGTTGAGGTATCAACGGTAGCTACATTTCCTTTATTTACTTTTCTTAGTGCTGGTATTGTTAATTTCTTTGTACCGTCAGGTGGAGGACAATGGGCTGTTCAAGGACCTATTGTTATGCCAGCTGCGGCTGAGTTAGGTGTTTCACTTTCTAGATCCGCTATGGCTGTTGCTTGGGGTGATGCATGGACTAATATGGTACAACCTTTCTGGGCGCTTCCACTATTAGGAATTGCAGGGCTGGGTATTCGAGACATCATGGGATATTGTGTAGTGGCACTACTTTGGAGTGGCGCAGTGATATCATTGGCGCTTATGTTTCTACCTTGGGGATGATATTTAATCCCTTTTGACCATTGGTGAGTATGCCTACGGTCAGTGAAATAACTGAAGTTGTGTAAGACTTTGTGTAAGTTGAATAACCTTCGCCAAACGAAGGTTTATTTATATTACGTAGTTTTTGTAAGGCTATAAAATAAGATTACTGAATAAAGTTAACAATCACAGTATAATTGCAGTCATATTATCCATGGTAGTTAAGACCCCGAATGGCAGAGCAAAAGTATCACCCTGAATTAAGCGTGACCAATATTAATTTAACTGACGATAATAACTCATTAATTAAGCCCGGTCTGATAAATAATAGTCCAGAGTTTATTGATAAAAATACTGTTCAAAATACCATTTCTGTTTCACATAAAAAAAATGATGAAACCGATAAATTCCCACCTAAAATTATACTCGCCACGCTTAACGCAAGGTATTTTCATACCAGTTTTGGTTTACGTTACCTTTACGCAAACTTAAAAGAGTTACAGGAATTCTGTGAAATTAAAGAGTTTATTATACAAGATCGTGCCATTGATATTGTTGAACAAATATTAGAAACTAATCCTGACATTGTTGGTTTTGGTGTTTATATCTGGAACATTGTTGAAACAACAGATGTTGTTAACCTATTAAAAGTGATAGCGCCTGAAATTAAAATTATTTTAGGAGGGCCTGAAGTCAGTTATGAAACTGATCAGCAACCGATAGTACAGTGCGCTGATTATGTATTAACAGGTCCTGCAGATTTAAGCTTTTATCAATTGTGTAAAGACATTATCAATAATACGCCACCTGATAAAAAAATAGTGCACTCGCAACCTGTAGAGCTAAAAGACTTAGCATTACCTTATAAATATTATACCGATGAAGATTTAACCCATAGGTTACTTTACGTTGAAGCGTCGCGTGGTTGCCCATTCAAATGTGAATTTTGTTTATCGTCTTTAGATAAAACATCAGTACCGTTTGAGATAACCGTATTTCTTGAACAAATGGATATACTCTATCAACGCGGTGCACGTAATTTTAAATTTATCGATAGAACCTTTAATTTAAACATTAATACGACCATGCACATTATGCAGTTTTTCTTAGACCGTATGACTGACGATCTTTATCTTCATTTTGAAGTGGTACCTGATCACCTCCCTAGAAAATTAAAAGAGTTATTAGTGCTATTCCCTGAAGGAAGTTTACAATTTGAAATTGGTATACAAACCTTTAACACCCAAGTTCAAAAAAATATTAGCCGTAAGCAAAATAACGCCAAGTCAAAAGATAACTTAATTTGGTTGAAAGATAATACACACGCACATATTCATGCGGATCTTATTTTTGGTTTACCCGGTGAAACCTTTGACACTTTTAAAGATAGTTTTAATCAACTTTATCATTGTCGCCCACATGAAATTCAAATGGGTATTTTGAAACGCTTAAAAGGGAGCCCTATAATTCGTCACACAGAAGCATTCGATTTACGTTTTAATCCTTTACCGCCATTTAATATATTAAGTACAGATCGAGTGAGCTTTGCTACTATGCAACGTATTAATCGCTTTGCGCGGTATTGGGACATGATAGGTAATTCAGGACGCTTTAAATATTCATTACCCCATATATTGTCCGATAAACCATTTGATGATTTTATGGCGATTACTGAATGGATTTACAATAAAACAGGGCAAATACATAAAATAAACCTGAAAAAGTTATTTGAACTCATTTCACAATCAGTTGAAGCGTTATACCCAGAAAAACATGAATTGGTGATTGAGAAAATTGAAGTGGATTATGAAGCAGCTAAATTAAAAAGTTTGTTTAGTAGTTTGAACCTTTATGCCGTTGAGAAAGTCCAAGCGGTCATTAAAAATAAATCGTTAAAGCGCCAACAACAACACATGAGTTAAATAGCAAACTGGCACTTAGTTAAAAACATATTTTCCAATGTATGTCGCTAAAATAGTTTTCATAAATTAGTTTAACTAACGGGATCCTTTGACTCATATTATACCGTTGGGTACAATATAAGTATTGAAATTTATGTATGAGAACTTTTGTGGCTGCTGGTAGAAAAAAATCATTTAATGAAAACGAAGCTCTGCGTTCAGCTATAGACGTTTTTTGGGCAAAAGGCTATGCCGGAGCGTCATTAACTGACCTAACTAAAAGTATGGGGATTAACAAACCAAGTTTGTACGGTGCTTTTGGAAATAAGGAAGCGCTATTCATTAAAGCAACCAAACTGTATATTGAATTAAGGATGCAAGTTCACAGTGAGATTCTAGTTGAACCAAACATGCCATTAGGTCACCGTCTAAAAAACTATTTAATGGCTGTAATCTTAAACCAATGCGAATCAGAACAACCAAAAGGATGTTATTTGGTCTTATGTCAATCAGAATTAATAAGTGGGGACATTCCCCCATTAGCGGCTAATTTTTTGAAAGAAATGGAAGAGATGCCTAAGCAACTCTTTATCGATATTTTTACTAATGATCCCGAATCTATTACACGTAAACTAGACCTCCATGCCTATAATAACGCACTTAGTTTATATACTTTATTAAAAGGAACTGCTTCGATGGCTCGTTCTGGCATATCTGCTGCAGATCTTGAGTTTGTTGCTGATATCGTCTTACGTGGTATTGGCTTCGAATAAGTAACCATTATCTAACGTAGCTTTATTTCTAAAAATATCAACACACCATATTTTTTAATTCACATAATTAATTGTAAATAGTTTTCAATTCTTTTCGAATCCTTAATAGCAGTCTTACTAATCTAAGTATTTGTTCATTACTCTCTATTAAAAAACAACCAGAAAATTCAATTTTTAACATAAAGTCAGTGCCTTATAGTAGATTTTAATTCTGTTTACCTGAGTTTTATTCAGAAAAATTAAATCAGTTATTAGTTAAAATAATAGTTAAATTATATTAATTCAAAGTTCATTTGACTTATTTGTACCGATCAGTACAATACGTGTATCTGATTGTACCAAGTGGTACAAAGTTATTAAATACAGATCAACCTTAGTTACTAAAATTTAATAAAAGATTAAATTAACTAAAAATTACTTTTATAGGAAAACACATGAAAAAATTCACAGTACATACCATTGAGTCGGCACCAGAAGAGAGTAAGCCTATGCTAGAGCAATCTGTTAAATCTTTTGGAATGGTACCTAATTTACACGGTGTTTTAGCTACAGCACCCGCAGTACTAGATGGATATAGAGTTTTACACGAGCTATTTATGAATACGTCTTTTGATGCAGAAGAATTAACGGTTGTTTGGCAAGGGATTAATGTAGAGCATGGCTGTCATTATTGTGTGCCCGCTCATACTGGTATCGCTCATTCAATGAAAGTGTCAGCTGAATTAACACAAGCATTGCGTAATCAAGAAACAATGCCAACCGCCAAGCTACAAGCGTTACTTGATATGACTTTGATTATTGTTCGTAATCGTGGCCATGTATCGGAAGAAGAGTTAGCTAAATTTTATGCTGCTGGTTATGGAGAACAACAAATCTTGGAAATTATTTTGGGCCTTTCACAAAAGGTTATCAGTAATTATACTAACCATATTGCAGGTACCGAAGTAGATGCACCCTTTAAACCGTTTACTTGGGAAAAACCAATTAAGTAAATTATTCTGCTGACTGATAATCAATTCAGTCAGCAACTAGAAAAAACAATTACATCTGCTTCCACATCTCAAATCTTTTATTAATCCTCTATACCTCATATTGAACTAATCATATGTCTATTTAGTAAGAAAAACGTTAATCAGTTGAAAATATCAGATAGTTATTAAAAAAACGCTTGGCTTTAGTGTACATAAGCCAAAAGAATTGATAAATTTATTAGTTAATAACGTTTAATCATTCTCAGCTTAACATTTTCACAATATATGGATTATTAATGACCAATTTAACGAATTTAGTACCCCCTGGTGTAGTTACTGGAGAACATTTAAATACATTGTATCGTGTTGCTCGGGAGCACAATTACGCTTTTCCAGCAGTAAATGTTGTTAATACCAACTCGATTAATGCCGCACTTGAAGCAGCATACCAATGTAAATCACCCATCATTATTCAGTTGTCGCATGGCGGAGCTGCTTTTTTTCTTGGTAAAGGCGTTCCTTTAAAAAACCATGAACCTGCAATTTCAGGTGCTATTGCCGCAGCAAAATATGTTCATGAAGTAGCAAAGCATTACGGTATTCCAGTGGTTCTACACACAGATCACGCAGCTAAAAAACTGTTACCCTGGATTGATGGTTTGTTAGATGCAGGAGAGGAGCATTTTAATTTACATGGTAAGCCTTTATTTAGTTCACACATGTTAGATTTATCAGAAGAAACCTTAACTGAAAATATTGAGACTTGTCAGCAATATTTAGCTCGTATGTCAAAAATTGACATGGGCATTGAAATTGAATTGGGTTGTACTGGAGGTGAAGAAGACGGAGTCGATAATTCAGACCTTGATACCTCATTACTTTATACACAACCTGAAGATGTAGCCTATGCTTACGAAAAATTAATTGAAGTGAGTGACTCATTTACCATTGCCGCTTCTTTTGGGAATGTCCATGGCGTTTATAAACCAGGGAATGTCCAGTTAACTCCTAAAATATTAAAAAATTCTCAAGCTTTTGTCTCAGAAAAATATGGTTTAGAACATAATCATTTAAATTTTGTTTTTCATGGTGGTTCAGGCTCTGCGGCTTCTGAAATAGCAGAAGCCATAGGTTACGGTGTGATAAAAATGAATATTGACACTGATACACAATGGGCAAGCTGGCAAGGTGTTTCTAATTATTATCAAGAAAATAAAGAATATCTTCAAAGCCAAATTGGCAATCCTACCGGTGATGATAAACCAAACAAAAAATATTATGACCCACGTATGTGGTTACGAACTTTAGAGCAGTCGATGAGTGAGCGTTTAACACTTTCATTTAAAGAACTTAACTGTATTGGTCGATATAAGGATGAAGTATGAAGCGTTTAATTCCCTGTTTAGAAAAAGATAATGTTGAAATTGAATTGATCCTACTGATCAAAACTATATTAACGGCTTGTAAAGAAATCTCATTTAGAGTTGGCCAAGGTGCGTTATCTAATGTACTTGGATCTACTTTAGATGAAAATATTCAAGGTGAAACACAAAAAAAATTAGACATTATTAGTAATCAACTCCTTAAAGATATGTTGCTGGAATGTGGCAAGGTTAGAACCATCGCCTCTGAGGAAGAAGATTCTGTAGTACCTGCAACAGAAGGCGCTCCTTATATCGTTGCTTTTGATCCGCTTGATGGCTCATCAAATATTGATATTAATGGTCAAATAGGCACAATATTTACTATTTATCGTGCCAAAGATGATGTGCCAGCAGGTAGTGAGTTACAGTTTTCACAAAAAGGGACAGAGCAAGTTTGTGCTGGTTATGTGTTATATGGCCCTTCAACCATGTTAGCGTTGACCACTGGCGGTCCATCGCGGCTATACACGTTAGATAAAACACAAGGTTGTTATTTATTAACAACTGAACAAATGGAAATTCCGACAAGTACACAAGAGTTTTCGGTCAATATGTCGAATTTCAATCAATGGTCTTCAGGTTTTACTCACTATATTAATGAGTTACTTTTGGGTAAAGAAGGAGTGCGTGATAAGAAATTTAATATGCGCTGGAATGGAGCGATGGTTGGTGACGTACACCGTGTTTTGTCACGTGGTGGAATTTTTTGTTATCCAAACGATACTAAGAACCTTGAACAGCCTGCCAAATTGCGTTTGCTGTATGAAGCAAATCCGCTCTCAATGCTCGTTGAAAATGCTAATGGAAAAGCCTATACCGAACAAGAGCGAATACTAGATATTGAACCATCACATATCCATCAACGTGTAGCTGTTATTATGGGGTCAACTCAAGAAGTAGATGAATGCTTAAGTCATTTAAAAGCAGAATAAAAAACATAGCCATATTGAATCACCAAAATAAGTTTAGTGTGGCTATTATATAAAACAATGGATTAATAACGTTTATTAATCCATTGTTATGTTAATTAATTTAAAAACTGTTTATATCAAAAATTTTTGGCGCGAACCAGTTTAGATAATCTTATATTTAAGAATTAGGATATAACTTACATGCTACCAAGCACCCCTGAGTGGAAGTCACTTGTAAATCATTATAATAAAAATATACACATACAAATGCGTGACTTATTTACTCAAGATACTGAACGTTTTAATAACTTTTCACTTTCTGCATCGGGAATTATGTTAGATTATTCTAAAAACCGTATTACTGATGAAACCATGCACTTATTAATGAATCTGGCTAAGTCATCCGATTTATTATCAAAACGTAATGCAATGTTTAGTGGTGCTGCTATCAATACAACGGAAAAACGTCCTGTATTACATACCGCGCTACGTAATTTTTCGGATAAACCTGTTTATGTCGATGGCGTAGATGTCATGCCGCAAATACAAAAAACATTGGTTATGTTAGAAAAATTTGTTAATGATATTTCATTGGGAAAGAAACTAGGGCATACGGGTAAGGCGTTTACTGATGTGGTTAGTATCGGTATTGGTGGCTCTTTTCTTGGTCCTAAAATAATGTCTGAAGCGTTAAAACCTTACCAACAATCTCAATTGAAAGTACATTTTATTGCTAACGTAGATGGTTGTCATATTCATGATGTGTTGACGAAAGTAAATCCTGAAACCACCTTATTTATAACATCATCAAAGACATTAACAACCCAAGAAACGTTACGTAATACATTAACCGCAAGAGATTGGTTTGTTTCTGCGGCAACATCTGAGGAAGTTAAGCATCACTTTGCTTGTGTTTCATCTAACATTGAAGCAGCACAAAAGTTAGGTATTGATAAAGATAATATTTTCCCTATGTGGGACTGGGTAGGTGGACGTTATTCAGTTTGGTCTGCTATTGGTTTACCATTAGCATTAGCAATAGGTTTTGATAACTATCGTGAGTTTTTACAAGGTGCGTTTGAAATGGATGAACATTTCACACAAGCACCACTAGAAAAGAACTTACCTGTCATTCTCGCTTTATTAGGTATTTGGTACCGTAATTTTTATGGTGCACAATCACAAGTATTGCTTCCTTATTACCATTATTTAAGAGGATTACCTGCCTACATCCAGCAGTTAGATATGGAAAGTAATGGTAAATCGATTTCAGTTGATAATAAATCTTTGTCTTATGATACAGGTCCTATTATTTGGGGAAGTGAAGGTACTAATGGTCAACATTCGTTTCATCAACTAATTCATCAAAGTAAAACTCCAATTCCAGTTGATTTTTTGATGCCATTGTTCCCTTACCATCAGGTGAGTAATCATCATGATATGTTAGCGTCTAATTGTTTTGGTCAAAGTCAGGCATTAATGGCTGGGCAATGTCTTGAAGAAGTTAAAGCCGCGATGAAAAAGTCTAATTGTGATGTATCTGAAATTCAGAATTTGTCTACTCATAAAGTAATGGAAGGCAATAAACCGAGCAATACAATTTTATTTGAAAAACTAACACCGAAAGTACTGGGTAGTTTAATTGCGATGTATGAGCATAAAGTATTCGTACAAGGTGTGATCTGGAACGTAAATTCTTTTGACCAATGGGGCGTTGAATTAGGTAAAGCGTTAGGAAATAAAGTATTAACAAAAATATCAGATCCTACTGAACAATTGGATATGGATGGTTCAACTAATGAACTAATAAAGATGTATAGGTCGAGATAGCAAGCTTTCTAACCTCATTTAAAAATCGCATTATTGCGATTTTTTTGTTTTTTCAACATGACTTAAGAAATTTAGCCATTATTTATTAAAATAAATATCTATAATAAATCGCTTTTACCGCTTAATTAACATACGCTTTAATTACCCTCACAAAATAATTATATTTGGGTGTGATTTATGAAACCATTATTTATATTTACGTTATTACTTTCATTCCCCGGATTATTTTCTTGTCAAAGTAGTCATATCCAAAACTATAATCGTAGCGGATATATTCAATCAAACATTAATACGTTATATCTTGATCAAAATTTTAGTAAGCCTATTTCATTCGAAATAGAGTCAGAGCATGATATTTTTATGCTAGACAGTGACATGATTGCATTGGTAAACGAAAAATTAAAAAAAAGTTACAGTCCATTAAAAAAATCCGAAGCTTTACTGCATCATATTTTTTCTCAAGACAATATTGCGCTTAGTTATTTAAGTGACGCAAATATTACAGCAAAAGAAGCATTTCATAGTCAAACTGCAAACTGTATGTCATTGACCATTATGGCGTATGCTCTGGCAAAAAAAGCTGGCCTTCGTGTTGATTTTCAACAAGTCGAAGTGCCTGAGTATTGGGTTAGAAATGGTAAGTATAATTTATTAACAGGTCATATTAATTTACGTATAGAGACAAAAAGAAAATATGACCGTACAACTATTTATACCGCCGATTCACTAGAAATAGATTTTGATCCATATGTACGTAAGGAGTCCTTTGCCAAACGGAAAATCACAAAAAGTACTGTGTTAGCAATGTTTTACAATAATAAAGGAGGACAAGCTTTAGTCAAAGAAAACTATGCAATGGCTTACCAATACTTTAAAGCCGCAACACAAACAGACGAGTCATTAAGTTCTGCTTGGGGTAATTTAGCGGTACTGTATAAATTAACAAATCATAATCAAATAGCAGAGAAAACTTATCGGCATGCCATTGCACTAGAAAAAAACAATTATACCGCTTTAGCAAATTTAGCTATTTTACTCCGTAAGAATCATGACACGAATGAAGCAGATAGAATAGAAGATAAGCTGAAGGCGAAAAGAGATAAAAATCCTTATTATCATGCCGTTTTAGCTGATGAAGCATATTACAACAGTAATTATAAACAAGCCTTAGTGCATTATAAAAAAGCCATCAAGCTTAATCGAAAAATACACGAATTACATTTTGGTTTAGCAAAAGTTTATTATAAAATGAATAAAATTTCTGCCGCACAAAAAGCAATGACAATGGCAATACGATTTAACAAAGTTAAATTTACCGACAATCAATACATTGCGAAACTCAACTTTCTTAAAGCGGAACAACTTCATTAGCTACATTAAATTAAATATTGCAGTCATAATAAAACTGACTAATTGGACAAATAATTTCAAAGCATTATATTTACACGTTATAATGTATTAAATAAGTAAAATAAAAAGGTTAGAGTTGATGGAAAAAAAATTTATCACAGCAAAAGAATTACTAGAAGATTCATTTCGTTTGGCAGCTAAAGTTTATGAAGATGGCTTTAGACCACAATTTATCGTTGGTATTTGGCGTGGCGGTGCACCTATTGGTATTGCTGTTCAAGAATATTTTGACTTTAAAAAAGTAGAAACAGATCACATTGCTGTACGTACCTCTTCTTATTATGGTATTAATCAACAAAGTAAAGAAATTACAGTGCATGGTTTACATTACATCATTGAAAATGCTAACGCAGATGATGGATTACTTATAGTTGATGACGTTTTTGACTCAGGCCGAAGTATTAAAGCACTTATTAGCCAACTTCAATTATTAATGCGTAATAATATGCCGACAGATATTCGAACGGCTTGTCCTTGGTATAAACCAGAGAATAAGCAAGTAGATATCTCGCCTGATTATTATGTTCACAAAACAGACGAATGGTTGGTTTTTCCGCATGAAATATCAGGATTAACGCCAGATGAAATAATTGCGGGTAAAAGTGATTTAAGAAATATTCACGACTTACTTCTATAATTTTATAAAGTCTTTTAACTTTTAAATTAAATAGTATATCTCCTATGATTAGAGCTTTATCATTATTTTTTACGTTATTAATCTCTAACTCGGTCTATGCTGAGACAGTAAAATCAACCGTGGTTTTACTGTCTGTTGATGGATTTTCTTATGATTATCTACAAAAATATAAACCGAAAAATATCCTAAACTTTGCTAAATCAGGAGTTAGTGCCCCATTATTACCAGTTTATCCCAGCAAAACGTTCCCTAATCATTTATCTATCATCACAGGTGCATACCCTGTTAATCATGGAATAATCCATAATCGTTTTTATCATCCAGAGTTAAATCAGAAATACCATTTAAGTGCAGGAAAAGAAAATGCAACATGGATCACAGCTGATCCCTTTTGGTCTGTAGCAGAAGAAAATTCTATAAAATCAGCTGTATATTTTTGGCCTGAGTCACAAGCGTTAGGGCACACACCGCCAACTTATAATATCCCATATAATAAAATTGTAACAAATAAGGCACGATTTAAGCAGTTAATCAAATGGTTGAAATTGCCTAGTGCTGAGCGTCCTCACTTTCTTGTTGGTTATTTTTCTACCGTTGACTCGGCAGGCCATCATTATGGTATCGATTCACCACAAATCACTTCAGAAATTAGAAAGTTTGATGTGCTATTTGGAGATTTCTTAGAGAAAATTAGTAACGAAATAGATCAGCCAATTAATATTATTCTAGTGTCTGATCATGGTATGACACCGATAAAAAAAGAAGCGACTATTTTTACAGAAGCAACTTTTAAATACATTGATATTAAATCTGACGGTATTACAGTTACGTATAGTGATACACAGTTATTTTTTTATTTTGATAAAACTAAAGTATCTAAAGAAACTCAACTGAATATAGAAAAACAACTCAAGTTAAATCAATTAGAGAATGAGAAACCTTATAGCGTGTATAGTAAAGGAAATTACCCTGAGCGCTGGCATTTTAATGCTGATGTCGAAATTGTACCAAATATTATTCTTGAAGCAAAAGCACCAGCAAGTTTTTCCAACAAAGCAAACCCAACAGTATTTAATGGTGCAACGCATGGTTATGATCCTAAATACAATAGACAGTTGGATGGTTTATTTATTGCTGCAGGTACTGATATCACTCAGAATAAAATAATTAAGCCATTTCAAAATATTCATATTTTTCCTTTGATGAATAAGCTACTTGGATTAAAAGAGCATGAAGGTATTGATGGTAAACAACAAGTATTAGAATCGATCATTAAATAGCTATGATTTATTTCATAAAATGTTGATAGAACGATAAATTACTCTAGCTTTTTAACTTGATAATGGTAATCTGACTGTAAGGGATTTATCAACAATAAAAAGTTTAAATGCAAAATACTTATATCGCTAGACAAGCTATCTTTAATGAAAAATTAGAAACCATTGGTTATGAATTATTATTCAGAGACAGTCCGGATAATCAGTTCCCCGATGTCGAACACGATGTTGCTAGTTCAAAGTTAATTATCCAAAACCATATTCATGGTGATATTCAAACAATTAGTATGGGAAAATTAGCTTTTATTAATTTCACAGAAAATTGTTTAATTCATAAATTTCCATTGATGTTTGACAAAGACACTATAGTTATTGAATTAGTAGGCCAAGAAAAACCAACTAAAAAACTACTTAAAATCATCAAGTTTTATTATGACAAAGGTTATAAAATTGCCCTAACTGAATATGATTTAGCACCGCATTGGGATTTACTATTTCCTTACATTGAAATAGTAAAAGTAGATATTGAAAAAATAAACACTAAACGTTTATTACCTGCTGTTGCTAGAATGAAGCCATTTAATGTTGCCATCGCAGCAGAAAAAGTTGAAACCAAATACCAAAAGCAAACACTTGCAGAGGTTGGTTTTGATTATTTCCAAGGCTTTTTTTATCATGAACCTGAAATGATAGAAGGTCAGTCGTTAGCACCAATCAAAACACAAATGCTGCAATTATTAAGCGAAACATTTAATTACCCACTTAATTATGACACTGTGGCTAGTATCATAAGTCACGATGTAAACTTAACTGTTGGCTTATTAAAAATGGTAAACAATGTAGCAACAGGTACTAGAGTAGAAATAACATCCTTGAAGCAGGCTGCGGCTTACTTGGGTGAAGATAAGTTAAGACAATTTGTCTCTATATTAGCTTTATCTAATTTAACCTCAGAGACAACAGACGAAGTATGTAAACAAGCGCTAATTACAGGTAAGATGATGTTTGCTCTTAGTGGTAAAGGTGCATTTAAATCGGTGACAGATTTTGCTTTTATTACCGGATTACTTAGCGCGATTGAAGTCATGTTATCAATGCCTATATCTGAAATAGTTAAGACAATGCCATTAGCTCAACCCATTGAAAATGCACTAGTAAAGCACGATGGTTTACTTGGACAATTACTCGACATAACGACAAGTTACATACTAGGACACGAAAATTTAAAAACTAATATTAATTTGATCGAAAGCTTAGAACGGTATTCTTTAGATAAAAGTATCGTACAAGCAGAGTTTTTGAAAGCGAGTGAATGGTGTCAAAGTTTAAATATAGATAACCTCTAAGCAATAATAACAAAAACTAGTATCAGTTGCTGTATTCGTTAGTTAGTATTTAATAAACCTATCTTTTTGATAGGTTTTTTCTTTTAAGTAGTTAATAGTAAGACCGTGTATTCTATGGGTAATAATTAAACTAAAATGTATATACTTCAAAAGGTAGTTTCTATGAATAAAACTTTAAAATTAATTTCTATACTAATAGCTTTAGTCACTAGTGCCACTTGTTTCGCCACCCATTTAAAAGTTGGCGAACAAGCACCAAATTTCAATTTACAAGCGACTAATGGCGATTTTTATCAATTAAGTGATTACAGAGGAAAACAAGCAATAGTTTTAGCTTGGTATCCAATGGCAAATACTCGGGGCTGTACTATTGAATGTAAATCATTGGTAGAGCAGGGGCATTTAATTAGACAATATAACACGAGCTATTTTATGGTGAGTGTTGATCCCATTGATGATAATAGAGATTTTGCTAAAAAAACAGGTGCAGATTTTCCAATGCTGAGCGATCCATCGAAAGAAGTAGCTAAAGCTTATGATGTTTTGAATATTATGCGTGTTGCTAGTCGTGTTACTTTTTATATTTCTAAAGAAGGTAGAATATTAAAAATTGATGAGGACATTAATCCCAGAACAGCGGCTGAAGATATCGCTGAGCATTTAAATGATCTTAACATTGCACTAGCACAATCTAATAGCTTGAATAATTAGTTTCATCTGTTTAACAAGGATTTTTTCCATTGAAATATTTAATCATATTATCTGTTATCGTTTTATCTGCTTGTAGTTCAACACCAAAAATAATCTCAAGTTCAGGTGCTACCGATGCTATGAGCTTAATTCAACAAGTATCAGAAAGTTCACCTAAGGGGATTAAAGGAGTTTTTCAGTTATTCATAAAAGCGACAGGTATAAAGAGAAATGTTGTTTATTTGAATACAGAGTTAGATTACAGAGACAGAAGAAATATTACGATAGCACTTCACCCTAAATTGGTTAAAGCTTTTATTGCTAAATATGGTGCCTCACCTGAAGAATATTTTATTAATAAAAATATCAAAGTTAAAGGTGAAGCTAAACAAGTGAAAATCTGGCTCATCTCAGATGGAAGAAGAACGGATAAATATTATTATCAGATTCATATTAAAGTGGTATCAATTGATCAACTTAGCGTTTTACTATAAATTCTTTCAGCCTTCATCAAGTATGGCTATTAAATAGGGAAATTTATGATTAGAAATATATTTTATGTGTTTGTTACTTTTGTATTATCGTTTTACGTCAACGCAGAAGAAAATTTGATCTCATTGCAAAGTCATTATTCGGCAAAAGAAACTGCTGATAGGTTTGAGTCAATTCTCAAAGATAAAGGCTTAACACTATTTGCTAGAATTGATCACCAACAAAATGCGGCTACTGTTAATTTACCTTTAAGACCAACAGAGGTGATAATTTTTGGTAATCCTAAAATTGGAACTCTTTTAATGCACTGTGCTCAAAATGTCGCAATTGATTTACCTCAAAAAGTACTCATAACAGAAGATGCAGACAAGAAAGTTTGGCTTTCCTATAATAATCCTAACTACATTAAAAAACGTCATAATATTGTAGGTTGCGAAAAAGTTACAAACAAAATTGCAATAGTACTAAACAAGCTAGGTATTGGTGCAACATCAAAATAACTTTTATCTAGCCAGTTAAAAGCTATGATCTTAAAAAGCCTATATTCCCTTTATCACCTGCCTGAATTGATAAGATTGAAAAGATAACCGATATTTTTTAGTCGTTCAGCCTTTGTTTATTCAGTTTATTTAATGTATACGATAAAAAACAATCAAAACCACATGATTTTTTTATAATATTCGGGTAATGTTATTAGCCAAATTAATAAAAATTAGTATAAGGAAATGAGATGTTTAGTCATATTATGGTTGGGGCAAATGATATTCAAGAATCTAAAGTTTTTTACGATGCAATTTTAGGTGAGTTAGGTTATAAACCAGGAGTGATGGACGAAAAAGGACGTTGTTTCTATTTTACCGATACAGGTATTTTTGCTATAACACCACCTATTGATGGGAAACCTTCAACCCATGGTAATGGGACAACAATAGGGTTTTCTGTTGATTCTGGCGAACAAGCAGATGCATGGCACGCTGTTGGAATTGCAAATGGCGGCGTAAACTGTGAAGATTTACCCGGTATAAGAGAAGGTGGGTTAGGCAAATTGTATCTTGCTTACTTACTCGATCCTTCAGGTAATAAAATTTGTGCACTACACAAAGTCAGTTAGTAAAAGCAATTGTTTTGAACGATAGAAGCTAATTGATTGTAAAAAAAGCACGTTAGGTGCTTTTTTTAATTAGAGTACCCTTTATTCTACATTTATATACATTATAAACCGCTAGCTGGGCGACTATCTTTCATTAACAAATCTAAGGTTACCTGAGCTTTTTTGGGTTTTTCTAAATCTATTGTTTCAATCATTTCACATTCATCTCTGATCATTTCAGAAATTAGGCTAGGGTAATGACGGCAGTCTTCAGGTCTATCTAAGTAAATTTTACAGGTGTATTTTTTCTTGGCCAGTAAATTAATTTGCGGTTCTATTTCTAGAAAGGGACAACTTTCCAAGCGCAAACCTGTATTGGGATCAAACCATATTTCGTTATTTTTGACGAATTCAAAAATATCAGGGTTGAATATTTCCCATAAATCAATCTCTTCTCGTGTAGCAGAAAGATCCTCACCTCCATATTTAATACAACATTTACCGCATTGATTACAATCTTTCATGGTGTACTAATTATTAAGTGTATAAATCGTTATTGTAGCACCGTTGATTATTGTTAGCATATATGGCGAGCTCACTTTTTACTATGACTATGTATAAGTGTATGTATTACTATTTAACATTCTTGCATGATGCACGTTAATATTTTGATTTGTTATGCAATTCATAATAAGCTCATAAAAATACGTATTTTAACTAACAAAGCAAAGTATAAATAACGAGAGAGTTATGAAGCGAAATATAATATTATTTGACATAAATGAGACGGTACTTGACCTCAGTACTTTAAAGCCCAAATTCAAAGAAGCTTTTGGTGACGAAGGCATAACCACAACATGGTTTTCTATGCTTTTGCACTCATCAACAGTGTGCATAATAACAGGTGTTAAAACTGATTTTGCAACCTTAGCAAGCACAATGCTTGATTCAATTGCTGCGCGTATGAAAATAAAGCTGTCAGATGAAATGCATAAAGACATACTAAGTAGTTTTGCTAATCTTTCACCTCACAGTGATATAAAACCTGCACTGATACAATTAAAAGCAGCAGGTTTTCGTACGGTTGCTTTTTCAAATTCATCCCTTAACCTTATCTCTACACAAATGGTAAATTCGGGACTCACAGAGTATTTTGACGATATTATTTCAGTTGAAACAACAGGGAGCTTTAAACCTGATCCTGCAGTTTATAAATTTGCAGCAGAAGAGTTAAATCAGCCTCTTGAAAATTTGAGATTGGTTGCTACTCATGATTGGGATACTCATGGTGCTTTGTCTGTAGGAATGCGTGCAGCTTACATCAATCGTTCAGGGACTATCTACCATCCTTTATACTGCCAACCAGATATTACAGCTAGTTCAATGGAAGATATTGTTAAGCAAATTATTGATAAAAATGGATAAGTATTACCTCAAATTATAAATAATTAATATTTTTATTGAGAATTTACAAAAAGTTAAAGTTTTTTTTCACGCTAGTTAATTTTATCTCAGAAATAAAGCATATGGAGATATATGAACATAAAAGTATATATTGATCAGTTTAGTGAAATATCTCATTTAAAAAGAGAGCAACAATACGTATTACTTGAAAAAGCATGTAAAGATGCTTGTGCTAAATTAAAGTTCTTAAATTTTTATTTGATAGCTTTTTTGATACGAACTTTATTTGTCACTATTTTATCAGGTGGTAGTTATTTACTTTTTGGCTATTCGGTTTGGTTAATTATAATGACAATTATTGTAGGTTTATTACTTTCTAGGATAGCTGTAACTGAAATAAACACCTATTTACTATCTAAAAGCTTGAAAGAAATAATATTAAATAAATCATAAAATAATGTCTGATTAACTTACATTATCTAGCAGAGAAGAATATGCGTAAATCTGATAAAAAAATAGAAAACCAACTTATAATAACCTTGACGGATTTGTGTGATACTGCGTTAAAAAATTTGACGGGTTTTGAATGGCTAACGCATTTAGTTAATTACAATAACTTCCCGGCAAGCTTAAAAATTATTTGTGTTTTTGATACCAACGATAATCTTTCCAATTTTACTAACAGTCAAAGTTGTCATGAACTAGGTATATTAATTCAAAAAAAACTGTTTGAAATAGATGTAAATCTTACCAACATATCTAAGCAAATTGCTTACGATACCGAGGAAAATTGTTTGAAAAGTCATAATGGAGAATGGGCTGATAGACTAAAATAACTAAGTGCTTAATAGATAAATAACACTTTAATAATAAACTAAAATAAGGTCAAGGTGTGTTAAACTTCGCTTTTTATAGCGACTAGTATTTATATCAATAGGTATTCATCGCTCTAATTTACCTTTTATAAATTTGAGTAAAACATGTCAGATAAATTATTTTTCAAGGGCCGACAGGATGCACGCCAAAATCACATTAAATATGGTCATACTAATAACCGTACTAACAAATTGGGTAGCAAGAAATATCCATTAGCATTAGTTGTGACCAGTGAAACACGTAAACTTGAGGTTGAGTCATTGGTTGCTGAGGCTGAATTATTTGCTGAGATAAGTGTAGATACTAATGAAGGGGCTGTTGAATCTATTGCTGAATTAAACGTAATGCTTAATAAAAAAGAATCAGTAAAAATAGCTAAATTACCGGGACGTAATGACCTTTGTAGCTGTGGTAGTGGTAAAAAGTTTAAAAAGTGTTGTGGATAATAAGTTATTAAAAAAGTCTTGTGCTGGTATTTTATATGACTAAGAAGTAACAATATGTGCCAGTCCAAAAATAAATCAGACATGCTTCGCGATGCTTTTCTATTTCTAAAGCGCTGCTGCATGCTTGTTCTTGTAACCTAATGCGTTAACTCATTCATTTTTGATTCCTATAGAATCAGAAATGATTAATCAGAACTGAAATGAAAATTAAATTTTATGAATCAAGCTATCACTGGTTATCATCAAGATGCCGAAAATGATTGGGTAGCTGAATTAGTCTGTAGCCATTTTCAGCATGTAAGACATAAGCCCCCATTTATTAATAGACCTTGGGTTGCTACAAAAATAGGGCGTTGTTCTATGATAGGTTACAAATTAAATTGCAAAAAATGTGATGCTGGAGACCCACCAGACATACTGTAAAAGTATTCACAGGAAAGTACTCAAAGAAAATATTCACAGGCACAGGTCACAGGAAATTATTATGAACTTAGATAAATCAACAAAGCGTATAGCAAAAAGAGTAAAAAAAGGATTTCAAGGTTATCCTCAGATAACCATTGCTTATTTTGGAGACTCAGTCGATTTAGCATCAGAAGTTGTTGTTGGGTTTATCATGGAAGAGGGTTCAGCAGTACAAGAACAAACATTTTCAAGTGAAAATGATGTTAGAAAAGACGAAACTATCCAAACAACATTATTAAAAATTATAGAACGAGTTGATGCAAAAACAGTTTTAGAAGCCTCAGGTATTTCTATTATCAAATAGCCCTAGTGAACAATAATTTAAATATTATACGCAGACTCTTTATCTTACTTATTATTATAACCACTAATTTATTTCATCGGATGTTATTTTTTACTCTGCTGCCGTTGAAAAAGTTTTTTCTACTTGGAGCCGACTAAAATTGAATAGCATTGATCAATTTGTAAAAAATTGGGGAAGTAAAAGCACTATGGTACCCCTAAGTGCTGATGATATATCGGCGCTTGAATCAACTTTAGCGGTATATTTACCTGATTCATATAAGTATTTACTTTCTACTTATGGTTTGGTGCACTCTCCCAACGTGCTTACTAAAGTATGTGATTTAAATTCGAATATTTCAGCGGTCCAAGATTTCTTAAGTTTAGAGGATGTGCTTTCTTTGACAAAGCTCTATGAGATTATGGGTATGCCGAAAGGATGTATTTTATTCGCTTCAGATTGTAAGGGGAATATGTTTTGTTTCAAGGGTAACGATTATAAAAGTAAACAAACAGACGCACCTGTATGGTTTTATGATCAAGGAAGTTGTTGTGTTCAACAAGTGTCTAATTCTTTCACTGAATGGTTGAATGAATTTAATATACTTTAAAGTAGTTACTTTGTTTATTTTGATAACTAGTGATGATGTTTTATCTAATCATTATAGAGAAATTAACCAATGAATGAAGCATTAAGCTCTAACATTATCGCTATTTGTAATAAAAAAATTGAGAGTAAAGGCGATAATGTCAGTTTATCATTTTATGCTTTTTTTGCTAATAAAAATGATAAACCTGAACTATTAATGGAAGTAGCAACTTGGTGGATACAAACGCATAAATTAGATCATTTTGTAAAAGCCCATAAAATTAAAAAAATGATTCAAGAGGGTTTATAAACGTAAGTTAAATAGCGACAAACCAGCAATAAATAAACGTTAAACTAGGGATGTTAATTCCCCACGTAAATTTACTTGCATCAATTGACAAATTTCATTGTAATTAAGATTTTGACTAAGCAAATAATGTAATTTTGTTAAGGTTGCCTCTAACGTCATATCATGCCCACTAATTACACCAACTTGGCTCAGTGCATTTCCTGTTGCATAACCTGCCATATTAACCGTGCCTTTGGTACATTGGCTGCAATTTATAACAATAATATTTTGTTGTTTTGCTTGTGCTAAACAAGCAAGAAATTCTTCATTTTGTGGCGCATTACCGACACCATAACTTCTTAATATCAACGCTTTAACGGGTTGCCTAATGGTGTTTTTTATCACGTCACTACTAATTCCAGGATATAAGTGCACAACACCAATAGGTTGCGGAGTAATATTACGCACGGTCACTTCTTGTTCTAATGCAACACAAGAGGCAATTTGGCCGGCAACAATATTAATATTTATGCCTGCCTCAAGTAACGGTGGCATATTAGGAGAGTCAAATGCGTTAAAGCCGTCAGCATAGGCTTTAATTGAACGATTACCACGAAAAAGCTTATTGTTGAAAAATAATCCAACCTCATTGATTGGGTAATTAGCGGCAATATATAATGCATTTAACACATTTACTTGCCCGTCGGAACGTAATTGACTTAATGGGATTTGTGAACCAGTGACTATGATTGGCTTATTTAAATTTTCAAACATAAAGGATAATGCTGAACTTGTATAAGCCATTGTATCTGTGCCATGTAACACGACAAAACCATCATAATCATCATAGTTCGCTTTGATATCATCCGCAATATGTTGCCAATCACTTGGTGTCATATTAGAAGAGTCCATTAACGGTTGATATTCGTTAATGGTGAAGGCTGGCATTTCATCACGATGAAACTCAGGTAGCGAATTGATTGAATCAGTTAAATGACCATCAACAGGCACAAAGCCTTCATGACTTTGTTTCATGCCAATAGTGCCACCTGTGTAAGCGACGTAGATACGTTTTTTCATAAAGTAGTCCAATTTATTGTTATTTATATCGGCAAGTATTTTTTATTGAATACTACAAGCAAGACATAAAACATACATACCTTGTGGATCATTAAATTGATTCATTTTTGTAAATTCAGTTTGTATCTGTTTAATAAACTGTGTCATAGGTTTAGTTGCGCCACTATTTATCGACGTTAATAAAGCTGAATCGTTCGTTGCAATAACACTTTTAGAATTCATCATTGCACTGAGTCCTAATAAAGAACCTAAACGAGTATCTGCTAACAATTGTGCTTCTCCCATCAGTTTTTGGATAAACTTATCACGCGAAGAAGCTTGTTTTTCAATTAATAAAGTATCATAGGAATCAAGGCTTGCTAATTTTGCTGCAACAACAATAGCATCAGATAAATTACCTAGCTCATCAACTAAACCAAGTTCCTTCGCTTTTTTACCTGACCATACTCTCCCTTGAGCCACTGAATCTACTTGCGCTAAAGTCATGTTTCTATTTTCAGCAACTAAGCTAATAAAATCTTGATAGCCTTTATTTATACTCAGTTGAAATAATTGTGACATGCCTTCAGTCAAAGATTGCGTTGGACCAAATCCTGAAATATCCGTTGTTCCAACACCATCAGTATAGATACCTAGCTTACTTAATGTGTCTTCAAAAGTTATCATCATGCCAAAAATACCAATAGAGCCGGTAATTGTTGACGGCGCAGCAATTATTTTATTCGCAGGAGCTGAAATCCAGTATCCACCAGAAGCAGCATAAGTACCCATTGAAGCAACAACAGGTTTCCCTGCTGCTTTTAATAGTTCTATTTCTTGACGAATTATTTCAGAAGCAAATGCGCTACCGCCGGGGCTATCAACACGTAGAACAACGGCTTTAACATTATCGTTAGCACGGGCTTGGCGTAGTAATTTTGCGGTTGAATCACCGCCTATAGTCCCTGGTTTTTGTGTACCATTTAAAATAGTTCCTTTAGCAATTACCACGGCGACTTTATTTGCTGAATTTTGTTGTAGCGGAATAATGGGTGTGGTGGCGAACAAGTAATCTTTAAAACCAATATGGTTATAGCTGTCACCTTTTTTGTTTTTACCAACCATTTCAGTTAATTTACTGCGCATTTGTGATCGTGTTTTTAATTCGTCAACCCAGTTGTTATTTAATGCATAGTTAGCAAAACTACTATTAGCCGCAGTAAATTTACTCAACAAATCAGTCATGTTGTCATCAAAATTAGTAACACTAAAGCCTCTTTGTGTGGCAACATCTTGCTTATATTGCAGCCATAAGTCATTTAACCATAAAGTGTTGGCTTCTTTTGCTTCTGCTGACATATCATCACGTAAAAAAGGTTCTACTGCAGATTTAAATGTGCCCACACGAAATATGTGTTGATTAACAGCAAGCTTTTCTAATGCCGATTTGAAATACATACCATAACGACCATAACCATCAAGTAACATAAAGCCTTGTGGGTTCATCCAAATATTATCAGCATGGCTTACTAGGTAATATTGATCTTGTGAAAAAGTATCACCTAAAGCAATAATCTTCTTTCCTGAGCTTTTAAAGTCTAATAAGGCCGCACCAACGTCTTGCAGTTTACTTAAACCAGCTGACTTTAAGCCTTGCAGTTGTAAAACTAATAATTGCACCCGATCATCATTTTTTGCTTTAGCGATAACATCTAATACATCAGCTAATAATACTTCAGGATCCTCTTCTGTTTGGTCCATTGCTTCAAATAATAGCGCATCTAGAGGATTGACTTCCCGTTTTTGCTCAACCAAGTCACCCACTAAATTTAAAACTAAAGCAGTTTCATTTGGTACTATCACTTGCTCAGAATCACGGCCTAGCATCGTAATAAAGCCAATAAAAAACACAATAAAAATTAAGTTTAAAACAACAGAACGCGTTAAGGTAAATATACGCCAAACGCTTGATACAATACGTTTCAAAAGATTTGTTAACTTACTCATAAAAATTATCTACAAAATAGTCACTAAAAGATTATTGTTATTTTAACTCAAACGGCGTTAAATTTGACTATAAGAATGTAAATAAATAAGTATTCTAAGCACTTATATTTATTAATACTCACAATTTTCCTTATTTGCTCTTATTACTATTAATTTCTTCATCAATAATTCGCCCCAATGATAAACAGCTAAACCTAGAATGACTAAAAATGCGCCTAGAATAATTTTATTATTTATCACTTCATCGTTAAACATAACACCTAAGGTTAACGCGATGACCGGGGTAACTAAGGTAATTAAAGCGACAGTACTTGCCGATAATCTTTGCAATACAAAAAAGTAAGAAAAAAAACCAATTAAAGAACCAAAAATTCCTAAGTAAATGGTGGCCCATACTGATTTATGCTCCCAATTACTCGTTTCTAAGCTTCCATCAAGAAGTAACCAGTTAATAATAAAGAAAGGTAATGAAACGGTTAATGCGCCCACTGTTGTTGCCAATGGATGAATAGCTAACGAGATACTTTTTACTAATACGCCGCTTAAGCTAAATAGAAATACTGCAATTAAAATGAAAAATAAACCATAAATACTATCACCATTAAGTGAAAGCTTATCAGCACAAACTAATGCTAGCCCTATAAAAGATAACAACATTGATAATTTACGCACACTGGATATTTTAGGTTCAGCTAAAATTCTTCTCGCAAATATCGCTGAAAATACCGGCGCTAAACCAAAAGAAAGCGATAAAATTCCGGAGGATAAATATCCCGCAGCTAAGTACGAAAAAGACATTCCTCCAAAAATACCTAGTGCAGAAAAACAATATAAACGAATTGCTTTTTTATGCCAAGGTAATTCAATTTTTGTAATAATAATAATTAGGCTGCCAATCGCTGCGGCGATAGCCATACGTAGTAGTACTGCCATCGTTGGGTTTATTGTTTCACTGCTCCATACAATGCCCAACGGTGTGGTAGACCAAATTAATAATACGGCCAAATAGGCAATAGACACTTGCATTGTTACGCTCCTTTAATTTTTACTTGGGTTAACAACCTTTGGGATGCGTTTTATTGTGATAAAAAAAAGCCGCAAAGGTTAAATTTTGCGGCTTAAATAATGTGCTTAGTTAGTAAGAGATAGTGCTAACTTGAACGCTCCGCATAAAGTGGCCACAGACGAATGACCTGAGTCTTCCAACATAATGTTGTTAGATTCAAGCATCGATTGAGGTTTACTTTATTTATTGCAGGCAAGTTGTCTACAGTAAAAGCGTTATTCATAAATATCTCTTATACCTAAGTAAATTAATTATTTAGTTTTATAATGTTCAGTTTTTATATTATTCAGTAATGTTAACCAAATAATATGCTTGAAAGTCATAGTGCTATCCGCAGTTAACTAAGTCAAGTTAAAATCAACGTAATACTTATTTTTAAAAATTTGACTATATAATTAAGTGCGTCCTGGCTTCGTTAGTTATACACTAACAAAATAAATTTTTACTATTAAACAAAAATTATGACCAG
>Ga0055584_100000744_pt1 | contig 31077 bp, 27 predicted proteins | sample OSDHelmetaG_FD_58716 | JGI IMG/M metagenome (GOLD analysis project Ga0055584, IMG submission 58716) | Pelagic marine sediment microbial communities from the LTER site Helgoland, North Sea, for post-phytoplankton bloom and carbon turnover... | ecosystem: Environmental > Aquatic > Marine >... | reverse complement strand
CATAACAGTTTAAATTTAGTGCATTTTTAAACTGTCTCGTTTTTACGTAAGGCTACACCTTTGCTTATTAATACTATTTCTCCTTTAGATTCAATCTCTTTTTGATCAATTAGGATAACTTTCATATTGGACAAATGTACCAATATTTGATACAGTACACAAATCGAAAGAAGGTGGGGCAATATGTCTAAAACGCTTTTACACTCACGCAAACAGACTAAAGTCAGATAATAAACCCCTTCATATTTTATAGTTTAATATTTTTTAGGTTTTATAACCTATTTTATAATTACATTTAGTTTCTATTACTAGTACAGGAATAAAAACTACAATATGAACTTCGACTTCTCCGAAAGATCAATCGAACTCCAAGAAAAGCTGAAATCCTTCATGGAGCAACACATTTACGCTATATAACTCCTCTATCAATCGATCATATAATAACTTTGACCTTTCAATAAAAAAATATGAAGACTAAAATTACAGAGCTTTTTGACATCCAATATCCTATCATGCAAGGTGGGATGCACTATGTAGGATTCGCCGAACTGGCAGCAGCGGTTTCGAATGCAGGAGGAATAGGTACGATCACGGGCTTGACTCAAAAAACACCTGCTGATTTAGCCAACGAAATTGCAAAATGTAAGGATATGACAGACAAACCATTTGCTGTCAACCTCACTTTTTTGCCAACCTTAAATCCACCTGATTATCCTGGTTATGTTAAGGCCATTATTCAAGGAGGAGTCAAAGTAGTTGAAACTGCCGGGCGAAATCCGCAATCAGTATTGCCCCACCTCAAGGATGCTGGTATAAAAGTGATTCACAAATGTACTTCTGTCAGACATGCTTTGAAGGCACAAAGTATAGGTTGTGATGCGGTTTCTGTAGATGGATTTGAATGTGGAGGTCACCCTGGAGAGGATGACATTCCTAATATGATCTTATTGCCTCGAGCAGCGGAGGAATTAGAGATTCCGTTCTTGGCATCTGGAGGAATGGCTAATGCTCAGTCTTTAGTAGCTTCTCTGGCCATGGGAGCTGAGGGTATAAATATGGGAACACGTTTTATTGCTACTAAAGAAGCACCTGTCCATGAAAATGTAAAACAAGCCATTTTAAATGCTACTGAATTAGATACTCGACTGATCATGAGACCATTGAGAAATACAGAACGGGTATTGAACAATGAAGCAGTTGAAAGACTTTTAGAGAAGGAGAAGAATCTTGGTGAGAATCTCAAATTCGACGATATCATAGAAGAGGTGGCTGGAGTCTACCCTAAAGTGATGCAAGAAGGAACAATGGATGCGGGTGCCTGGTCATGCGGAATGGTGGTAGGCCTAATTCATGATATTCCCACGTGCAAAGAATTAATCGACCGAATCATGAAAGATTCTAATGAACTGATTCAGGGAAGGTTGGTTCAGTTCTTAAACTAGGAAAGAACCATTTCAAAAATCAAAAAATGACTTTTCAGGACTACCAACTGCCATATCTAAAGGGATACTACAAAAATTCGCTTTGCCCTGCGGAAGTAAGTGGTCCACGTCCACAAAAGCATGCCAGAACTACGGGCTTAAATATTCAAGTAAACGAGACATTAGGTCCAGTTACTCGTCAACTTTCTAGGGAGAAATGGGTGGTTAGAAATATAGAAGCAGACGTTAACTCTAATCAGATATTATATTATCCAGATACTGGTGAAGCTATATTAGATGATAAGTCATATAGCTATAAGGTAGATGCTGTGGTAGTAGATATTGAAACGGGAGAGGAAAAGGCACGCAGCAATACAGGAACTAGGATCTCTGCCAATATGCTCTGGAGCGGGGTATCATCGAGATGCTTATATGGGAGGAGGTCTTGCTGGCACTTTGGTTCGAATCTTTGTTAAGGAGAAATAGGTTAAGTAATAATTTAGAAAAAACATAAACATGATAGCAGAATTATACACAGAAGAGCAAAAGCTGTTTAGAGAATCGTTCAATACATTTTTGCAGCAAGAAGCTCTACCCTATTATGACCAATGGGAAAAAGATGGCATAATAGACAGAAGTCTTTGGACTAAGGCTGCAGAATTGGGCGTATTAGGAGTAGATATAGCTGAAGAGTATGGAGGATTGGGTTTGCACGACTTTAGATACAACACTATCATCTGCGAAGAGATATCTAAGCTCAGTATGCCAGGAATAGGGTTTTCTACTCAGAGCGATATAGTGATCCCCTATCTCAATACCTACTGCACACCGGAGCAGAAAGCTAAATATCTGCCCAAAATGGCATCTGGAGAATGGATAGGAGCTCTCGGTATGACTGATCCTGCGGCCGGAAGTGATCTAAAGAATATCCAGACCTATGCTGAAAAGAAAGATGGCTACTACATACTCAATGGTGCCAAGACCTTTATCAGTAATGGTATTTTTGCAGATGTGGTTGTGACTTTCGTAAAAACCAGTAAAGATCCAGGAAGTAAAAGTTATTCTCTATTCATATTAGAAAGAGGAATGGAAGGTTTTACCAGAGGAAAAAACTTAGATAAGATTGGATTTAAGGCTCAAGATACTGCTGAGTTGTTTTTTGATAATGTCAAAGTGCCTTTTGAAAATGTGCTCGGGGAGGCGAATAAAGGGTTTTATTATCTGATGAATAATCTACCTCAAGAAAGGCTGGGTATTGCCATTGGTGGCTTAGCCAATGCTGAGGCACTTTTAGAAGAGACGATGCAGTATTGTAAGGACAGAAAAGCTTTTGGCAAACAAATAGGTTCATTTCAAAATTCTCGATTTAAAATAGCAGAGATGAAAACAGAATGTACCATTGCAAGAAACTTCGTAGATACATGCATCTGGGAGTTGACACATAAAAAACTGACTCCTGAAAAAGCAGCAATGGCGAAATATTGGGTATCTGATATGCATTTTAGAGTTTTAGACGAATGCTTGCAACTGCATGGCGGCTATGGTTATATCAATGAATACAAGATCGCACAAGCATGGCGTGATGCCAGAGTAGAAAGAATCTATGGAGGCACCAATGAAATCATGAAAGAAATCATTGGAAGAAGCTTGGGGTTTTAGATTTTAAAGGGTCAGCAATAAGGGATCAGGAGAGAGGTATAAGGTGAGGCAATTTTGATATTCATATTGTATTACTTCTTTTCAGTAAGCAATTTATCAATAGAGTGATAGCCAGACAAAATAGCTCCAGGTACGCCCATTTGTTGATAGGCATCATTAATCTCTCCTGCGAAATACACCTTTCTATCAAGCGACTTGTTTAGAGTTTTTAGATCGGATTTTTTTTCTTGAAATCCTTGAGTCCAAGTACCCAGTGTTAATTGATGTTGCCCCCAATTTTCTAAAATGTAATCACCTGTATAAGTCTCGGAAGCTTTGCCATTAAATATATTGTCCAGTTCTGCTATAGCTGATTTTACTATTTCTTCATTAGATTTTAGTTTGTAATAGTCTTCTGTCGCGTTTCCAGCTACTAGTAGTCCCAAAATATTGCTTTGCGTTTCTTTTTTAAAAGCAATATCATAAAAACCCTTTTCTCCATTTTTGACTTCGAAGTTGATGGCATCTGGATAAAATTTTTCTGTAAACTTCATGGCTAGCTTTAAGCCTGGTAAAAATTTAATGTTATTGATCGCATCCTTTCTTTTATCGCTTAAACCAGGTAAGAATGTGATATGATTTGATTTCAAAACACCGATAGAAACCGTTACTAGCACTTTATCTGCGTTATGAACTTCCCCATTTTTTGTTATCACCTGTACTTCTTCACCTGAGTAATTAACTTCCGTTACGGGTGAATCAAATTGAATTTTATGCTTAACCGTTGCAGCAATGTTGTCGTTGACATAGTCATACCAAGTAGAGTTTTTAAATTTGGATTCAGGCATAAATTCATACATGAAATCATTTTGAGACTGGGAGACTTTATTATAAGATGTCCCATCCCAAGTGTAGGTTTCTTCCAAATGATAAGGTATTAGCTCTTCCTCTATTTGACTACCTGCTCTGCCTTTTAATGCATTGAGCACAATAGGAGCACTATGTATCCACTCCGCCCCAATGTCAATAGGAAAATCAGCAAGGGTTGTGTCTTTTTTGAGCCTTCCGCCATATCGATCAGAAGCTTCGAGAATCAGATAGTCTACATTATTTTGTTCCAATACTTTTGCCGCAGCTAAACCAGAGGCTCCTGCCCCTACAATGATCACTTTTCCTTTGTAGTTATAGGTTTTGTGGAGTGCAGTTTGATCTGGGATCTTGTTGTGAGCTCGTGCCGCCCATTTGAAGCAACTCGAAAGGCTTAAACCGAATAAGCATAAAATTAAGATTAGCAATAGACTATTAACTTTCATTTTTATTTTTTAAAAGTGTTGAATATCCTAAGATGAGGAGAGTGTTAAAAGGAATGTTCCAATAATGAGCCAGTTGAAAAATATTGTTGTTTTCTTCACCACTCCATCAATACTGCTGTCCATCTTTTCGATGGTCTTCATAAAGCTTTCTTCTTTTACTTTAGAAGAACTATTGTCAGGTGTTTTGTCGCTCTTTGAGTTTTTGATAACCCTTTCTATCAATTCTCCCACTTCTTAAAAAGAAACTCCAACGGACAAAGTAAATCGGTCAGATTTACCTAAAACATATTTGGGTTCGACATATAATACACGTCCACTATCCAATTCGAAATCGGTAAATATGCCAAGGTTGAGTCCCCAAAATGTCGTAGTGTCGGTATCCAAAAGGTTTAATCCAGCAAAGGGTGAAAAGCCTAAATCACCAATTTTAATAAAATCGTTATAATGTTGATCAAGGTCTAGGGCCCAATTAATATTATTATCCAATAGATAGCTGAAGGTTACCGCAGTTCCTGTTTTTTCATGAATATCAAACTTGACCTTAGCCTGAACACCTATCTCAAAAGGATTGTAAATCGTTGTGCCACCAAAGCCAAAATTAAACCTGTCTTGAGCAGAAATTGTTTGGACACAACTAAAAAGAAAAAAAAGAATAGTAAATTTTTCATCCTGTATTTATTTAAGAATTTTAGCTAATTGTTTGTATCACCTTGTATAAATTATTCCTTTCAACAGCTCTTTAATTGTTGATACCAGAGCTACTTAACTATACCATTCCAAAACAATTCCCAAATTGTTTTTTCGACTGTGTTATAGTCAATACCATTTTTGATTTGATTGTCACCTAAATGAATGATACTGTCGAAATATGCATTAACCCATTGGGCATCCACAGTTTGATTGCAATGTCCTTCTTCGCATAATTTGCAAAAAATCTTCAGACCTTCGACTTCAACTTTCTCAAGATATTCATCTTCAAACTTGTATTTAGATTTGAATCTTTCATACAGAAAGTAAATCGTACTGTAATTAGAGAACATTTTCAACTCATAAGAGAAAAGATCTTTTATCGTTTCTATAACTGGTTTCCTTTCGCCAATTATCTCCATAATTCCTTTGTAGTATTTTTCAGCCAAAGTGTCAAAAACAGCAATGATAAGTTCCTCTTTGCCATCAAAATACCGATGTAAGGTTCTTCTACTTACCTCAGCTTTTGTTGCTATTTCTTCTAACGAACAATTCTTATCATTCTCTAAAAGTGAAACAGCAGCTTGTATGATATTTTCTTTAGTATTTTTCATTTTGGCACACCCATGTGACAAAAGTATAAAAAATGTCATACAGTTGTGACATTTTATAAAATATTATACTTTGTGAAAAGAATACAATCACTAAAAAATGTACTCATCATGAGCGATTAATAGGGACCCTATAAAGAATAGGGTCGATGCAGAATAACTTTCGATCTCTGCCTTTATCAGTAATGGCATCTTCGCTGAGGTGTTAGTGACTTTCGTCAAAACCAGTAAAGAGCCAGATAGTAAAAGCCATTCTCTATTCATATTGGAGGAAACACAAGAGGAAAAATTTAGATGAAATTGCTCAAAGGAATTGACTCATAAAAAACTAACTCCTGTAAAAGCAGCAATGGCAAGATCGCACAAGCATAGCGTTATACCTGAATAGAAAGGATATATGACGGTACTAATGAGATCATGAAAGAGATAATAGGAAGGAGTTTGGTTTTTTAGCAATTGAGGTGTGAGATTTCAAGTGTGAAAATTTTACAATATATACCACTCCGCCTACCACAAACTTCAATATTTTTACTACATTAGGTTTTGAAACCTAAGCGCCTATTTGAAATTATGGATTTGGATAAGAGTCTTGATAAGATGACGCATTCGTAGAAAGAAAACTAAAAATGACTACAACAACGACTTCCACAAAAGCACAAATATCAAGGTTGAAGTCTCTGCCATCAGACAAGCCGATAATTGTGCTCAATTTGTTTGCCTTTAATGATAAAGCTCAATATAAACCAGAAGACCCTGAGTACGGTACTCCGAAAGCCAATGTCACAGGTCGGGAAGCTCTTCAATCATATTTTGAAGCAGGATCAAAAATCACCAGAAAGTTAGGTGTAAAAACTATAATCAGTGCGGAAGTAGATCAAGTAATGGTCGGACGAGAAAACGTCCAATGGGATATGACAGTAACCCTATTTTTTCCTTCTCGTCAAGCCTTTATTAACATGATCTCAAATCCAGAATTTCAAAAAGCATCTAGGCATAGAAAAGCCGCTCTTTCGAATCACTATAACATCCATATCAATGGAGAAAATTTCGAGATGTAATTCTTCAATGAATTAAGCAAGCTCATCAAGAAAAACCATAAAATGCTACAACTTTTACCAGATAGTAATATCATATCTAGTTTTGAGAATAAGATTCTCTTATTTTATTTTTTCAAATTAGAAAATTCAAAGGAAGGCGTTGTCATACAACAACAATTTGCCAATCATCAAGGTACCTGTTTACATTGGTTTCATTGTGAATATGCTATAATTGGCGGAGACTCTGATTTCTGGACCCATGCGGCAATATTTCAATTCCCAAATTTTAAAGCAGTAAAACAGGCCGTTCATCAAGGTATAAGTAACAAGAATATAGAAAGTGTACAGGGATTTGCAGTGCGACCAACTCTGCCTCCTAAATTCATCCTCTTCCTTTTCAAATTATTAAGACCCATTGGCCATTTATTAAGTCAAAATGCTAAAAAAAGAACTGCTGATGAAATACTGGAGTCCTTAGAAGATGAAGGTAGAGTAACACCTAGAAAATATCAAATCGAAAGACATCTCCAAAATACAAGAACTTCGAAAGCCTATATGATTAATCTATTACACACTTACAAAAAGGCACAATATGGCAATGGAAATCAATCAATGGTCAGCGGAGACACGGCATATTATAGAAGATATGGCTTAGTCGCGCTAAGAAGTGTCCTTATGCAAGGAGGTAATTTAATCTTGTCTGGAAAAATGGGACATCCGATTATCGAATATAATGCACCCAAAATGACCAAAGGAGTATGGGATGGCATTGGTATCATGGAATATCCAAATCCTTCTAAATTATTTGCATTAAAACATATGCCAGGGTATCAAAAGGCATTAACTCATAGAGATGCTGGTCTAGAAAGAACAGTGCTAATTATTTCAAAAAAGGATACATAATTTTATTTACAATGATTAAGAAGCTCCTTTTCACATTCAGCATTTTATTACTAATTGGGATATCAGGTGTCATTTGGTTCAAATGCAACTGGCATCGTATGCCAGGAATTATAGACAGTATTAAAAATCCGACTGGACCCAACCAAGAAGTAATATGGCAAGATGGGCCTGAGACAAGGACTTCTGACAAGCCCAATATCATTGTGATTCTAGTAGATGATATGGGTTTCAATGAAGTGAGTAGTTATGGTGGCGGTATGGCTAATGGACAATTCAAAACGCCCAATATAGACCAACTGGCTGCCGACGGAGTTTTGTGTAAGAATGGATATGCTACTACTGCGGTGTGTGCAGCTTCTAGAGCTTCTCTTTTGACAGGCAGAAATTCCACTCGCTTTGGGTTCGAATTCACTCCTACTTCAAAGGGATTTGGGAAGTTTATAGCAGAATGGAACAAAGAATCAGTGCAACCTTATATTTATAATCCCGAAGTAGACGAACGATTACCCAGTATGAGTGAAATGGGTCTGCCACCATCCGAAATCATCTTACCAGAAATACTGAAGCCAGCTGGTTATCATAATGTACACATAGGGAAATGGCATCTTGGAGGGTCAGATAGATTTCAACCTCTTCATCAGGGTTTTGATGAAAGTCTTTGGATGCAGATAGGTAGTTTGTTTTTACCAGAAGATGATCTCAATGTTGTGAATGCCAAATTGCCTTTTGATCCTATAGATAAATTTCTATGGGCCAATCTGCCCTATGCTGTAGAATTTAACGATGGTGGTCGCTTCCAACCAAATGGACATCTGACCGATTACTTTACGAATGAAGCCGTCAAAGTCATTGAAAAAAACAAGAATCAGCCCTTCTTTATGTATCTCGCTTACTGGGCAGTACATACTCCCTTGCAAGCCTTAAAATCTGATTATGATGCACTTTCATATATAGAAGACCATACAGAAAGAGTACAGGCCGCAATGGTAAAATCAGTAGATAGAGGAGTAGGCAAAATCCGTCAGGCCTTAAAAGAGAATGGAATTGATGACAATACCATTATTATATTCACTTGTGATAATGGTGCTCCGCATTACGTAGGCCTTCCTAATGTGAATAAACCTTTTAGAGGATGGAAAATATCGTTATTTGAAGGCGGCATACATGTTCCTTTTATAGTGAATTATCCAGATAGTATTCCTGCTGGACAAGTGTATGAAGGACGGGTTTCTAATATTGATATTTTCAACACCGCCGCTAATCTAGCTGGTGCTGCCTTGCCGACTGATCGGAAACTGGATGGCACTAACATTCTTCCTTATTTAACAGGAGCCAAATCTGGTAGTCCAGAACGTCCACTCTTTACCAAAAATGGTACGCTCTCACAAGTCATCAAAAACGATTGGAAATTACTCTGGGACCAACAGCGGCAAAAGAAATGGCTTTTTGATTTACAAAATGACCCTACAGAAAAATACAACATCATCAACCAAAACATTACCAAAAATAAAGAGCTAAGTGATTTACTCACAGCGTTTTTGGCCGAACAAGCTGATCCACTTTGGGAAGGTGCGACGACCTCTCCGATTCATATAGATAAAAATTTGAAGGAAGCTAAGACTAAGGAGGATGAGTTTGTTTATTGGCAGAATTGAAAAGAATAGCAAAGACTGAGTTCAATTTTCAGCCGCCATTTCTGTTGCAATCATACCAGGTATGTTTTCTTTCAATTCTTGATACGCAACTAAGCCCTTTTCTGTGAAATAGGGATAATGAAACTCCCAAATGGCAGTAAGAATACTTGCTATACTGACCTTTTCTTCACCGAGCACTTCGCGTTCTATAAGTGACGAGTTCAATATCCCCCAGATATTCTTAGCAAAAAAATAGAAATGACTCTCATGAGGTTCAGGCTTTATAAGCCCTTTACCTGCAGCAAGATATAATCCATTCTTGGTGAAGCTAATCACTTGATTCATATGCTTTTCAAAAAGCGAAGCTGCCTCAGGTACTAATTTTATAATCTCTAATAAATCTCTTTGAAAAAACCGATGCTCTATTTGGAATCTAATATATTGAATACTCACTGCGGTATAATCATTATTCTCCAAATGCTCCATATTGGCGGCACTCATTTTGCTACGGTTATCCGTCATCAACTGTAGTACTCCTTCCATTAAGTCTTTTTTAGTCTTGTAATGGTAGGAGAGATTGCCTGCACTGATACCACATTTCTGAGCTATATCTTGCAATCTTACATTGCTGACCCCTTTTCTGTTAAAAAGGGCTGTTGCATTGTTTAATATTTTGAGTTGAGTTTTTTTCATGGAAGTAATTTAATAACTATGTTTTCTGACGAGAATGACGGGTTGGTTCTCAAGAATGGGCAGATTTGGAGATGCATAGCATAGCTACGGATCGAGAAATATGCTAATAAATTGAGGATCAATGTGTTGTTCATAGGCGATATGATATGTTTTTAAATCACTTCACAAATATGATTTTGTCCGCTGCTCTCGCTTTTAGAACTATTATATCAGGTTAATTGATTATTAGGGTTTAAAACCTAAATTAGCCCATCTTAGTATGACCCGAAGATATAAAATCTAAAAAGAATGAGTTTAAAGAAATTAATCAAAAAGACTGCAGCTAAGGTTGTGAAATCACCAATTCAGATAGACTTTGAAAAAGGTGGCGAAAGAAGAGTAATGGAAGTCGCTCCATATCCTAAGGAAGTATTCTGGGACGAATCTGTGACTATTCATCAAACTAAAGAAGGGGTGGAATATGTCCGTACTCCAGATTCACAATTTGAAAATCTTTCGGGCTTTGATTTCCAACCTAACTATATTGAAATAGATGGTCTGAGAATGCATTACCTAGATGAAGGTCCTAAGGACGGGCAGATCATTCTGATGCTCCATGGCCAACCTGTATGGTGCTATCTGTATCGTAAAATGATCCCTCTTCTTACCGCTCAAGGTTATAGATGCATCGCTCCTGATATGATAGGCATGGGACGCTCTGACAAGCCCATCAAAGAGCAATATCACATCTACGATAAGCATTGTGATCTGATACTTCAGTTCATTCAGCAATTAAAATTGAAGAACATTACTTGTTTTATACAGGACTGGGGAAGTGTGATAGGTGCTCGCCTAGTCGGTGAAAATCCAGATTTATTTGCTCGAGTAATATTAGCCAATGGAGAACTACCATTAGCAACTGAGGAGACTAATCCATTCTACATTCCTAATCCTCTTGTGGTAAATCCTAAGATCAAAGGCTATAAGGATATTGCAAAATATTGGTTCAAAGGAATGCCTGATATGTTTCAAGCATGGATTTTATATTGCTTACAGAACACCCGCAATTTCATAGGGCAAATAATGCAACAGTCCACTGCGAACAAATTGTCTGAGGGAGAAATGGCTGCATATGATGCTCCGTTCCCATCATTCATCTATATGGCTGGACCACGGACATTGCCTTCGATGAATACAGGAATAGTAGGTCAGCAGTTACCAGCATGGGAAGGATTGAAGAAATTTGAAAAGCCATTCATCTCTTTCATAGGATTAAAAGATCACTTGCTAGGACGACCGAGTATACAAGAAAAATGGATCAACTCAGTACCAGGAGCCAAAGGCCAAGATCATGAGCAGTTTGAAAATGCCAATCACTTTATTCAAGATGATATTGGGGAGATTATGGCAGATAGGACGCACAAATTTATTGTGAAAAATCCTGTTTAAGTGCAAATTCAAGCTCAAAAGATTTCAGGATACACAATGAGTTTGTACTTGATTCTTGATCTTGAGTTTAAAATTAAAAGATAACAAAATGAAATTCTTAACAACACCTGAATCTAGTTTCGACAATCTTCCTGACTACCCATTTTCTCCCAACTATGTAGAAGTAGAAAATGGCATGAAAATGCACTACGTCGATGAAGGATCAAATAACAAAGGACTAGTGCTCTGTCTTCATGGCGAACCGAGCTGGTCTTATCTCTATCGTAAGATGATACCAGTATTTGTAGCAGCAGGATATCGTGTCATAGCTCCTGATTTAATAGGATTTGGAAAGTCATCAAAGCCGACTGAGACTTCTGATTATACTTACCAAAAGCATGTAGATTGGATAAAAACCTTCATCTCAAAGCTTGGTTTGATTGACATTAATCTCTTTTGTCAAGATTGGGGAGGTCTGATTGGGTTAAGAATATTAGCAGAGGAGTCACAACTGTTTAGCAGAACAGTTGCAGGTAATACTTTTCTTCCTACAGGTGAACGTGAGGCTTCTGAAGCTTTCTTGAAGTGGCAAAAATTCTCACAAACAGCACCAGTATTACCAGTTGGAAAAATTATCCAAAACTCAACCGTAGCTAAAATGTCAGATGTAGAAGTAGCTGCCTATGAAGCACCATATCCTGATGAAAGTTATAAAGCAGGTGCAAAGATATTTCCTTCATTAGTTCCGACTAGTACTGATGATCCAGAGTCAAATAATAATAAAAAGGCCTGGGAGACTTTGATGAAATTGGAAAAACCATTTTTAACCCTTTTCTCTGATAGTGATCCGATAACTAAAGGAGGAGAAAAAGCACTACAAAAATTGATTCCTGGCTGTAAAGGACAAGCTCACACCATCATTCAGGCAGGGGGACATTTCCTGCAAGAAGATAAAGGTGAAGAGATTGCAGGGTTGATGGTGAAATTTATGGAAACGACTTAAAACAAAAATTAAAAAGATCAAGTACAAGTATCAAGTTCAATAATGCCGAATCCATCAACTTGTACATTTGAACTTGACACTTGACACTTGACACTTGAACTTAAATCTTGAACTTGACGACATGACAACACAACTCATCATATGGCTATCTGCTATCACATTGTACCTACTTTTTGCCCTCTGGTACTTTGGCTTTCGGCGAAAATTAAAGAAGGAAGAGGTAGAAGTCTGTCTGAAGAAACTAGCTGCTTATGATGATTATAAGGATCAAGATTTGAGAGGATTGAAAGAGTTTTTGACGAATGATGACGGGAAGAGCTTTGTCATGGTGAATAGCATATTGCTCAAAGAGAAACCTGATCTAGTAGAAGGTGTTGAAGAAGGAGATAAATCGCTGAAAGTACTGATTAAATACCACAAGTCTTTCATGGGTATGATGATTAAGCGTGCAGGGATAGGGATTTTTCAAGGAAGAGTAGCAGGACAATCTGTAGATCTTATAGGCATAGAAAATGCAGAACAGTGGGGCATCAGTGCCATCAATAGATTCAGAAGTAGAAGAGATTTCATAGAGATTCTGATTCACCCTAAATTTCATGAGAAGCATCAGTTCAAATTTGCAGCACTTGAGAAGAGTATAGCTTATCCTGTAAGCCCATGGTTTCAGTTGGGAGGATTTCCTCTGACAGTGGCATTGATATTAGCTCTTTTGGCAGCGATAGGACACATTATTTCAATATAAAAACTAAACAACCATGTGGAACAAAGTATTTCCCCAACCAGCAGATAATGTATATCGAGGTCACAAAATAGCCTTGTGGGTATTCTATCTACTGACTACGATGACTATTGTAAGAAGTTGTATTCATATGTTTAAGGATGATGGAGGAGCCCAAAGTATCGCTACTATTCCTCTGGACACCTATACAAATGGAGGCGCTGAGGCTGTCATATTTCTTTTTGCGTATTGGGGATTATCACAGGTCATGTTTGGGTTATTGTATCTGATTGTGGCATTAAAATATAAGAGCCTGATTCCATTAATGTATCTTTCTCTAATACTAGAATATGGAGGAAGATTTGGGCTATCATTCTATAAATCAATAGAGACAATGGGCCAAGCACCAGGAGGAGTGGGGAATATGGTTTTACCTTTCCTTTGTCTGATTATGTTCTTTTTATCCATTAGAAAATCAAAAAATACATAAAAATGAATCTCACAGATCAAGTAATGGCCACTAAAGAAGGCTTCGTAGATTTTATCAAAAACTATCCAGCTGACACACCAGTAGTCATGCTCAACATCTTAAAATTTAAAGCCAAGAGCGGCAATGGAGATGAGACCGGTAAACAATCTTACAATGCTTATGGTGCAGCAGTAGACCCTCTATTGAAGAAGGTAGGAGGCAGAGTAATATGGGCTGGAAAAGTTAACAAAACAGTGATAGGTGACTACACTGATGAACCACATAGAATACTTGTTGTCGAATACCCATCGAAGCAAGCATTTATAGAGATGTCTACATCAGAAGAATATGCTAAGATCAGTCACCTTAGAGAATTAGCGTTAGAATATGGAGGATTGATTGCTACGGAGACGATTGGATTCGGGTAGAGTTGATACAATATTGCTAATTTGAGCACATGGAATCAATAATAAAAAAAGACAGTGCACTTTACAGCTTCATGCAATGGGCATTTTTCCCTTTGGTATTAGTCGGCACTCCATATATCATATACCTTTTGGTTAGCAATGGGTCATCAGTGGCTATCACTACTTATGTCGTTGCTGTAGCAGTAGGATTAGTATTTTGGTTAGCAGAATGGTTGATGCCTTTTAAAGAACATTGGAATCATTCTCATGGTGATATTAAAAATGATCTAGTGAGCGGAACCGTAGCCTATATCATTCTACCCATTTTCCTGAAACCTATGTTCATTGCTCTTTTAGCGGGAAGTACAGCTTGGCTCTCTTTGCAATGGGGCGGATCCATATGGCCGAGTGATTGGCCTATTGTGCTACAGTTGATATTGATGCTTTTACTCGGAGATGCAGGGCGATACTGGGGACATAGACTCGCTCACGAAGTGCCATGGCTATGGAATTTTCATGCAGTACACCACTCTACTAAGAGATTATACTGGTGGAATGCTACTCGCCAACATCCCGTAGATAAGACATGGTTTACTTTTACAGAAATGCTTTTTCCAGTTCTCCTTGGAGCGGATGGTATTGTACTAGCCATGTATTTTGGAGTAACAGTAGTATGCGGATTCTCTCAGCATTGTAATATCAATATTAAGCTAGGTCCTCTCTATTGGTTCTTTAATGTAGTAGATCTACACAGATGGCACCACTCAAAAGAGATACAAGAATCGAATAACAACTACGGCAATAACTTGATAGTCTATGACAGACTGTTTGGCACCTATTTTCACCCAGAAAGACAAGAAGTACCTGTGAGACATATAGAGGAAATAGGATTGTTGAATCCTGAATATCCCGAAGACTATTTGGGGCAACTGGCAGCACCTTTTAAAGATGGATTGGATAAAGGAAACAAGAGCAATTCTTAAGTTCAAGGATCAAATTCAAAGCTTACAAATCAGAAAATTCAAGTAGAAGAAAAAAAATATGATTTAGAAAATAGATTGGTGGATTTGGCAGCGGACATTGTTTTTCTATGCAAAGATCTTCCTACTGATATGACAGGTACTTATTATGGAAATCAATTGTTGAGATCAGCCGGAAGTTCTGCTTTAAATTTTGGCGAATCTCAAGGAACAAATACCGTAAAGGATAAGATTTTCAAACTCGCTTTGACTCTTAAGGAACTTAAAGAGTCGAGAGTAAATCTGAGGATTCTTGAAAAAGTGAACTACGGAGAAAGTTCAAAACGTATGCAACTCCTAGAACGAAGTAGAACAACTAATTAAAATAATAGCGACAATCATCAAAAATAAAAAGTCCAATAATTAAAATACGTCAGCAAGCTTGGTTCTTGAACTTGAAACTTGCTCCTGATCTTTATAAACTTAAACATGAAAAAATTCATATTCATCTCCACAATAATCGAACTTTTAGCAGGAAGCATTTTCTTCTTTGCGCCTCAACTCATTCCTGATTTTGATACTTCCGTGAGCGGGTATATGGGCATGGCTCGTATGTACGGTGCGGCAGCACTTGGATTAGGCCTTTTAGGATTTTACACATGGAGAAATAGCTTTGACGAACTTTTGGTAAAAGTATTTTTAACAGCTTTTTTCGTATTCAACATCGGAGCATTCATTGGCATCCTTTCCAGTTTTCTTGGAGGAGTTTTTGCTAGTCCTGGAGGGGCTGTATTACACTTGATACTAGGTATATTCTCGGGCTATTATTTTATCAAACATAACCTTGGTGATAAGCCGATTGGCAGGAAGTTACTTACTGCAGCAGCAATGATATTTGGTACTATTGGAGTATTAGTAAGTCAATTACCTAATATTCTTCATCAAGCTGGACTACATCCCGACTATGCTTATTCTAAATCATATGAAATGGCTGGCAAAAAAGCCCTCATTATCACTACCAGTCATGGTGTACTTAATTTTCCAGGAGAGACCGATGGTGATCCGACAGGTGTATTTGCATCAGAAATGACTGTACCATATTATGAATTTCAGGATGCAGGGATGAAAGTCGATGTGGCAAGCATAAAAGGTGGAGAAATACCTGTAGATCCACAATCCTTTTTATTTATGATCAAATCTAAATCCGACGAAAGGTATCTAGAGGACAAGGACTTTCAGCTTAAAGTGAAGAATTCACAAAAAATAGATGATATCGACTTCACTCAATACGACGTCATTTGGATGGCAGGAGGCTGGGGAGCGGCATATGATCTGGGACAGTCTGAAGTATTGGGCCAGAAAGTAAGTGAAGCCTACTATGCACAGAAGCCACTGATAGGAAGTGTATGTCATGGAGCATTGGGCCTAATTCAGGCCAGAGACACCTTGGGCAACTTCCTAATCACAGGCCGTACTATGACAGGAGTTACCGACAGACAACTCATACAACTGGGCATAACGCAGACTCCGCTTCACCCTGAATCCGAGCTAAGAAAGCTGGGAGTAAATTATAAATACAATAGTGGCAATGTAGATATGTTCCAAACGATATCCGTAGTGGACGAAGAGAGACGATTCGTAACAGGTCAAAATCAAAACTCAGGTCATGAGACAGCACAGAAGATGATGGCGATCATTCTTGAAAATTCTGGTAAAACCATTTTAGATTAAAACAAAAATACCGCATAACGCGGCACGAGTTATGGCAAATCAAGACTTAGTAATAGATACAATTTCAGATGGAAACAAATTCGGGCAGACCAATAACTGGCAACTACAGATGGCTCTCTCAGGAATAAAAAGAAAAGCCATACTAGCAAGAATTCCTATAATATCATCTCTGATACCTAGAAGTTACTTGAGCTATGTAGGTAAAAAGTTACCAGTCAATGGAATGATTGCTCATGGTGGTGGACCAATTCATCCCGGAGGCACTATTGACGATGCTTATTGTTGTCAAAATCCTCTTGAATTAGATCCAAATGATCCGGATTTTATAGCCAAGACATCGGGAGGACTAAATATGATCAGTGATGGAGAATTTGAACCTGCCTATCCTGATAAGATCATTGGCAACTTCACAGGTAACAATCGGTTTTTGACAAATGTCTCACGTGACTTTTTAGCGGCAACAATTGACCGCAAGGTGATTCCTCAGAAAAATGACAAACAGAGAATAGAGGCATACCTTCGTAGTGTAGTAGAATGTGATAAATTGGATAGAAAAATTATCCTAGAGCAGACGGCAACATTTTGTTTTAGATCCTCAAAGAGCCCTAAAGAATGGCATGAACCCATCACGGATTCTATTCATGGTATTATGCTTTTTGAATGGGGAGTTAAGAATCAAGTTTTCAAAGGTATTATCATGGGTGGTACTGGCAAATATGCAGGAGCATCAGGTGAGTTCTATAGAGAGAGATTATTAGCTCCTAACTTCGCTGGAGCAGAGACATTTAGAATTACATTCCCAGGATTGCCAAGACCAGATTATTGGCCGGAATAAGAAGTCACGTAATGACAGAATCGCTTATTGTTGAAAAAACTGGCAGAGTTGCCATTGTCATAAATAATGATCCTCCTTACAACAGGATGACTTTAGAATATATTGATGAACTCGAAAAAGTCATTGAAGAATTGGCTCAGGACGATGATATTGGGGCGATTATCCTCAGAGGAGCCGGGAATGAACACTTTTCTGTTGGAATGAATCTAAAGCAGCTCCCAGAAGGCATCCAACAAAAAGGTAGTATGGATGCTTTATTTGATCAAAGGCTAAAAATTATCGCATCCATTGAGAACATGGCAAAACCTGTAATAGCTACTTTGTATGGCTATTGCCTTGGTGCAGGTTTGGAAATCCCGTTAGGTTGTCACTTCAGGCTTGCAGCGGAAAAAGGCACTCAAATTGGACTGCCTGAACTAGATTTAGGTTCAATACCAGCTTGGGGAGGCACTGCTAGATTAACTCGGTGTGTGGGAAGAGATGCAGCATTAGATATAATCCTTAGAGCCAAAAAGATATCAGCACAAGAGGCATTACGCATCGGATTAGTGCATGAAGTTCATCCCAATGAATTCTTACAACAAAAAGCCATTGAACTGGCAAAACACTTAGCTAAGATGCCATCAAAGGCAGTAGAATGGGTTCTAAAATGTGTTGTACAAGGAGAATCATCTACTTTGTCTAAAGCACTAGAATTAGAAAGAAGAGGTGTAAAGGCGACATTCGGCACTCCCGATCAAATAGAAGGAATGAGGGCATTTATAGAAAAAAGAAAACCTCGATTTAATCATTGAAATCGCTAAGTCTGCTAATCTTAATCATTCAAAAAAAAAGTAATTATAAACTACTGATATTAGAAGATAGAAAAAGCTCTTATATCTTCACGGAAGAAATGAGTGAGCCGTTTTTTCTTGAAGTTTCACAAAAAAAAAAATAATGTTTTCAAGACGATTAAATAAAATCAAAAAGGAACTTAACAAAGCTGAAAGTTATGAAGAGTGGAAAACTTTGGCTTTAGAAATTGACGAGGCCACAGGAATGGAAGCATGGAAGCACGTAAATCATAGCAATTTATATGATAATGAGGAAATTTATCTTCGCTTAGAAACTCTCAGAAATTACAGAGAACAAGGAGATGATCAAGGACTGCTATTTACGTTGAATGAAGGGATTCATGGTAATATGGGCGGTATGGGAAATAGTAAACTTTATGAAAAAGCTCTTTTTGGCACGAAGCAATTAATAGAAGATTATTTAGATGAAGTCGGAGACTCTATTCTTCATATTGCCGACAAGAATAATGACAACATTAGTTTTGAAGACAAACTGGACTTTTTCCATAGAGCAAGCCAATGCTTTGGGAGGTCTGCATTAATGTTAAGTGGTGGTGGCCAATTAGGAAATTTTCATGGAGGAGTACTTAAAGTGATGGCTCAACATCATCTGATACCAGATGTCATATCTGGCTCAAGTGCGGGTTCAATTTTTGCAGCCTTAGCAGGCTCTCTTAATGATAAAGAATTATTAGACTTTCTTGGAGAAGACTCTTTATTTCAATTACTTGAACAAGAGGAAAATATATTCAAAAACATTTCTGATGAAAGAAGCTCGCTTAGAGTTAGAGACCTTGAAAGTGTAGTCAACTCCACTATTCCTAACCTCACATTTCAAGAAGCATTCGAACATACAGGCAGAAAAATTAATATTTCTGTTTCGCCAAAAGGACTACAGCAAAAATCTAGATTACTGAATGCCATTGCATCTCCAAATGTGTTAATACGGTCAGCACTTATGGCGTCATGTGCTGTTCCAGGTGTCTTCCCACCAGCAACTTTATTTGCTAAAAACAAGGATGGAAAAGTCCAGGCCTATTTACCTTCCAGAAAGTGGGTAGATGGATCTGCTTCCAATGATCTTCCTGCAAAACGCCTGGCAAGATTATATGGTGTGAATCATTTCATTGTGAGCATGACCAATCCATTGGTTCTACCTTTTACTAATTCTCCTTTGCACAAAAGTGAATTTCTCTCTCCGGCTGTAAGGTTTGGGTCAGCAGTTCTCAAAGAAACTTCACAGTTTAATTATACATTGGCAAAGCCATTCTTTAAGTATGTTCCAAAACTGGCAGTTATGGCAACCACCATCAATTCGGTTATTCAACAAGACTACCAGGGTGATATAAATATCATCGCAGACTTTAGTTCAATTAGGCCAACCAGGCTACTGTCTACTTTGACAAGAGACGAACTTGCAGAATTAATAACAAAGGGAGAAAAAGCGACATGGCCGAAGGTAGAAGCAATAAGGATTTGTACGAAAGTCGGCAGGATTCTAGATAAAATTTTGGAAGACTATGAATCAGAAGAAATGCATTTGGCTAAACAAGTATTGACTGAAAATTAGCACCTGAATTTTTCAGTGCTTCTTTTTCCTTTTTTGTTTCTTTTAATGCTCAATTTCATAGCACTGAATAAGGACTTCATGACCTTCAAATAGTAACTTCACTAACTCCTTGAAAAATTGAATTGAAAAAGAACTGACCATTCATTTAAATAATCTAACAACCAAAATTTGAGCAGAGATCCCTTTGTTCGGATATCAAATCAAAAGATGATTTTGATCTTTTAAATGATTTGAATCATCCACTGAATAAGAGTTTAATACATATAATTTGAACGAATTAAAAAAGTCTTGAAAAGTTGTTCGAAATTAAATCAGTAGTGGATTAGTCATCCTTGATTACTCTTATTTTGAGCACTGATAAATTGAAAAATGAAAAAACATAAGTCATTAAATCATTTGATAATCTCTATTTTTTTGCTTTTTGCAAAAAATGCATTTTCCCAAACTGAGTCAACTCCTCCAAATTTCGTCCTCATCCTTGTCGATGATGCTGCCCTTCAGGACTTTGGATGTTATGGAGGAGAAGCATCTACGCCTCACATAGATGCATTAGCCGGCAAAGGAATAATGTTCACTAATCACCACGCCTCGCCAATGTGTGCTCCTTCCAGAGCAATGTTACTTACTGGTCACGATAGCCATCAGACAGGTGTTCCAAACCTTCCTATATTCACACCTCCAGAAATTGCCGCTTATGAAGGCTACGAAGGTATACTCAACAATAAAGTATTTACCATAGCAACAAGACTGAAAAATCATGGATACCACACTTACACTTCAGGTAAGTGGCACTTAGGTCATTCTCAAAATACTTTGCCTACTAAACGAGGATTCGATAGATCTTATATACTAGACGCTTCAGGGGCAGACAACTATGAGCAACGCCCATATCTTCCTACTCAAGAAGCCAAACCTCCATGGTATAAAGATGGAAAAACTGTAGATCTACCAGAAGACTTTTACTCATCTCGCAACTTAGTAGATGAGATGATCCAGTTTATGAAGGAAACTCCCAAAGACGACAAACCATTCTTCTCGTATTTAGCATTTCAAGCCATCCATATACCCGTACAGGCCCCCAGAGAAATCACAAAAAAATACATTTCTACATATGAAAAGGGCTGGGCTGCGATAAAGAAGAGGCGCTACGAGAACGCAAAAAAAATAGGCATTATATCACCTAGTGCGCCTCTAGGAGATATGCTACCGACTTTGGAAAATTGGGAAGATCTGACTGAAGAAGACAAAAAATATAAAGCCAAAGCAATGGCTGTGAACGCTGCCATGCTAGAATCAATGGATACCCATATCGGACGATATATAACGTATCTCAAATCTGTAGGCAAGTATCAGAATACGATATTTGTGATTACATCAGACAATGGCCCAGAGGCTAGTGCAGCAGGTGATGTAGCCACGATGAAAATATGGCTTAAAACTCAAGGATATCATCAAGATTATGAACGGCTAGGAGAACAAGGTTCATTCAATTATATAGGTCCTGAATTTGCAAGTGCTGCTGCTGGGCCTAGTTCATATTTTAAATTTTACGCTGGAGAAGGTGGATTAAGGGTTCCATTAATTTTCTCAGGTCCTCAGATTCCAAAAGGAGATACATTACATTCATTCACCTGGATAACAGATATAACACCTACTATTTTATCGTTGGCAGGAATCGATATTCCTAAAATTGCTCCAGTGGGACCTATGACAGGAAAAAACCTCACCCCGCTACTTCGTAAAGAGGTCCATCAGGTCTATGAAACAGATGACATTATCGGCATGGAAGCAGCCGGTCAATGTGCATTATACAAAGGAGATTTAAAACTAGTAAGAAATGGAAAACCATACGGTGATGGAATTTGGAGAATGTACAACCTCAACAATGATCCTGGAGAAACTATTGATTTAAAAGAGTCAGAACCAAGTATTTTTGCCTCTATGATTAAGCATTATGATGATTACACTACCGAAAATAATGTAGTAGAGATGGGTATAAATTACCAACCTCTTTTAGAAATTCAGAACAAGTATAGAGCTATGCTAGGGAAGACCATAAGACCCTGGTTTCTATTGATTTTTGGGTTAATATTTGGGTTTCTTTTTTGGAAGAAAATGAAATCATGACTTTTAAATGTCAATCATATTCAGATATCCAAATCAAAAAAAATTAGGTCTTAATTGCAAGATTTGATTGAGCAATTCATCTTGCTTAAATTGAAAAGGCACACAATTTAATTGCCATCAAGAGATTACAAAGATGAGGGCCAAATGAATTTATGCTTTAGAATATCCAACATTCTCATCAGTTTTTAACTTCCAAATATCTGGAAAGTAACATTTCAATTTAAAATTTAACAGAGCATGAAAAAGCTGTTATTCCACAAATGAGAATTGTTTATGAGATCTAGTGAGAGTCTCTTATATCTCTAGCAGCATCATTTGACTTTGTACCCTCAAAGGGTCCTCATTTAGAAATCAATGGTCGCAGAATGAATTAAATAAAAAATCCCACTCCTCAAACGAAGAGCGGGATTTAAAATCTGAAAGATTTTATTCTTTAGAGTATTATTTTAAAATAATAAATTCTACTCTTCTGTTCATTTTTCTACCTTTCGCTGTGTTATTATCAGCTATTGGATGATCTTCACCTAAGCCATTAGTAGAAAGTCTTGATGTATCAATTCCTTTTGATACCAAGTATTCTTTCACTGCATCAGCTCTAGACTGAGACAATTTCATATTACTTTCAGCTTGTCCTTGGCTATCAGTATGACCTTGGATCAATACACTGATATCACCATACTCTTGCATGATAGCTACAGCTTCATCCATCTTAGCGAAAGATGCTTTTCTGAAAGTTGATCTTGCAGAATTAAACTGAAGTCCTTCGAGAGCTGCAGTAAATTTTGTTGATATTTCTGCATTTCTTACTTTCAAAGCTTCAATCCTCATTGTTTCCGCTTTTTCAGCAGCTTCAGCTTCCATTCTTGCTTTTTCAGCAGCAGCGGCAGCAGCTTCTGCCTCTGCTCTTCTCTTTGCTTCTGCAGCAGCTCTTGCTTTAGCCTCAGCTTCTGCTTTCATTCTTGCCTCTTCCTCTGCTTTTAATCTTGCAGCTTCTGCAGCCTCTGCAGCAGCTTTTGCTTCTGCAGCAGCTTTTGCAGCCATATCTTCAGCATTCATAGGACATCCCTTATGCTTTCTGATACCAGCTATATCCGGACATGCATCTTTGTGATCTCTAATACCATCACCATCGCTATCCATTTTCTTAGCAGCCATATCATCAGATGATTTAGAACTAGCTCCATCATCACCAAATGTATAAGTCAATTTACCTAACACTCTTCTTCCAATTTTAGGGAAACTAGGATATGTTCTATACTCAGAATCAAATAAATTCTGTGCTGAAATATTTAATGCCAAACCACTGTCAAACTTATATCCAACACCTAAATCTACAAGGTTTTTCTCGTCAGTATCTCCTGAAAATTGACCTAAAAACACCTCATAAGTAGGATCATGTTGGAATGCCAAATTTGCTCTAAACCCAAACTCAGGAACATAATTAAATCCTAATCTGAACTTGTTAGTTGGTTGAGAAATAGAAGTTCTTTCTGTCTCACCATCACTACCTACAATCGTTGGATTGAAAATGTTATCTGAAGTCCATGAGTAAGCAGCACTAAGTGTTAAATCGTTAGAAACAAAATAGTTTAATCCTATGTCAGATCCCCAATAATCATAAGCCTCAAAAGTTCTATATCCAGCAGCTAAGTGAGTCACTCCATTATTTGGCACCTGCTCCGTCGGAGTAGTAGCTAGTACAAAACCTGCATTAAGTGGTGCAATACCTTGTAAAAATCCAGCTCCACCGGCAGCGTATCCACCACCTACAATTCCTGCCACTTGAGCAACTGTTGCTTCAAAAGTAGCTTGATCAGGAAAACCACCGGGTACACCTATAAATGGTGACAAGAGTCCAGAAAGGAAAGTTGCAAAGTCTGCTCCTACCGCATTACCTAATGCTGCTGGCAGACCATCTGTACCCTGAAGACTATAACCTGGGCTAATAGCGGTAAATAAAGTCGCTCCATCCACTTTTCTATTATACACATCCACTGATACGCCTAACTTATCGCCTATCAATCCCTTGTATCCTACTTCCCAAGTATCCTCTGTTCTTAAAGTGGCTGCAGGAGCATCTGTCAATCCTAAAGGACGACCGTTAAATATGTTGATCCCAACAAATTGACCTGCAGTACCTCCAACAAAATTGGCTGGATTACCTAAATATTCTGCAATCGGACCCGCAAGTGGTGCGAAAAGAGGGTTAGCAGCAGTTAAGCCTTGAACGATTGCAGGTATAACAGCAGCAGACACTGCACCTTGTACATATGCCAATGGTATGCCAGGTGTCCCAACTGGCAGACTTGGAAAAGGCACAGCCCCATTGAAAACTATCTGCGGATTAGAACCAAATGTCTGTGCATTTTTATTACCTATAAGGAAAACATCAAATGCACCTGGAACAACTGTACTTACAGGGAAATCGATATTAACCTGCAGCTGAGAAGGAGCTCCAACAGCTCTATTAAATCCACCTCTGAATGTATGCTTTGGGCTTGGCTTCCAGACCATTACTGCTCTTGGAGAAAATGAATTCTCTTCCAAGAAATTAAATCTATCTGCTCTACCAGCCAATACTAAATCTAACTTATCACCCAAGGCCAACTTAGTTTGTAAGTAAAGTCCTTGAATTCCAAAATTGTCATCATCTTCTTCTCTACCATAAACCTGATTCTTTGTATCTGCTTTTGACAATCGGTAATCAAAACCAGCTGTCCAATTCGCATTCAAGAATCCAGGAGTGTCAAAATTATATTGCAACTGAGCTTCTAGTTGTGTTCTTCCTACAGTAGTAGTGTTTCCAGTTTGATATAAGAATGTTGGATTCTCATCTGTACCTCCGGGTGTATTTAACCAAAATGCCTGTGCAAAAAGTCCCCCTTTCTGAAGTCTTGCTTGTGCATATGTCTCTCTTGCTTGACTTAGACCGAATCCTTGACTATTGTAGAATAGGTGCGAAGCTTGATTCATACCACCTGTAAATATTATGGATAAATCATCCTGCGGCCTAAATTCTAAAGTACCGTTCAAACGAGCTGAATTCCAGTCGTTTTGAAGAGGGTTACCATCTCCATCAGGATCTAAGTCTGACGCTGTCTTTATCACTCTACCTGGTAAAGTACCATCTACTATACCACCTGTGATAGCAGGTACAGAAACAGTAGATTGTAGCCTACCTAAACTTACCTGATCTATTGGATCATTCGGATCTAATCCAAACTCATTTCCTTTTTGATATGCTGCATTGATTTTAAAACCAAATTTGTCAGAAACCTTAGTAGCATGTCTTACTGCAGCACCGAAAGTACTTAGTTCTCCACCTGTTAACTCTATAGTGGTACCTGGTTTGTCTATTGCAGATTTAGAAAGAAAGTGAATTACACCCGCAGTCACACCAGGTCCATAAAGAGCTGAACCAGGACCTCTTACAACTTCAATTCTTTCAAGATCAATATTACTAACAGGAGTATTCAGTGCATCATAAGTTCCTAATCCTGGACCGGATAAAGATCTATAATCCAAAATCGGAAATGATGCTGATCCAAATATCCCACCATCACCTCTTAATTGAATATTAGTAACTGCAGCACCTTGTTGCTGAACGGTTACTCCAGGTTCATTGATTAAATTCCTGACTGGGTTATTATTCGGAGAAGCTTCAAGCTTTCTCGCTGTAATAACTGAAATAGAAGCCGGAGCCTCTTGAATCTTTTCACGTCTTCTTGATGCAGATATAACTACATCATCCCCTAACAAGACCCCTTCTTGTAAGGTCACATCTACATTAGAAGATGAACTAGCCACATCAATCTCTGTGGTATTATATCCAGTAAAAGAAATAACTAGTGTAAGTGGAAAAGATTCTGAGGTATTCACCTCATATGTACCATCAAAATTTGATATAGTACCATCCGTAGTCCCCTTCACTAAAACATTAGCCCCGATGAGCACCTCACCTGAAGCGTCAGTTATTGTACCTGAGACGGAGTTTTGGGCCATCATCAAAGTACACATAAACATTCCAAAAAGGAATGCAGATGATCTGAGTAAAACAGTTTTTTTCATAAGTTTTCTTTGTTAATTAAACTTTAAAATATCCCCATAATTAGTAAAAAAAGCGCATTTACCGAAATGAACAATATTTTCAACCTCGACAAGGTAAAAAATACCAATAAGATTCCTCATATATTATTTCTGATTTATTAACAAACTATCTTAGTTATATACTATGTAGTGACGAATAACCGCGAAGAAGAAGTTATTTGAGAGTTTTAAGCTTTTCCTTTGCAAATGCTAACTCTTCAGGAGTGTTCGCATTGTACAATGAAAGATCATGAGGTGGTTCAATTTCTTTGATATCAGAATTAATCAAAACTTTTCTGGGACAACTATAGCCCATACTCAAGAAATGAAGTAAAGAAGGATAAGCTCGAGGTTCCCATATTGTGATGAGTGGTTCTGGAAATCCTGTTTCCTTATTGTGAAAACAGGTAGCCATTTTAGAAGGGTCTCTTTCCGATATCAATAATTCTATTAATGGTGCATCAATAAAAGGAACATCACAGGGTAGTGTGAAATAAGCTGAATTAGGATTAGCCCTGAATGCGGATAATATTCCACCAAATGGCCCTAGATCTGTGAAAGTATCCGTAATCACATCATCACTTATAATGCCATCGCTTAATTGTGATTTTGAAACGTAAGTTTTATCACAGTATTTCTTCATCAGATCAGAGAGATAATCCACTTGAGAACTTCCATGGTAGTTTATTCTTCCTTTATCTGACCCCATTCTTGTGCTCTTTCCACCATATAGGAGTAGCCCAAACAAAGAGGGGTTGCTAGCCTTAACAAAATCTATGATAAGTTCAATAATAGAATCAATATTCTCAATTGAGAGAATTGGCACCTCTTCATAATTGGCTACTGATTCCTTGAGGAAGTCAAAAGGAACATTCATCCCTTCATCAAGAATAAAAGCCTTGACATTAGTCAATTTATCTAATTTTCTAGAAAGGGATTCTCTCTTTTTCTCGTTGATGATTACGATTTGTTGATCTGATTTGAAGTGATTAGCATTAATCAACAGACCAGAACATGTTTCGAATTTTTGTTTAAGGCTATAATCGGTATGACTGTCTTCAAAATTGACTTGATGAAAATTGATTTTGTCCGTGTATACCGTATGGTAGTTCAAAGATGAATCGCCACTACCATGATCGGCATCCATGTATCCAATATTATAGCCGCCTTTTAGTCCTAATACTATCATATCGCAAAGGATTTGAATAGTACTACATGGAGCTCCAATAAACCCAAACTCATTGCGATGAAAGTAGCCACCATTTGGTTTTTTTAGAAAGACATGTTTGTTGTGCTTCTTCAAAAAGATAAATTGTTAATTACAAAAAATGAGAACCAAGGGACTGCAATTTACTTATAGCTCTAGTTAAAGACAATTAATCAGTTATTGAATTGAAATATTCTCGATCAGACCAAACGCAACCAATGACCTAGATTTACAGTAAGTATTTATATAACTTAGTATTGAAAATCAATCGATTAACAGGAAATATGAGAATTCTAACCCATCAAATATTTACGACAATTTTTCTGTTGTTTTCTTTTTTCTATAGCACCTCTGCACAGACTGTTGTGGAAACAAGAGAAGCAGAGTTAATGGACGGAAATTATGTCATTTCAGGTAAAGCATTTTTAGATCTTTTGGATAATGGTGACATTGTCCTAAGGCTCGATGAAGACTACGATACACCTAGAGGCCCAGATGTTCAGATTTTCTTATCTACAGATCCTCAAAATCATACAGGGGCTTTTTTTGTAGAAGACATTGCTGAGACTGGAAAATTCAGTGGGGCACAACAATGGGAACTTGGCACTCAAATTGGGTTTAATGAATATGACTATATTATATTTCGATGTGTCCAATTTGGATTACATTGGGCAGGTGGTACTTTCGGTGTGGCAAGTGATGGAGGAGGAAACGGTGGTGGTGGGAATGAACCAATGGACACTTGTGTAAGAACAATTGCTGCAGGTGTAAATTGGGCTACAGAAATTGGAATTTGCCCTACTGATGGAATTGATGATATCATTCCACTAAGAAATACTGAAGGAATCCCTGCTGGAGATAGTTACGCTTATGTATTAACCAGTGAATTCGGAAGTATCATTACACTTCATTATGAAGACATGTACAATTTTGAAGGATCTGGCACTTCTCCTACAAGAGTATATGGAATCTCATACTCGGGTAATCTGACATATGATGCTGGTGATTTATGGACTTGCATTCAGTCAGATGGATGTATAGAATTTTCTGATAATAATGTTTTCCTCACAGTTAATAAAGACAGATGCGCTCCAGAACCAGAGTGTTTTGAAACTAATGTGGCATCTACAGCATGGGTGACTGACATCTCAATATGTCCTTCGGATGGATTAAGCGACTCTGTTCAACTTCAAAATAACCTATTAATTCCTGCAGGTGACACCTATGCCTATGTGTTCACCGATGAAAATAGAAGGATCAAATTTCTTCATACGGAGGATTGGTATGATTTTGAAAATTCTGGTTCACAGACTGATTACGTCTATGGTGTTTCCTATGAAGGAACACTTTCATACAATGTAGGTGATCCATTAAGTAGTATTACAGCTGATGGATGTGCTACTGTCTCTAGTAGTGAATTATTTATTACAGTTTCAAAAAATTCCTGCCAGCCTGAAGTGGGCATTATAAGTGGTAAAGTGACTAATTTTAATGGGAGCGGCGTATCTGGTGTTTCTATTACCCTTAATACTGGGGCAGTCGCTATGACTAATCTTGATGGTGTCTATACTTTCAATGATCTTCCTCTAAATGCGCCTTACACCCTTACACCTACCAAATCTGACATTTTTGGAAATGGTGTTTCTGCACAAGACCTAGTAATTATGTCACGACATATTTTAGGCATCCAACCATTCTCAAATCCATTTCAACTTATTGCAGCTGATGCCAATAAAGACAATAGAGTTTCTGCTTTAGATATCATTAATTATGTGAACATTATTATAGGCAAATCTGATGAACTAAGCAACAATACTAGTTGGAGATTTGTACCAGGTTCTAAGTCTTTTGGTGACAATGAGGATCCATTTGACTTTGTAGAGAAAGACGTTGTTCAAGACTTAACAGGAGATGTGACAGATTTGAATTTTACTGCAGTTAAAACAGGTGACACTAGTGGAAATGCCAATGTGAACTAATTGCATCCAAGGTTAATTGATTAATAAGTGAAAAGATAAAATACTAATGTTTTGCCGGTCTCGTTTTAAAATCCACAACAAAAAGTCAGCATGAAATTCGTCTCCATTATTCTATTTGGATTTATCTTCTCAAATGTCTCTGCTCAAGTATCCGTTTTTGGAATTTGGAAAGCCATTGATGATAAAGATGGAGAGCCATCATCTTATATCGAAATCTACAAAAAAGAAGGAAGAGCATATGGGAAAATCACCAAACTCTTTGACCAAACAGATGATATCCTCTGTGAAAAATGCCCGGGTGACAAAAAAAACACACCTGTCTTAGGCTTAGAAATGTTGTGGGACATGAAACAAAAAGGTAAAGAGTGGAACGGTGGAAGAATTCTTGATCCTGAAGACGGGAACACTTATAAATGTGTCATAGGCTTAAACAAAGATGGCACTCTTAAAGTAAGAGGCTATATAGGTATCAGAGCTCTGGGTAGAACACAAACTTGGCATAGAGTAAGTTAGAACAGAATAACTTATTATCTCATTAAGAATGATTTAATAGTTCTTTAAGGCTTAAGGCAGTCAATAACATATACCATAACCATATACTTCAAAACGTCAGTCAACATGAAAATTCTCTACGCCTTAATTGGATCTCTATTTCCTATTCTACTTAGTGCACAGATCAATGGCTCAATTACTGATCAAAGTGGAGAGCCACTTCCATTTGTGAGTATTTACATCAAAGGATCTACTCAGGGCACTACATCCAACATTGAGGGAGTATATAGGCTCAATCTCTCCCCGGGAAATTATCAAGTTGTATATCAATATGTTGGAAAAGAAACCGTAATAAAGCGCATAGAATTAGGAAGCAACCCTATAAAAATGGATATTATACTTCAAGCCCAAGCTACTTTGCTAAATGAAGTAACCATAGCTGCTGATGCTGAAGATCCAGCTTATGCCATTATCAGAAATGCTCAACGTAAAAGGAAATATTATCAAAACCTGATAGAGCAATTTACGTGTGATGTATATGTCAAAGGGAATCAAAAGATAGAGGATGCACCAGAAAAAATTATGGGGATAAAGGTAGGAGATATGGACGGAGCCCTAGATTCTAATCGTCAAGGCATAGTATATCTGTCCGAATCTATTTCTAAACTTTACTACAAAGGAGAAGGGAATCTCAAAGAAGTCGTATATAGTTCAAAAGTAAGTGGAGATGATAGCGGGTATAGTTTTAATACTGCAAGAGAGATGGAATTCAATGTCTATGACAACACCATGGATTTCAGCAGAGAACTGGTCTCACCCATTGCAGAAAATGCTATGGCATACTACAAATACCGTCTAGAAGGGACATTCTATGAAGATGGCAGACTCATCAATAAGATTAAGCTCCTCAGAAAACGAGAAACTGATCCGTCATTTTATGGTACAATTTACATAGTAGAGGATTTGTGGAATATCCACAGTGTAGAAGTTGGAGTTACATCTAAGGCATCACAGCTTTATTTTCTAGATAGTGTTGAGGTAGACCAGGTTTTTGTACCGCTTCAGGAGCCAGATGTTTGGCGTATATTTTCCAATAACATTTCTTTTAAATTAGGAATTCTTGGTTTCAAGTTAAATGGTAATTTCTCTGCAACTTACTCTAATTACGACCTTGCATCTCCGATAGATGATAAAATTTTCAATAAAGAGGTTTTCGTAGTAGAGAAAGACTCTAATAAGAAGGATAGTCTATACTGGGAGGCAAACCGCCCAGCTCCACTTACACAAGAAGAAAAAGTGGACTATGTAAAAAAAGAC
>Ga0055584_100000743_pt1 | contig 31102 bp, 27 predicted proteins | sample OSDHelmetaG_FD_58716 | JGI IMG/M metagenome (GOLD analysis project Ga0055584, IMG submission 58716) | Pelagic marine sediment microbial communities from the LTER site Helgoland, North Sea, for post-phytoplankton bloom and carbon turnover... | ecosystem: Environmental > Aquatic > Marine >... | reverse complement strand
TTGCCCGACGCCGAAGAATGGACGGACAAGAAGAACAAGCTGCAATACCTCGAGCGCTAACTACTAAGCACTAGCCCCGCAGCAAAGAAGAGAGAAGCCCGCCTCAGGGCTTCTATCGACGCGGCAGCAGCCGCATCGGATCCACCGAATCACCCGCCTCGCGAATCTCGAAGTGCAGCATGGCAGCCCCCGACGAATTCTGACCCACCTCGGCGATCTTCTCGCCGGAGCGCACTCGACTGCCCTCACTCACCAGCATGCGTGAATTATGCGCATAGGCGCTCAGGTAACGATCGCTATGGCGGATGATGATGAGGTCTCCCGAGCCCTGAATGCCGCGCCCTGAATAGACCACGTCGCCATCGCCCGCGGCGAACACGGGATCGCCGATGCTGCCGGCGATGTCCAGCCCCTTGCTGACGCCAGACTGAAAGCCACGCACGAGACGTCCCTGATGCGGCCACTGCCAGCTAACGGCCAGCGGCTCACGGGAGACCGGCTGGCGCAGTACGCCGCTACTCACGGGCGTGCCAGCTCGCGCCTGTGCCACGGAATTATTGCCCACGGCCCTGCCGAGGCTCGCCACGGCGGACTCACTACCATTGGATGGCACCGCGTTCAGGTCCAGATTGATCTGTTGGTCCACGAAGATGGTATAGGGCGGGCTCATGCCGTTGGCGATCGCCAGGCTTCGGAAGTCGAGGTCGTACTGGTAGGCGATCGAGAACAGCGTGTCCCCCGCGCGCACGCGGTGGCTGCGCGGCGTGTTGCTAGGTGTAGTTGGTCGAGCCGAAGTCGGTCTAGCCTGTGCGCTGCTCTGGCTCGGCCTCGATGAGATTACCTCCACCGGCGCATTGCCGCGTCCGCTTGAGGACACTGTCACCGGCCTCGAGTTCTCTACGCGCAGGCTGCTGTCCGGCGTCGAGCTATCGACGATCAGTGGCGCCCGCACCACCTGGCGTTCGCCCTGCTCCGTGATCGGCGCCTGATAGCCGCCACCACAGGCGGCGAGCACAGCAGACAGGCCCACGAGCAGTACGAGGCGATAGCGATCCAGGTGTCGAGCGGGACTGCGCATCTAACTCAAACTCTCCATAGACTGACTTGAAAACACAAGCTGCAGTAATACAACAAGCGCCGCGCCCAATACAAGTGCCAGCAGCGCCGGCAGCAGCATGGGATAGCCCTCGGCCTGCTGCCAGGGCCAAAGCGCCGAAACCGAGCCCAGCAGCATACCGGTGATAAAGGCATAGCTCAGCTGGTGATGTGATTTTAGCAGCCACGCGAGCAAGCGCGAGAAGGCGAGCAGGCCGACGACGCAGCCCAGGATAAAAACGGCGATATAGGGCAGGTCGAAGCCGATGAGCGCGTTGAGTATGAACTCGTAGACACCCAGCAGTAATAAGATAAACGCGCCGGACAGGCCAGGCAGAATCATCGCGCTTATCGCGATCGCGCCGCTGAAGAAAACATACAAAAGCGACAACTCGGCCGAACGCGGACTGATAAAGCCGATCGACACGGCCAGGCACAGGCCCAAGACTAGCGCCAGCACATTCTGCCACGCCCGTATCGAAAACTGATTCTTCAGCAGCCAGGTCGAGCTCAACACCATGCCGATGAAGAACGCCATCAGCGCAGGGAAATAATTCTCGAGCAGATAAAGAACCGTATTCGCCGAGACCAGCAATCCGGATAGTATCCCTATGGCGATTGTTAGCAAGAAGCTGCCATTGATGTGCTGCCACAGGGCCCGAAACTGACCAGTGAATAGCAGCCTGCAGGCAGTGAGATCGACGGCGCGGATCGAGAACACGAGCTGGTCGTAGATCTGGGTGATCACGGCGATGGTGCCGCCGGAGATTCCCGGCACCGAATCCCCCAGGCCCATGGCGACGCCCTTGAGATACAGCAGCAGCTTGCCGCGCGCTGTCCCTAGGTCGCTGCTCGCTGAACTCGATTGACTGCTTGCGTTGTCCTGCATGATATGGCCACTGCTAAATAAGGTGCGGCGGGACTAGTGTTGCAACTGCCCAACCAGTAACGGCACGAAGCGTACGGCATCCAGCACCTCGGCCGTGAAGTCCTTGCCGTGGCGCGTGATCAACTGCAGCTCCTGCTGGTTGTCGCCGCCCACGGGTATCACCAGGCGCCCGCCTTCCTTCAGCTGCTCGAACAGCTCCCGCGGTATCTGCTGCGGAGCCGCGGTGGTGATGATGGCATCATAGGGGCCGTTGTTCTCCCAGCCCGCGCTGCCATCGCCGTGACGAAAATTAATATTACGTAGCTTCAATAATTTGAGATTCTTCTTGGCGCGATCGAGCAGTGGCTTGATGCGCTCCACCGTATAGACCGTCTTCGCCAGCTGCGCCATCACCGCGGTCTGGTAGCCGCAGCCGGTGCCAATCTCCAATACCGAATCGAGTGGGCCGCTCTGCAGCAGCGCCTCGGTCATCTTGGCAACCACATAGGGCTGCGAGATGGTCTGATTGTGTCCGATCGGCAGGGCCACGTCCTCGTAGGCGCGGTGCGACAGCGCCTCATCGAGAAAGATATGTCGCGGCGTGGAGCGGATAATATCCAAAACTTCCATGCTGCTAATGCCTTGATCGATCAATCTCCCCAGCAGTCGCTCGCGCGTACGCTGCGAGGTCATGCCTATGCCACTTAGGTTTGGCTTACCGTTTCCAAAACTGCTCAAGTCTCAAGTCCTGTGTCAATCCGTCCTAGTACCCTACTGCCCGTGTTCGCGTGTAACACAGAGCTCCCGCAGCAAACTGGTGGCATAGACGCCTCTGGCCAGTGAGAATTCCAGAATCAGATTCCCCGCCTGTCCGTCAGTTTCCGCCCCCTCTTTCTTATTTGTATTCGTTTCAGTCTGCCAATGCCACTTCAGCTCTTGAGGCCGAAAGCGCAGCGGTCTGCGTGTCGCCTTAACGCCGAAGTGCCTGAGGCCCTCCAGCAGCGTGGCGTATTGTTTACACACCGCATCTTCAATATCGGCCGCTTTGCCGTAGCTTACATACTTATCTTTAGAATCTGTCTCGCCCGGCAGCGGGCCGGTGATGTGGATATCGAAGCTCGCCAGCCGCCGCTGCAGCTCCGCATCCCATTCGTCGGCACTCTTCAGCGCAAAACTGCGCTCGGTGCCATCCAGATTCAGCACGTCGCCCGCGAGGTAGCTGTCCCAGTTACCCTGCCCCACTCTGGCCGAGAGTAGCTCATTAAATAGGTAGGACCGCGCCGCCGAGAATAGCATGCCGCGCTTGAAGCGCTGCCTGCCGATGGCACCTGCATCACCGCCAGTGAGAGTCGCATGCATCCAGGCCTGTACCTGATGCAGATTGCTGAGGTCTCGCCCGAAACGCTGGGTCCCGAAGTAATTTGGCACGCCAACGCTCTCGAGTTGCGCTAGCCTGGCCTCGAAATCGCGGCGCTCGCCTACGCAGCCTCTTAGCACTATGCGGAAGCGGTTGCTGCGATGGCTGCCAATCTTCAGCTTGCGCGAGTTGCGTCGGCTCTGGGTGATGCTGAGATCGCTAGTCTCGAAGCCGGCCAGCGAGGCTTCCTGCCCCACCGGCAGCTTGAGGCTAAACCACTGGCTGGTCTCGGCGCGGCGGTCCTTCATGCCGGAATAGCCGATGGCAGCCCTAGGCACGCCACTGACCTCGCTGAGTCGCCGCGCCACCTCAGGTGTGGAAAGATCGGTCTTCGCGATCTGCAGGTAGAGGTGTTCGCCCTGCCCGGTGAACTCGAAGCCGATCTCCTCCTCGACACGGAAATCGCTGCAGCTCTGTTTTAAGCTCACTTCCAGTGCCGGCTTGCCATTGGCGTAGGCCAGACTCTCCAGCGCATTGAAACGTGGCGCCGCGGCTGCCTCAGGCATGACCGGCTAGCAATACCACCGCCGCGCAGGCGATACCTTCCTTCCTGCCGATGGCGCCCAAGCCTTCAGTTGTAGTTGCCTTCAGATTGACCTGCTGCTCGGGTAGCTCCAACAGATTGGCGAGGCTGGACTTCATGTTCTGGCGGTAGGGGCTGAGCTTCGGCACCTCGGCGACGACGGTGATGTCGACATTGACCAGATACAACTCGCGCGCGTCCATGATCTCCAGCACGCGCTGCAGTAGCTTGCCGCTGGAGGCACCGGCGTATTTCGGGTCGGAGTCGGGAAAATGCTGGCCGATGTCGCCCTCGCCCAAGGCGCCGAGGATGGCGTCACACACCGCGTGCAGGATCACATCGCCGTCGGAGTGCGCGAGCAGGCTTAGCTTGTCCGACAGCTCCACGCCCGCCAGTATAAGCGGCTTGTCTTCTCTGAATTCGGTGTCGAAGCGGTGCACGTCGTAGCCGTGGCCGATCCGCATGTTGTTTGGGTTCATCGTTGCTCGCCTGCCTCAAGCGCCTGTGCGGCCAGTATCTGCTGCGCCTGCTCTAGATCCGCCTCATGGGTAATCTTGATGTTGTCCTTGCTACCAGCAACCATTATAGGCCGATGCCCGGCAGTTTCCATGGCCGCCGCCTCATCTGTTACGGCGGCCCCGCTGGCAACTACAGCCTCAAGCGCCTCGATCAACAGGCCGAAACGAAACATCTGCGGCGTCAGCGCGTTCCACAGAGTCTCCCGGTCTAGTGTCTCCACTATCGCGTTATCGGTGTCGACGCGCTTCACCGTATTGTCCATCTTCGAGCCTAACAGCCCGCCTATGGAATTGGGTTCGAGCGTGTGAATCAGTTTCTCTATATCCATGCGGCGCACGCAGGGGCGAACGGCATCGTGCACTAGCACCCAGTCATCACTCTTTGCATAGGGCCCAAGCGCACCCAGACCATTGAGCACCGACTGATAGCGTTCGTCGCCACCCGCTACGCTTAGCAGTCGGTCGCCTAACTCGGGCTGCAGCGACTCGGCGAGCGCGGGCCAATGAGAATCGTCGGGGTGGGTGACAACGGCGATGCGGCGGATGGCATCGATGCTCGCGAGCCGGCGTAGGGAATGAACCAGCAACGGCGTCTCGCCTAAGCTGAGATACTGCTTGGGGATAGCGCTTCCCATGCGGCGACCGACGCCAGCGGCCGGCAAGACAGCCCAAATAGTCATAATCGTTTCTTCTAGTATAGGGGGAGAGCGTGCTGAGCTACTACTCGGCTGGCACCAGCAGATAGAAGGTCTCACCCTTCTCTATCATGCCGAGTTCGGAACGCGCCCGCTCCTCGACGGCCTCCAGGCCATTCTTCAGATCGAGCACCTCGATCTCAACCAGGCGATTACGCTGCTTCAGCTCCTCGTTGTTCATGCGCTGCGCCTCGACTTCCTGCTCTAGCTGATTCAGCGTGCGCACGCTGTCCTCACCGAGCCAGAGCTGGTACTGCAGTACGATGAACGCAAATCCGAGGAATGCGAATAGTAGTTTCATAAGCCTTGTTACCGGTTCCGCTCAGTCTAGAGCGTAGCCAGCGTGTCCCTGCCCCGTTGCCGAATAGCATTCTCAGGCGTTACGACTCAGCCTGTGAACCTGGAAAATTCCTTGAGACCATTGAAGATCGACTTCGAGCCTAGCTCTTCTTCGATTCTCAAAAGCCTATTGTACTTCGCTACCCGGTCCGAACGACACAGGGATCCGGTCTTAATCTGTCCTGCCGCCGTGGCAACCGCCAAGTCGGCGATCGTCGTGTCCTCGGTCTCGCCGCTGCGGTGTGAGATCACCGCCGTAAAGTCTGCGGCCTTGGCCATATTGATCGCCGCCAGCGTCTCGGTGAGCGAGCCAATCTGATTAAACTTGATCAGGATGGAGTTCGCGATGCTCTCGTCGATGCCGCGCTTAAGAATCTTGGTGTTGGTGACGAACAAATCGTCGCCCACTAACTGAACTTTATCGCCTATCTGGGCCGATAATTTAGCCCAGCCCTCCCAATCGCTCTCGTCCATGCCGTCCTCGATGGACAGAATCGGGTAATTCTGTGCCAGACCCGCCAGGTATTCGGCGAACTGGCCCGAATCGAAGCTCTTGTTCTCGCCCTTTAGCACGTATTTGCCGTCGACATAGAACTCGGAGGCGGCGCAGTCTAGCGCGAGGTGTATGTCTCTACCGGGCTGAAAGCCTGCAATTTCAATGGCTTGCAGTATGCAGTCCAGTGCCGCCGCGTTCGATGGCAAGTTCGGCGCGAAGCCGCCCTCGTCCCCTACCGCGGTGCTGAGATTCTGCTTGCTCAGCACGGACTTCAGCGCGTGGAAGATCTCGGCGCCGTACCTGAGCGCCTCGCCGAAGCTGGGCGCGCCGGTGGGCTGCACCATAAACTCTTGAATATCCACGTTATTATCGGCGTGCTCGCCGCCGTTGACGATGTTCATCATGGGCACCGGCAGCGAATAGTCGCCAGCTGTGCCGTTCAATTGGGCGATGTGGGCATACAGCGGCAGACCGGCATCAAGCGCCGCCGCCTTGGCCGCCGCGAGGGAGACGGCGAGGATGGCGTTGGCGCCGAGCTTGGACTTGTTCTCGGTGCCGTCCAGCTCCAGCATCAGGGCGTCCAGCGCGGCCTGATCGGCGGCATCCTTGCCGATCAGCGCCTCGCGGATGTCGATGTTCACGTTCTGAACGGCCTTCAATACGCCCTTGCCCAGATAGCGGGCCGGGTCTTTGTCTCTGAGTTCCAGCGCCTCGCGGGAGCCGGTCGAGGCACCGGAGGGGGCGCAGGCTACGCCGATGACGCCGCTGTCCAGCTCAACATCGGCCTCGATCGTGGGGTTGCCGCGAGAGTCCAGTACTTCGCGCGCTCTTATGTTCTTAATAGTTGCCATTTCAATACCTTATGAAGATTACTTAATTCGGTTAATTAACTGGTGGTAGAGGGAAAATCAGGCTGTATCGAGCTCCGGCAGGGACTTGATCAGCGCATCAAGGTCTCGCATCTGCTCGAGGAAGGGGCGCACGGTGTCCAGGCGCAGCGCGCAGGGTCCGTCGCACTTAGCCTTGTCCGGGTCCGGGTGTGCCTCGATGAACAGGCCCGCGATGCCCTGGGACAGGCCCGCGCGGGACAGGGCCGTGACATCGGCGCGTCGGCCATCGGCCGCGCTAGCCAGCCCGCCCGGCTTCTGCAGGGCATGGGTCGCATCGAACATCAGGGGGCAGCCGAATTGCTTCATCACGGAGAAGCCCAGCATGTCGACCACCAGATTGTTGTAGCCGAAGCTGCTGCCGCGCTCGCAGAGGATCAGGCGCTCGTTGCCGGCCGACTCGAACTTCTTGAGGATATGCCCCATCTCCTGCGGCGCGAGGAACTGTGCCTTCTTGATGTTGATGATGGCGCCGCTGGCGGCCATGGCCACCACCAGATCGGTCTGTCTGGACAGGAAGGCGGGGAGCTGCAGGATGTCGGCCACTTCGGCGGCGGGCGCTACCTGCGCAATCTCGTGTACGTCGGTGATAATAGGTACGGAAAACTCTCTCTTGATCTCGGCGAGTATCTTCAGCCCCTCTTCCAATCCCGGCCCGCGGTAGGAGTCCTTCGAGGAGCGATTGGCCTTGTCGAAGGAGGCCTTGAAGACGTAGGGAATATTCAGCTCACTAGTAGCGCGATGAAACTGCTCGGCAACCTGCATCGCCAGGTCGCGCGACTCCAACACATTCATACCCGCGAATAGGACGAACGGTTGATCGTTGGCAATGGAGAAATCCCCAAGCTGTATTTGCGTCGCTGTCATCTGTCGTTACCCGATTCCTTTCCTGACACTTAGGCCTGGGCGTTGTTCACGGCCAGCTTGGGCGACGCTTTGGCGCTATCGCTGACCAGTGCGTGGCGCGCGATAGCGGCCTCGATGAAACCGGTAAACAGCGGGTGGCCGTAGCGCGGCGTCGAGGTGAACTCGGGGTGGAACTGACAGCCGACGAACCAGGGGTGGTCGGGAATCTCGACGACCTCCACCAGCATGCCATCCTCGGACTTGCCCACCAGCTTCAGGCCCGCCTGGGATAGCACATCGATGTAGTCGTTATTGAACTCGTAGCGATGGCGATGGCGCTCGACGATCTCGTCCTTGCCGTAGCAGGCGTGGGTCGTCGATGCCTTGTCCAGAATGCACTTCTGTGCGCCGAGGCGCATGGTGCCGCCGAGGTCGGAATCTTCGTCGCGGAACTCGGTGACGCCGGCGCGGGTCGTCCACTCGCTGATCAGCGCGATTACCGGGTTCTCACAAGCCGGTGAGAACTCGGAGCTGTGCGCATCTTTGAGGCCGGCCACGTTGCGGGCGTATTCGATGACGGCGGCCTGCAGGCCCAGGCAGATACCGAGATAGGGAATCTTGTTCTCGCGGGCGTACTGCACCGCCATGATCTTGCCCTCGACGCCGCGCTCGCCGAAGCCGCCGGGCACGAGGATCGCATCCTGATTCGCTAACACCTCGACGCCCTTGTCGATGACGTCGGTGGAATCGATGTAAGTAATATTGACCTTGGTGCGGGTCTGTATGCCCGCGTGGATGATGGCCTCGTTGAGCGACTTGTAGGCATCCAGCAGGTCCATATACTTGCCGACCATGGCCAGATTCACTTCCTTGTCCGGATTCAGGCTGGCGTCTACGACGCGGTCCCATTCCGACAGATCCGCCGGCGGGCAGTCCAGGCCGAACTTCTTGATTACGATCTCGTCCAGCTTGGCCTTGCCGAGTATCGAGGGTATGCGGTAGATCGAATCGGTGTCCGGTAGCGAGACCACGGCCTCCGGCTCGACGTTAGTGAACAGCGCGATCTTCTCCCGCGCCGACTCGTCGATCTCGACATCGGAGCGGCAGACCAGGATATCCGGCTGAATACCGATGGAGCGTAATTCCTTTACCGAGTGCTGGGTGGGCTTGGTCTTGATCTCACCCGCCGTGGCGATATAGGGCACTAGCGTGAGATGCACGAACAGTGCCGCGCCGGAGCCCAGCTCAACCCGCAGCTGGCGCACCGCCTCCATGAAGGGCTGCGACTCGATGTCGCCCACGGTGCCGCCGATCTCGACCAGGGCCACGTCGGCATCGCCGGCGCCGGCGATCACGCGGCGCTTGATCTCGTCGGTGATGTGGGGAATGACCTGTATCGTCGCACCGAGGTAGTCGCCGCGGCGCTCGCGCTTGAGCACCTCTTCGTACACCTTGCCGGTGGTGAAGTTATTCTTCTGCAACATGGTGGTGCGGCTGAAGCGCTCGTAGTGACCGAGATCGAGGTCACTTTCCGCGCCGTCTTCGGTCACGAAGACCTCGCCGTGTTGGAACGGGCTCATGGTGCCAGGATCCACATTGATGTAGGGATCTAGCTTTAACATGGTGATGTTGAGTCCGCGGGCTTCGAGAATCGCCGCGAGAGATGCTGAAGTAATGCCTTTGCCCAGTGAAGAAACTACTCCACCGGTAATGAAGATATAACGAGTCATTCGAGCCCCATCCGATAAGAAAAATTGGTCGTGCACCAACCCACGCAGATGGAGTTACAGCCTACCAGAACCCCCCATCGAGGACAATCTGAAACTGCGTATTGGCGATTTAATTTCGCGCGTCGGAGATGACAACAGGCTAAGCACGCAGCGTCATGTCGGGGGGCTGCCAGTCGACCAGATAGCCTGCCTCACCCGGCTTCGCCGCAAAGCCATCGCAGACGCCGACGCCGGGAATACAGGCCAAGTCCTCGCCGTGGTAGAGCAGTGGAATGCGGCCGCGTAGCCAGGGCGGCAACTCACTCTCCTGCAGGATCTTCTTCAGCGACTTGCTGGGGCGGCCGCTCAGTCGACAGGTTTCTCCGCCCTGCCGGTAACGAATGCTGAGGGAGCCGCCCTGCCCGTGCACCAGCCCCGCGCCCTCGGCTTCACGAAATTGCAGGCTGCCGTTATTCGCCAGGGGCAGCGCAGCGTTCTGCCGCAGTTCTGCAAGCGGCATAGCTTCCGGCAAAACATTTAAGGCATCGTCCGCCAGCGCGTAGAGCTTGTCGCGGTAGCAATGCAGTTGAAAGCCGTCGGCGAGAAAACGCGACTCGGCACCGCCTAGAATCTCAACGCTAAGCTGTTGCAGTTGATTCCAGCTCAGGTCAGCAGCGCCTAGGCTTTGTAGCCAGTGGCGCAGCAGGTTGCGTCGACGCGGCTCGGGCAGTGCGAGTAGCTTGTCACGCTGTAGCGCGCCCGCTGTCGGCGCCACGATCTGCGTCAGATCGATGGCGGCTAGGTCTTGCAGCAGTGCCTCGCTCTCGGCGGCGAGCACTGCCGATTTCGAGACGCTCTCTCTATAGCCCGGCCAGCGCGCCTCGATCAGCGGCAGCAATTGATGGCGGCAGTAGTTTCTGTCGAAGCTCGTATCCGCGTTCGATTCATCTTCGATCCAAGACAGCTCACAGGTCTCGCCGTACTGCAGCAGCTCGGCACGATCGATAGCCAACAGGGGGCGCAGCAGGCGGCTAGCGCCGAGGGCTCGACTGGCGGGAATGCCGCCGAGCCCGCGACTGCCCGCGCCGCGCATGAGCCGCAGCAGCACGGTCTCCATCTGGTCGTCGCGGTGATGCGCCAGTAGCAGCACCTCGGCGGGCGACAGCGCCGCCTCGAATTCGCGGTAGCGTGCCTCGCGCGCGGCGTTCTCGATACCGCTGCTATCGGGAATCTCCACCCGGCGTGTAATGCACTCTATGCCGAGTTGCGTGCACAGTTTCTGACAGTGCAGCTCCCAATCCGCGGCCGCGGGCTGTAGCTGATGATTGACGTGAATAGCGCGCAGCTTCATGGCGGGGTGGGATTGCTCGCGCAGGCTTGCTAGCGCATGCAGTAAGACGACCGAGTCGAGGCCGCCGCTAAGGCCGACGAGACACTGATCCCCCGAGCCCAGCTCGCTGAGAGCCGCGCCTAAACTATCAAGTAGTGATTGGGGTGAATAGCTCATGGTCTACAGGCGCCCTGAAGCGCTTCGATCCGCGGAATTGAACAGACAGTAGCAAGCAGCGTCGTGCTACGGCTAGCTGCTAATGCCGAAGCTCATCAGGCGCTTGTAGCGTCGCTCTACCAGCTCGTCGACTTCCATCCCGCAGAGCCGGTCCAGCTGTTCGACCAAGGCCGCCTTGATGTTTGCCGCCGTCGCCGCGACGTCGCGGTGCGCGCCGCCCAGTGGCTCCGCTATGGTGTGATCGACGATGCCGAGTTCCTGCAGGCGTTCCGATGTCACGCCCATCGCCTCGGCCGCGGCCGACGCATGATCGGAGGACTTCCACAGGATCGTGGCGCAGCCCTCCGGCGTGATGACGGTATAGGTCGAGTACTGCAGCATATTGAGCTGATCGGAGACACCGATCGCGATGGCGCCGCCGGAGTTAGCTTCGCCGGTAACGGTTGCTATGAGAGGCGTCCTGACGTGAGACATCATGGCCATATTCTCGGCGATCGCCTCGTTGATGCCGCGCTCCTCGGAGTCCATGCCCGGATAGGCGCCAGGTGTATCTATAAAACTCAGAACCGGTAGCTTGTACTGCTCCGCGAGCTTCACCAGGCGACGGGCCTTTCTGTAACCTTCGGGTCGTGGCATGCCGAAGTTGTGGCGCACCTTCTCTTTCGTGCCCCTGCCCTTCTGATGACCGATGACGACCACCGGTCTATCGTCGATCCTGGCGAGGCCGCCGATCAGCGCCTGATCGTCGGCGAACAGGCGATCGCCGTGCAGCTCGTCGAAGTCGGTAAAGATGTAGTCGAGGTAATCCAGCGTATAGGGGCGCAGCGGATGTCTGGCGACCTGCGATATCTGCCAGGAACTGAGGTTCGAGTAGATCTTCTCGGTGAGCTTCTTGCTCTTGGTCTTCAGGTTCTCGATTTCTTCGCTGATATTCAGCTCGTTGTCGCTGCCGACGAGTCGCAGCTCGCTGATCTTCGCTTCCAGCTCCGCGATGGGCTGTTCAAACTCCAGGTAATTAGGATCCATACTCACTCTATATCTGCTGCACGGGTTTATTAGTCAAAGCGGGCTACTTGTAGCTCAACACCACCTTGTCGCGACCGTATTCTAGCCGAAGACGCTGAATCAGGTCATCGGATGGCGACACGGCCCACTCTTCGCCCAGCATTATACACCCTATGGAGCCTGCGCGCCGATACCGCACCATGACCTCGCAGGCCCCGTCCTCACTCGCCTCAGCCTGTGCCAGCCCAGGCGGCTGCGCGGCGGGATGCGGCCCAGATCCCCCAGCTGCCGCCAGCTGCGAGCCTACCGGCTGCTGCTGGGATTTCCGATAAGGCTCCAGTATGCGCGCGAGGTGTTCGCAGAAATCGCCGCCCAGGGATTCCGCCTCCAGGTTCAGTGCTACCCGGTGAGCATGCTGCTTTCGCGCCTCGGAGAGGGTCATCACACTCTTGCCACGACCACGCATGCCGCCGCTGTAGTCGTCGACGCTCACGGTGCATTCCACCACCATGATCACATCCTTCTGTAGCATCTCGCGGTGCAGCTCATACTCCTTCGCAAACAGCGAGACCTCGAAGCGCGCGCTGCGATCGTCCAGCACCAGGAAGGCGAAGGTGTCGCCGGCCTTGTTCTTCAGAGTACGGATGTCATGTAACACGCCCGCTACGGTCTGCGGACCGCGTTCCGGTCGCAGGTTCACCAGTCTATCTTTTGTAATATGGGACAGCTCATCGATGAACTCGTCGATCGGGTGACCGGAGAGCCACAGTCCCAGCGTGTCCTTCTCCAGCTTGAGGCGGTGTTGTTCGCCCCAGGCCCGCACGGTGACATTCGATGCGCTGAGGTCTGCATCCTCGGTGCCGGCCGGTGCAATCGCGCCGAACATATCGTCCACGCCACTCGCCGCGTTGCGACTGGCCTGCTCGGCGGCCTGCATCGCCTGCGGTAGCATCTTCGATAGCAGGGCGCGCGAATAATCGAGGTCGCCCTCTACCATGTTGTCCAGTGCGCCGGAGCGGATCAGCGCCTCCATCGTGCGCTTGTTGACATTCTGGGTGTCGACGCGGGAACAGATGTCCAATAGGTTCGTGAACGGCTTCTCCTCCCGCGCGGCGAGCAAGCTGCCGACCGGGCCCTCGCCGAGGCCCTTGATGGCGCCGAGGCCGTAGACGATCTCGCCTGCGTCGTTCACGGTAAAGTTAAACTGACCCAGATTGATATCCGGCGGCACGATAGTTAGCTTCATCGAGCGGCACTCGTCGATGAGGGTCACGATCTTGTCGGTGTTCTGCATGTCGGCGGACAGCACGGCCGCCATGAAGCAGGCCGGGTGGTGTGTCTTCAGCCAGGCGGTCTGGTAGGAGACGAGTGCGTAGGCCGCCGAGTGCGACTTATTGAAGCCGTAGCCGGCGAATTTCTCCATCAGGTCGAATATGGAGGTGGCGAGATCCGCATCGATGCCGCGTTTCTCGGCCCCTTCCTGGAATAAGCTGCGCTGCTTCGCCATCTCCTCGGGCTTCTTCTTGCCCATGGCCTTGCGCAGGATGTCGGCGCCCGCCAGCGAATAATTCGCCAACACCTGGGCGATCTGCATCACCTGCTCCTGATAGAGGATGACGCCGTAGGTGTTGCTGAGCACCGGCTCCAACTCCGGATGCGGGTAGACCACCTTGGTGCGACCGTGCTTGCGATCGATGAAGTCGTCCACCATGCCCGACTGCAGCGGACCGGGGCGGAACAGCGCCACCAGGGCGATGATGTCCTCGAAGCTGCTCGGCACCTGACGCTTGATCAGGTCCTTCATGCCGCGGGATTCGAGCTGGAACACCGCCGTCGTCTCGCCCTTCTGCAACAGGCGGTAGACGCTCTCGTCAGTGAGGGGAAGCCGGGTGATATCGATGGGCTCCGCGCCCTCGTCCGCGCGCTCGTTGATCATCTTCACGGCCCAGTCGATGATGGTCAGCGTGCGCAGGCCGAGGAAGTCGAACTTCACCAGCCCCGCGGTCTCGACATCGTTCTTATCGAACTGGGTAACCAGGCCCTGGCCGGACTCGTCGCAATAAAGCGGCGTGAAATCGGTAAGCTTGGTGGGGGCGATGACCACGCCACCGGCGTGCTTGCCGACGTTACGGGTGATGCCCTCTAACTTGTAGGCCATCTCCATGATTTCCTGCGCGTCTTCGTCGGAGTCGACGAACTCGCCTAAGAGCGGCTCCACCTCGAAGGCCTTCTTCAGCGTCATGCCGGGCTCGAAGGGAATCAGCTTGGATAGCTTGTCCGCCAGCGCATAGGGCTTGCCCTGCACCCGCGCCACGTCGCGCACCACCGCCTTCGCCGCCATGGTGCCGAAGGTGATGATCTGGGATACCGCGTCCTTGCCGTAGAGCTCGGCGACATGCTGGATCACTCGGTCGCGGCCCTCCATACAGAAGTCGACGTCGAAGTCGGGCATGGACACCCGCTCCGGGTTGAGGAAGCGCTCGAACAGCAGGTCGTACTTTAGTGGGTCGAGGTCGGTGATGCGCAGCGCATAGGCCACGATAGAACCCGCGCCGGAACCACGGCCCGGGCCTACCGGGATGCCGTTGTCCTTCGACCACTGAATGAATTCCATCACGATCAGGAAGTAACCGGCGAAGCCCATCTGATTGATGACGTCCAGCTCGAACTTGAGCCGATCCCAATAGGGCTGTTCGACGTCTTTCGACTCGTAGTCGTCGCCGTAGAGTGAACGCAGTCGCTTCTTCAAACCCTCGGAGCTAATCTCGGAGAAAAATTCTTCCATGCCCTTGCCATCGGGGATCGGGTAGTTCGGCAGGCAGGGCGTGTCCAACTCCAGCGTGAGGTTACAGCGCTTGCAGACCTCCCAGGCGTTCTGAATCGCCTCCGGTATATCGCTGAACAGCTCCGCCATCTCGGCCGCGCTCTTCAGGTATTGCTGATCGGTATAGTTGCGAGGGCGGCGTGAATCGTCCAGCGTGCGGCGCTCGTTAATGCAGACGCGCACCTCGTGGGCATCGAAGTCGTCCTGGTCGATGAAGCGCACGTCGTTGGTTGCCACTACGGGACAGCCCTTTGAGATGGCGAGACTCACGGCGGCGTCGATGTAGTCTTCCTCTTCGCTGCGGCCAACACGCTGTAGCTCCAGATAGAAACTGTCGGGGAACAGCGCCATCCATTCGTCTAGCAATTCCTCGGCGAGCGCGGTCTCGCCGGCGAGCAAGGCGGCACCGACGTCGCTGTGCTGCGCGCCGGACAGCGCGATGAGGCCGTCGACGCGCCCTGCCAGCTGCGACTTCTGTACCACGGGCTCGCTCTGGCTCGGGTTGAGTGTGTACAGCTCGGAGATTAGCTTGGTCAGGCTGAGGTAGCCGGTCTCGTCCTTCACCAGCAACACCAGACGCGTCTGTCGGGACTTGTCTTCGTTCTCCACCAGCACGTCGCAGCCACACACCGGCTTGATGCCTGACTTCAGCGAGGCGCTATAGAACTTGATGAGGGAGAACATATTGGCCAGATCGGTGATTGCCACCGCAGGCATGGAGAGTTCGCGCAGCTTCGCGATGAGGGGCGGGATGGTTACTAGACCATCATTGATCGAAAATTCGGTGTGCAGTCTGAGGTGGGCGAAGTGCTGATTGGGTGAAAATTCAGACATGGAGTAAATCTAGAGAGCCTCTGTAAACGTCTTGCTGGCGAGCCTCCAATATACCTTTTTTTGATCGAAAACGGGACTAAAGATTCGCCTCCTCAGCCGCCTCAAGCAGTTGTGCCACGGGAGCGAAGCTACGCCGATGCACGGGCGTAGGACCGAGCGTTTTTAGCGCGGCCAGATGGGCCGCTGTGGGATAGCCCATATTGGTGGCGAAGCCGTAGCCGGGATAGCGCGCATCCAGCGCCTGCATCTCGCGGTCACGGCTCACCTTCGCGATGATAGACGCGGCCGAGATGCACTCGATCAGGGAATCGCCCTTCACTACCGCCTCGCTGGGGTAGTCCCAGTCTGGGCAGCGATTGCCATCGACGTAGACGAACTGTGGCGACTGCAGCAGGCCTTTCACCGCCCGCCGCATCGCCAGCAGGCTGGCCTGCAATATATTGATGCTCTCGATCTCCGCTACCGATGCTCGGCCCACGGCGTAGCACTGCGCCTTATCGACGATGATGTCGAAGTAGTTCTCCCTCTGCCGAGCCGACAGCTTCTTGGAATCGGTCAACCCCGCGATTGGCTTGTTCTGGTCGAGAATGACGGCGGCGGCGACCACATCGCCTGCGAGTGGGCCGCGGCCCACCTCGTCGGTTCCCGCAATCAGGGCATAACACTCGCTGTTGGCTGCGAAGCTATTCACGGGCATCGCTACTCGCCCCGCGTGGATTCGATCAACGTGGTGACGGCTGCGGCAGCCTGCTTCGATGCATCGAGACGAATGCTCTTGTGAATCTTCTCGAACTCCCCCATCAGGGCCTCGTGATTCTCCGAGCCGGACAGTTGGCGGATGATGCCGTCGCGCACCTTCTCCACGCTGAGCTCGTGTTGAATATACTCCGGCACCAGCTGCCTTCCCGCCAGCAGGTTTGGCAGCGCGACGAAGGGAATCTTCACCATGCGCGAGGCGATGGCATAGGTCAGCGCCGCGAGCCTGTAGCCGACTATCATCGGCCTCCTCAGCAGCAGCGTTTCCAGCGTCGCCGTGCCGGATGAGAGCACGACGAGATCCGCCGCGCTGATAGCTCCATGGGAGTCGTCGACGAGGCGGAACTGCTCGCCCTGGAAGATCGACTCCTCACGCAGCAGCGCGCCAAGTTGCGCCTTGCTCGCAGCGCTGGAATAGGGAATCAGGAATTTGAGCTGCGGGTAGTCCGCCAGCGACTCCAATGCCGCCGCCAGGAAGATCGGCGCGAGACGCTTGATCTCGCCACCGCGGCTGCCCGGCATGAGGGTAACCACCGCCTCCTCCATGCCGATGCCGAGGTGCTCCCGGTTTGCCAGCTTGCGGTCTTCGAAGTCGATGGTATCGGCCAGCGGATGGCCTACACACTTCACGGCTACCCCATGCTGCTCGTAGACCGGGGTCTCGAACGGGAACAGGGTCAGCATCAGGTCTACCGACCTTATTACCTTGTGGATGCGCTTCTCGCGGTAGGCCCACAGGCTGGGGCTGACATAGTGTACGGTCTTGATTCCGGCCTGCTTCAGCTCACCTTCCAAGCGCAGATTGAAGTCGGGGCTGTCTATGCCGATGAATACCAGTGGCCGCCGCTCAACGAAGTATTCTCGCAGGCGCTTCTTCAGTGCAAACAACTCAGGCAGCCTGCCAAGCGGCTCGACGAAGCCCATAACAGCCAGCCTATCCATGGCGGCGAGAGACTGAAAGCCCTCATTGATCATATCGGGGCCGCCGATGCCAACGAACTCCGCATCGGGGTAGTTCTGCTTGAGTGACGCCATCAGGCCAGCCCCCAGAATATCTCCGGATTTTTCACCAGCAACGATTCCGATCAGTGGGGCTTGCTTCATAATTTGCAGTCGTAGTTCGGCGCGGCGTTTGAGGGCGCCAGGGGCGAGCGATTAACGGTGAATTCCCTTCTTGGATTTCTCCAGCGAGTCGATCAGCAGCTGCACCTCCTCGCAGTCCTCGCGCAGAGTCTTCAACTCGGCTATCGCCTCCTGCAGGCTGTGGCCGCGCATATAGACGATCTTGAACGCCGTACGCAGTTGCTTGATCGTCGTCTTGTCGAAGCCGCGGCGTTCGAGGCCGACGGTATTGATCGTGCGCACAGCCGCCGGCTGTCCGCTGACGATCATATAGGCTGGCACGTCGTGATCGATATGGGTTACGCCGCCGACCATCGCATGCGCCCCGATCTGGAGAAACTGATTAACACCCGCGTAGCCACCAAGATAGGCCCAGTCGCCGACCTCGACATGGCCGGAGATGCCGACATTGTTCGCGAAGATGGTATTGCTGCCCACGATGCAGTCGTGGGCGATATGCACATAGGGCATGATGAGGTTGTTGCTGCCGACACGCGTCACGCCGCCGCCGAAGCCCGTGCCGCGATGCAGGTTGGAGCCCTCGCGCAGCACATTGTTGTCGCCGATCTCCAGCCAGGTCTCCTCGCCTTCGAACTTCAGGTCCGCCGGGTCTTCGCCGACGGAGCTGAACTGAAATATGCGATTGTTCTTGCCGATTCGCGTATTGGCGCGAATCATCACATGGGAGTCGATGACGCTGCCGGAGCCGATCTGGACATTGGGCCCGATGATGGTCCACGGCCCGATCGTAACGTCTGAGTCTATTTCAGCCTTAGGATCTATCCTGGCGCTGGAATCAATCGACATCAACCTTCCTCTCGGCGCACATGATGGTCATAGTACCTACCAGCTCGTCGCCCACGCTGGCGCGACAGGCAAACTTGTAGATGCCACGTTTATTGGTAACGATCTCGGCCTCCAGCGTCAGGCAATCGCCAGGTACCACCGGTCGCCGCAGGCGCACGTCATCCGCACCGACGAAGTAGTAGAGGTAGCCATCTTTCGGTTTCTTTTCCTGGCTCTTGAACCCAAGAACGCCAGCGGCCTGCGCCAACGCCTCGATGATGAGCACGCCCGGCATGATCGGCTGGCTGGGGAAATGGCCGTTGAAGAACGGCTCGTTCACGGTTACGTTCTTGTAGGCAACGATAGACTTGCCGAGATCCATCTCGACCACTCTATCGACTAATAGAAAAGGATACCGCTGGGGCAGATATTCTTTAATTTCTTCGATGGTCATTTTCATTTATGATTCTCTGATCTGCCCCGCACGGTGAGCCATGCGATTGGTTTTACTGTTTTCTGTGAGGATAAATGCTGTCTACTTCTTATCGGTAGAATTCTCGATTTCTTTCAGTCTCTTCGCGATACTGTCGAGCTGTTGGAATCGAATCGCATTGCGCTTCCACTCTGCCGTCTTCGCCTGGATGGTGCCAGTCGAGTACATGCCGGGCTCGGTGATCGATTGACTCACTAGCGTCATCGCGCTCACTTGCACCTTGTCGGCGATCTGAATGTGACCCACGGCACCGGATGCTCCGCCCATGATGCAGTAGCTGCCGATAGTGACGCTGCCGGCTATGGCGACGCAGCCGCAGATGATTGTGTGCTCGCCGACCTTGCAGTTGTGGGCGATCTGCACCTGGTTATCGATCTTCACGCCGTTGCCGATCTCGGTATCTTCGAGCGCACCCCGATCTATCGTGGTGCCTGCGCCGATCTCGACATCGTCGCCGATGAGCACGGCTCCGAGCTGGTGAATCTTAACAGATTTGCTGCCATCGAATGCGAAGCCGAAGCCGTCCGCGCCGATAACCGAGCTGGAATGAATCTCGACGCGCTCGCCCAGGCGCACGCCATGGTAGAGCGTGACATTGCTGTGTAACTGACAATCTGCGCCCAGTTGCGCGCCTCTTCCTATGTAGCAACCCGCTCCGATGATCACGTCGTCACCGAGCACCGCGTCGGCATCGACTACGGCATTGGCTGCGATGCTGACGTTCTTGCCCAGCTTCGCCGTCGAATCGACAGCCGCCGATGAGTGCACGCCTTGCGCATCCATAGCTGGCTCGGCGAACAATTGCGTGGCCTTGGCGAACGCGACATAGGGCATAGCTGCCACAAGAGCGTTAGCCGAGCAGCTTTCAAGAAATTTTTCTTCGATGATGACAGCAGACGCCTGCGTAGTCTTTAACTGATCGGCGTAGGAAGGATTGCTGAGAAAACTCAGCTGACCGGATTGCGCGGTCTTAAGTGGGGCGAGACCAGTGATTTCACACTGGCCATCGCCGACTAGTTTGGCGCCTAGCAATTCTGCAAGCTGCGCCAAAGTGTGAGAAGTCTTATGTGTCACCTGACACTAATCCGATAGAGAGGATACCCCTACTGTGCAGCCTGCGAATTTTCATTCAGCTTGGCGGTAACTCTGGCTGTTATATCCAGTACCGGCGCGAAGTAAGGCGCCGCATCTGAATTGAGAATAAGATCGAAGCCACCCTCGGCGACGACGTCGGTCACAGCAGTGGCAAGATCTGCCTGCATGCTCTCGAGGAATTCCTGATTCTTCTCCTGCAGTGCAGTCTGTACACGCTCCTGTATCAGCTGCAATTGCACCTGCAGGTCCTGCGCATTGGAATTCATGCGACGAATCTCTTCCTGGCTCATAACAGCTTCGTTCTGTTGAAACTCTGTGCGCAGTTCATTGAGCTGGTCGGTCAAACTCTGAGCGCGCTCTTCGTCAGAACTAAACTCTTGCTCCAATTCTTCCTGCACGACACGAGCCGCATCTGAATTAAACAAAGCCTGCAATGCATTCAGCACACCGATCTTGGTGTCCTGAGCGGCGGCGCCTTGAGACACAAGCACCAGACCCAAGCAGACGATTAGACTCTTCAATGTTTTCACGGTAACTCTCCAATTCTTACTCATGCTGCCGAATTCTAATCGACAACAAATTTAAATTTTACTACCTGTTCACGCGCGTCAATCGACACGCAGTTCGATTTAATTCCTTGCCTCAGTCTACGGCGCCTCGCTTAGCGAAGACGCCCGGCATCAAGACAACCTAGAAGCCATTTCCAACGGTAAAGTCGAAGGTCTTGGTGTCATCCCCGTCTTTGCCGAAGGGCTTGGCCACATAAAATGTTAGCGGGCCAAACGGCGACAGGTAGGTGACACTCACCCCCGCTGAATATCGAATCTCACCCAGATCGAAATCTGTGCAGTTATTTAACAGCGTCTGCCGCTCAGTACAGTGAGAGGAGAACACGTTTCCTGCGTCAATAAAAAAAGCCGATCTTACTCGACTCGTGTCATCGATAAACGGGATTGGGAATAACAGCTCCAATGTCGCGGTGGCCAGTATATTACCACCAAAACTGTCAAAATCCTCGTCCAGGAAGAAATTTTGTACGGCCAGGGCTATTTCCTGATTTCCGTCGGAATCCACTATCGGCTGGCCATTCTCGTCGAACAGGGGCTGTGTCTGATAGCCGATATCGTTGTTGAAACCCACCGCCGAGCCGTCCTCGCGGCGCAGTATCTCACCGTTCTCGTCGCGCTGCAGGGTCAGGCCAAATTCGGTCAGATACCTGGCCCCTGGCGTACTCTGGGGTCCCAGGCTGTTCTCCTCAAAACCACGCACAATACCGGCCGAACTCAGGCCGCCGGCAAAATAATTATTGAAGAAAGGCATCTGCTCGGTGTCGCCGTAGCCTATGCCATAGCCCAGATTGGTACGCAGGCCGACGACCCAGCGCTGGTCCTGCGAGAGTGGCCAGTACATCTGATTGTTGTAGTTTATTCTGGCGTACTGCAAGTCGCTGCCCGGGAGCGTAATCTCCACACCTATATTATGCAGCGTACCGTTCGTCGCCATCTGGCCCCGGTTAAGGGTGTTGCGGAAATAGTTGCCGGTGATCGTAAAGTTGTCGAAGGTGTCGCCGAATTTATCGACGAAGCCCTGATCCATATTCTGCTGCAGTTGGAACGGGCTCAGGTCGGACACATCCCCTAGCACGGCATCGGTGACCGGCCCGTCGAACACGTTCAAGTTTGCGGGCGTGATGATGTAATTATCGATGCCATCGAACAGCGTTGGGCTGGAGACGATCTCCTGCACCGAACCCAGACCTGCACTCAGTTCCGTGTGGGTATACCCGAGATCGAAACCCAAGAGCTCGATCTCGCTCAGCGGATAACTAAAGCTAAGCGAGCCACCGTAGGACGATGTATTGAAGTCGGAGACGTTAAAAGGCGACTCCACCTTCTGGGCGAAGAGATTGAAACCGCGACTCACACCATCGGGTGTAAAGTAGGGATCGAGGTATTGAAAGTTCAAACCGGATTGGAAGCGGCTCTTGTTCACGCCGACGCCGAGGGTCTTGCCGGTGCCGAGGAAGTTCTGCGCCTGCAGGCTGGAGCTAATAAAGAAGTTTCCCCCGCCGCCGGTGCCGACCTGAAAACTGATGGCGCCGAAGTTTTGTTCCAGCACGTCATAGTTGACGTCGATCTGATCTTCGGTGCCGGGTACCTCGACGGTGTCCACCTCTACCGTCTCGAAATAACCGAGTCGTTCCAGTCGAATCTTCGACTGCTCGATCTGCAAGCTCGATGCCGGCGCGGATTCTAACTGACGCATCTCCCTTCGAAGCACGTCGTCGGCGGTCGAGGTGTTGCCGGCAAAATTAATACGATTTACATAAGTACGATTGCCCGGCTCGATGAAGAAGGTCACATCGACAGTCTGATCGTCTTCGTTAACTTCGGGCACGCCGGTCGCCTCGGCGAAGGCATAGCCGAGGTTGCCGAGGAACTGCACCATGATCTCTTCGGTGCCGGTCACCAGGCCCTGCGAATAGATCTGGCCGGGACGGACGAACACCGCCGCCCTGAGCAGGGCTTCGGCATCGACCAGGTCGCCGGCAAGGTCGACCTCGTTAATGGTGAACAGATCGCCCTCGCTCACATTGATGGTTATATAGACTTCTCTGCGATCCGGTGTGATGGAGATCGGCGTGGAGTCGATGTTGAATTCGACAAAGCCGTTATCGAGGTAGAAGGACTCGAGGCGCTCCAGGTCGCCCGAGAACTGCTCTCGCGAATAGCGATCGCGCCGGCTCATTAGCAGATACCAGGGCTTGGTGCCGAGTTCAAACAGGCCTAGCAGTTCCTCTTCTTCGAAGGCGCTATTGCCGACGATGTTGATGTGTCGAATGCGCGATTCTTCGCCTTCGTTGATGTTCAGGCTGATGGCGACGCGATTGCGCGGCAGCTCCTCGACCTCGATTTCCACCGCGGCACCATAGCGTCCACGTGAGGAGTACACGTCCTGAATGCCCTGGCGGATTACCTCTAGGGCGGCGCGCGTAAATATCTGACCCTCGGCGATATCCGCCGTCGCCATATTCTCGATGATGTCTTCGGTCTCGAGTACGCTATTGCCCTCGATGGTGATCTCGGCGACCGAGGGCCGCTCCAGTACGGTGATGACGAGGATGTTGCCCTCGCGTGCCACCTCGATCTCGTCGAAGTACTCCGACTGTGAGAGCTCGCGAATGATCTGCGCCGAAACACCCGACGTCACCGTGTCGCCGATGCCGACCGGCAACAGGTTATAGATTATTCCAGGCGATATTCGCTGATAGCCATCGACGATGATGTCGGCTATTACAAACTCTTGCGCGTTGAGAGACTTCGAAATTCCAAAAGCCACCAACAAACAAAAAAGTAGTCTTTTCATTTGTGCTGCATTCTCAAATTATTGTGTTACTTGGCGGCGAGTTACTAATCGACTATTTCTATTCTTCTATTTGACCTACAGCAGACGGTTTACGTCGTTGTAGATGGCTAACACCATGATTCCCGAAATCAGCAGCAGTCCTAGCTGCAGACCAAAGGCTTGAACCCGCTCTGGCACGGGTCGTCTGATGATCGCCTCGATGGCGTAGTACAACAGATGTCCTCCATCCAGAACCGGTATCGGCAGCAGGTTGAGCACACCTAGAGAGATGCTCAACAGCGCCAAGAAACCGAGATAGACATCGAGACCGTAAGAAGCTGTCTCCCCCGCAACCTGGGCAATCGTAATGGGCCCATTTATATTCTTCACCGAGATCAAGCCGATGATCATCTTCTTCACGGAATCCAATACGAAGATCGACTTGTCCCAGGTTTCGACCAGCGCCGGCTGAATGGCCGATAGCACGTTGTAATTCACCTGCCGCTGCATCTCCGGCGGCAATAGCTCCGCCAGCGTAGTTTCCTGCACATAGGCGCCGATGCTGCCGATCACCGTGCCGTCGTCCAGCGTCGCGCGCTCCGGCGTCAATAGCACATTGGTATCGATTCCACCCCGTTTGACCACGACATCCAGCGTGAGTTCCGGACTAGCCCGTATCAGCTCGACCCAATGCGTCCAGCCACGCACCACCCTGCCGTCTACCGAGACGATCTCGTCGCCGGCCAGCAGGCCCGCTGCCTCGGCGGCACCGCCCGGCACGATGCCGGCGATGTCCGCGGGAATCTCGAACTGAATAATGCCGAGGTCGGTGACGGGGCTAGGCGCCGTCTCGGCACCCATCCAAGCGTCGATGGGAATTCGGATCTCGCGCGTCGTGCTGGAGTCCGCCGGATCTATGGTGAGGTTGATCTCCCCCGTCTCGCCCATGCGCGCCAACATCTGCAGCGTAACCTGCTGCCAGATTATCGTCTCTTCGCCATCGACGGCGAGTATCTCATCACCCGCGCGCAGCCCCGCACGCTCGGCGACGGAGTCTTCGACTACCGTGTTCACGATCGGCGCGATGCCGGATATGCCGTAGGAGATGTTGATGAGCCAGAACACGAAGATGGCAAGCAGGAAGTTCGCGATAGGGCCAGCCGCGACGATGGCCATGCGCTGCCACAGTGGCTTGCAGGCGAAGGAGTACTGACGCTGGCTTGCGGGCAGGCTGTCGGTATCCGCGACAGTGGTGTCCTCCTGTCCCAGCATCTTGACGTAGCCGCCCAGTGGTATCGGCGCGATGACATATTCGACGCCGTCTTTGCCGATCCAACTCTTCGCGGCCTTGCCGAAACCGATGGAGAATCTGAGCACTTTGACGCCACAGCGTCGCGCGACCCAGAAGTGGCCGAATTCATGAATCGTCACGAGGATGCCGAGGGTGACAAGCAGTGCGATTACGCTGATTAAAACTTCAAGTATCATGAGTATGCGTGAAAAGCCTTGAGCCTAGGCTCAAGGCTTTCGACAGAAATCCTTTAATATCAATTCTTTAGTTAGTCTTCGTGCTTGTGAATCAAGGTCTTGAATAATAGCGAGACTAGGCGCCGCTTCACAAGGTATTTTCGACCTAACTGCCTCAATTATGAGGGAAATTTCGCTGAATGCGATCTCGCCCGCCAGAAACGACGCCACCGCTATCTCGTTCGCCGCATTCAGGACCGCAGGTGCCGTGCCGCGCTCGGCCGCTGCCTCCATTCCCAGACGCAGGCAGGGGAATCTTTCGAGGTCCGGCTGCAGGAACTGCAGCGGCTCCTGCTGGGTCAGATCCAGCACCGCAGCGCCTGAGACTATCCGCTCCGGCCAGGCCAGACCGTAGGCGATGGGCACGCGCATATCGGGGTTAGCCATCTGGGCTATTACCGAGCCGTCCGCGTAGTGCACCATGGAATGCACGATGCTCTGCGGGTGGATTAGCACTTCCACCTGCGCCGGCTGCAGATCGAACAGATAGCAGGCTTCGATAAACTCCAGCCCCTTGTTCATCATCGTGGCCGAGTCCACGGAAATCTTTCGCCCCATAGACCATTTGGGATGAAGACAGGCCTCATCAGGAGTCACCGTCGCCAGCTGTTCTAGGGGAGTATTTAGAAACGGACCGCCCGACGCCGTCAGCACGACCTTCTCTACCCCACCATGGGCACCGGCACTCAGGCTGTCTTTCTCGATCGGGAGGCACTGGAATATTGCATTGTGTTCGCTGTCGATAGGAAGAATCTCGGCTCCGGATTTCGCTGCCGCCTGTTTCAGCAGGTCGCCAGTCATCACCAGAGACTCTTTGTTAGCCAATAATAGTCGCTTGCCGTTCGAGGCGGCGGCGAGTGTAGAGGCCAGACCCGCTGCACCGACTATGGCCGCCATCACGATATCGACCTCGCTATTACTCGCGACCTGCACTAGGCCATCTGGCCCGATCAGCAGTTGGGTGTCCAGATCGCTGCCCTGCCGCAGCGACTCGAACTCTTCTACCGCGGACTCATCCAACACCGCAAATGTAGGCCGATACTTAAGACACTGCTCGAACAATAGCTTGGCGTTGTGGTGTGCCGTCAGCGCGAAGACGCCGAAACCCGGATTCTCGTCGACGACCGAGAGCGTGCTGCAGCCGACCGAGCCGGTTGAGCCGAGAATTGCGATCTGTGGTTTGCTGTGCGTCATAATATTCAACCGCTTAAGACTCAGCGCCGAGCACTAGTGTCATGACAAGCACGAAGATCGGCGTCGCAGCGACCAGACCGTCGACGCGATCCAGGATACCGCCGTGGCCGGGTAATACGGCACCGCTGTCCTTCACGCCGCAATTGCGTTTCAACATGCTCTCGATGAGGTCGCCGACAACACTGAAGAAGGTGACTCCCACGCTCAGCATAAGTAATGCGGCGATCTGAATCCCGGACAAGGGTGCCAGGTAGCGATTCAGGCACCAGATAAAGGCCGCCGCGACTAGCAGGCACACCGCCATGCCGCCCCAGACGCCCTCCCAGGATTTCTTCGGGCTGAGCTGGGCCGCCAGTTTGCGCGAGCCGAAGTTAACGCCGACGAAATAGGCGCCGACGTCGACCGCCGCCACGAGAATTACCAACGCAAGAACCAGGTAGCCCGACGGCATCAGATACTTTAGTGTCACGATGCCGACAAAGGTCGGCAGCAATACCAGCAGGCCCATCAGGGCAATCTTCGATTCGTTATTCCATAGATCGCTGTTAGCGGGATAGCCCGCGAGCAGGAACAGCGAGAGCAGCCAGAATAACAATCCAAGCAATAGCACCAGACTCACGCGCAGACTGTCGATGCCCGTGGCGTCGGGCGTGATGCCGAGAAGGAAGTAGCAGCCGAGCAGCATTGCCGCTACGCTGGCCACAAAGGGCAGCTTCGGGGCTTCCGCATTGGTACTGATCAGGCCTGCCCATTCCCAGGCGGCGGCCAAGATAATGATAGCAATGAATACCGAGAAGTTGAACGAGCTCAGCTGTGTCGTGGCGGCGATAAGCGCCAACAGCAATAGAACGGCGGTTATGACTCTTTGTTTGAGCGTCTTTGTCATGCCCTAGTTGTCCGTGTATTCCTGGACGTCGTGGCTGCCGTAGCGACGCTGGCGCTTGGCGAAATCATCGAGCGCCAGCTGAAACTGCGTATCGTCGAAGTCGGGCCAATAGCAGTCCGAGAAATAGAGTTCGGTATAGGCGAACTGCCAGAGCAGGAAGTTACTGATGCGGTGTTCGCCGCCGGTACGAATGCAGAGATCGGGATCCGGGTAGTCCCTGATGCTGGTATGCGCATGCACCAGGTCGACGTCTATCTCTTTCTCGTTCAATTCGCCGCGCGACACTTTCTGCACGATGTCGCTGAGTGCGTTGGTGATATCCCACCGCCCCCCATAGTCCGCAGCGACGATCACCGTCATGCCCGTGTTGTCCTTGGTGAGCTGCTCTACATCGCGCATATTATCCTGCAGTTTCTGCGAGAAGCTGCTGCGGTTCCCAATGAACTGCAGACGCACATTGCGTTTGTGCAATTGATTGATCTCTTTCCGCTTAAGGACAGCTAGAAACAGCGCCATCAGCCCCTGCACCTCCTGGCGAGGACGCAGCCAGTTCTCACTGCTAAAGGCGAAGAGTGTCAGGTATTTTATGTTGCGGGAGAGGCAGGAGTTAACGATTTCTCTGGCGGCCTCGGCGCCATAGCGATGTCCGGACTTCGCAGGGAGATCGCGAGATTTTGCCCAGCGGTTATTCCCATCCATGATGATGGCAATATGCTGCGGCGTTTCCGATTCACTAGCAGGTGTCATTAACTGTTACCGAAGCAAGCGTCTCGACGAACTGATGCCAAAAAAAATTCAACAAAATTAGGGACGCAATCTTAGAAAGAGAGCAGGTCCGCCTCTTTCGCCTGGAAGGAAGACTCGACAACCCCGATGTACTTATCGGTTAATTTCTGCACGGTCTCTTCGGCTCTTCTCTGCTCGTCTTCACTGATGTCTTTGTCTTTCTCAAGCTCTTTGAAGTCGGAGTTCGCATCGCGGCGAATATTGCGAATCGCGATGCGCGCATTCTCCGCCTCAGACTTTGCCTGCTTCGTGTATTCCTTGCGCGTCTCTTCGGTCAGAGGCGGCATGGGTACGCGAATGCTATCACCATTGTTCGATGGGTTAAGGCCAAGGTCTGACTTCATGATGGCCTTCTCTATCTCGCCGATCATGGGTTTCTCCCAGGGAGAAATAATGAGCGAGCGCCCTTCTTCTACGGTGACGTTGGCGAGTTGGTTTAGCGGCGTATCGGAACCGTAGTAGGAAACCATTACGCTGTCCAGGATGCCCGGATGCGCTCGGCCCGTGCGGATCTTCTTAAACGCATCGTCCAGTGAGGCGATACTCTTCTGCATCCGCTCGTCAGCGTCGGCTATAATTTCATCGATCATTCTCTAGCTCCTGGATCCCGCGCTCGCGGCGTTGGATGTATGACATTCTATAGCGCGTCGAATTCCGCGCTGCACCGAGAAGTTACTTACTCGATCAGGGTCCCGTCTGGGTTGCCCATAACATTGTTCAGCAATGCGCCGGGGGTGTTCATATTGAAAACCTTAATAGGCACGTGATGATCGCGGCTCAGGCAGATAGCAGTCAAGTCCATGACCTCTAACTTCTTCTCGATTACCTCATCGTAACTCAAACGCTCGAACTTAACCGCATTCGGGTCCAGTTCGGGGTCTGAGGAGTACACACCGTCGACCTTCGTGGCCTTGAGTATGAGGTCGGCATCGATCTCGATGCCGCGCAGACAGGCCGCCGTGTCGGTGGTGAAGAAGGGATTTCCTGTACCCGCCGAGAAGATCACGACATCGCCAGATCGCAGGTGTCGAATCGCCGTGCGCCGGTCGTAGTGCTCTACGACGCCGCTCATGGGTATAGCAGACATTACACGGGTAGCGATGCTCGCTCGCTCAAGGGCGTCGCGCATCGCGAGGGCATTCATCACCGTCGCCAGCATGCCCATATGATCGCCGGTCACGCGCTCCATACCCGCGGCGTGCAATGCAGCGCCGCGGAACAGGTTACCGCCGCCGATGACCAGGCCGATCTGCACGCCCAGGCCGACCAGCTGGCCGATCTCCACCGCCATGCGGTCTAGCACCTTGGGGTCTATGCCAAAATCGCCATCGCCGGTGAGTGCCTCACCGCTCAGCTTCAACAGAATACGACTGTACTTGCGATCCTTATTTGGCATTTTCGGCAGTTCCCTGTTTCTATACTACGCTCCTAGGAGCCTTTAACTTGGGCCGCTACTTCATCGGCGAAGTCGACCTCTTCCTTCTCGATACCCTCACCCACCTCGAAACGAACGAATCGTACGACGCTGGCGCCGGCATCTGCTAGCAGCTTGCCCACTTTCACATCGGGGTCTTTCACGAAGGGCTGCTCGACCAAGCTTACTTCAGCGACAAATTTACGCAATCTACCGCTGATCATTTTCTCTATGATCTCTTCCGGCTTGCCGCTCTCACGCGCCTGTGCGGAATAGATCTCGGTCTCTTTGGCGATCTCTTCTTCCGGCACGTCTTCGGCATTCACTACAAGCGGATTCACGGCGGCGATATGCATCGCGACGTCACGGGCCAGCGCCTCGTCACCGCCAGTTATCGAGATAAGCACGGCGATGCGGTTGTTGCTGTGTACATAGCTCTCAACTACGCCCTGGCTGTCGCCGCTAAACTGTAGACGCTCAATTCGGCGTACATTACAGTTCTCGCCGATCTTCTGTACCAGAGCTGAGCGCGTATCTTCGAGGCCCGCGTCGAGTAGCCCGGCTACATCCGCCTCGCTATTCGAGTACGCCAGTTCGAGCGCCTGTTGAGCGAAGTCGAGGAAGTTCGCATCACGTGCAGCGAAGTCGGTTTCTGTGTTGATCTCGATAACCACACCGTAGTTACCGTCTTCTGCGATCTTGGTTAGTACGACACCTTCCGATGCCACGCGGCTAGCCTTCTTGGCCGCCTTGACGCCGCTCGCCTTGCGCAAGTCGTCGATCGCCTTGTCCATATCGCCATCGGCCTCGGTAAGCGCCTTCTTGCAATCCATCATGCCCAAGCCGGTTCTCTCGCGTAGCTCTTTAACCATGCTCGCTGTAATATTTGCCATCTCTTATTGCCTCTTTCTGTACTTCGAAGAGCGTACTCTTCTATTAAATCGCCTGTAAAAAGGGGGCTATGCGCCCCCTTTATCAAACACTGTCTTCACTACTGCCAAGCAGGGAATTCTGTTAGCAGTGAACTCGCCCGCTAGGAGTCAGCCTTCGCAGCCTTCTTCTTGGCTGGAGCCTTCTTCTTAGCCGGTGCCTTCTTCTTTACAGCAGCTTTCTTCTTAGCTGGCGCCTTCTTCTTGGCAGGGGCCTTCTTCTTGGCTACCTTCTTGGCCGCCTTAGGCTTCTCTTCTGCTTCGGCAGCCGCCTCAGGCTTCTCTTCCTTGGCAGGCTTGTCTTCCTTGGCAGCCTTCTCTTCCTTAGCTGGCTCAGCCTCTTCAGCTGCCGCCGCTTCCGCCTTCTCAGGCTCTGCGGCAGGCTCTTCTTTAGCTGTCTCGGTTGCTGCAGCTGCTTCTGGATCGGCTGCCTCTTTCTCGGCTGCCGCTGTCTCGTCTGCCGCTGGCGCCGCTTCGGCTTCTAGGGCTGCGTCATCGTCTACTTCGATGAATTCGCTGTTGCTGCCGGCGGGGCCGCTCTTCTCACGCCCTTCTACGCAGGCGTCGGCAATCGACGACACGTAGAGCTGAATGGCGCGGATCGCGTCATCGTTACCTGGGATAACCGTGCTCACGCCGTCTGGGTTGCTGTTGGTATCTACGATGCCAATAACGGGGATCTTCAGGTTGTTGGCCTCGGTTACCGCGATACGCTCGTGGTCTACATCGACGACGAATAGCGCGTCCGGCAGGCCGCCCATGTCCTTGATTCCGCCAATGCTGCGCTCGAGCTTCTCTTTCGCTCGGGTGCGCATCAGGGCTTCCTTCTTAGTCAGGTGACGCAGTGTGCCATCTGTCTCTTGCTGTTCCAGGTCCTTCAGCTTCTTGATGGAGCCACGAATAGTCTTGTAATTGGTCAACATACCGCCGAGCCAGCGATGGTTTACATAGGGCATGCCGGCACGTTCAGCTTCTTGCTTGACGATCTTGCCAGCGGCGCGCTTCGTGCCCACGAAGAGGATTTTCCTTTTCTTTTCAGCAAGATAGGAGACTTCTTCCAGTGCGGCGTTTAACGCGGGGACGGTGTGCTCGAGGTTGATGATGTGGATTTTGTTTCTGGAGCCAAAGATATATTGCTCCATTTTGGGGTTCCAGTAGCGACACTGGTGCCCGAAATGAACTCCTGCGCGGAGCATCTCTTTCATA
>Ga0055584_100000742_pt1 | contig 31115 bp, 33 predicted proteins | sample OSDHelmetaG_FD_58716 | JGI IMG/M metagenome (GOLD analysis project Ga0055584, IMG submission 58716) | Pelagic marine sediment microbial communities from the LTER site Helgoland, North Sea, for post-phytoplankton bloom and carbon turnover... | ecosystem: Environmental > Aquatic > Marine >... | reverse complement strand
CAGCTACCAACAGCATCGTGCTTAATCTTCAACAAGACATTCTAGGAGGCCACTGTAAATGAAGGGCGTTTTGGTTAAGGATTGGACAGAATTCCATAATCTAGAGATTGACGAAGTTCCGCCATTGGCAGCGCTTAGCCCACGCCATGTCAAGATTGACGTGCATTGCGCGGGCGTAAGTTTCGCAGCCAGTTTGGTGGTGGCAGGCAAGTATCAACGCAAGCCGCCACTACCATTCGTACCAGGCACTGAGGTGACTGGGCGGATTGCCGAGGTAGGCACCGAGGTAACACGCTTCAAAGTAGGCGATAAGGTTGCCGCCGCGCTCGATTGGGGCGCAATGGCGGAACAAGTCGTCACACCGGATGCAACAGTGTTCGCACTACCCGAGTCCTTGGATTTTGGCCAAGCAATTGGCTTGACCAATTCATATATGACCTCGCTGGCGGCGTTGACCTGGCCACATCTGCTAAACGTTCAAGCCGGTGACGTGTTGCTAGTGCACGGCGCAGCCGGCGGCGTCGGCTTAGCCGCAGTAGAGATTGGCAAAATTCTTGGCGCACAAGTGATCGCTACAGCTGGCTCGCCGCAGAAGGTGACCGCGGCGCTCACAGCGGGTGCCGACTACGCCATTAATTATCGCGAACAGAACTTTCGCGACGAAGTGCTCGCGTTAACAAATGGGCTTGGCGCCAATGCAATCTTCGATCCAGTTGGCGGCGACGTGTTCGATCAATCACTGCGCTGTATTGCGCCCGAAGGTAGAATTGCGCCCATCGGGTTTGCCAGTGGCCGCATTCAAAGCATTCCGGCAAACATATTGTTAGTCAAAAGCGTTACAGTCTGCGGGCTCAACATGGGCTACTACTTTGGCTGGAGCCCGAAAGATGTGCGCTATCAGTACACTGACAAGCTACAGGCGATGATGGCGCAGCTGTGTGCTTGGTGCGAACATGGAAAAATACATCCACGCACATCCCATTTGTTGCCGCTTACGCAATTCAAACATGCGATGAAACTAGTACTTGGGCGCGAAGCAATTGGCCGTGTCGCCCTGAAAATACGAGATTGAGGCGGATTGAAGTGATATAAACTCGATGCGCTGTGATTCTGGCCAGCGCGCACGACAAGCGCTGGGCCCTCACATTATCGCGCCGCTCGCGGCCACGCTAGTTTGTACTTGTACATGTATGGCCGCACACGGTGCGGCACTTGACCGTTCAGGCCAAAGCATTACCACACTGTTCCAGCAGGGTAACTACGCTGAGGTTTCGCTCACCCATGTACAACCCGAGCTCAGTGGCGTCGAAGCGACCGCGAGCGGGCGGCAAACTGGCAATATCGTGCGCGATTATCGCACCATCAGTGGCGCAATAAAGTTCGACCTTGACCCGCAGATCTCCTTCGCCGTGATACTTGATCATCCCTGCGGCGCCAATGTTCAATACAATCGCGGCACAATATTCCAGTCAACAACCGACGACAACGTGACCACAGTGCGCGCGGATGCAGAAGCGCTGACGGGCCTGATCCGCTACAAGCTAACGGATAGTTTTAGCCTTCATACAGGTATTAAAGGCCAACAAATTGACGCCGCAGTGGCGCTACGCGGCGCAGCTTTTGGGGGGCTGGACGGTTACGACGTCAAATTCAGCCGGGATGTAGGTTTCGGCTTCTTAGTTGGCGGCACGATCGAGGCGCCAGAAATTGGCTTTAGACTCGCATTGACCTACGGCACAAAGATAGAACATCGCCTGCCAACCACCGAGTCATTCGGCTTCGGCACGGTAAAACGCAACCCGGACCCTACGATAGTGCATACACCTCAGTATGCGAATCTGGATTTTCAAATTGGGCTGGCACCAGGCACCTTACTGTTTGGGAGTCTGCGAGCAGTTGCGTGGGATGGCTTCGATATCACGCCACCCGCGTTGTTTGCGGCAAGTAAAAGCGCCTTGGTGTCTTACTCGAATGATGACCTGACCTACAGCCTTGGCATCGGGCGGCGATTCAGTTCCAGCTGGTTTGGCGCAGTTGAGGGCGGCTACGAGATCCGCAACGGCGGATTCGTAAGTATACTCGGCCCAACGGATGGATTTTGATCGCTTGGCGCGGCCGCCTCCACACCATCGATAAAGCCATCATTACGCTCGGCGTTCGATACCTCAGCCTCGGTGCAACCACGTCTGCAGTCGGCGAAAATCGCGCAGGCGTATTCCGCCACAATTCAGCCATCGTTGGCGGTTTGCGCCTCGGCTATCGCTTCTAAGCAGCCGTACCGGCATTTTGAACTCGCGCGTGGCGCTGATATTCGACCGTTGGCGTCAAATCACAATTGCTGCCAAGGCTAACCTCCATCAGCTCACGCATCATGTATGGACAGGCCTTGAGCAAACAACGCTAGCTCGGGCCGGCTAGCTTGCCGGTCAAAGCACACAGGGCAATGAAGCACACAGGCCAAATTGATTTTGGCCTGTGTAAGACTTGTCTACCAGAGATCGTGACGACGCAGTTCCGCGCGGCCGACGACCATGTGGTGCACCTCATCGGGACCATCCGCAAATCGCAAATGGCGCATATCGGTGTACATCTGCACCAGCGGCGTCCAATGCGAAATGCCGGCCGCGCCGTGCATTTGCATTGCCTGGTCGATGATCAAACACACCTTTTCCGGGACCATCGCTTTCACTGCGCTGACGTAAACGCGTGCGTCTTTGTTGCCCAATACGTCCATCGCTTTAGCCGCCTGAAGAACAGCCAGACGCATCGCATTAATCTCAATGCGGGCACGCGAAATTACTTCTAAGTTTTTACCAAGGCGCGCAATCGGCTTACCAAAAGCCACGCGTGTGCTCGCACGTTTCACCATAAGTTCTAACGCGACCTCCGCTTTGCCAATAGAACGCATGCAGTGGTGAATACGCCCTGGGCCTAGGCGCAGCTGCGAAATTTCAAAGCCGCGGCCTTCACCAAGCAACATATTCTCTTTGGGTACACGTACGTTGTTAAAACGGATGTGCATGTGGCCACGTGGCGCGTGATCTTGACCAAACACTTGCATGCCTTCTACGATCTCAACCCCCGGAGTGTCTGTGGGCACGAGGATCTGCGACTGCTGTTTGCTGGAAGGAGCATCAGGGCTGGTCTTGACCATGGTGATCATAATTTTGCAGCGCGGGTCGCCAGCGCCAGAGATGAAAAATTTCTCACCGTTGATCACCCACTCGTCACCATCAAGCACCGCGCTGGTGCTGATATTCTTAGCGTCCGACGACGGCAGATTGGGCTCGGTCATTGCGTATGCAGAGCGAATTTCCCCGTTCAGAAGCGGCTTCAGCCATTGCTCTTTCTGCTCAGGCGTACCGACGCGCTCCAACACTTCCATATTGCCGGTATCGGGCGCACTACAGTTGAGCGTCTCCGACGCCAGCGGATACTTGCCGAGTTCAGCAGCGATATAGGCGTAGTTGAGGTTGGTCAAGCCGCCGCCCACATCGGATTCCGGTAGGAAGAAGTTCCACAAGCCCGATTCTTTAGCTTTGTTCTTCGCTCCATCAAGCAGTTCGAGCTGGCGTGGGTGCCATGACCATCGATCTGTTTTCTCCTGGTTCAGTGCATAGAACTCTTCAGTAATAGGCACAACGTTGTCTCGGATATGCATCATCACCGCATCCATCAGCGGCTGTGCCTCCTCGGACATCGACAACTCAAACAATTCGCTACGCAGGTCCGACATATAGGTCTCCGTTCAATAGATCATTTCCGGAGACACCAGTCTCCAAATTCTTGCAGCGATGATAGCTCGCTAGACGCAATTGTGCTGAATCAAGATTGTATTTTTGTGAAGTTTTCAAGCTGTGGCGCATGCAAGAGCCTTGCACAATGAGGCCCGCAGCGGCCTTGGCTGCGGTACAGCGCTGGCTTTACGGACATCGCCAATATCGCATTAATGCACTCAATTTGGCGCTAGACTGTAGCTAAAACAGGCACAGAGAACTCCAACACATGCAGATCACGCTGCTCGGAACTGGCACCCCAACACCATCACTAAAGCGCATGAGCTCAGGCTACATGGTGCAAACCGGCGACGCCGTTATGCTGTTCGACTTTGGGCCCGGTTGTTATCACCGCATGATGCAAGCAGGCGTGCGTGCAGTTGACGTGACGCACGTGTTCTTTAGCCACCTCCATTACGACCATTGCCTGGATTACATCCGACTGCTAATGACTCGATGGGATCAGGGAGGCGGGCGCATTGCGGAACTGAAGGTGTTTGGCCCAGCGCACACTCACGCCCTAACCGACAGTATCATCGCCCCTGGCGGCGCATTCGGACCAGACATCGAGGCACGCACCCAGCTACCCATGAGCCAGGCCGTGCACGTAGCTCGCGGCGGCACCTTACCGCGGGAACGCCCGGCGCCACAGGTGCAAACAGTACGCAGCGGCGAAATCATTGAAGGTGACGGCTGGCGCTTACAGGTGCGCGCCGTACGCCACGCGCAGCCGGTACTGGAGTGCTTCGGTTACCGGCTTGAGGCAGATGACCGAAGCTTTGTTTACTCAGGCGATAGTGGCCCGTGTAAAGCCATGGAGGAGCTAGCGCGCGATTGCGACGTACTTGTGCACATGTGCCACTACCTCAGTGGTACCGAATTGAACAAAGAATTTGCGCAAAACAACGCCGGTCACATGGAGGTAGCAAGGCTCGGCGCGGATGCGGGTGCAAGAAATGTGGTTATCAGTCACGTCACGGAACAAATGGACGTGCCAGGCGTGCGTGAGCGCATCCTGCGAGAGATGGGTGAGGTTTACGCTGGCAACCTGTTCTTTGGTGAAGACCTGATGCAAATACCAGCTGCAGGGCCAAATCCTGAGCATCTGGACTGAGCGCAATCCGAACGGCTAGGTCGTGATCACTAGCGCCCGGCACCGGCATTACAGCTCACAGGCAAACGGTGCGCCGCGACCGACGCGTTAGCGACGCAACTGGGCAGCACTCAAAATGGGCGGTGCATTCACGTCCAGTACACATGCGCCAGTGTAGTGGTGGTGCAATACAACACACCGCGCGCCTCGCTTGGGCTTAGAAACATGCCGTTGGCAATGCGCGATCCGCTAGCAACTCGGTCAAGCAGCTCACCGCTTCGCACATCAACGACAATCAGGTCATCGCTGCCTTGCGCGGTGAAGTCGTTAATTACCAGCTCGCCGGAATCTGGGAACACCACAGGTTGCATGGACGGTCTGGCGTCCAGGCGCCAAGCGACTTCAAGCCCCCCATCACCTGTATCAATGCCGGCCAAGCCACCGTTGATTGAATCCCAAGCGATAACCCGCTGATGCTCTGGTACGTTCACCGGCGGCGCGATGATACCGCCGCCAGCTTGCCCAAAAGGCTCGATAGAAACCACTTGTTCGGGGTCATCAAGATCAAGGCGTAACAAGCGTTGAGCGCCGCGACGCGGTGACGCACTACGCCATGAAAGGTCAACGCCGGCCATGTCGACAAAACGTCCGTTCGGATGCGCATGGTGGATGTTGCGTACCGCCGTGATATCACCACAATCCATCAACCAACAACACGCCTGCGACAGACAACCATCCCAGGCGAGTCCATACGCGCCGTCACGGTGGCGATAACGCGGCTGCCAGTCATCAATACGCAAATCATCGCCCACAACTCGAAGTCGATACATGTGTTCGATGCCGGGGACATACACCAGATCTGTGCCGTCAGCGCTGCGGTCGGCTGCGATTCGCCCCATCGACCCTTCAGGCAATACCAAAGGCCTACCGACCAGCGCCAGCGACTCCGGATCGAGCCTAGTGACGGTTGTACCGCGTTGACCTTCAAGCTGCAGGTCTTTGGTAATGAGAGTGCCATCAGACAATGCCAACAAACCGTTGTGTGATCGGTCAGCTGGCAGCTCGCGCTCCACTTCTACTGCAAGAGTGTCTGCGTTGAGACGATGCAAATAGGAACCATTAACGGAATAAATAGACCCATTCGCATGCGCTAAGATCGCGCCGCACCAGACGTGCTCGCCACAAGGCAATTGCGCCGACGCCGCGCGCGGTTCAAGTGACTCCAGGTCAATGCGTTCTACCCAGCCAAATGGTGGTGGGCCGGCGAACGCCGCCATCGTACCGCCGACAAACCACTCGCCAGGTTCTCTACGAATCGCCATCACGTTCCAGCGACCATTTACCCGCGTCGTAACCTGTGCCTGTCCGCTGGCAGCGTCCAATGCGCCATGCGCCGCCTTTTGGCGACGATTACCACCACACTCCACCGGCCAAGGCGAGTTCCAATAGCCAGGATGTAATTCGTCACGATCGAGTTGGGTCATAGTTAGCAGCTCTTTGCATACTCACAGAAAAACCAACGGCAATGCATCGCTAGATCTCGATCCGAGCAGCGGTCATTCGTCTTTATCAGTGTGTCACTGGAGCTTTACCCGTGCGCAACGCGGGCTTTGGCCTCACCGACCACCGCGGTTTATGCGAGTGGCTTAGGCGACGGTATTTCCAGTATCGCGACTGCAGCCGGTGAGTTCTTGCGCAGGCTGCGGACTTATCAGTTGCGTAAGAGCTCAGAGATAGGCGTCCAACTAAGCTGCTAACCAGTGTCTCAATTAGCAGCAGATGAAGCATCTCTGAGCGCAAACAGCGGGCCGAACTCGCGGGTTTCACGATAGCATTCTGGCAGCGGCCAACCGTCAGGTAGGCCTAGCCACAAGCGCAGCATGTGCCGACGGGAGTGTTTCGACGCGCTTTTATCAAAAGCGCCACGCCGATGCAACACGGTGAAATTGTGACCAATCTCGATGTCCCCTGGCTGTAACGCGAATTCGAGGTGAATTTCCGGGTCGTCGCAAACTTCATCGAACGCGTCTAGCGCATCACGCTGAAGTGTCGTTAGCGGCGGAACCTCATCAAAACGTTGCGCATGCTCGATATAGTGACGCTTGTGCAGGGTGTAGAGGCGATTCAAGTGCCATGTAAATATCGGCACCGTTTGCACTCGGCCGAGGCCCGCTAGCTGCTGGCCGCGTGCATCAAAATGAAATGCCTCTTGTAAGGTGCGAGCCAGTGAGGGGTCACGCTCCAACACACTATTGAACACCGTGTAAGCGCTTGCGACGAAGCTCTCACCGCCGGCTGCGGCAACTTCACGACAAAGCAACATAAAGATGTCGCCGCCATCGTTGTGCCACGGCTGCGCCTCTTTCGTCTCATAAGTACGGACATCGTCACGCCCGGCTACGCTCACGCCGGTATCGCGCACATGGTGCAGCAACGAGCCAGCCGCATCTTGCGGTTGTGCAACACCCAAATATAAGCCCAAACCCCACAGCATTTTGGCCACACTTGCCTCATCGTGATCCTCTACCGGCAACCCGCGTAGCAATACCAAACCGGTGCCATGCAGCACTTCGTGGCGCATCTGTTTAAGCCTGAGACTGAGTTTAGGTAGTACAAATTGTCCCAGGTCGAAGCCGCTGACCGTAGCGCTGGCAACTGCCTCTAAGGCGCGCTGCAACTCATCGCGCTCAAGTGTGCTTAGCGTATAGATCCAGTCTTCGCGAGCGCGCAATGACGCACCTGTCCAGCACGCGGGGCTCACGATCGGAGAATTCAGCAGTGGTGTCGATGCAGGTATATTCATCACCCCAGAGTAATTGAGGAACTCAGCCGATATCAATATCAACTGAGGCCCTGAGCCAGTCCGTTGTAAACCAGTAGCCGCAATCGCGCACTATGACGTGCCACCTTCAAAGCCTAAAAAATCCCAGCCACTGTTAAGCAGATTTAGCGCTAGACCACGCCACCGAAGGACGCGGCTCGGTCAAGCCGTGGCCGCGCCTAAGTCTCGGCGCGATTAAAGTCACGCAGCCAAGCAAGGCCAGCGTCGGTGGAAGCGCGCGGTTTGTACTCGGCACCGACATAGCCGCTATAGCCCATAGCATCCAGCGTCTGCATAAGTTTTTTGTAATCCAACTCGCCTGCGTCCGGCTCGCCGCGATCCGGCACGGCGGCAATTTGCACATGCCCTATGTACGCTAGCTTATCGCGCATGCGCGTAGTCAAATCGCCCTGCATGATTTGCGTGTGATAACAATCGAACATGATTTTTAAGTTGTCAAACCCAAGCGCATCGATAGTCGCACAGCCGACCTCAACGTTGCTCAGATGGTAGTCCGGCACATCGCGGTGATTAATCGGCTCGATCAGAATGGTGATGCTATGCGCTTGCGCCCGCTCACACGCATAAGCGAGATTGCGCCGATAGGTAGATTCAGACGCCGCACTCGCGCCAGTGCGCCCTGCCATCGCATGGACCGCGCCACAGTTGATAGCGCGGGCATACTCAATCGCTTCATCAATATATGTTCGTGCTTCAAGTTCGCGTCCAGGAACGGCAGCCAAACCAAAATCCCCAGCATCTTTGTCGCCTAGACGGGTATTCAATCCCAGCATTGGGATCGCCGCAGCGCGCAAAGCGTCCGCAACGTCGTCAGTGGCTACGGTGTACGGCCAGTGACACTCGACTGCGTCGAAACCGGCGTCGGCAGCCTTGCGGATGGCATCGCAAAGTGTCAGTTCTTGCCACAAAAAGCCTAGGTTCGCGGAGTATTGAGTCATGTTTTGTATATCCTAAAAAGCTAAGCTGTAGGTGGACGCATTACACATCGCCCGGCAATTTCAAATTGGCGTTGCGCGCGTAGACTTTAACGATGGCGGCATCATCCTCGCCTCCAAGCCCACTACCAGCTGCCGCAACGAACTGTTGTAAAGCAGCCGCCGTGACTGGCGCTGAGAACTTTGAATCCCTGGCGATATCCAACACGATACCCAGATCTTTTAGCCAAATGTTGACGGCCGAATGCGGTGTGTAATCGCCAGCAACAATATGCGGCGCGCGATTCTCGAACATCCAACTGCTACCGGCGCACTTTGATATCACCGCGAGCGTCTGCTCAGGCTGAATGCCCTGGGTGATACCAAATGCAATCGCTTCCGCCATGCTTGCAATGTGTACCCCGGCGAGTAACTGGTTGACCGCCTTCATGGCGGAGCCAGCGCCGACAGTGTCGCTTAGCTCGAATACGGTTTCTGCCATGCCCTCGAGTTCCGCGCGGGCAGCGCTGAACGCGGCGGCGCTACCGGAGGCCATCACCGAGAGCTTACCCGCAGCGGCCTTGGCGGCCCCGCCCGAAATTGGCGCGTCTAGATACAGTACGCCGTATTGCTCGCAACGCGCCGCCATCTCGCGCGCAAACTCCGGCGCCACCGTTGCGCACGAGACTACACAACTGCCTGCACGCATATGCGCGACGACTCCATCATCCCCAAACAACACACTGCGCGTTTGCGCCGCATTGAGGACCACCACCACGGCCGTATCAAGGCTAGGACCAACCGCAGTTACGTCGTTGCGTAAACCGCCTTCGCAGACCAACTTATCGATCTGCGCGGCAACCACGTCGAAGCCGGTAACCGCGGCTCCGGCTTTAAGCAAAGAGCTCGCAATTCCGTAGCCCATAGAACCCAAACCAAAAACGGCGACGTTGCGGGAGTTGATCATTCGGATTGCCTGCGCTGGTATGCCAAAATTAAGCGCACCGCTCAAGGCACGCCGTCGCCGCTGCTTAACACAAGCGCGGCTAGTGCCCTATTCTACGCAAGCTTTTTTGGCCGGTCAGCGCCAATGTGCGCGCCAAAGTATCGGCAGCGACAAAACCACCGCGCGGTGCCAATTTGGGCCCTACGCAAAAAAACACTGCGCGCGCAATTTCTTCTATGCTGGCCGTGCGGTATCAACAATTACACGCCTGCAAGTGATTGGGCCAGCAGGCGTCGCGATTACTTAGTTTCACACGAGCCTCAGGAAACCCACATGAAAGCTATCGTCGTCACATCCACTGGAGTTGCCTACACCGATGCGCCGGAGCCTATTCCAAGCGCGGACCAAGTGCTAATCAAAGTACGAGCGGCTGCACTCAACCGCGCCGACTTGGCGGTCGCCTCAGGTGCGAAACACGGCAGCGTCGGCGGCCCTGGGACAATCGTTGGGATGGAGTCGGCTGGCGACGTGCTTGCGGTTGGAGCCAATGTCGATCATGTCGCACCCGGTGATCGGGTCATGTGCGCTGGTGGCGCCGCATTTGCGGAACTAGCCGTGGCTGATCGAGGCCGGGTACAGAAGATCCCTGGCGCCAACGTCAGCTACGCCACCGCAGCGACGCTGCCAGTAGCGCTCAACACAATGCACAACGCAATAGTCACCCGCGGTCGCCTCAGTGCGGGCGAATCAATCCTGATACAAGGCGCAAGTTCTGGGGTCGGCTTGTTGGGTATGCAAATCGCCCGTCACATGGGCGCCAAACTAGTTATTGGCACGTCAACTCATGCGGGACGGCGCGCGCGATTAAGCGAATACGGTGCGGATCTGGCGCTCGACACGACATCTCCGGACTGGGCCGATCAAGTACTTGCAGCAACCGATGGTGTAGGCGTTGATCTGATCGTCGACCAAGTCAGTGCCAGCGTTGCCAACGAAAATATGCGCGCCACCAAAATCACCGGCCGCATTGTCAACGTTGGCCGCTTGGGTGGGGCGTGTGGCTCATTCGACTTCAACCTCCACGCACTGCGTCGGATCGAGTACATCGGCGTGACCTTCCGCACCCGCTCGGTAGAAGAGGTGCGCGAAATTGGCCGTTTGATGCATGCCGATCTGTGGGACGCAGTGGAAACTGGCAAACTGAGCCTACCAATTGACAAGACCTTCCCATTGAGCGAGGGCGCACAAGCACTCGCGCACATGGAGGCCAATCAACATTTCGGCAAAATTGTATTATCGACTGACTGAGCAAAGCCGGACCGCGACGCTAGTTCGTCGCATCCTGCGCGCGCCTGACCTCACGCTCCGAGCGTCGTGAAACTTGCCTGCAAAGCCTCAAGCCAGTGAAATAGCACAGGCTGAGCAATGGAATGTAACTGCAATGAGCACCGCCCCTGATCCACCCGCAAAGAAAATACGTCGCCTGGGGCGTTATGTGCTCAAGGCGAAAGCTGGCGAGGGCGCGTCAGGCGTGGTTTTTCGCGCCTATGCCCCCTTGCTCGATAGAGATTGCGCGCAACAATGCTCGCTCGGAGCAGGAAGTCGAGTACATCATGGAAGAGTTTCATCATGAGGCCAAAATCGCCGGCAAGTTTGCCCACCAACACGTAGTTACGATCTATGACGTGCACTGCTCAGGCCGCCTCAACTACATGATTATGGAGTATGTACCAGGACGCTCGGTGCAAGAATACATGGACGAAACGGGCCCGCTAGAAGCCGAGGAAGGGTTATCGTTGGCGCATAAGTGCTGCGTGGGATTGGCGTATGTACATTTTCACGGCGTGATTCATCGCGACATCAAACCAGGCAATATCATGTACCACCCAGCCCACGGCATCGCCAAGCTGATGGACTTCAGCATCGCGCACAAAATTGAGCAGCCGCCGGCACGCGACAACGGCACGATTGCCTATATGGCGCCGGAACATTTTGACCGCAAAAGGCGCATTTCGATGCTCACCGACGTGTACGCTTTAGGCTCGACAATGTATCGTTTGTTAACCGGTGCTTTCCCGTTCGATCGGCGCCACACCGCGCTCCAGATATTGCACCAAGACCCTGAGCCGATGACCAGTTTTCGCCCGGATCTGCCAGCGCCAGTGGTGGCCATAGTGAATCGCGCAATGGCTAAGGCCGACGCCGACCGATTCCCTTCGGCCGCAGCCTTTGCTCGTGCGCTTGAGCGCACCGCAAAAGCACTCTATCCGGGTCGCGACGTGCTCGACACTGGCCGCAGCTACATGGGCGAGTAATTGTGGCGCTGGCCAGCTTACGCAAGCTGCTAGCTGGCGATGAAGTCGCGGTGTCCACGACTGTATCGCCGCGGTACTAGAACATAGACTCAAGTATGCGAGTGAGGCGAAGTAGAAGCGATGTCAGTCACTGCAAACGAGACCATTGATGCGGTAGCCGCAAGCATGGCGCAAAAACACCATCGTATGACACTCGGCTTGCGGCCTTTGCAACACCAACACTGGATTTGCGACCTGCCTGATTTTGGCGCTCAATTGCGCGAAAAACGCCATCTGCTGGCGACTCAAGATGATGTGCTGGCGACGCTACCGGAATCGAGTACTGCGCAGCGAGAGTTGCTGCGCATGGTCGCATCGCATGTAGCGATGCATTTTCCGGAGCAGTTCTCGCGTAACGGCGACCTCATCTATGTGCGCGCGAACGATGCACATATCTCCCTGACCGAGCATGACTCAGGCGCGATCGCCACGGCCGCACAACTTGTGCCTGAGGACTTGGTGTTGATGCGCGAACACGTTGATGGCAGCTATCGCTTAGTCGCCGCGGCATTATGCTTCCCAACGCGCTGGCGCTTGGCGCAGAAAGTGGGCCAGCCGATGCGTGCGATCCACGCACCAGTGCCAGGTTATGACGCTCAGATTGGTGCGGCTACTGACAAGATAATGCGCGCGATCACGGTGGATCGCCCGCTGTGGCGCCACAACTGGTCACTAGTAGACTCGCCACAGTTGTATCAGCCAGTTCGCGTACCGTTACCGCAACCACTGAGATTCAGCGAGCTCGGTACGCACCTATGGTTGCGCACCGAACGGCAAACACTACGCCGCCTACCAGAGTCTAAAGACCTGGTGTTCGGGATTCGCATCGTGCAAGCGACACTAGCTGAAGTATGTACTCGCCCGACCATAGCCGAACACCTGCTGGGGCAGCTACGCACAATGCCCTCCGCATTGCGACAATATAAGCAGATGACGGCTATTCACGATGATCTACAACGCTATCTGCAAAATGCTATGCACGCTGCAAAGTAGCGCGACTAGCGGCCATCCATAACCGCGTTCTCATCGATCATGGTTTGAATATCTGCATCATTAAAACCTGCTTCGCGCAATACATCGACAGTATGTTGTCCCAGGCTATCGGGCAGCGTACGAATCTCCGGCGGCGTTTTCGAGAAACGCACGCCTGGACCCGGCACTCGAATCTGGCCTTCGGTTGGATGTTGAAATGTCTTGAACAAGCCCACCGCGTGCAAATGCGGATCGTCTGCGAGTTCGCCTAAAGGCATTGCCCGCCCGTTCGGAACATCCGCATCATCCAGTGCTGTCAGCAGTTCATCTGTTGACCACCCAGCAACACATTGCGCCACCATCGCATACAGTTCGCCAATTGCTTCGCTGCGTCGTGCGCCGTCCGTAACACGTTCATCGTCCAACATTTCACGCCGTTGCATCAGCGTGAAAAATGCTTGCCACTGCTTCGTGTTGTAAGGCAAGACACACACGAACCCGTCGCTAGTCGCGTAAGGACGCCGATACTCGACCATGGAACGCTCATAGCCAGCAGGTCCTATGGGTGGGACGAATGTATGCCCGGCATTGTGTTCAACTAGGTTAAAGCCAACCATTGTTTCCAGCATTGGCACTTCAACATGCTGCCCTTCGCCGGTGCGCTCGCGCGAAAACAGCGCCGCTATAGTTGCGTGCACAGCGAACTGCGAGCCAATCTTGTCGCAGATTGACGCGTTCACGAATCTTGGATCGCCATCACGACCACCCTGCATGGCTGCCATGCCAGACATGCCCTGAATGATGTCGTCGTATGCGGGCCGATGCGCATAAGGCCCATCTTGGCCAAAGCCAACTAAGGAGACGTATACGATCTTGGGATTAACCCTTGCGCAATCTTCATACCCGAGCCCCAATCTAGCCATCGCTGCAGGGCGCACTGAGCACACAATGGCATCAGCTTCGACCACCAGGGCAAGGAAGGCATCGCGCGCTTTAGCCAGTTTGAGATTCATCACAATCGAGCGTTTATTGCGATTCGCGTTCAGGAAAAAATGCCCCATCCCCGCATTGCGAAACGGCACGATGCCACGCGTGATATCCCCATCCGCAGACTCGATTTTGATCATATCCGCGCCGTAATCGCCCAGCAATTGGCACGCGTAGGGTCCAAAGCCAACCGTCGTCAGGTCGAGAATCTTTACTCCATCTAGGGGTCCAGGCATCAATAGTCCTCATGCATACATAGCGGTAAACGAATTTTTAATAGCCCGGCGCGTTTTGCGCCAGACAAGCTACGACACCTTATCAAAAGCTTTCGCACTTGCAGATACAAGGCGCGCAAACGACGCACAGCCACCACTAAGCGGCTGACATGATCATGATTACGCTCCGCCGCATACGTGTTAGTTTTCCATCTGTTACTGATAGCACAATACGAAGACGACAATGAGCGAGACCCCCTTACCACTCGATCAGCTGCTTGCAGCCTGGGACAATCACGAGCCCGCCCCGTCAGCCTTGGTCGGTCAGTTGCGAATGGCTGATGCCTACACCATGCAGGCACAACTGCTCGCGCGACGAATCGGCGACGGCCAGATCCACACCGGCTGGAAAGTCGGGCAAACAGCAGCAAAGATGCGCGCCGAGCGTCGCGAAGAGCAACCAGCACCGGGCTTCATGGTTGCTAAAAACCGCCGCGAAAACGGCGGTATTGTACATACCGAGGGTGATACCCATTGGTTCCTCGAGCCCGAGCTAGCTCTGGTTCTTGCACACGACCTCGGTGGGCCTGACGTCGATGCTGAAGATGTGCGCAATGCGGTTGACGGCGTTGCCTCTGGCTTCGAGATTGTGCACCGCCGCGCTGGCTGGGATGACCGCGCATTGCAACGCGCAGTCAATGGTTCAACCGCCGGGTACGTCATTGGACCAAAATCTGAAAGTTGTCCGACGGTTGCCGAAGTGGATGAATTACACGTCAATTGCACATGTGACGGAAAGAGCATTGCGTCGCTGCGCGGTGGTGATGTAAATGACAACCCGATAGAGACAGCTGCTTGGCTTGCACGCTTTCTAGATCGGCACGGGCTACAGCTGCGCGCGGGACAAACCATATTGACCGGAACTTATGCAGGGCTGCTGCCAGTACGTCCGGGTCAGCACTGGCGAGCCACCGTTGGCGCACTCGATCCTGTGATCATCGATATAGATTAAGCAAACGACGCGCTTAGACTCCGTTCAAAGCGCGTCTAACATTACAAGGTGGTGGTCCATGAGAGTCCCCGGTTTCCAAGCGATACCTGCTAAGGACAGTTACGACGTCGTCATTATCGGCGGCGCCATGGTCGGGTCTTCGGTTGCCTGGTTCTTATCCAACAATGCAGATTTTGACGGCTCTATTTTAGTCGTTGAGAAAGACCCAACCTATCAATCTTGCTCGACTGCGCACACCAATAGCTGCATCCGCCAGCAGTTCTCAAACGAACTCAATGTCAGAATTTCTCAGTTTGGCGCGGCATTCTTAAAAGACTTTCGCAATCAGCTCGGCGGCGACCATGAGATCCCCAAAATTGCGTTGCATAGCTATGGCTATATGTACCTCACCGACAATGCTGAATTCGCCGAGGTCCTGCGAGAAAATCAACGCGTACAGAACGCCTGCGGTGCCGCGACGGAATTAATGACAGCTGAGGAAATTGCAGCAGATTATCCATTCTATAAACTCGACGATATTGTGCTCGGCAGCCACAATCGTGTGGATGAAGGGTATTTTGATGGCCACACCATGTTTGATTGGTGGCGGCGCAAAGCGCGCGCGAATGGCGTGGAGTACATTGATAACGAAGTCGTCGATATCGAGCGGGATGGCACCCGGGTTAGCTCCATCACATTAAAATCCGGGCAGAGCATAAATGTTGGCACGCTCATCAATGCGTCTGGGCCTCGCGCAGCACGTACCGCGCGAATGGCTGGCTTAGACGCTCCAATTGAACCTCGCCGACGCTATACCTTTGTGTTCGATGCACAACAACGACTTGACCGAGACCTGCCACTCACCATCGATCCATCCGGTGTGCACGTACGCACCGACGGTCAATACTATTTATGCGGATGTCCACCAGATGACGACCCGGCAGTAGATTTCAACGACTTCTATCTTGATCACAGCGTCTGGGAAAATAAACTGTGGCCAGCGCTTGCCCATCGCATTCCAGCCTTCGAAGCGATCAAAGTGATCAACTCCTGGGTTGGGCACTATGCATACAACGTGCTGGATCAAAACGCCATCATTGGAGCTCATCCAGAGGTCAGCAACTTCATCTACGTAAATGGCTTTTCCGGACACGGCTTTCAGCAATCGCCGGCAATGGGTCGCGGAGTTTCGGAGCTAGTCGCGTACGGAGAATTCCGTGCCCTAGACCTTAGCCCGCTGGGTTATGAGCGCGTGGTTTCCAACACGCCATTTATCGAACGTGCCGTGATTTGAAATTGAACGCGACGGCTCCGGTTCTGCTCATGCATTAGTTATTCAACAACTGCAACGTGAGACTCGTTTGGACACAACAATGACCACCGGCTCGATACTTAAAAACATTTCTCTAAACGGTTAAGCGCGAGGCAGCAAGCTAGTGTCTTGGCCAGGCGGAGGGTCGGCGATCGCGTCATCGATTGAGAAATGTTCACGCCATTGTTCGGGCACACGAGAGGCTTGCCCGTGTTCGACCTGATCCAATCCCCAGTAGATCTCTAAGCGATGGTTATCAGGATCGCGAAACTCGACCGCAATCTGGCAACCGGCGCGGCGGCGCCCTTCAAAATCTATGGGCACGCCCAAGGTGCGCAGGTGGTCGCGCGCACTGACCACCTCGGCCAACGTGGAGACCTCGAAGGCCATATGGTGAAACTCTGAATTCGAAGCTGGACCAGTGGCTCCGCCAATTAGGGCAATGCCATGATGGTCTGGGTTAAACCGCAAGAAAACCATGCCGCCAGGCATCATTGTCCCTGGATAAGCGTCGGAGACCTCGAAGCCCAACACCTGCGTGTAGAACGCTACCGAGCGTTCAATGTCTTCAACATGGACAACGACGTGACCAATTTTATTGATGCTAAAAGGCAGGTTCGTCGGTGGAACGCTGTTCTTGACGCGTTGCAGCGTCGGATCGTTCGCAAGCTTTTCGAAGTCAATTCTCATCGGTACAGCCACAATTTTGCAGTTTTAACTGAGGGTTAACACTGTACTACCGCAAACAATGTAGGTCACTACAGTGCGCACGTTGGTCACCCACATTGAAATTCCAAGATCTCCAGCACCAAAAAGCAATACGGCACTGCGCGCCCTAGTATTCGAGCTACTATTAATGCGCTCGAGTAAATCGATAGTGACCGGTAATTTTGAACCTAAATAGCGAGTCCTCTTCGGCCGGCCCGGCGCCAATATTATGCACAATAAGAGGCCGACTCCCGCCATCGACTGCGCGGCTAGAGACAATGCCTATGTAGGGGAGGTTGCCTGGCAGCATCCACGTAACCAGGTCGCCTGGACGATAGTCGGTGGCAACACTAGAGATCGGCAGGCTATGCCCCTTGCGCACAAGGAAGCGGCGCAAGTTGGGGACGCGTCGATGGTCAATGTTACGGTCAGGACGTCGCAGTCCCCAGCGCGTCGGGTGGGCCGAAAAATTCACGCGCATGTCCTCATGCACAAGCCGTTGCAAATCGATACCAATACCTCGCACTAAATCCGAGCAGACGCCGCGCTCATTAGCCACATCACCCAAGGGATACGACAATGCTTGGTACGAACCATCGTACTTAACCTGATGTTGCAAGCGTTCGCGCGCGGCTTCGGCAATAGCCGCGCCAGAACTCGCGGAAACGCCAGCACAAAGCGCTGAAAATATTAGACCCGCTACCGCACCAGTTGTGATCCGCATGTTCGCCGTCCGTTCGTCACTATCGCAGTCGGTGGATGATACGAGATTACGCATGCCCACCGAAGATGTGTGGATGGCGGCGTCCGAGCGCCGATTCTATGCCAGCTCGGCTTTGTTGGTATACGACGGAGTGTTCGGCTTGCGCGCGACGCCAATGCAACGGTGATTGGCGCGATGCCATCGCCTGCGGGATCTCCACTTCATCGAAACCAACGCCGAGCAGATACGCATATTGGTCTGCGATCAACGGGCCCACGGCGCGCAAGCGGCCACCGTAACCGTATGTGCGCAAGCTACTCGCCAACGATAGGCCGCGGCCATCACCCTGACTCACGAAACGAATCGCGATAAGTACCTGCTCTGATGACAAGCCGAGCAATGTTGCAAACTCAATATCGGCGGCTACCTCCAGCCCACACATCGCCGGCTCTTCAAGATGGCGCAAGCGCACCCACGATCCGTCGTTCCCGAAGAGCTCACCTTCCGATCCATCAAGGTCGTCAGGCTCCCACAGGTCCCGGACAAACTCACCGTCAACTATCAGTGGCATAAAGTGCCTCCTTAAACGGTTTTGCGCCAACACGTTTATACATCTCGAGAAATGTTTCATCCGCTTGGCGACCAGCGCGATAACTGTCGATTACAACGCTGACAGCGCCAACGATGTCGGTGGACGCAAAGCCTGGCCCCATTCGCTCGCCAATTGCCGCATTCTCCGTCGCATCGCCACCAAGTGTTAGTTGATAGAATTCGCGGCCATTCTTTTCTAAGCCGAGGATACCGATATGACCAACATGATGATGTCCACAGGCATTGATACATCCGGAAATCTTAATTGATAACGGACCTATATCGGACTGTTCAGCCTGGTCTGCGAAACGCTCGGCGATGCTTTGCGCAACTGGGATCGAGCGCGCGGTGGCCAAGGTGCAATAGTCCAATCCAGGGCAAGCGATCATGTCGGTCACAAGACCGCGATTAGCGCCATCCAACCCAGCTTCGCCAAGCGCGCGCCACAGTCGCACCAGAGCTCGTTGCTCAACATAGGGCAACACAATATTTTGGTCGTGAGTGATACGCAGCTCAGCAAACGAAAACTCTTCTGCTAAGCCCGCCAAAGCGCGCATCTGTGCCGCGCTCGCGTCGCCTGGCTCCCCGCCAACACGTTTAAGCGTAATCGACACCGTCGCGTAACCTGCTTGCATATGCTCGCCAACGTTGTATCGCAACCAACGCGCAAACGCGCTCGACGACGCGGGGTCCAGCGAAGGCGCACCATCGTCATCGCTCAAATCTACATACGCGGGCGCACTGAAGTAAGCAGCGATGCGCGCGAGTTCAGCCTGCTCGACTTGTGCACGCGGATGTGGAGCGGCTGCGAATGAAGCTTCAACTTGCGCCTGAAACCGTTGTAGTCCGAGATCACGCAACAGGATCTTGATACGCGCTTTATACTTGTTGTCGCGTCTACCGTGCAGGTTATAAACCCGCATTAAGGCCTCCACGTATCCGAGCAGTTGCCCTTTGGGTAGAAACTCTCGCAGCACTGTACCGACGATCGGTGTGCGACCTTGGCCACCACCAACGATGACCTGATAACCGACCTCACCATTGGCGTTGCGTAGTAGTCGCAAACCAATATCGTGAAAAAAGACGGCGGCACGATCGGCTGTCGCCCCGCTTACTGCGATTTTAAATTTGCGTGGTAAGAAACTGAATTCTGCATGCATGCTGGACCACTGGCGCAGTAACTCTGCAGTTGGGCGCGGATCTTCTACTTCATCACTAGCAACGCCTGCAAGCGGGTCAGCGGTAATGTTACGAATACAGTTACCGGAAGTCTGAATAGCGTGCATTTGCACGTCCGCTAAGGCTTCCAGAAGATCCGGTGTTTGCGCCAGCGTAGGCCAGTTGAACTGAATGTTCTGGCGGGTTGTGAAATGCCCGTAGCCACGATCGTAGCGCTCAGAGATATCAGCAAGCGCACGCATTTGCGCGGCACTTAAGCTCCCATACGGGATCGCAACACGCAGCATGTAGGCGTGCAATTGCAAGTACAAACCATTCATAAGGCGTAACGGGCGAAACTCTTCCTCAGTTAATTCACCCGATAGTCGGCGCTTAACTTGATTTCGAAACTGGGTAACGCGTTCACGCACAAACTGCTCGTCAAATTCGTCGTAGCGATACATAAGCTGGGTCTATCTCCGGAGCGTTAACGTGGATTGTTTGCGAGACCATTTAGTGGCCCCTTGAGACGATGACGTTCACGCATTTCGGTAGGCACGCAGCCGTGTTCGATAGGTGTTCGCAATGCGACAAAGTAGGTATCGATCACGCGGTTTAAGGTTGATTGCGCTCGCTCCATCAACGCACTCTCATGCGCCGGTGTTTGCACCACGGCGGCTTCATTGATCGACCCGACCCAATCGCCGTCAATGCCATAGAACAGCACAGCGCCGGTGTCTAAATCGTTGGCGGTCAAAACTTTAGGTGCATTGACTTCTGTCATGTGTGGGCCTGCTCAAATGCATCTCTCGCCGTTAAAGCGTCGAAAGATACGGAACACTTAGTTCTAAGAGGCGCACATCATGGAAATTTGTTCCGCCGGGATCAATGAAATATGCGAAACTAAGGACATTGTTTCATTCGCGTCGTCAGCAATAAGATAGTGACCTATGCCAGAGAGTACTGACGGAACAACCGTCACCCTAGATGATCTGGATCGGAAGATCCTGCGTGAACTCCAAGTCGATGCGACACCGTCATTAGAGCGTCTAGCCAAGAAGGTCGGCGGCTCCAAGACCGCAGTATGGAACCGTATTCATCGTTTGGAACAAGAGGGCGTGATAATTCGTCGCGCGGCGATCATCGACCCAGCCAGGGTCGGCCTTGCCGAAACCTTCTATATATCGATTCGAACCAATCAACATAACGCCCAGTGGTTGAAATCTTTCAGCGAGATCATCCATGAGATGCCGGAGATAATGGAGGCGCACAGGCTCGCAGGGGAGACTGACTACCTATTAAAAGTGCAAGTCGCATCAACGCGCGAGTTCGACACTTTCTACAAGCGCCTCGTAGCTCGCATTGATCTCTACAACGTAACTTCTAACCTATCGATGGAAGTATTGAAAAGTGAGACGGCATTGCCGCTGTAGCGGATGCTTAGCTTTCGCTACAGCGCGCAAGCCAACGTTAAGGTGCACGGAACAAACCAACCTCGGAGCAGCACAGAGACGATGAGCGGACCAATTGAATGGCCCAATGAGCAGTTGTTTATTGATGCGTCGACGCTTGCTGCGTGCCACAAGAACAGCATTGGTGCGTTTCGTAAGGCCTGCGCGCAAATGCGTATTGAAAACGATATCGAACCTTGGCTCGGTGCATTCTATGTGCCTTTTGCCGCTTGGCTGCAGCGCCAACGCGCACGCCTGGATCGCCCTATCGTGGTCGCTCTAACGGGCGGTCAAGGCTCAGGGAAATCCACTGTATGCGCATTGCTGGCGGTCGTATTACACGAAGCGTTCTCGGCCCGCGCGGTCACGCTTTCAATTGACGATATCTACGCAACCCACGACCAGCGCGTCGCGCTTGGGCAAAACATTCACCCCTTGTTGGCGACTCGCGGACCACCCGGCACGCACGACACAGCGCTCGGCATGGCTGTCATCGATCAACTTTTGACTCAGCAACAAACGCAGCACTGTGCGATCCCAGCATTTGATAAGGCTAGCGACGATCGACGCCCCGCGAACGAATGGCAGCAACACACTGGACCGCTCGACTTCATTCTTTTCGAAGGATGGTGTGTCGGTGCGATCCCGCAGGCGCAGGCCGCCTTGCATGCGCCAATTAATGCGCTGGAGTCGAACGAAGATGCTGATGGAACATGGCGCCGAGCGGTCAACACAGCGCTCAGCCGCGAATACAAAGATCTATTTTCGCGCATCGATGTACAGGTGTTGCTGCGCATAGATGGTATGGAACGTGTGTTTGAATGGCGCCAGCTGCAGGAGACTAAGCTCCGCGCACAATTGGCCCGCGACGGCAACTCAGGCAAACCCGTACGGGTTATGACCGAGTCGAAAGTCAATCGATTTATCCAGCACTATGAACGAATTACTAGGCATATCTTGACAGAAATGCCGGATCGCGCAGATCTTGTGTTCGACATAGACGCAACACACAACCCAGCCAGCGTGCGCTTTAATAAACCCATCAGCTAGATTAAGGCACGCAGCATTAGCAATAGATCCAAATACTCAAACATTACAGCGGAGGCTTCGCACAATGAGCCAGATAAAACAACGCGCGGTAGGCAATCTAGCGATATCGCGAATCATCGAGATGGAACAAGACTTTCCAGCACGCGAGTTCTTTCCTGACACCAGCGAAGCGGACTGGGCTCCGCACAGAGATTGGTTGATCGAAGAGAAAGCGCTCATCGCAGCAAGCGATAGCATTTTGTTACCAATGCAAAGTTACGTGGTACGCACAAGCCACCACACGATTCTTGTGGATACCTGTATTGGAAACCACAAAGAGCGCCCCAGCCGACCGACATGGCACCAGAAAACCGACCAGACGTATATGAACAACCTGGCGGCTTTGGGCTTACGCCCGGAAGACATCGACTTTGTTATGTGTACCCACTTGCACCACGATCATGTCGGCTGGAACACTAAGCTGGTGGATGGCCGTTGGGTACCGACCTTCCCCAACGCCAAATACATAATGTCGGGCAAAGAGCTGGAGGTGTTTCGCAACCACCATGACCCGGCCGCATCACCATCATTGAACGACAGCGTATTACCGGTAGTCGAATCGGGCCAAGCGCAATTGGTTAGCAGCGATTTTGCGTTGGACGATGAAGTTTGGTTAGAGCCAACGCCAGGACACACGCCTGATCACTTTGCCGTGCGGCTTGCATCGCGCGGTGAGCATGCGGTAGTTGGCGGTGATCTGATGCACAGCCCGGTGCAATGTCTTCATCCGGAATGGCGCGCGCGGCCTGACTTCGCTCCAGCGCAAGCGCAGCAAACCCGTCGTGACTTTATGGCGCGCCATGCAGAACTTGGCAGCTTAGTGTGCATGATGCACTTCCCGCTACCATCAGCGGGGCATTTTGAAGCCTCCAGCGATGGCTTCCGCTTTCGCTATGACAATCAGGACTGGTAACAGCTCACGGGGCGCCGTTCAAACCAATGCCACGGGCTCCAAGGCGGGCTCGTGTGCTGGCGGCAAGCTTGCGTACAGGTCAGCGATTAGCTCTAGCTTACGCTTCGTATAGTCGGCATCGTCCCAACGATTGACCCATTGCAAAGGATCATCGGCAAGGTCATACAGTTCGCCCTCGGTACCGTCGTGCGCGCTACCGGGCTCGCACACCGTACACACCAAGCCATCACGGCAAATTGTGCGCATATGCAGATCGTGACTTTGGTAGCCACCGTCCCATTCAGTAAGCACGCGTTCACGTGACTCAAGTGTTGATTGAGGTAATAGCGTGCCCTGCATTCGCTCGTCAACCGGCACATCCGCAATGGCACACAGCGTGCGCGCGATATCAACGTGCCCCACTGGTACATCGATGATTGCCGGCGCTATTGCTGCGTCCGGTGCTGGGCGCCAGATCATCGGCACCCGCATCAGTGCATCAACGTGGTATGGCCCCTTGAACAGCATGCCAAAATCCCCCTGAAACTCACCGTGGTCAGTGGTATAGACAATATCCGTTTGTTGCCCCCAACCGCGCCCGTCGATATGTGTGAGTACACGGCCTAGCGCTTCGTCGATCAATTCGTTCTCTATGTGGACCAGCGCGTTAACTTCGCGGATTTGATTCTCGCTCATTTCGCATGGCACAAACTCAGCTGGCAGCTCGTAGTTGAACTGCGACTTACCTAAATACCAATCCAACCAATGGCGCGGCTTTTGGGACAGGATCTCAATGGTCTTTTCGCGACTACCCGGGTAACCAGGCGGCAACGGCAAGTCGCGCCAATCAATGCGATGCAATTCCGACGCAGGCGGGTCCCACGGATGGTGCGGATCAGGAAAACTCATCCACACGAACCAGTCTTCGCTGGCGTCGAGTGTATCTAGCCATGCAATAACACGCTCCGCGACCCAGTTGGTGTGGTACAGCTCAGTTGGAATCGAGTTATGCCAAAATTGGACGCCGCCGGTATCTCCACCGCGTTTGCAGCTGATTGTCTTCTCCGGTGAGATGTATTCGTGATAACCGGAGACCTGTTCAGGGTGATTTTCTGCGAGCCACTTTGGATAGTGATACAAACTCCGACCAGCGCGCCCGGTATGCGCACAAAGCTCCATGTAATCGAAGCCACGATGCGGGCCAAACGCGCCCTGTTTGGCGGCGTAGTTCTCAAAGTATTCACCGTTCGGCGCGGAAGACGGCTCAAAATGTGCTTTACCAATTAATGCCGTTTTATAACCGCCCTGATCGCGCAATTGCCGCGCAAAGTCGGGGCCATCTAAGGGCAAGGGCGTGCCATTCATGGTCACGCCGTGAGAACGCACGTGCTGCCCAGTCAAGATGGTGGCGCGCGCTGGCATACACACAACGTTTTGGTTGTGAGCGCGCTGATAGTTGATTCCTGTTGCGGCGAGTCCGTCAATGACCGGAGTACGCGCAAATTGACCACCATTACAGCCAAGCGCATCAAACCTCTGCTGATCAGTAGTCACTAATAATATTTTTCTGCCGCTGCCCATCGTCATTCCTGCCTTAGTCTTGTCCGTGCATTTTGCCCACGATCGGCCCAAGGTACCAACACAATTAACGCCACCAGCACTGTTAGACTGCAGCGCGACGCACAAGCAATTAGATTCACCAAACACATAGGAAAAAGGAGTCGCTATGAGCACCGAAGTCCTCTATAAGTCCATCGACGACATCGCCGTAATCACCATCAATCGCCCCGACAAACTCAACGCTCTCAATGAAGCCGCAATCGTCGGTCTACAATCCGCCTTGCAGCGCTTCGAGGACGGCTCTGACCGCGTGGCCATACTGCATGCCGCTGGTGACCGCGCATGGAGCGTCGGAGCGGACATCAAAGATTTGCCTAACGAGATGTGGCAAGGCGTACCCAACATTGGCGCAGATATATCCAAACCGGTGATTGCCGCGGTACACGGCTGGTGCATCGGCGGGGCCTATTGCATCGTGCAGATGTGCGATATTGTGGTCGCATCAGAGACCACCAAATTCAAATACCCAGAAGCGCAACTCGGCTTTACTGGCGGCCTCATTGCTAGCGCAGTGGCGCGTATTCCGCACAAGATTGCGATGGAATTCATGATGCTCGGCAAAGACATCAGCGCACAGCGAGCTTACGAGGTAGGCATGGTCAACCGCATCGTGCCCGCAGGCACCGAACTCGAGGCCGCGATGGAAGATGCGCGCATTTTGGCGCGCTCTGCACCACTCGTGCTAAGCACTCTTAAAGCATTCTCGCTGCAAACAATTAACAAAAGCCCAGCTGAGGCGGGTGCCATCTCACGTCATCGCTTGCTCGGCGTACGTAATAGCGAAGACGGCGCAGAAGGTGGACGCTCATTCGCAGAGAAACGCCCGCCAAAATTCACCGGTAGATAGACACGAATCTAGTGGCTTCGACCGCGTTGCAATCGAGCAACGCGGTCGTTAACGAAGCATCCGTATCTGCATCTAGAGCTTTCGGAAAATGCAATACGCAGCGCACAGATCTGAGTCGCACGACCGAGTAAACTATAGGATTGTAATTACTCTTTTGGCAAAGTATCGATGTTTACTCGAAGACGTGCGCTAATGCGCACCGCCGGACTCGTTGCCTTGCTGCCTGGGGTTGCCCACTCCAACGATTGGCTCAAGCAAGGCGCCTCGTTGCTCCAGCAGGTAGCGCCCAGTGGCGGTGAGTCTGGCTTGCTGGATGACTTAGAGACGCGCTTGAATCGCGCCGCTGAAGACGCCATACCAAAGGCAAAAAAGGTATTCTGGGATGCCATCGATGGCATCAGTCTTGACGATTCCAAACGCATTTACGAAGGCCCGGATGACTCCGCCACGCGTTACTTCCAAAGCAAGATGTGGAATCCTCTGGCAAGCGAGTGGCGCCCAATAGTCGACAACTCACTGGCCGATGTAGGCGCGGTCAAAGCGTATGACAATGCGATCGGCGAGTACTCAAAACTGCCATTCATGCCAAATGCGAAAGCTAATTTGACCGAATACGTCATTGAGAAAGGCTTAGGCGGGGTATTCCACTATCTCGCCATAGAGGAAGCGGCTATTCGTAACAATCCGGTAAAGCGCAGCACCGCGCTATTGCAAAAAGTGTTTGGCGTCTGAGGCTATACAAAAGGTTGTTGAAGACGGTGAGCTAGGACTTATCCGCCCTAGCTCGTCATCTTCAATACATGCAGTTCACGTCCCCTATGCGTAGCAAAACTCCAGCATTGCAGGCTTAACCTATTATGGCGCCATCATCTTTGCGCACCGCTATAATTGTAGACCGAGGCACGCTATTGCCACCGCCAGGGAAATGACCATTACCTCTCTCACCTGGATGCTGCAGACCGACAAACATAGTGCGTCGATCTGTACTCCAGCAAAGCCCAGTCACTTCAGCCTCTTTCGGTCCAACTAGAAAGCGACGAATCTCCCCAGTCTCGGTGTCACCAATGAGCATCTGGTTGTTGCCTTGCCCGGCGAAATCACCCGCATTGCTGTAATTGCCGTCAGTCAGGATCCACAAGTTGCCTTGCGAATCGAACTTGAGCCCGTCAGGCGAGTTGAAGCTATTTTCTGCTGTGACATTTTTCGAACCAGCCCGAGCGTCTTTGTGTACCGTCGGATTGCCGGCCACCACAAATAGGTCCCACTTAAAGTCTGATGCAGTGTGGTCAGAATTGTGTGGCCACCAACGAACAATCTGACCGTATCTATTATCTGCACGTGGATTTGGGCCACCTACAGGTGTCGCATCACCGCCACTGTTCGGCTTCTTGCCACGATTCTTGTTGTTCGTCAGTGCGCAGTACACTTGCGCTTTCACCGGGTTCGATGCAACCCATTCCGGCCGGTCCATAGTTGTTGCGCCAAGCGCAGATGCGGCGATGCGCGTGAATACGGCGATCTCCGCTTTTGACTTCATCCCCGTGCTAGCGGGCGTGAGTGCTAACCACTTGCCGGTGCCATCATCAGCAAAATTGGCAACAAACAGGTCACCATTTTCAAGTAATTCGCTGTTGTCGCCGCCCGCAACAAATTTATTCTCCGATACAAAGCGATACAGAAATTCGCCACGCTCATCATCGCCAAGATAAGCCACGACGTGGCCATTTTCAGCGACAACTATTTCAGCATTTTCGTGTTTAAAGCGACCAAGAGCAGTGCGTTTCTTTGGGGTTGATTTTGGATCTTCCGGGTCAATCTCTACAACATAGCCACAGCGGTTAGATTCGTTCGGGTGTTTCGAAATATCGAAGCGCTCGTCGACACTCGCCCATGCGTAACCCCAGTCCCTTGGTCCAACACCATAGCGTTTCATTTCTGCACTGAGTTCGACATTCTCATCGCTGCTAGAAAAGTAGCCGTTAAAATTCTCTTCGCAGGCGAGATATGTGCCCCATGGTGTTTGACCGTTGGCGCAATTGTTCCAAGTCCCCAATGAGCTCGTACCGGTTGGATCTGCCGCAGTCATCAATGCAGTATGGCCACGGGCTGGGCCAGTTATTTCCATCGGCGTATCCGCCGTAATACGGCGATTGAATGGTGAATCAATAACTGGCGACCACTGCCCATTGCTTAACGCTACTTCCATTACCGTAACGCCATGACCCGCCTTGCCTTTGCGCACATCGTCAACGACTTCAGGCAGATTAGATTCTCGGTTCCCAAAAATTATCCTTCGATTCACATATTCGTTGTTCACCACAATCAGGCTTTTTTCGCCCACAGCAAACAACGACATGCCATCGTTATTGTCACCGACAGCCAATTCCTGACTTGCGCCGGTGCCACGTGTTACCTGATCAAACGCAACACCTTGGGACCACAGCGGATCACCCCAGCTAGCGAGGCTATACCAGCTGTATCCTTCGGGGACCGTGACCGTATCCAGCGAGTTTTCCGCCACTTGCTTGAAGCTCAACCCAGTGGACGCTGCTCGTGCGGCGCGCGGTGCAAGCGTGCCGCCTGCGCCCAGTACAAACGCGCTGGCACCAAACATCGCCGCACCACCAACAAATGTTCGGCGCGACATCATTCGCGCTGCTACGGCTTCAAAATCGCTATCTTGTGGACGCGGGTTATGAAGCTCATCAAACTCATCAAAATCTAGATCAGCGGGTTCTTTGCTAGCCATGATTTTTATCCTTCTGCGCGGTATTCGGTAATTTCGAACAACTATCAATGTCATCACTATCGCACTGCAATGTGACATCCGTGTGTAGCTGATTGACATTTCGAGCGGGCAATAAATCTATTTAACCTGCAAGGGCTGCTGGTCTGTGAGTCCGGCGGCCCAGCTAGGTTTGTCGTGTGCGTGCAAGATAGCGATCCAATTGGTCTGCGAATGCCTTTCTATCTCCTTGGGTAAGAGCAGGTGGCCCACCAGTATTAATTCCTGAAGCGCGCATCGTATCCATGAAATCGCGCATATTGAGGCGCGCTCGGATGTTTTCTTTAGTATGAAATTCTCCGCGTGAACTTAACGCTTCGGCGCCCTTGTCGATAGCTTCTGCTGCAAGCGGAATATCGTTGGTAATGACTAAGTCACCCGCATCGACGCGAGCGACGATTGCATCGTCCGCGACATCAAAACCCGACTTCACCTGTACGGCGCTGATATAGGGTGAACCAGGTACGCGGATGAACTGATTTGCGACTAGCACAAGCTCTATGTGCGTACGCTCGGCTGCTTTGTACAAGATATTGCGCAGCACTACCGGGCACGCATCCGCATCAACCCAAATGGTCATTGCTCAATAGCCTCCATCACCACCGCTCACGGTGGCGCCTGCTCGACATTCAGGCGCAGTTGCGTTGATGTCCATATACCAGTGGATATTCTTGCGCTGTGGGTTGGTCGTCGCACTAGCGGTATTACCGCGCGCGTCCATCACTAGACAACTCATCCCGCCATAAGTATTCAAGGCATGAATGTCTTGCATCGCGCGTTCCGCCGCCTGCGCCACATTGAGGCCGGACTGCATATAGTGGATCACCGTTCGGGCGGTCGCATTACGCAGCGAAAGCTCACCACGCCCGGTACAAGCGGCGGCACCATAACGATTGTCACAGTAATTGCCGGCCCCGATAATCGGACTATCACCGAGACGCCCGGGGAACTTGAGCGCAGTACCGCTGGTGGATACGGCGCAGGCGATATCGCCATGCTGATCGATAGCTTGGATATTAACCGTGCCATGCTGATCATCCGATAGTCGCGTGTACCATTTGCGCAGGTTCTGACTGCGGGCATAATCGACCACCCAAGCTTGGGACTCATCAATTCCCTCGTGCTCGAACGCTTCGTTGACAAACGCTTTATACACCGTGCGACTTACGTCGGTCTCTAGATCGCCACGCTCACACCCCATAGCAGCCGCAAAGCGCTCTGCTCCGTCACCGACAAGCAATACATGTGGTGCTTCATCGAGAACCTTGCGTGCTACTGATATTGGATGCAGGAAGCCTTTTAACGCACCCACTGCGCCTGAATTCATGGATCTACCACACATCAGGCTCGCGTCCATTTCTTGTACCCCAAGCAAATTCGGGATCCCTCCAAGCCCGACCGAAGTGTCAGCAGGATTAAGTTCGACCAAGCGCGTTGACGCCTCGACGGCATCAAGCGCGCAGCCACCAGCCCGTAAAACGTCTACGCCAGCGTGCAAGAATTCGCCGGCATTGTGAGTGCCAATAATAAAGGGGGTAATCATCGCAAACCAATCGCACGAACAAACTAAAGAACTACTATATTACGCGCGCGTCGGCTGGCCCGTATAGGATTTGTACGCCACACATCAAGTCGTACTCATGCACCTGAGGTGCTTTAGAAATGGCGCCTCCATTGTAATAGTTCAAAGGAAATATGAAGTGAGCAGACCAATTCGGCTCGGCATGGTCGACTGCGGACCAGGGGCCATGATCGGGTCTACCCATCGAGTGGCTGCGCTCATGGACGGACACTACACGTTGGTCGCTAGCGCGTTCTCACGTGACCCTCAGAAAAGCACGGAAACTGCGCGCAGTCTCGGCGTCGCGCCCGATAGAAACTATGCAATCCACACCCAGATGGCTCAATCCGAATGCGCTAGAGCGGATGGAATCGAAGCCGTTGCGATAGTCACGCCTAATAATTCACATATTCCGATTGCATGCGAATTCTTGCGTGCCAACACGCATGTCATCTGCGACAAACCCTCGGGTAACTCGATTGCTGATGCAAGGGCGCTGGCCGCGTTGGTACCACAATTAGATTTAGTTTTCGCGATGCGGGTGTCATCAAAGCCGTCATGATGAATAGCGCAGACAAGACTATCGGATGGGACAACGGCCAGATCGCTAATGGCTTTGGTGGCGTAGACACAAGCCAATCGCTGGACTTCGCCGCTGGTGCTGGTGCGCTAAATCTCGACCACGCGTTTGACCAGTACCTGACGGCAGGCACGCGCGACGTTGCTGGCGTCGGCGGCGGTACGGTACAGGAGACTGGGTGGGGTCTCGGTACCATCAGTGACGGTACAATCAATCAGTACATTATTGACGATCAACTCGAAGGCGGAACGGAGCTGACCGTCACCCTGGATTGGTTCCGGGAACACAATTCAAACATCGACGGACAGTTCAATGAGATTGCCCAAGCGGACTTGCAGTTGTTCATTCGGGACATCCTCAGCGGCGACCTCATTGCCAGCTCTGTCAGTGACTTCAATGTCGTTGAGCATTTGTCGTTCTTGCTGTCCGGTACTTCTCGCGATGCCATTGAAGTGCTTTACCAAGGCAACACGTTTGTGAACTCACTGTTCCCCGGAACCTACGATAGCGAGTCGTACGGCTTGGCCTGGAGCGGCGTTGCAGCGCAGAACATCGACGCGCCCGCTCCGGGAACCGGCGGATTGCTGTTAGCTGGCATGCTATTGGTGTGGCGCAAGAGATGGGGCCGTTAAGCGAAAAGTATTCTGCTGATTGCAACAGTGGGCGCTTCGAGCGCGGGGTCCTTCGTTGTGGTTGAGACAAGTACTGCAGCCTGAGCAGGCACGCTG
>Ga0055584_100000741_pt1 | contig 31122 bp, 26 predicted proteins | sample OSDHelmetaG_FD_58716 | JGI IMG/M metagenome (GOLD analysis project Ga0055584, IMG submission 58716) | Pelagic marine sediment microbial communities from the LTER site Helgoland, North Sea, for post-phytoplankton bloom and carbon turnover... | ecosystem: Environmental > Aquatic > Marine >... | reverse complement strand
CGGTGATGCCGTCGATCTTGCTGCTCCAGGCGTTGAGATCGTCGCCGCATGGGAAGACTCGGCTTCCGTCACGATGTCAGGCACGTCCGCTGCCGCCCCGTTTGTCACTGGTGCCGTTGCCGCACTCCTATCAACCGGCACTGCGGCTACCGGAGCCGAAGCAGTCAACATGCTAGAAGCGCACGCTGCCGACCTCGGCACCGCAGGGGTAGATGCCGACTTCGGCTATGGAGCCTTGCAGTTGGGTGAGCTGTTCTAGGGGTTGGCTAGGGGTTGGTGAGCGTCGCTCGATTTTGATGCGGACTTTGATCCGTAAACGCGCATGTTTAGCGATATGAAACGTTTCGCCTTGCTCCTTGGGCTGACCCTCCTTCCGGCGTCGGTATTTGCAGAATCATCCACCACCTTTGATTGGCCCCAATGGCAGGGCCCTGATCGGGATGGGAAATCGAAGCAGACTGGACTGCTCCAGGAATGGCCTAAGGATGGCCCACCACTGGCGTGGAAGATCACCGGCATTGGCGGTGGTTACAGCGCGCCTGCCATTGTCGGTGGGCGGATCTATGGCATGAGTAAAGTCGAGGACGAAGGCGAATTTGTGTGGGCACGCGCTGAGAGCGATGGGGCAGAGATCTGGTCGAAGAAGATTGCGGATCCCACCGAAGGAGGCATGCGTCAGGGTATCGAAGGGGCGGGTTGCACCCCGACTGTCGATGGTGAGCATCTCTATGTCCTCGGACACGGTGGCGATTTGGTGTGTATGAAAGTTAGTGATGGGTCGGTGATTTGGCAGCGCAATGTCATCAAGGACTTTGGTGGACGTCTGCCAACGTGGCGGTTCAACGAATCGCCCTTGATCGAAGGTGACCACGTGATCTGCACGCCCGGCGGTATCGAAACAACCATGGTGGCGCTCAACAAGTTGACTGGCGACGTGATCTGGAAGAGCACGATTCCAAATGAAGCCAATGCGGCCGCACAGCCAGAAGCGAGCCCACCTAACAGTGAAGCAGAGAAAGAGGCACCGAAAGCCGATCCCAACTTCAAACCAACCATCGTGATCGCAGAGGAAGCCAGCTGGAAATATTCCGACGCCGGGGCTTCTCCTGGTGCTGATTGGACCAAGTTAGGCTTCAAAGACGATACTTGGAAAGAGGGAAAAGCGCAGTTGGGCTACGGTGATGGCGATGAAGCGACGAAGATCAGTGATGCGCCTGATCACTACCCCACCTACTACTTTCGTCACCAGTTTGAAGTCAGTGAGCACGCCAAACTGAAGCCCTTGGTTCTCCGCCTCTTGCGAGACGACGGGGCCGTGGTCTACCTGAACGGCGAGGAGATTGTTCGAGGGAACATGCCTGATGGGAACGTTGAACACGGCACCTTCGCGCGCTCGACCACACCGTCCGAGAGTGGCTTCTATGTACATGACCTCAATCCTAACAAACTCGTGGCCGGAAAGAACATCATCGCCGTGGAAGTACACCAGGCCGATGCCGAGTCTAGCGATGTGAGCTTTGACTTGGAGCTGCGTGAGAAGATCGTCGGCAAAGACAAGGTGGGCCCGCCACCGTCGAATCGCAATCGTCGCGGCGGCGGCGGCGGTGGACAGCGCTTCGGGGAATCCGGCGCCGCCTACTCGTCTGCCATTGCCATCGACTTCGAAGGACAACGCCAGGTCGTGCAATTCACCTCCAAGACCTTGGCAGGCCTCGATGCGTCCAATAGCAATCTTCTATGGCGTTATGACAAGCCTTCCAACCGTTCTGGCATCAATTGTTCCACCCCCATCTATCAAAATGGTCAAATCTTAGCCGCCTCAGCTTATGGTTCAGGTGGCGGTTTGGCGCAGCTCAGCAAGGATGACGACGGTGGCTTCAAAGCCGGGGAGATTTGGTTCTCCGGCGATATGGAGAACCATCACGGCGGCATGCTCGTCATCGATGGCTGCCTCTATGGCGCCAATGGTGGCAACGGCGGCGGCTACTTGGCTTGTCTGGATTTCAAAACAGGCGACGTCCTTTGGAATGAACGTGATCGCGACAAACGTCGTGCTAAGAAAGGATCGGTCGCCTTCGCCGATGGCCGAATCTACTACCGCACTGAAGATGGTGACGTTCTACTCATCGAACCTAACAAAGAACAATACATCGAGCATGGACGCTTTGTACAACCGGATCGCACCAGGCAACCCGCCTGGGCTCATCCAGTAATTGCCAATGGTAAACTCTACATCCGCGACCAAGACACCATGTATTGTTACAATGTGAAGAAGTCGGAATCTTAGTGCATTCAAGCCCACCTACGCCTGTGATCCGGGCTAGCGAATCTTCTTCCATTTCCGGTCTTGCTGATTGAGCATCCCGTACTGACTACTCACCAATTCTTATGAAACATAGAAACCTTCTCTATCGCCTCGTTCTCTTGACCATCGTCGGTGCCGCGGTGGTCTTGACCAACGCTGCGGATACTGAGTCTCCAAAGATCAAAGCAATGCTCCTCACGGGGCAGATGAACAAGTACCACGACTGGCAAGTGACCAGCACGAGGATAGAGAAACTACTCGAAGATTCTGGTCGGTTCGAAGTCACTCAAGTGAAGAGTCCCGCAAGAGGTGAAGACATGTCCTCCTTCAAGCCTAACTGGAACAATTACGATGTTGTTATCCTCGATTACGATGGGGACGATTGGTCGGAAGCGACGCAGAAGAGTTTCGAAGAGTATGTCGCCGACGGTGGCGGCTTTGTCGTACATCATTCGTCAGACAATGCGTTTCCTAACTGGAAGGCATTCAACCGAATGATCGGTGTTGGTGGTTGGGGAGGACGCAAGAAAGATTACGGCCCCATTCTTCGGTGGCGGGATGGCCATCAGGTGCTGGATTTTGAGTCGGATGGCGGAGCGATTCACCCTAACAAGCACGATTTTCAGATCACTGTGCGAGACCAGACCCACCCCATCACACGAGGGATGCCAGCAACCTGGTTGCATCCCCATGATGAAATCTACAGCCGCTTGAGAGGACCTGTCGCCGGCACTCACATCCTTGCTACCGCGACGGCAGATTCGAGCATGCGAAACGGCACCGGCGAACACGAGCCCATGCTCATGACTAACTACTTTGGCAAAGGCAGAATCTTCCACACAACTCTCGGCCACGTCGGCATGAAAGAGTCGGAGCCCATCCGGTCAATCCAGTGCGTCGGTTACACGGTTAGTTTACAACGCGGTGCGGAATGGGCGGCTACAGGAAGAGTTGCCATTCCAATCCCGAAAGATTTCCCGACTGCCGACCAGATTTCAATCGGGAAATAGGTCGTCGCCGCCGCAGGAAATGATGGCAGCAATGCTCCATCCTACCCAGCTGCCTACGACGGCGTCGTAGGTGTGAGTGCGGGCCGATGCCGAGGAGCAGATTGCCAACTTCTCTAACTGCGTAACGCCTACGACAAGCTGCGATACACTGCTAACACTGCTTCGGCCATGCGTGTGGCATGATGTTGCTTTTCAATATTCCGCTGAGCGTCCATGCCGATCCTACGACGCCGATCCGGATCTAGCAGGAGATCGACAAGTCGCCGAGCGAGATCCGTGGCATCGTTAGGCTGGTGTAGACAACCTCCATTAGTTGATTGGATGGTCTCTGGATAGATGCCTGAAGCCGGCAATACACAGGGGATTCCAGCGGCCATCGCTTCCAAGGAAGAAAGACCTTTGGGTTCTTCGTAGACACTTGGAACCGAAAACACGTCGAGCTCGGAAAGAAATATGCGTTTGCCATCGCGATCAGGCGAACCCGCGTGATAGAAGGCTTCTATCGCACCGTGACGGCGAATCTTCGCTACTTGTTTCTCAAAGTAAGGCTGATCTTGCTCCCCCATCCAACCTGCCACATGCAATCGGCAGTCTTTGAGGGCGGGAAGTTTGCGGACTTCGAGAAACGCGTCGACTAACAAATGAAGACCTTTGTGAGGACAGATACGCGCGAAGTAGCCAATTGTTGGAGGCCCGTCAGTGCATGGTGGTGTTTGGTTGTCCGCTAGATCAATTCCCAAAGGGACTATGCTAATCCTTTCGTCGCCAATACCTAACATCGAACCCATCTTGTCCTTATAGAATTGACTGTAGACGATAAAGTGATCAATCAAGGGAGCGAGTGTCCGCAGGCGGATTAGCACCTCTTCTCGAACGGACTCAGGCAAGCTCTCTAGAAAAAGATCATCTCCTTGCAGAGTGACGACGAATTTGGATTGAAGAGTTGCCCGCAACGATGGAACGCAACCGGCGACCAGAAGATTCGAGAGGTTCACGATTTCAGGTTGTCCTTCCAGTTTCGTACGTAGCCATTCCACCAATCGCGCAAGTTCCTTCTTCTGGCGGCCATCGTGGCCAGCGAGCATGGACAGTGTGAGTGCCCCAGTTGCTTCAGGATTCACGCTGGTTGGGTTCCGCACCAGCTTCCGAAGGAGTCCCGGCTTGTTCAACCAACCATCGACGCGTCTAGGAAGGTGGCGAATCCAAGGAAAGCGCTGTTGGAGATACACATTAACACCGCCATAGAAGACCTTAGTTTCCGAAATGTCTACCTCGTCGGTATGGATCGGCGTGTAAAGCGGTAGCAGAGTCGCTTCATGGCCTAACCTACGGAGTTCGGTCACCAAGGTATTGTCGCGAAGACAGCTACCGCAGTACATGCCACCAGCGCCCGCGCTCAAATACGCAATCCTCACCGAGACCGCTTTGGGAGTTTGGTTAGCCATCCCAGTACACCCAGGATGGCAAAAACCGGCGCAAGATAGATCATGATGGGAAAGTAACTGCCGGTGCTCTCTTTGACGCTCGCCAGCCACAAGGGTCCTAACGCTGACGCGACAACTGTCATGACTTGAGCACAACCTTGAATCTTTCCCAAATGGGTCCGCCCAAACGCATGGCCAAAACCGGTAAAGTAGACGACCGAGAACACACCCCCACAGAAACCGTAAAGGCTTGCATGAGTAATGACCTGCGAGGCCGTTTGCAATTGGGGGTAGGTAAGCAGGACGAGAGCGAGCACACAAAGACTCAGCGCAACGATTCTCGGTAGTGAAAGGTGCCGGGTTGCCCACGCGGCCAGGAGGTTTCCGATGACGCCCGCGCTCATGAGGCCGGCCATGGCATACCGAAATGTAGTTGCTCCGAAACCAAGTTCCTGGAGTATCGACTGATTAAACAGACTAACACCTGCAAGCACACCGCTGTAGAGCGCCATTGCTATCCCGAACATCCAGAAACAAGGCGTCTTCAGCGCTTCACCTAATTTCAAATCAGGCAGGGACTCATCTGAACCCGATAATGAAGGACCATCAACTGGTGATTCGGCTGACCTAGGTTCACGTCGAGCGATGAGCGCACTGACCCCGCCTAGCATAAGCACGGTAACGCCAACAGAAAACCATACCTTTCGCCACCCTTGGGATTCGATCTGTGTTTGTATGGTCACGATCGCCATAACGAATCCGATGGCGACAAGCACCGAGAACACACCCATAGCAATCGCCAATCGTTTCGTGAACCATTTGCCCACGCTAGTGACGCTCGTGGTGGAGAGCGCACTCTGCCCAAAGCCTCTTATGAGAATGAGAAACAACGTGACTGTGCCAGCGCTGACCATCTGGCTCATCGTTAGGACCATGCTCCCGAGGATAAGAAGGATGGACGAAAGCATCACGCGGAGGCCCAAGCGATCTGTGAGAGGGCCTGCCGCTAGGGCAAATAGACTTCCAACTAGCGTCGCGATGAGATTGATCTTGGCGAACTGGATACGTTCGATATCGAGTTCCTGAAGCAGTGGTTCGGTGATAAGACCGAGCCCCACCGTTCTCCCTGGCAAAGTGGCTACCATGCTCATCGCCGCCAGCACGACAATCACCCATCCGTAGTAAGGGCGCTTATTCATTGGAATTGATGACTCTTGACTTGCACTGATTCGCATAGACGCCCATGCCCAATAATAAAAGGAGGATTGCTGTACCAATCCAGCGCACGGGCCCTTGCGCAAATACCACAGCCCCGTTTACAATCATGAAGACGAAGAATCCATGAAAGATCCAACCAATCCATCGTGAGCGCTTGGAGTAGTTTGATAGGCCGACTACCCACCAGTACGCGGTGTCGGCAACCCAGACTATGGTGAACAGGTAGTTCAGATACAAACCGCTTCCGGAATCAAATCCAGTGAGTTCGCGTGTCTGTCTTGCTGTTTCTTCGATGCCTATCTCATGGCTCCATTGATAGTAGTGGTGGAAGGCCGCAGCCACATGGCCAAGGTAGGCGAGCAAACCGAGTGTCCAACACCATCGCGCTATGGATCGCAAGTGCTGTCGCCTGACCATGAGCATAACCGCCGCCATGCCATAACAGAGCAACGCGATCCAGATGAGGATGCGTGTAAAAAGCTCGCCGCTCATCATCTTAGGCAACGCCCGTCGTTGAGATCTGGTACTGTGAGATTACTTGGAGGCACTGACATTCTTGGCAGGTTCTCCCATTCCCTCGGGAGTGAACGGGTCATTTGAAATGCTGATCTTGTCGAGCTTGGCACCATCTTCGCGATAGCCGATTGTTAGGGTGTGTTCGCCGGGCTTCAATGCAAAGTTGTCGAGTTTGACCCAGCTCCATCCCGACGTGCCCAACCCGTTGAAGGCGTCGAACTTGCCGTCGTCCATCTTAACCCAGAAAGAATCGTCATTGGCGGATGGGCAATTTAGTCGCGCAAACACCGCGTAGTTGCCATCGGCCTTCACTGAGAAAGGCATGGCAATCACATGCTCGCTCCCAGTGGATGCTGAATCAATGCTCTCAGTGCCTGCCTTGACTGCCACATAGCCTCCATTTGAGGCTTTGTCGTCGGTGCCAGTTTCCCAGATTGAGCCGACTGTTGCACTCTCAGCTTCGAACGTCACGGTTTCGATTCCCTCCATGTTTCGCTTAGGGAAAGCAGGTTTCCCTTTGCCCCACCAGTCGATCCAGCGTGCGTAATCGGTATTGTAAGGACTAACAGTAACGTCCGTGTTCGCATCCGTCTTGCCGAGAAGAAACTTATCCACGAAGGCTTCGACCTCGGGGCGTTGGCTATCCGGAAGTCGGCAGTGCGGATGATCCGGGACAATGGAGAACCCGAATCGATCAGCGATGCCGAAGCTTTTCCAAACCTCATGCGCAGCTCGGCAAGAGACATAGCCCGATTCATCGGCCAACCAAGTGTAATCAGGGTTGCCTAGAATGAGCAAGGCACGTGGAGCAACCATGGCCATCAATTCGTGATGATCCATGGGCAGCTTGGCAACGTTGCTCCCGGAGAACTGAAACATGTCTTCGATGAACCAGGCATGACTGGTAGACCCTAGCTTTTCCACCTTTCCTAAAGTCTCCGAGACCCGCCAGGCCGCAGCACCACCACCACCAGGTTCTTGAGCAATGGTTAGAGCGATACGCTCATCAAAGGCTCCGGCAAAGAGCGCCATCTTGCCCGCAAACGAACAGCCGGTGATGGCGAGATGCTTGAGGTCGATGGGGAGATCTTTCTGCACCAGTTCCAAACCATCGATCAGACGGCTCACTCCCCATGGCCAGGCGCTGTAGGCACCCATGTGAGTCAATTCAGGGTAGAGTTTGTTGATCGGTTCCTCGCCGCGTTTCTGCGTGTGGGACATGACCTGTCCAAAGTTATAGGCGATGACGGCGATATCCCGGCTACTGAAGATGTCCGCTGGAAGACTGCCAGGACCTCGGCCGATTCCGATCACGGCAGGGAACGGTCCGTCGCCGGTGGGGAGAGAGACTTTGGCGGTCAGTGTGAGTGTTTCTCCGTTCACGGTCACCTTCACCGTGAGCGTATCATCGTCATAGCTGGCGGTGATCTCCTCTGGCCGGATCGGCTTCTTGCCAACCTCGTAGTGCTCAATCTCGGCTTTGATTTCAGCGCGACGATGGCTCCACTCATCGAACTTGGAGACGCGGCCGTTCCCATTCGACCACATGAATGGATCGGTCAGTGGAGCAACGGAAGGAAGGTCGGCAATGCCAAGCAGAGGCGGTGCGGGGTAACTGGCTCCGGTGTTCTCGACGCTATAGACCAATGGGCGCTCAGCTGTGGCGTCTTGCTCTTCCGCTGCCATGCTGATGAGCGGCAGCACGACTGCGAGGGACACCAAGATGGCTAGCACTCCCCCGGTTCCAAGACAAGGGAAGTTAGTTTGGTTGGTTTCTGTAGTGTTGCTCATGGTGGCCTTGATGGTTTCAGCAGTAAGAGGAGGATGCGATTGATGATCTGAGTAGAGAGCGAGGGTGTAGCGTGCAGAAGCACTGCAGCGGAAGTGGAATTTGGATAGCGCTCTCAACTGAGAATCTGGTGAATGGGATCGGCAAAGCGCTCCACGAGACGGACGGGACGACCATCGATGTCGACTTCCATGCGTTCGGCATCGAGGCCTAGCTGATGCATAATGGTTGCCTGGAGGTCGGCGATGTAGTGAGGGTGTTCGACCGCGCGGTAGCCCACCTCATCGGTACTGCCGTGCACCGTCCCACCTTTCACGCTACCGCCGGCAAGCCAGGATGTGAAGCCTTTCGGGTTGTGGTCGCGCCCGATCGTATTCTGAGACCAAGGCGTCCGGCCAAAGTCACTGGTCCAAACCACCAGAGTCGATTCTAACATGCCACGTTGTTTGAGATCACGAATCAGTCCGGCAATGGGTTTGTCAGTCTGTCGACACAAAGGTGCGTGGCCTTTCATGTCTCCATGGGAATCCCACTGTCCATTGCCGCCGCCACCATGACAGATTTGAATGAAACGTACGCCGCGTTCTGCCAGTCGCCTTGCCAACAAGAGCTGACTTCCAAAGTCGTCTGTATCCTTCTCGTCGATTCCGTAAAGCGACTTCACGTAATTGGGCTCTTGAGAGAAATCAACGGCCTCGGGCGCTGACAGCTGCATCCGTGCTGCCAATTCATAGGCTTTCAAGCGAGCAGTTAGGGCGCTTTCGGTTTCATACTGCTCGCGGAAGCCGCGGTTCAGTTTGCCAAGAGTTTCCAAGCGCCGAGCCTGAGCCGCGTTCCCTAGCGGAGACTCTGGACGCAAGTTAGGTATCGGCGTTGCGCCCGCTTGAAAGGGAGTGGCCGAATATTCTGCGCCCAGATAACCTCCTGTCAGTTGCACTGGAGAGGTTGAACGACCGATATTGACGAAAGTGGGAAGGTTGTGGTTGGCGGTCCCCAAAGCATAATTCACCCAGCCACCCAGTGAGGGATGATCTAACAGACGTCCCTGATGACCGGTCGCCGACTCGATGGCAGCCGGAATGTGGTTGCCTTCGTTACAGAACATCGAACGCACGACGGCGATGTCATCAATGACGCCTCCCACATGGGGGAACCAATCGGAAACGGGAATGCCCGACTTTCCATAGCGGGTGAACTTGCGGTGACAGGGAATGACAGGACGCTGCATCGCCGCTTGGTTGTCACCAAAGCCAATGGCATCAATCAGCTTGCCTTCCCAGCGCCGATCTTTGGGATCAAAGGTATCGATATGGCTCACGCCACCGCACATAAATAGATAAATGACAGACTTTACTTTCGGTTCCGATTGGTGAACACCACGCGGAAACATCGCCTGCCGATCCTGTGCCCATAGACCTCCCAGGGCTGATCCAAGGAAACCACCACTTGCCTGATAGAAGAATTGCCTTCGGGATGTCATGCCAGGCTAACGGATATAAATAAACTCATCGAGATTGATCAGCATCCAGGCCAACTTTTCGGAATCGTCTGGATGAGGTTTCATGTATTCGAGGGCTAACCGAAGCTCACGCGTCCCAGGCTCTCGTCCTAGAGCCATGCGATAGCCTAACTGAACTCGCATGGACAAGTCGTCCGTCGCGAGAGTTGCAAGGCGTTCCCCGAAGGCCTTGGCAGCCTGATTGGCCAGTGGGTCGTTCATCAACCACAACGCCTGGGGTGCCGTGACCGTTTCTTCACGGCGCGAACACGAGTCGCGTCCATCTTGAGCGTCAAAGGCGTCGAGGAAATCAGGCAATTCCTTCCTCTGAGGATGAAAGCCTCGTTTGATATAGATGCCCCGACGCACAGCAGCTTCGAGCTTGCGTGGACTCCGATAGGATTTGCCGTAGAGGCTAAGATCAAGCCGATCTGCCAGCGTCATGATGCTATCAAAAACTGCTTCCGCTTCGAGACGCCGAAGTGGGAAGCGCCCATAGTAGTGATTGTTAGGATCAACGGTAGTATTCCCGCCTGAAGCGCTCCGGTAGGCCTGCGACATGACGATGGTCTTATGCAGCCATATCATATCGAACTCGTGGGCAATGAAATCAGCCGCCAGCTGATCTAACACCACACGAAGCTTGGGCCTCTCCCCTACACTTCCGAAGTCGCTTGCCGTCTTGTGCAGGCCTTTGCCGAAATGCCATTGCCAGATACGATTGACGGCAACCCTAGCAAACAACGCATTATCCTTCGATGTTAGCCAATCGACGAAAGTTTCTCGCCTGCCTTCTCGGAACGTGGGCTCCGTTCGCTCGAAGAGAAAGCCGGGACTCACGGGGCGAGTTGTATCGGGGCGATCTGGATCTCCGGTCCCTAGCACATAACTGACCTGCTCCAAGCGTTGTGAATCTTCCTCAACGGTCAGAAAGGAGGGCAACTCGTCCGATCTTGAGATACGATCACGTTCCCCACGAAGTTTGTCATACTTCTTCCGAACTTCTGAAGGCATTGCTGCGCGGAGCGGCCCTGAATCGATACGCAGGACGGGAAAGTAGTCATCAGCGATCTTCACGTCTTCCGGCGACCGATCGGATTCTGGCTTGCGAATGACGACTTGAATCTCCTCCGGCAACATCGCCAGGCGCTCCTCGTAAAGCTTGCGGTGGTAGGGCTCCGCCAATGCGGTGAACTCCTTCTCCAAAGCGTCTCGCTTCTCTTCTTGGATCCTGACATTCTCTCCATATCTCACAATCTGCTCCATGGTGGCCAAAGGCACCTTGCGAACAACGAGCGGATCAAACACCGCCTTCATCCGATAGTAATCATCCTGCGAGATCGGATCGAACATGTGGTCGTGACATTTGGCACAATGCAAGGTCATCCCTAGAAACGCCGATGAGACCGTCTCGGCTGCGGCGACGGCCAGGCCATGATCCCCATTCGAAGAAGACGTCGCTCCGCGCGAAAGAAAGCCCAACGCAAATTGACTGTCAGCACGTGGACGGAGCTTGCGCCGAAATCCCGTCGCACTCACCTCCTCACACTTCCTTGATTCGTACCCGGAGATCTGCGTTCTTACAAAGGCATCGTAAGGTATGTTTCGATTGAGCGCACGGATCATCCAGTCGCGCCACAAATGAATGCTAGAAGCCGCCGGCATCCGATCATCCACATCCGCGTAACGTAACACATCCAACCAATGACGTGCGTAGCGAACGCCGTGCTGAGGATGTTGCAACAGTCGATCAACCTGCTTCTCGTAAGCATCAGCAGACGTGTCGTTCAGAAACGCGTCTTGCTCTTCAATCGTCGGCGGCAAACCAATCAAGTCGAAACTCAGTCTTCGGAGCAGAGCTAGGCGATCGGCTGGTGGAAACGGATCGATGCCATGCCCGCGCTGCTCCCGTTCCAACAAATCATCTAATGTGTTGGCCTCACTAACGCCGGTTGGGAGAGGCGAAAGCGCCCAGAGATCCTCCACCGTGGCACGAGAAATTGCCTCTTCAGCACAAAGCGCTCCAGCCCATAGTGTAGAAACCATGAGTAGAATGCGCGAGTAGTTCACAACGGTAAGGCTCATACCTTTAAGAACAGCTTATGGCGATAGAGGAAATAGAGCAAGAGCCACACGAGGGCGAGCGCGCCTAGCGCCTGCCACACAACATGCCAGGCTTCAGGAGCGTGACTGTAGAGGCCCCCGAACAATCGCTCCGAGGTGTGTTTGAAGTCGACGAAACCATTCAGCAGATAAATCGTTAGGGAGTTCATGCCAATGACTTGAAAGAAGAAGGCCCATTTCTTGAATCCGAGGACGTCGATCAGCCCATAGAAGAGCGCTAATGCCAGGAACGCCATCCCGCCCGTCAAGAGAATGAACGAGCTGGTCCACAAGTGCTTGTTGACCGGGAAATGAAGCGACCACAACAGGCCTAGGGCAATGCCGCCGAGGCCGAGAATCCCGAGTGTCTTCAGCTTCTGCCCGCCGCTGTCCTCACTGCGAAGGATATCTCCGCCGAAAGCTCCTAACATCGTCAGGCACAACGCTGGAAACTGCGTGAGAAGGCCAAGTTCGTCGTAGGTCTTTTGAAGAAGTCGCCCTGGCATGCATTGCCGGTCAATCCAACCGACCAAGTTTCCCTCGAATGACAAATCGCCAGCACCGTATCCTGGCACAGGCACGAGGTGGAGTGCCGCGTAATATACGAGCAAGACTCCCGCTATCCATGCCACCCGCCCGCGGGGGCTACAGTTGAGATAGAGAATGGTCGTGACGAATCCCGCAAACCCGATACGCCCCAGCACACTGCCTACCCGAATCTGAGTCGGCTCGAAGACGGGCAACGGCGCGTTCTTGTAGAGAATCCCCAGCCCAATCAAGATGAGCATCCGTTTGAAGGCTTTCCTATAGAGAACAGCTTTGGGCAGGTCTCGGTGCCGCGAGCTGTTGAGGGAGAATGCTAGGGAGACTCCCGCCATGAACATGAATAGCGGGAAGATGAAATCGTAGAACGTGAATCCATTCCATGCCGGATGCTTGAACTGCTCCGCAATGGCATCCACCCATGCCACGTCCGTCTTTCCACCTAGCAAGACAAAGAAGCTTCCGGCCCCGGCAATCATCAGCATATCGAAGCCGCGAAGAGCATCGATCGAGGCAAGGCGTTGGGGGGAATTCATAGAAGGATGATCGTTTGCCCTCTCATGCTTCGACCATACCGCAGGCACTGAACAAGGCGAGCACTGCGGGCCTGTTCAACTTTACGGAGATTGGTGATAAGGGGTTTCCCACACATGCGCGAAACGCTGCCTAGATCCGTAAAACTTCCTAGGGCCCTCGAAATATGAGTGGCGATCATCGTCGCACAGTCTAGCGTCGCCGATTACCAAATCCATACCGCAGACGCCTGACCTTTTATTGTGAAGATTGCGATCCTTTCCCGAAACCGAAAACTCTATTCGACCAACAGCCTCATGGAGAGCATCAAGGAACGTGGTCACGAAGTTCAGGTGATCGACTACTTGAAGTGCCACATGAACATCACGTCGCACAGTCCAAAGATCTATCTTGGCGATGAAGAGTTGGTTGGGTTCGATGCAATCATTCCTCGGATCGGTGCGTCACATACGTTCTTTGGAACGGCAGTGGTTCGTCAGTTTGAGATGATGAACGTCTATGCCCTCAACGAGTCTGTCGCCATCTCACGATCACGTGACAAGTTGCGGAGCATGCAGCTCCTCGCCCGAAAGGGCCTGGGGTTACCGGTGACTTCATTTGCCCACGATCCACGGGCGACGAAGCATCTGATCAAGATCTGCGGCGGGGCACCTCTGGTGATTAAATTGTTAGAAGGAACGCAAGGCGTCGGCGTGGTCCTAGCAGAAACAGGCAAGGCAGCCGAGAGTGTCATTGAAGCTTTCCGGGGATTGAATGCTAACATTCTCGCACAAGAATTTATCGCCGAAGCTGGTGGTGCTGATATCCGTTGCTTCGTCGTTGGTGAGAAAGTCGTCGCAGCAATCAAGCGACAAGGGCAAGAGGGCGAATTTCGATCGAACCTTCACCGAGGTGGAAGTGCAACCGTGATCAAGATCACTCCGGAAGAACGTTCCACTGCGGTAAGAGCGGCCAAGGTGATGGGCCTGAACGCGGCCGGAGTCGATCTGCTACGTTCGAACCATGGTCCTGTGATCATGGAAGTGAATTCATCGCCCGGGCTGGAAGGTATTGAGTCCGCTACAGGCAAAGATGTCGCAGGGATGATCGTCGAGTTCATCGAGAAGAATCACAAACCTGGGCGCACCAGAACACGTGGCAAGGGCTAGAAAGAAAGCGATCCCCTTTGAAGATCCGTTGATACTCGGGAAGGAATCGTTTCTTCCAGGAGATCGAGGGCTTGTGCATCTAGAAGTCGGGCACCTGATCACCCATGAACTGCTCACGATGCCAGTTCATGTCATTCGCGGGAAACTGCCAGGTCCCCGCATCTTTGTCAGTGCCGCCATTCACGGGGACGAACTGAACGGTGTGGAGATGATTCGACGTCTCTTGAAGAAGACACGTCTCTTGAACCAGCTGCGTGGCGATTTGTTAGCGATCCCCGTGGTGAACGTACCGGCTTTTCTTGGACGTTCTCGATATCTTCCTGATCGACGTGATTTGAACCGGCTCTTTCCAGGATCACCAGAAGGAAGTTCTGGCTCACGCCTGGCAAAGCTCTTTGTCTCAGAGATTGTTGCGCAATGTAGCCTCGGAATTGATTTGCACACAGGCGCGGTGAACCGGCCCAATTTGCCACAGATTCGAGTCAGCCCGAAACTGAAAAAGAACCGGGAGCTCGGCGTTGCGTTTGGCGCTCCCGTGGTGATGCAAACGAAAACGCTCGAGGGCTCGCTACGTGCCGTCATGGAAGAGGCGCGAAAGCCCATGCTCATGTTAGAGGCGGGAGAAGCCTTGCGACTCGACGCCAACTCCATTCGATTCGGACTACGCGGCATTCTCAATGTCATGCGGCATTTGGAAATGTTGCCAGCAGAGAAATCTCCAGCTAAGCAGCGCCCCATCGTCGTATCCAACGAATCCTACTGGGCAAGAGCCCCTCGTGGTGGGATTCTCACGCCCCTCGTACCTTTAGGTAAAGCGGTCACCCCTGACATTCCCCTGGGCTTCATAGCCGATCCTTTCGGCAAAGGCGAAAGCAAGGTCTTCCCCAAAGAAGAAGGCATTGTGATAGGACGCACAAACTTAGCGATTGCCGATGAGGGCGATGGCTTGTTCCACGTTGCCGTGACAAAGAACGCTGACGCGGCTGCTCGTAAGATCCGGCGTAGCGGAACCGAACTTGCCGAAGAAGATGACCACCCTGTTTCAGACGAACCTCTGCTAGACTAGAAGCAATGAAAACGAAATCAGAGAAACATCTCATCGGCTGGCGGGAGTGGCTAGCTTTGCCGGATCTTGGGATTCCCGGAGTGAAGGCAAAGATCGATACAGGGGCACGTTCGTCCGCACTGCATACTCACGACTACGAAGTGTTTCAGAAAGATGGAAGTGACTTCGTTCGCTTTCATCTTCATCCCCTGGTCAAGAATGACAACGTCGAGCTGACTTGCGAAGCACCGCTGGTTGGTTACAGGAAGGTGAAGGACTCAGGAGGTCACAGCCAAACGCGACCGTTCATCCGCACACGTGCCCTTGTTGGTAACATTGCCTGGGACATCGATCTTAGCCTAACTAATCGAGAAAACATGAAGTTCCGCATGTTACTTGGAAGGGCTGCCCTTGCGAAGCTCTTCGCTGTTGATCCTTCGTCTGGCTACCTTCTTGGCAAGAGCTTGCGAAAGACCTACAGCAGGTCGAGTAAAGCCGAACTTGAATGAGCGTCACACCATAGACAATCCGGTGAGCGTCCCCGTACTCGTGCCGAAATTGTCAGTCTCGATGCCGAGGCGTTGGAGCATGCTGACGTAGAGATTGCACAAAGGCGGTGGGTCCTGTGGATCGAAGGGCAGATGCTGGCCGTGGTTGAAGCCGCCTCCGGCGAGGAGAACAGGGAGGTTCTTGGTGGAATGGCTGCTGCCATCGCCGAGATTGCTGCCGAGGAACACGGTGGTTCGATCGAGCAGACTGTCACTGTCCTCTTTCGATTGTTGGAGCTTTGTTAAGAGGTCGCGCACGGTCTTCATGGTTTCGACTTCAACGATCTTGAGTTGTTCCAGCTTGTCCGGATCTTTGCCATGATGTGAGAGATCATGGTGGCCGAGATTCACACCTTCGATCGGTGGCGCGCCCGTGGAACCGGCGAGCATGATGGTAATCAGTCTTGTGGAGTCGGTCTGGAGCGCGAGATGCGTGAGGTCAAAGAGTAAGCGGGTGCGCCCGATCAGATCGGTGGGATTGGAGATGTCCTTCGGCGGCTCGACGTCCACTTTGGGTTTCGGCTTCTTGGCCCAACTCTCGTCATTGACCATGCGCTGTTCTAACTCACGAACACTCGTTAGGTACTCATCGAGCTTGTCGCGGTCTTCGCCGCCGAGCCCCGTGCGCAGGGACTTCGCCTGTGCGCGAACATCGTCAAGGATGCTGCGTCCGTCTTCGAGTCGACGCAGTTGCTCTTGGACGTCATTGGCGCGGCCTTCGAGAAACAGCTGGGCGAATACTTTAGATGGCGAGTTGTCGGCCGGGATGAGCGCTCCTGTTCGAGTCCAGGAAAGGCCGCCCGATCCTTCGCCTGATAGGGCGAGGCTTGGGAAGCGTGTTAGGGAGCCGAGGTGCTCAGCGGCGGCTTGGTCGAGCGAGATCGCATTGCGAAAGCCCGGTCGTCCAGCACCAGGGACGCCTGTTAGGAAACTTGCGGACGCCTGGTGGCCGAAACTGGAACTCATGCCGGCATGTTCGAGACCGGAAATGACTGTAAACTGATCGCGGTGTTGCTTGAGAATCTCAAGGTAAGGCGAGGGTGCGTAGCCTTTGCCGGTTTCCTTGGGTATGAAATTGTCAGGATGCAGTCCGAGTGGCGCGCAGATACAGACCATACGCCGTGGTCGTTTGCCCACGCGCTTCGGCTTTGTGTCGACACCAAAGGCATCGAGCCACGGGAGAGCGAGCGAGATACCGGCGGAGCGGATGAAAGTGCGGCGTGGGATGTCCATGGGCGTGTTTTGTAGAACCCTACTTTGTTTGAAAGAGTGCGCTTTTCACAATCTCGTGGATTAACGATCGGAACCCGTAGTCCTGTTCACGGATGCGACTGACGATGGATTCAATTTCTGAGTGGTCCAAGGCTGTCGGAGCAGCCCCGGTCGCATAGGCCAATAGCTTCTCTGTTAGGTTTCTGGCTAACTGATCTTTGTCCTCGAGAAGGAGTTCTTTGAAGTCGTCGATGTTATCGAAATGCCTTCCATCCAGCAGGACGTCACTGGGATCGACGGCAGGACCGGGCTTGCCGATGCTGCGGTAGCGATCGCGCCATCCGCCGATGACATCGAAACTCTCAAGCGCAAATCCTGGCGGATCGATCTCACGGTGGCACTCAGCACAGCTGGCGACATCACGATGCTTTGCTAGCTGCTCTCGGATGGTGGTCGCGCCGCGAATGTCAGGCTCAATCGCTCCGATATCCGGCGGAGGCGGTGACGGGGGCGTTCCCAGAATGCGCTCTAACACCCACGCGCCACGTAGGACTGGCGAGGTCGTGGTGCCGTTGGCGGTCACTTTCATCACGCTGGCCATGGTCATCACGCCGCCGCGATGACTTTCGGGTGGCAAGGAAACTTTCCGCATTTCTGTGCCGTCGACACCTGGGATGCGATAGTGTTTGGCGAGACGTTCATTCAAGAAGGTGAATCCCGAGGACACGAAATTTGTTAGGCTCAGATTATTCCTCAGCACTTCTTCGAAGAATAGCCCAGGCTCTTTGATCAGCGCGGCTCTGAGGATTTCGTCGTACTCCGGGTAGAGTTTGCGATCGGGCGAGGTGGCATCAATCGCGCGCAGGCTGAGCCATTGGCCGATGAAGTTCTCCGTGAGGGCCGTGACTTTCGAATCGTTAAGCATCCGTTCGACTTGTTGACGAAGAACCTCAGGCTCTCGCAGTTGGCGCGTTTCGGCCAGTTTCAACAGTGGCTCGTCTGGCATCGAACTCCACAAGAAGTAGGACAGCCGACTGGCGAGGGCGTAGTCGTCGAGCTTGGTGGTCTCTGGCAGAAACAGAAAGCTCGGAGAAACAAGGATTCCCTTGAGGCCGACCCGCACGGCTCGTTCGAACGAGTAACCCTGTTCCATTCGAGATTCTACTCGGGATAGGAACGGCTCAATGTCTTCGTCAGTCACGGCTCTCCGAAACGCTTGTCTAGCAAAGTTGCGAAGGATTTGCTCGGCATCGACCAATGGCTGCTCTGAGACGACCTCATAGCGAGGTTGTTTGCTAGCACTCTCGACACGCTCTTGTTTCAGCTCACCAAAGATGGCTCGATGGCTTGGCGGAGGCCATGACTCTAGCAGCGGCCCTTCGACCTCGACCCATTGGACGACGAGCCCAGGCCCAGTGTAGTTGTCAGCGCCAATCTTCTCTACCTTTGGCGGAAGCGCGGGCAGCCCATCGGCAATGATACGAATGCGATTCTCTGGTTCTAGTTGCTCGGTGAACTCGATGACGGTCGGCTCGTCTGCGGGAAAGGCGTAGTAGTCGATGAGGCGTTCCTCGGTCACCTCTTTCAAGGTGCCTGCAGTGACATGAAAATTCACCGGTTTGCTGTCACTTTGATAGCCGTAGCCAGAAATGCGGAATCGATACTTGCCGCGCACGTGACTCCGGAAATTCCACATCGTCACACGAATGTTAGCTGACTCCCACGAAGCAAAGATGGCCACCCCGTCATCAAGGTGGCGATAGACGCTGCCCTTGGGGTTGACGGTCTTCTCATCTTTGACGTCGAACACTTTCTTGATCTGATAGGGTCGCCCCCTATTCGCAATGGCCTCATCCAACACACGATCAGCGGCATCGAGGTAACTACGCATCAGATACGAAGAGGTGTGCAAGGCCTCAGCGCTGTTGTCGAAACCACTCGTCGACGTGTTCGGAGGCAGCAGGTCCGTCAAATCGACCTCCACGCCAAGCAGGTCGCGCATGGTGTTCGCATACTCGGCCCGATTCAAACGCCTCAGAACCACCCGGCCGTCCTTAGCATTCTGCTCTCTTGCCTGCCCACTGATCCAATCAACGACCGCCTGGACTTCTGGCTCCGGCGGCCTTGGCTTATCTTCCGGCGGCATCTCGCCAGACTGGAGTTGCTCTAGCACAGTAAGCCATTGCGCACGGTTCGCCCTATCAGCGAAGTCGCTTGTTAGGCTTTCGATCCGGAAATCACCCTTAGGCTTAGGCCCGGCGTGACATTTCTGACAATGCTGGTCGAATAGTTGCGTGGCAAGTTCATGCTGCGCGTCCGCCTTGACCATACCAACCGCGACACACGCGGTGAGGGCGATCATCCAGCGAACTCGGCGAGGAGGCACTATTTAGCCTCCAGACTGACGCACACGATTTGGTTCTGACTGCGCATGATCAGTTTACCGCTAGCAAAGGCTAAGGGTGCCCAAAGTTCATCCCCAGGTTCATCCTTGAAGATCTTCGCTTTTGCCAACTCTTTGTAGGAGGGTCCAGGCTGGATCAGCCGAAGGGTGCCATCTCCCCCATGCTGACTCACAATGATGCCGCCAACGCTGATGATGCTTCCGTCGCTTACCTTCAGATCATTGCCTGTTCTCCAGAGTTCTTTGCCAGTCTTGTCGAAACAGACTAGGCCAGCACTGTCTCTGCTTCTTGATCGGCGTCCGCCGCCTCCCGTGGCACTGACATAGTAGCGATCTTCTACTTTGAGAACTGGATGAATCCGCCCTTCGACATCGCTCGACTTCGCTAGCTTCACCTCGATCTTCCCTCCACTTTTAGCGAATTTTAGGACTCGTGTTCCGAAACCATAGCCTTCAGTTAGGAAAGCGGTTGCCTCGTCTATCATGGTGAGATTTGGGATGGGATTGAAGCGCCCACTGGTGAGCTTCTCCGTGTAGTGAAACAAGCGCTTGCCATTGCTAGGGTCAAAACCGGAGAGCGTCATGTTGCCATCACCGGTGCCGGGCATCACAACGAGCTCTTGTCCTAGGATCTTCGCTAGAGCAGGCGACGAATGACTCCCACCAATCGATTCTGATTTCCAGACCGTCTTTCCGGTTTTCTTGTCGAGTGCTGCCAGTCCTACTGAGTCTGTGGGGGCGATGATGCAGTGGTCGCCATGGATAAGCGGATGGATCGAGTACCCAAATCGCGGTACATCTGATCCAAACGTCTTTACGACATTCACCACCCAGCGTTCCTTGTGCGTGCTGCGGTCGATACAATAAACATGCCCGTACCCACTGCTGGCATAGACCGCGTCTTTCGTCACGGTTGGCACGCCTCTTGAACCAGGGTGATTGATCCTACCAACGGCCTCAAACTCCCAACTCCAACGCTCCTTGCCATCTTGCAGGCTGACACAACGAATCACATCCTTCTGGTCACCGATGCGGTCCATGAAGAACACTTCTTCGCCTACAATGGCGGAGCCGCCGTAGCCGGGACTGACGTTCATAGACCACATGATCTTTGGTCCAGAGTCGGGAAACGATGTCAGGATCTTTTCGCCTGGCGACGTGTTGTCACCATTGGGTCCACGGAATTCCGGCCAATCAGCTGCCGAGACAGTCGTCGCTGCCAGTAAGAGAAGGAGTAAGCAATTCGTTTTCATGTTAGTCGGGAGGATGGGTGCGCCATTTGCTCACTCGTCATGCGAGAAATCGATTCTTAGTCCGCAAACATTGCAAAGCGGCTCTTCGCCAGATTCCTTCGCGAGTAAGGCCAGGTTCTGATGAAGTCACCGACAGACCCTTCTCGAGATATTAGCGAATGGCTGAATAATCAGTCGCTTTCATGTAGATCGATTCTGGCGATTTCGCCAATCGGGCAACGCCGGATTCCTTGGCAGCTTTCTTCCAGGCGGGGTCGGCTCCAAAGGCTTTCCAGCCAGCTTTGGCCGCTTCTCGGCTGTCGTACTTGAGGATGTAGATCAGGGTGTCCTTCGAGTCGGGTTCGTCGGTCGGATGCCAGTAGGCGACTGATTTCATGCCATGCGATGCAAAGATCTTGATCGTATGATCACGAAACCGTGCGTCGAGTTTCCCTAACTTGCCTTCGGCTGCTTTGTAGATGCGCAGCTCGAATACATCATCTTCGTCCCCTTCTTCGTTCTCCCAATCCGGTGAATAGTCGGCCGTGTCCATGAAGACCGATTCCGGGCTCTTCGCTAGGATCTTGCCGTCCTTCTGGGATTCCTTCGCCGCCTTCTTCCAAGCAGGGTCGGCTCCGAAGGCTTTGAATGAAGCTGCAGCGGCCTCGCGGCTCTTGTGTTTGAGGACGTAGATCAACGTGTTCTTCGACGTCTCGCCATCGGTCGGCACCCAGTAGCCGACGGACTCCATGCCGTGCTTCTCGAACAGCTTCACGGTGTGATCTCGAAAGCGGGCATTGAGAGCATCCAGCTTGCCTTCGTTCGTGGTGTAAGTGCGCAACTCGTATACGTCAGCAACCGAAACTGGCGCGAACGAAAGGATGCCAAGGAGAGTCGCTGTTAGCAGTTTGAAAGTGTTCTTCATGAGGCGATCCTCTCAGTTTTAGTACCTGCACGCACTCACTAAATGATCCTGTTCTGCCTATTCCTCCGATCATCGCTGCACGAGCCTGTTGATCGGTTCGACTTTCTCTTCCTATCGCCCTCGCGCTCTCTATTCTGGGCCGAATGAACAAGACGATCTCAATCATATTTGGACTCTGCTTCTGTGGTTTTCTGACGCTTCATGCTGCCGAAGAGAGATTCAAAGTTATCGGCTACCAACCGTCCTGGGCTAGAAGTGTGGACAAGATCCCCTATGAGAAACTCACCCACATCAACTACAGCTTCATTCTCCCCAAACCAGACGGGACCTTCAACGAGATGCCCAAGACTGACATGCTTAAAAAGCTCGTGAAGGCTGCCCACGCAAGCGGTGTCAAAGTAGGCATCGCCATCGGTGGATGGAATGATGGCAACGACAGTGCCTTTGAAAAGTTGGCGGCCTCGCCAGAGACTCGAAAGACCTTTGTTAGCGAAACCATGAAGATGGTCAAAGCGTATGATCTCGATGGCGTCGACATGGATTGGGAGTATCCCGACGCGGGAGATTCTGCTGCGAATTTCCTCTCATTGATGCGTGACCTGTCCACCGAGCTACGCGGTGAGAAGAAATTTCTTTCCACGGCAGTCGTTTCCCTTGGGCGCACTGGGAAGGGCATCAAAGAAGAGGTATTTCCTCTAATCGATATGCTGAATGTCATGGCCTACGATGGCAAATCTCACGGACTTTATTCGCAAGCGGAGGAATCGATTCGCTATTGGAGTGAGCGCGGCTGTCCGAAGGAGAAGCTCATCCTCGGACTTCCGTTTTATGGCCGTAGTCCCTACAGCTCGTATCGCCAATTGGTTAGGAAAGATCCAACGGCACCATCGAAAGATGTTATCGGAGAAGTGCGTTACAATGGTCTCGCGACGATGAGGAAGAAGACGCGTCTCGCCATGTCAATGGGCGCAGGTGTCATGATCTGGGAGCTCTCGCAGGACGTCGAAGGCAAGGACTCGTTGCTCGGGGCTATCACTGAAGTGATTGCAGCGAAGTCGCCAAGCAACTAAGAATACTTACGGTGCTAGTTGATCTGTAAGAGCGGCGTCTTTCGCCTTGCGAAGGATGTCCAAGTAGAGTGAGCCGTAGTCCACATACCGATCATCTTCAGTATAGAAGTTCCCAGATGCCGAGTCATCCTTCGAACTGGTCGCCTGCTTGCCGGTGGTGGCTTCAATCTGAGTGTCCTCATACCACTCATTGAAAGAAGTCACCATGATGGTGCGATTCGCCTTCTTATCGGCCAATGGAATGGCGATATCTTGGATCATGGCTCGAAAGACATCGCCTTCTTTCGACTCTGGCTGGTCTTTGAAATAACGGGCTCGTCCCGGATGGCCTTTGCGAACGGCGCGATCATTGTAGCCTGGGGCAATGCCAGGGATGAAGGCCGTGTCGACTTCATTGGCAATCTCCTTAGCATTCGCATAATGGTTGTGCAGTTCTTTCAGCGCAGCCTTGGTCGCGCCTTTGCCTTGCATGGACTGGCCGTAGATGTCGTAAGCGGTCACGGCATCCCACAATCGTGCGTGCCGTTCGTGATAGCGCCCACCAAAGACGTCGTCGCCGACGAGATATAAGTCCGGGTGCGCCTTTCTCAGGGTAGCCAATTCCTCAATGCCGCGATCTCTGAAATAGACGCGTGTTAGGTAGATAAAGACCACCGGCTTGTCATCAATTTTAAGATAGCTCGGGTGATCGAAATAGTGCTCTTTCATGTAGGTGAAATCGCTTATCAACTTATCATAACGAGGCTCTCGCATAGATCCCAACCGGCCAGTCGATTCATACAGCAAGACATATTTCAGCTTCCCGGCATCGGGATGCGTGAGGATGTGCTCCCGCATGGCGCGATCTTCTCTCTTGTTAGGCCCCCACCAACTGACCGACCAGAAATCGATCCCGGCCTGCACGCTTTGCGCAATGTGATCACCGATCACTTCAGGGTCGCGACTGCCATACACGCCTAGTTTCGGAAGCTGCTGGGGCTGCAATCGACCACGCAACGCTTGCTTCATCCAGCCGGTCTCACCAGGTTTCGCAGCGCCATACCAGGGATAGTAGTATGCGCCAATCGTTAGGCCTTGGCCTGGGGCCAATTCCTGACCGTGAATGACTGAAGCGTAGAAGAGAAGGCCTAGAATGAGAAGGAAACGAGAGATGTGCACACTGCAGACTCCTCCAAATCGAGCAGATTTCGCCAAGTATCGCGAATAGGTCAGACGGAAAGTTTGGCGGAACCTACGCAAGTGGGGACAATTCCGCCGCGATTGAGGACGCCAAGCTGGACAAGAATACGCTTACTTTCAAAGTCCAACGCACTATGCGTGACCAGGAAAGGACGTTGAATCACACGGGGCAGTTCCGAGGAGATGTCTTCAAAGGCCACTACTCTGTAGGCGAGAGTACCTCGGGTTCGGTAACGCTTTGGGAGGCCAAGAAGTCGAGCGAGTAATCGGCTTAGGAACAACCGGCTGGAAGCCGACGACACCATGTGATACTGCTTCCAGTCAGCTCACGTTCTTGTCATCACATCTCTATGAAATCTCATTCACTCCTCATACCGGCGCTCACGAGCCTAGGCATTCTCATCTCACTAGCCACCGCTGAAGACTGGCCAGGCTGGCGTGGCGCGGATCGTACCGGCATCTCTACCGAGAAAGGCCTACTTGCTGAATGGCCGAAAGAAGGGCCGCCGCTGCTCTGGCAAACGGAAGGCTGTGGCAAGGGCTTCTCTAGCATTGCGGTGGCCAATGGACGTCTCTTCACGCTTGGACGACCTAAGGGCCAAGATGGCGAATGCCTCATCGCGAAGAGCGAGAAAGATGGGAGCGTTCTTTGGACGACTGCCTTTGGCACCTCGGGCGAAAGTAACGGAACACCGGTCGTGGATGGGGAACGTGTCTACGGCGTGGGGAAAGATGGCGACCTGGTCTGCTGCAATGTCGAATCCGGTGACAAGCTTTGGAGCAAGCGCTTTGACAAGGATTTCGGTGGAAAGATGATGTCTGGATGGGGTTACAGTGAGTGTCCGTTGATCGATGGCGACCGGCTCCTTTGCACTCCTGGAGCCAAGGACGCCACGATCGTGGCGCTGGACAAAGCCACAGGGAAAGAGATCTGGCGCGCCTCCGTTCCAGACGAGCTCGGTAATCGAGGCAAGGATGGCGCAGGCTACTCCTCCATTGTGATTTCAGAGGGCGGCGGTGTGAAGCAGTATGTGCAACTGACAGGCCGTGGACTCATTGGCATTCGCGCTAGTGACGGCAAGTATCTCTGGCATTACAATGCCGTGGCGAATGATACGGCGAACATTTCTACACCAATCGTTTCTGGCGATTATGTATTCTGCTCGACGGGCTATGGCACTGGCTCAGCACTGCTCAAGCTTTCGAAAGATGGCGACGGCATCGGGGCCGAGGAGCAGTATTTCCTCAAATCACAGAAGCTGCAGAATCACCACGGCGGCATGGTTCTCATCGATGGTCATATCTATTGCGGTCACAAGCACAACGAAGGCTTCCCAGTGTGCGTGAGAATGTCAGATGGCGAAGTGATATGGGGCGGCAAGACACGTGGCGAAGGAAAGGGCTCTGCTGCTGTCGTCGCTGCTGATGGGCATCTCATCTTTCGGTATCAAAGTGGTCAGGTCGTGCTCATTGAGGCGACCAAGGATGCCTATCGCATCAAAGGCTCGTTTGAACCCGCCTTTAAGGATCGCGAAAGCTGGGCGCATCCGGTCATCGCCAACGGCCGACTCTACCTTCGTGAGCAGGACAAGCTCATGTGCTATGACTTGAAGAAGTCCTGACGCTGACGTTCACAAACACAGTGAAACGGTTTCTGTTAGCACTTGCGGTGGTACTGCCGGTGGCGGCTTGGGGTGCCGAGCCAGTGCCCGTAAAGGCTCCCTACTTTGGGATTCGTGTGCTCGATGAGGTGACCGGAAACGGCGTGCCTCTGGTAGAGTTGCGCACCGTCGATGGCATCAGCCAATTCACAGACAACGCGGGCTGGGTAGCCTTCTACGAACCTGGTTTGATGAACCGCGAAGTCTATTGGCACATTCGTGGGCCCGGGATCGAGCGCGCCAAAGATGGGTTTGGCCATGCGGGCTTCCGTGCCGAGACCAAGCCGGGAACCGCAACCACGGTGACGGTCAAGAACACCAACATTGCCACACGATTGGGGCGGCTGACCGGGCAAGGGCTCTATAGCGATTCTGCGATGCTCGGGCTGGAACATCCGGCTCTGAATAGGCGTGAACCAGGCGTCGTCGGGCAGGATTCGGTGCAGGCAGTGCCTTACCAGGGGAAGCTGTTCTGGCTGTGGGGCGACACAAGCATTGAGCGGTATCCGCTAGGGAATTTCCACACCACGTGTGCCAACACCGCAGCCGACGCGCATCCGGAGAATGGACTGCAATACGATTATTTCATCGATCCCAAGGATCCGAAACGTCTACGTAAGATGCTGCCATCCAAAGATCCCGGCGTGGTCTGGATGTTCGGTCTCACTAGCCTAACAAACCCAGACTCCAATGACCGATTGTTCTCGGGCTTCACACGGCAACAAGGGTTGGTGCCGCCCGACGAGCGTGGCATAGCCGAATTCGATGATGAAACAGGACAATTCCGCAAAGTCGCCGATGTGGCGAAGGATGATGAGTGGCACATGCCTGCGGGGTGCGCGGTCCGAGTGACTGAGGCAGCGGAGGATTACGTCTATTTCTGCACACCCTACGCCTACCGACGCGTCGCGGCTTTGCCAGAGGCCATCATCGATCCTCAGCAGTATGAAATGCATGTCTTTGATAGTCGCACAAAGCAGTGGCAATGGATACGAGCGAAAGCACCAACCACGCAGGAAGACGAAGCGCGGCTATTGAAGTCGGGAGCCATGAAGCCTAACCAGTCGCGTTACCAGCTCACTGATGCGGCGACAGAGGCGAAGGTAGCGATTCACACCGCGAGCATTCGTTGGAATGCCTGGCGAAAGAAGTATGTCTTGATCGGCGTGCAAGCAGGTGGGGACAGATCCTATTTGGGCGAGGTCTGGTATGCGGAAAGTTCTACCATCACCGGTCCTTGGAGAAAAGCAGTGAAGATTGCGAGTCACCCCAAGTACAGTTATTACAACCCCGTGCATCACCCTTTCTTTGATCGCGAGGGAGGACGCCTCATCTATTTCGAAGGCACCTACACGCACACATTCTCGGGAACCAAAGTGCCCACGCCGCGCTACGAATACAATCAACTGATGTATCGCCTAGATCTGAGTGATGTCCGCCTTGAGGCCTCGCATTAGTCTTATTGCCACACCAGGCTCGTGCGTCCCTTTGATAGATCGAAGCAAGCCATCGCCTGACCGTTGTCTTCACACCAGGAGCGCGCCTGAAGATTCTTTCGAGACGCCACCTTCTTCAAAGTTTGGGACTTGCCTTCGTGCTGAATGTGAGGATTTCCGCGAGCCCCCTTTGGCAGAGAGACCGTAAACTCAGGACAGGCAAACGGAGCACGAAACGCGATCCCTTGCCCTGTCTCCTCAATCTGAGTCAGTTCCTTGGCAGCCCAGTAGCGGGACAACTCGCTCAGCTTCATCCAGATCAGGTGGTCGAATCGAGCGTGTAGCCGACGAACGACTTCCTGGAACACGTTGAACCCTTTCTCCTCGCCGTTCCAGTGAATGCCCGTCCAATGACACACCATCATGGCGGGCTCACCACGGGTGATGACGTCGACCATGCGACCAGACTTCAGATCTTCGGTGATGAATTTGTCCGCACCAGCTGGCTCCACATTGTTCCAGCCGCCAGTCCAATCGCCCGTGCATCCGATGATACTAACTACACATCGAGGGTCAACTCCGTCCAATCCACTAGCATACTCCACTCTTGGAGCCACACTACGTTCGTCCGTGTAGAGATGGCGAAAGTAATGCGGAATCTCTGAGCCAAAGACATCGCGAACCGATTCGAAGGTCGCCTGAGAAAGCTGCGGCAGCGCCTTGTTTCCATAACCACCAGGCGTGGTGAGGCCATCGCACGGCAAATCGATGTTCTTCAGAATCTGCAAGGCGTAGGCGTGATAGCTTGCCAGTTCGTCGACGCTCTTGCCCGTCGTCCAATCCCAGTTCTCCATGAACTTGGGCGAATTGTCAGGATAGGGATGCCCCGTTTTCAAATCAATGACGCGCGTGTGCGTGACCATCTCCGGGTGAATGTCCCAGTTTGCCATCATCAACTCGCGGACAAGTTTGATACTGTCATTGATCTCACGTCGCGACCACCCTGGCACTTCGCGGTCTAACCGCCCCACACAGGCAGGGTAAGGCACGATACTGTATTTGCCTTTCACGCCTTGCTCAGCACACCACTCTCCAAACTTCCTCACAAAACTGTCCGGGATCTCGACCGGCCAACGTTTCCAATTCCGATGATAGGCCTTGTTCTTGCCACCCCAGGCAGCATCGAACTGCGGCATGGCGAAACGGTTGACGTTCACCAAGCAGGTGGAGTCATCGATGATGAGACCCACAGGAACGCGCCCGCGTGGATTCATGACTTCAATGCCTTTCGTCGACTTCGGCCGTTCGCCAGGCTCCTGAGCGAATACGTTTTGCTGGGCCAGCATCGCTGTCGGGATAGCCCGTGACGCCTGCTGCACAAAGTGTCTGCGGCTTGGGTTCATTTGTCAGACAATTTCAACTGATACACCGGATTACCCATCAATGAAGCGTAGAGTATCTGGTTCATAGGATCCTAGTCTCGTTGGTCAGAGCACCGCTGACAAGACAACTTGTCGCCTTGACGGAACCCACCTTGTGCTGCTACTCCCACCCCATGGACGAAGTCCTTGTTCCTATCTTCCGGTCTAAAGACGCTCGTGAATCCGCGAAATGGTACGCGCGTCTTGGTTTCGAGGTCGAAGGTGAACACCAGTTCGCCCCGGACATGCCCTACTATCTCTTTCTCATGAGAGGAGGCATCCGACTTCATCTTTCAGAACACAAGGGCGATGCAAAGCCCGATTCGCTTGCTTATTTCTATGTCGATGATGTGGATGCGTTAGCCGCGGAGTTCGGAGTGAAAGTCAAAGACCAGCCATGGGGCTGCCGTGAAATCTGGTTAGCCGACCCCGATGGGAATCGCCTACGGATCGGGACTCGTCAGACTTCAGAAGAGTGAGTTCATCACGCGACTGTCCCCTGCGGCCCTGTGGCGAATAAGATGGAATGATGCGTGAGTCCAAGTACACTTCCTGAGTCATGGTGAATTTCGAGTATCTCTATCGCGGGCTGTGTGGCATGGCGAATGCACCACGGGCCAGTTCCATGGCGGGTCATTTGGGTGCTGCCGTGATTGCGGGGTATTTCTTCGGTGAGGATCACGCAGATGTGGATTCTGAGGTCATTGCGGCGATCGAGCGTGATTTGAATCGGATCACGGGAGGCGAGGAGTCGATTTGGCTTGATCCTGATAAAGCTGGAATCACGGCGAAGGAGCTGTTCAAGCCGTTTCCGAAGGAGCCAGGAAGAGCAGCGTTGATCGACTCCGTCGCCAAAGCCCTGGAAGCGAACATTGGCAAAGCGCGCCAATCGGGGCACAACGTGATCTTTGCGTCCATCGCCATTCGTGCTTTGCGAGGACACCAAGACTTTGCCACACCCAAGCTTGTCGCTGGCATCGAGAAACTGATTGTTAGTTTCAATGATCAACATCCCGGACGCGGGTATTTCGGCAAACAAAGAGGCTGGTTAAACGGCGACAACGTGCCTTCTGAAGACCTAGCAAAGACTCCACACTACGATTCGCTCGATCAAATGGCCGAGCTGGTGATCGATCAGTTGATCACGACCGTGTCTGAGCATCGCCGGGGATTCGGCGGTTTGTTTCATTTGATCAACCATGCGGCTGCGCTGACCGAGTTGGACACTCACGGATACACCGATCTCGCGATCAAAGGGCTGCCCGCACACCAACAGCATCTTCGCCTCTACCGCTCGTTACCCAATTTGGATGACGAACTTGGCAAACTAGAATCCACTTCTGAGGATCCATTCAAACCAAAGTATTGGAAGCGAATGGAATCGAAGCAATGGGGGGCCTGGCTGACCCATCGCATCAAGACGCTCTATGGCTTTCACACCTTGTTACGGTACATTGAGGACGAGGAGAAACGGGCCAAGGCGGTGAAACGATTCGGTTATCTCCTGGCGTGAAGCTTGCAGATTTCATCTGCATCTCACGCATGTCCACCTGACCAGATAACTCAAATCGGCAAGGCGTCTTCAAACAGTCCTGCGAGCATCAGCCCTCCTTGTTCCGTGATCTTGAACGAATTCAACTTCGAAATCCCGTGACCAATCGATTCGAACTCAGTTTCAAGCACACTGAAGAGCTCTAACATCTTAATGACGATGGCTTGAATAGCGCCCTTACAGATGCTTTCGCCCCTGTCTTGATCGTCGATTGGCCATTTCATCCCTGTCATACGAATCAGATTTGCGGCAAACGGATCAAACAGCGTTTGAGATCCCGTATCGAGGCGACGAAGAAGCCTAAGCGTCTCTTTGCGAAAGCCTCTTGGCAGCCCATCACGCAAACCTTCCACAGGGTAGGCACCACACCAATCAAGGTGCTCCCACCAGACTCGAAACATGCCCCAAAGCTGTTGAGCTGCGGAGCAATTTGTGAACTGTTCGCTAGCGGTGTGTAGCTTCCATCGTTTGCCATGCCCTCCATCGATGAGACCTATCACAGATGCCATCTGATGGAGAAGCACGAGGTAGGGCAAGTCATCTTCACTGCGAATGCGGTAGACTTTGTCACCCACCTTCTCAGCAAGTTCTGGTGGATCCACAAATCGCGCTGTGATGCCTTTGACATGTTTCAACGGGAAATTGCCAGTTGATTGAGTGCCGATGACCGTCTCTTCGCGAAGGTAGTCCAGCATGGCAATCAAGTCGCGGCGCAGAGGCTGCCTAGCAGCCCAGCCATCCCGGTCGAGATTCTCAAACATGTCATTGGAACGAAATGGTTTTACCATGATCTCTTTTCTAGGCATTCAACGCCTCAGGCAACTCTAGGTGTCCATGACCGCGCAAATCTTTCCTGGAGCTTGTGTTATCTTGCGCCCCATCCGAGAAAGTTTACGGATTCCCTCGTGATTTCATGCATAACAGAGCGAGTCTGCACTTTCTTCGAGCGGAACGCTCCTCCTATAATGACGCAGCCCATGAAATCGTGCGCCATACTTGCCGCTTCCTTCCTCATTCAGGCGGTCTCGCTGGAAGCTAACGAGGCTTCTCCGGTGGCCTCCTTTCGGAAGGAAATTGAACCTGCCTCAAAGGTTTTATCGGGCTGGGAATAGATCTGCCCAGCCAGGGCTACCAATCGATCGATCACGGAAGCGAGATCGGTATTCCCGAAGACCATCATGATCTCTCACATCACCAGAACAAGGAAGACAGGATTGAGAAACTCGCACAGATCGATCAATGGTATGTGCAACAGTTCTCCAAGTTCCTCGCCAAGCTCGACGATACTAATGTAAACGCCGGACCAAATCCGGTACGGCCGCCGGGTGAAAACCGGTACGGTTTGGAGA
>Ga0055584_100000739_pt1 | contig 31124 bp, 31 predicted proteins | sample OSDHelmetaG_FD_58716 | JGI IMG/M metagenome (GOLD analysis project Ga0055584, IMG submission 58716) | Pelagic marine sediment microbial communities from the LTER site Helgoland, North Sea, for post-phytoplankton bloom and carbon turnover... | ecosystem: Environmental > Aquatic > Marine >... | reverse complement strand
TGCCTCGGCATATCCATCGGGTGCGGATGCCTCGTGCAGTGAAGGTTCTCCCTCTCCTTCGAGAAAGCAAATCGTACGCTGTTGGTTTCGGGTGATCTTGATGATCGCATTGGTCAGCGATTCTTCGGTGGGATCGAGGACGGTGAGGGAGCGCTTGCGATAGCTGATACGGACGGCCCCGTAAGCCTCGATGCCGGCTTCTTCCGTCCGCGCCGGTTCGCGGTCGGGGTCGATCATTTCAATCGATATCGTGGACTTGCCTCCCTGAAAGCTTTCCAGAAGAAACCGGGTATCCGGACTCTGCCCGCCTTCGACGTAGGCTTCAAAACTCAAGGGGGAATCGAGACGGTCGAGGACTTGTGCGGCTTGCGGGGAGAGGCTGAAACGGCCGGCTTCGGTCAGATCAAGACGGTACTCGTGGCGTATCGCGAGGATATTGAGCATCACGAGAAGGCTCAGAAACAGGACGGTGGAGATGAGGAAATTGGTGCCGCGTTGGGTGCGCCGCGCCGTCAGGAGAGACCGCAAATCGCGAAAGCGGAGAACGAACCAGGCGGCTAGACAGGATGCGCCCAGAAGGAGATGGATCGTGCTGTAGGCCTCGAGGACGCCGTAGCCGATATAGGACACGAAACCGAAGAATGTGAGTATGACGCCGATCAATCCGAGCAGGTTGGCAAAGGAATGCATTAAATTCGCTCCGCTCAACGCCAACGCAGGGACTCGACGGAGCGCTGGGCCAGAAAGAGCCATCCCGCGATCATCGAGAGAAAGTAGACAAGGTCATTGGTGCTCAGGACGCCACGAACCAGAGCATCGAAATGAGCGGTGATGGACAGGTATTCGAGAGCCTTGGCGAGCCCTGGCGAGGCGTCTTCGGCCGGCCATGCAATCATGAAGAGCAGCAGCATGATCACCAGTCCGGTGACGGCCGCAATGATCTGGTTCTCCGTCAGGCTGCTTGCAAAAATACCGATGGCGACAAAGACAAGGCTCATCAGCCAGAGACCGAAATAGCCGAGCATCATCACCGCGACTTCCGGATTCCCGAATTGGGCGAGGATCCAGCCGTATGCGAGGGCGCTCCCGACAACGAGGCTGACAAACGTTGCCAAGCCGAGGAATTTTCCCAGCACGAGTTGGCCGGTGGTGATGGGTGAAGTGAGGAGTAGTTCCATGGTGCCCGCTCGGCGCTCCTCAGCGATGGAGCGCATGGTCATCATCGGCACCAGGATCACGAGGATTACAGCCAGGTTGTGGAGCAGGGGCCCTACCACGAACTCGTTCAGGTTGAGACCCGCCTCGGATCCTCCGGCCTGTGTGCTGGAATAGAGGGAAAGGAGCATGCTGAAGCGGCCCAGAAGATTATAAAAAAACCAACCTCCCAACAGCAGGAAACCGGCAAGAACGACGTATGCGACCGGGGAATGGAAGATCCCGCGCAACTCGCGACCGGCGATGGTGCAAACCGTTCTCATGTGACCGGACGCTCGGCATGGTCGAGACGGATCGCCTCGAGAAAAGCTTGCTCGAGAGAGCCCTCGCCCTGAATTTCCGCCATCGTTGCTTCCCGGGTGAGACGGCCTTCGTTGATGATCACAATCTTTTCACAAGTCTCGGCGACCTCGGGCAGGATATGCGTCGACAAGATTACGGTATGGTCCCCGGCGAGGCTCCGAATCAGCTCCCGGATTTCGATGATTTGTCCTGGATCCAGGCCGACGGTGGGTTCGTCCAGAATCAGCACCTCGGGTTCGTGCACAATTGCCTGGGCGAGGCCGACACGCTGTCGGTAGCCTTTCGACAGATGACCAAGGATGCGGTGGCGGACGTCAACGAGGTTAGTCTTCTCGAGAGCCTGATTGCAGGCCGCACGGAGCCGGGATCGAGGCATTCCCTTGAGCCGTGCCACGAAAAGCAGATAGCTGTCCACGGTCATTTCCGGATAAAGGGGAGGCGTTTCCGGCAGGTAGCCGATCCTGCGACGGACTTCGTCAGGCGCGTCCTGTACGTCAAAGCCCGCTATCGACGCCGTGCCGGAGGAGGGCGGCAGGAAACCGGTGAGCATCCTCATCGTGGTGGTTTTCCCCGCGCCATTCGGTCCGAGAAAGCCGACGATCTGGCCCGCGGCTGCAGAAAAAGAAATGCCCCGCACGGCTTGGTGGTCGGCGAACTCTTTCGTCAGTTCCTGCACTTCGATCATGATTGGCACCCGCCGGGCGTGTTTTATGCCGGGCTTGCTCTGCGGTCAACATCAGAGAGTGTCCCTCGACAAGCCAAAGCCTCGTTGGTACCTCTTGCAGGTGGCTTCCAAGGAACAGGTTTGTCTCGTGGATGGTACGAATATGTTCTTTCGAGCCTTTCACGCGCTGCCGCCGCTCACAAACCGCAGCGGCCTCCCGACAGGTGCGGTCTATGGTTTCACGTCGATGCTGGCGAAGTTGCTGCGGGACGGCCCCGATACGCGCATTATTGTAGTCGTCGATGCTCGGGGTAAAACCTTTCGCTCCGAAATTGACCCCCAATACAAGGCGAATCGCTCCCCGACGCCTGCGGATCTGGTCACGCAGATTCCCTGGATCAAAAAAATGGTCCCGGCACTGGGCCTGCCTCTGGTCGAGGTGTCCGGCGTCGAGGCCGATGATGTCATCGGGACGCTGGCGACTCAGGCTCGGGAACAGGGCTGCTCTGTCGATATCGTCACCAGCGACAAGGATATGATGCAACTGGTGGGCGGCGGTGTCCAGTTGGTCGACACCATGCAGAATCGCGTGAGTCGGGAACCCGAGGTCGAAAAGAAATTCGGAGTGCCGCCCGCGCAAGTAATCGACGTGCAAGGCCTGATGGGGGATGCGGTCGACAATATTCCTGGCGTCAAGGGCATCGGAGAGAAGACCGCGCGCCGGTTGATCGAGCACTTTGGTTCCCTGGAAAAACTCTACGATGATCTGGACGGGATTGCCGAACTCGGGTTGCGCGGAGCGGCAGGGATTCGCAAGAAGCTGGAGGCGGGCAAGGAAGATGCCTGGCGCAGCCGACTGCTGGCAACCATCCGGCAGGATGTCGAGGTTGTTCTGGGGGACTTCCAGCGCGAAGAGCCAGATCTCGAGGCGCTGGCCAAGCTTTCCGCAGAACTGGAGTTCGATAAAATCCTTGCCGATATCCTGGGGCCCGATCGTGAGCCGGTCGCGGCGGTTGCTGTCGATTTGGTGTCGCCGGATACTTTGCTCGGTCTGCTGGCCGGCCCCGAAGATGGCGCTCTTTGCCTCCTTTCCGATGATGATGGAGAAGCCTGCGGCTGGTCGAGCCTCGAGAAGACGGTCGTCTGCGATTCGATTCCCGCGACTCTGGGTGCGGTCATCAACGCGACGGGGGCCGGGGCCTGCTATGTCGATGGCTGGGGTCACTTATGCCATCGTCTGGGCCTGGCGGCGGCTGGTACGACCGTGATCAAGCGCGAGATTCACGATCTGCGCATTGCTTCCTATGTTCTCGAACCGTCGCGCCGTGGCCATACCCTGGAAGCGCTTTTACGGGACCGGCAGGGTCTCTCTCTCCCCGATCCCGAGTCCACCATCCGAAGCGACCGGGTGGGTTTGATGGCTCGGAAAGCGCTCGAGCTGGGCCGTGTCCTGATCGCAGAAGTCGAATCCGCCGGTCTTGACGATCTTTATCGGGACATGGAGATGCCGCTGGTGCCGATCCTTGCGGCCATGGAGGCGCGTGGAATCGGCGTATCGATTGCGGCGCTCGAGGCGGCCGGCGCCGAGTTTTCCGAAAAGGTAAAGCTCCTCGAGGGGGAGATCTACGCGATCGCCGGCGAGGAGTTCAACATCGGCTCCACCAAGCAACTCCGGCAGATACTTTTCGAGAAATTGGCGTTGCCGACCAAGGGGGTGAAAAAGGGCAAGACGGGTCTGTCGGTAGATGCGGATGTTTTGGCCCGGTTGGCGCAGGAAAGTCCGATTGCGGAGAAAATCGTCCTCCACCGAACCCTGTCCAAACTCAATTCGACCTATGTGACGGGGCTCCTTTCGCTGGTCGATCGGACCAGCGGACGCGTTCATACTCATTTCAATCAGACGGTCGCCGCGACCGGTCGACTGTCCTCAAGTGATCCGAATTTGCAGAACATTCCCGTGCGAACGGAAGAGGGCCGACGGATTCGTCAATCCTTTGCGGCTCGGGACGGCTGGATCTTTCTGGCCGCCGACTATTCGCAGATCGAATTGCGGGTGTTGGCTCATCTCACCGCGGATCCGGTTCTGGTCGAGGCTTTTCGCGCGGGCGAGGATATCCATCGGCGCACCGCAGCCGAGGTGTATGAGGTGGACCCGGTCTTTGTCAGTGCCGATATGCGGCGCCAGGCGAAGGTGATTAATTTCGGGATCTTGTACGGGATGGGTCCGCAGCGCCTCTCGCGCGAGTTGGGGATTCCCCGAGCCGAGGCCACCGGCATAATTGAGCGCTATTTCCAGCGTTACGCGGAGGTTCAGGCGTTCGCCGATCGTGTGCTCGAAGAGGGGCGCGAACGCGGCTACGTGGAAACCATGCTCGGTCGGCGCCGACATCTGCCCGAGCTGGCCTCAAAACAGCCTGGTTTACGTCAGGCGGCGGAGAGGATGGCTTGGAACAGCCCGATTCAGGGCACGGCGGCTGATATCATCAAATTATCGATGCTCACCGTAGAAAAGCGCCTTGCGAGCGAGGATTTGCGGGCGGATATGCTGCTCCAAGTCCACGATGAGCTCTTTTTCGAGGTCCGGGAGGCTGATGCCGAGCGACTCGGAACTGTCGTTCGCGAGGAAATGGAACAGGTTGTGCCCCTTGCTGTGCCTCTTGTCACGGATCTGAAAATGGGCCGAAATTGGTCGGAAATGTCATGAATTTTTGTTCATGGAGTAACGTCTAGTGGTGGCAGAACGACAGGATCAAGCTCTGGCGGAAAGCGCCGCACAGGGCGACAAGGATGCCTTCCGGCAGTTGGTCGAGAAGTACCAGCGCCGGGTTCTCGCGGTCGTGACAGGAATGCTGCACGACCCCGAGGCGGCTCTTGAGGTGACGCAGGAAGCCTTTATCAAGGCCTACAAATCCTTGCCCCGATTCCGGGGACAGGCAAGTTTCTATACCTGGATTTATCGAATCGCGGTGAATCTGGCGATTGATTACCAGAGAAAAGAGTGGCGAAAGCCGATCGTAGACACCCATAGGCGAAATTCCGAGGAAGGACCCGGCGAGGACGCGGTTGACCGCGCTCAGGACGATGATCCGGCCGTGGATCCTTTTGAGGCAACGAAAGACGCCGAATTAAGAGTACGTTTACGTGAAGCAGTCGCTGAGTTGACCCCGGATCACCGAGCAGTGATACTTCTTAGAGAATTGGAGGGGCTGTCGTATGACGAGATCAGCCAGATCATGCATTGTTCCAAAGGCACTGTGATGAGCCGCCTCCATTATGCTCGCAAGAAGCTCCAGACCCTGTTGAAGGACTTCGAATGAATTGTCTAGAAACCGCAAGCCTACTTGAGACATTCCATGACGGCGAGTTGCACGGTCGTGAGATGCGGGAAGTCGCCCTGCACGTGGCACAGTGCGCCGATTGCGAAGATCAATTAGCCGTCTGGGACAGGGTCCATACGCTTCTCAACGAGAGCACACCGGCCCCATCGGGAGATCTGGCGGCACTTTGGCAGGGCGTCGAGGAGGGCATCGACGAGATGTCACGAGCGGATTCGGGTTGGTCCGGCTTCCGAATTGCGGCCGCCTCTACGGATATTCGTAATCTCTGGGCTGAAAAGGAGACCTCCGTCGGTGGTCGCCTTGGCGCTTCGGCAGATGAGGCCGAGTCGATCTGGCTTCGACCCCAGGAGTCGGCGCCAGCATCAGGCAGCGCATTTCTGCGCGGAGGAATGGCCTTGGCGGCCTCTCTCTTCCTGGCGATCTTCCTCCTCGGAGATGAGGAACCGGCCTTGGTTGGAACGTCCGAACCGACAGGCGCCGTAGCCCGGAGCTTGCCGCCCAAAACCGACGCCTTGTTGCAGACCGCCTCAACCTCGAGCTTCCGTAACGGCAAGAGTGGTCCTTCCGGGGCAGTGGTCTTGGGAGGGACAGGCGGATCGGCAACAGCCCCGGCGCAGCAGGTCCAGATCCGGTCCCTCAAGCAATTCGGTGGCGAGATGGCGATGTGGGCTGAGCCGGCGGGCGAAACAGCCGTGATCTGGGTTGGCGAATCGGCGCCGCAGGCGCGTCGATGAGTAACCCTCCCGGGGCAGCTTCTGCCCTGATTGCAACATCCCTGTTGGTGCTCGGGGTCGCGGCGCATGCCGGTTCGGCTCCTGAGGCTTCTTCGGTGCGCGTCGAGGTGGGAACCGTTCTGGCGAGCAATCAGATCAAACGGATTGATCAGCGACTCGCGGGGCAGGGCATGCAGGCTCGGCTGACCCGCCTTTTTCAGTATCAATCCTATGAACTGGTCAGTCAGGAATCACAGGAGTTGCCCGTTGGCCGGCCGTCGACTTTCCTGCTTCCTGCCGGGCTGGAGTTGCGGGTTCAGGCCGAGCGGATCGCTGCTGCCTCGGGCCGTGTCGAGCTTCGTGTTGAGCTCCTCGAAAAAGAAGTCATGATGGTGGACACAGCCCTGACGCTCGGCCAAAAAGGTCGAGTTGTGTTGGGCGGGCGCAATCACCAAGGGGGCGTCCTGCTGGTCTGGATCGGGGCCCATAGGGGCATGCCGAAAGGGGCCGGCATCAAGCAGGGCCAAGGAACAAAGCAAATTGAAAGCGCCCCGCGGCAGCAGACCTTGCCCTCCGGGCAGGCCCTGCTGCCGGCAACCGCGGCGACGAAGTAGAAAGGCTGATTATGTTTCCGGAGATGGAGTGGGACAGCATTCTCGCTGGTGTGGATCAATTCTGGAGTGATTTCCGTGACCAGTTTCTCGATGATGGCGTTCTCTCGAGTTCGGCCATTCAGGGCGTGGCTGATTTCACCAAACCGGTAGGCCCGATGGGCGACTCCGGTTTTCTGGCACCGCTGATCGGGGTGGCAGGGTTGCTGGCAGGGCTGTTGCTGACGGGAGTTGCGCTTGGTGCGCTGGGTGCATTGCTGGGAGCACTACTGGCTCTGGGTTTTCTATTGGTGCGCGTTTACGGGATTTCTTTTGAGATGAGCCCATTTCCGATGCCGGGGGCCTGATCTCTTCCGAAGACCCACGGGCGCATTCCCAGGTGCGCGGCCGTGATTGGGCAAAAAAAAGCCCTCGCCAAGGCGAGGGCTTTTTTGTTCACCTGAAAGTTTCAGGAGCTCATTCTTGCTCCGAGAATCTTGGAGGTCGACTCCCGCATGATGCGCGGATCGACAGGCTTGCCGGCCTGAAGAGCGGCGCGGACGTCCTTGCCGGAAATCGATACAGGTTTCTCGTCGGAGTGGTTTTCGGTCAGATCAACGCGGCCCATCGACTCGTAGTAGGCGGCGAAGCCGACATTGAGGGGGCTGATCTCCAATTTCCCGCCGAGATCGTTGAAGATTTCCTGAGCATCGAAGTCGCCCCAGATCGCTGATCCGTCGGCGAAAGGTGCGTCGGCGTGCTTGCGACCGATCACGATATCGGTGAACCCGAAGTTCTGTCGGTAGATGCCGTGCATGACGGCCTCCTTGGGGCCACCGTAGAACATCTTGATGTCGAGGCCGAGCAGGATGACGCGATCGGAACAGGCTTCGCCGCGGGGTCCCCAAAGGTCGGGATCCGAGTCGCCTTCGCCGATGGAGCGGTTGCTCAGAAGGGCCTCATACGTCTGCATCCGGACATCCGCGGGGACGTCGTCACCTTTGGTCTCCCCGATCAGAGGGTTCAGGCAGGCACCGGCGTCGTGGCCGTCACGAATCAGCGTTTGGAGACCGTGCACCAAAGCGTATTCGTGTGCGCGGTGGAGAGGGTTGCGTGTCTGGAAGGCAACGACCCGTTTCCAACCCTTCTCCGCGAGGAGTGCACGAACTTCGAGCGGTGTGAGCACATATTTTCCGAACGCCGGATCCTTGGGCTGCGGAAGCACCTCGATCGTCCCACCCAGTAGATGGGTTTTATCGGCATCCCCCTCCAGCGCCATTTTGGCTCCGGGATGATCGCTGCGGTCGGTCCCGTATACGGCCTGCAGATAGCGTGGCTTGTCCCAGGCGTAGATGCTCGAAATCGCGAGCCGAGCGACGGTTTCTCCGGCGCTATTGGTCAGAGCAACGCTCTGTCCTTCCTTCAGCTTGCCGCCGAGCTCTGCCGTGACCGGCAGCGCCAAAGGGATCGTCCAAGCGTAGTCTGCGCCTTCGGACTCGATACTCGCCTTGTCGAGGACGCGATTCCAGGTCGCCTCGTCCATGGGACCTGTCAGGGGCGTCAGGGCCCCGTCGCCGAAACGATAGACCGTCGAGAGGTCGGCGTCGGAGACGGGAACCTTCTCGAGGGATGCTGTCTCTGCCAAAAAGCCTTCGACTTTATCGGCGGGGACCGTGCAAGATACGAGTTCGGAGAGGCCACCGTGCGGCGGGATCAAATCGGGCATGGACGTTTTTCCTTTATTCTTCGGGGGTGATTAGCCGCAGGCGCTGCCTCTGCAGAAGAGACACTGACCGGTCAGCTCACCTGTGGGTAGGCGAAAATGAACCTTTGTTCTTTAGCTAGGGGGCGCTGTGCGGGCAACATCAGGAAATCCCGGGAGGTTACGGGCACTCGCAAGGCTTCTTCGGTTGAAACGGAGCGGTTTCAAAAATGCTCCCGCCGCGCACCAGTGTTTGCCGCGCAGGTGGTTCTGTCTCGCCGATTTCGGCTATCCATCGGATGGCTGTCAGCGCGGCCAGACTGCCAGCGATGGCAGCGGCTGCCGGATCGAGGGTGTCCGAAGTTTCGCGCGGAAAACACGCCGGGCAGGCTGCGAGGGAGCTTTCTGCGGGCAATCGCGTCAAATGCGTGTCGCCGCGACGGTCCTGGTCGACGAGGATATAACCGAGGCGGGGGAGGTTCGGCGGGTTATCTGCCGCGGTCAAAATCACCACATCGGGAGAGGTGTCGGGTGCCGTCGCGTGGACGAGAGTGTCTTCATTCCGTTGGCCGAGTTCACCGAAGAGCAGGGGTTCGAGTAGTGCCGGCGCAATATGAAGGTGGCCGATTCCGGCGCCGGCGAGGTAGGTAGCGGCGGTTCGTGCGGCGATCCCGCTCCCGTCAATGAGCATCGAAGCCGCGAGAAGCCTCTCCTGCGATGCGCCGCTGAAATCCCGCAGAATGATTTGTCGGCTATAAGCCTCGATCTGGCGATAGCTGAGACTCACGCGCGTTTGGGGATGTCGTCCCAGCCCGCCCAAAGGTTGGTGCTGAGGTATTTGTCGCCGAAGTCGCAGAAGATCGTCACGATATCACCATGGTCCATGGTTTTGGCCAGTTCGAGAGCAGCCCAGGCCGCGGCCCCGGAGCTTTGCCCGACCAACAAGCCCTCTTCTCGACCGAGTCGGTAGACCATATCGTAGGCTTCGTCGGTGGGTGCAGGAATCTTCCCGTCCAATGCCTCCTCGTGATAAATCCCCGGAACGATCGACGATGCCATATGTTTCAGACCCTCCAGCCCGTGAAAGGCGTCATCTGGTTCGATGGCGAGGATTTGAATGTCAGGGTTTTTTTCCTTGAGGAAGCGTCCGGTCCCCATAACGGTACCGCTGGTCCCGATGGTCGCGCAAAAATGAGTGACGCGTCCTTCGGTTTGCTCCCAGATTTCGGGGCCGGTGGTTTCATAATGCGCCAGTGGGTTCACCGGATTGAAATATTGATCCGGCTTGAAATAGCGCTCCGGGTTTTTCGCAAGAATTTCCCGACAGAGTCGGATCGCACCGTCAGATCCTTCCATGGGATCGCTCTCAATCGGAGTCGCGCCGTAGGCTTCGATGATCTGACGTCGTTCGCGGCTCACGTTGGCGGGCAGGACGAGTTCGACAGGAAGCCCGAGTGCCGCTCCATACAAGGCCAGGGCGATGCCCGTATTCCCCGAAGTGGAGTCGAGGATCGTCTTGCCCGGGCGAAGTTCTCCCGAGGCAATTCCCGCCTGCAGCATATGCACGGCGGGGCGATCCTTGACCGAGCCCCCGGGGTTGAAGCCCTCGAGCTTGGCCCAGATCCGGACATCCGGGGGCAGGTCACGGGTGATTTGTCGCAGACGCAGGAGGGGCGTTCGCCCCACCAGGTCGATTACGGATTGGCCCCGTTGGCCAGCCGGATGTGTGGGCGGGTTCTTAATCCCTGCCACCGGCGATCGCCGGCACAATGGCGAGGTCGTCCCCGTCCTTGAGCGGCGTATCGAGTTGCTGCAGGAAGCGAATGTCTTCGCCATTGACGTAGAGATTCACAAATCGGCGCACCTTTCCCTGCTCATCGCAGAGGCGCTCCTGCAATCCGGAGTGGCGTGATTCCAGATCGGCGAGTACTTCGCCAACGTTGGCACCCTCTCCTGGGACGGATTCAGCTCCTGCGGTGAATTTTCGCAGGGGTGTAGGTATTTTGACGGTTACGGGCATTTCGAGAAAACCTCCTCTTTCATCTCGGATAATCGCGGTGCGAAGCGGTTTACGCAAGTTTGCCGCACGCCGGGCATTCCGGGCGGCGTCTAGTGTTCAGCGATCGCCAGCGCTGGGTTCGTCCGTCGAGAATCGCCAATCGCCCGGCGAGAGCGGGGCTTTCGCCCCGCATCAGGGCAATCGCCTCCCGGGCTGCGGCAAGGCCGATAGCCCCGACGACAGGTCCGAGGATGCCATCCTGCTCGCAGTTGGGCGTCTCGGCTCCCCCGATTTCGTCGCTGAGATCGCCGAACAGGCAGGCAAGACAGGCGGATTGGCCCGGGAGAATTGTGGTCAGTTGGCCATCCCAACCCGAGGCCCCGGCATGGATCAGCGGCGTCCGATCAGCGCAGCACCATTGATTGAGAAATCTTTTGGACCCCAGATTGTCGGTGCCGTCGATTACGACGTCCGCTCCCGCAAGTAGATTCGCAGCATTGGCGGTAGAAAGACGTTCCTCGCGGAACTCGACGCTAAGGCCGGGAAGTCGGTCCTGGATATGTCGAGCCGCGACTCCCGCCTTCCGCTGGCCGATATCCATCTCCCCGAACAGGGGTTGTCGGGGCAGGTTGGAAAGGTCGACGCAGTCATCGTCAAGGAGGCGGAGGTTGCAGTCGCCGAAGCTCCCCAGAAGCGCTGCGGCAGGCGCGCCCAAACCACCGATCCCCACGATGGCGCAGGTCTTCGGCATCAGTCGTCTGTGCGAGCGGTCGCAGGCTGGGTTTTGAATTGCTCGAGGTGCAACCGCAGAAGTTTCAGGGCAGGGCCTGCATAGAGCGGGCGCTGTTCGTCCTCGGGAATGGACGCATTGGCCTTGAGTTCGGCCATCGCATTGTCGGAGAGGGTGTCGAGAGTTTGATCTTTTTCTTCCTCGGCCAGCGTTTGCAGGAGCGCGATGGCACTCTCCGTGACGGCCGTGTCGGGGAAGCGAATCACGACTTCGCCGGCGCGCGTTGTCGCCGCGCGGTACTGGTCGTTCTCGGCATAATACTCGGCGACATAGAGCTCGCGCTGCGCGAGATGCTCTCGCGTTTCTGCCAGCTGTTCTCTTGCCCGATCCGCGTGCGTGGTATCCGGGAAGCGCAGGGCGAGGTTGCGGTATCGTTCATGCGCATTCTGGGCCGACGCGAGGTCGCGATCGACAGTATCCATTTGCAGGCGATAGGCCTCTCCGATTCGATATTCGATCAGAGCCTGATCCGCGCTGGTTGGATGCATATGCTGGAAATGTCCGTAAGTTGCGATGGCTTCGGGATAGAGTCCGTCCTCGAAATAGGCATCAGCGACCCGCCTTTCGACTTCCTCCGCACGCGGATCCAGTGGGTAGTGGTCGAGGAAGAAGCGATATTCTCGAATCGCAGACTCGTAGCTTTCGCTGTCGTGCGCCATGGTTCCGCGCGCGTAGACCTCGTCGGCCGCAGGGACACGCACCCTTTTGCTGTTGCAGGCAGTGGCCATGGCCAAAAGAACCAGGATTCCGACGATGCTCCGAGCTGACATAATCGGATGGTAGAGGCCTGCCGCCGACGCGTCAACGTCCGCGGCCGATTGGAAGCCGATTTGCGGCCGGCTTGACACATCTTTGTGGGCTTCCATACCTAATGGGGTAGAATGCGTACTGATCGACTCGAAAGGCGGCGAGTGGCCGTGACCGGCTTGGGTCTGGTAAGCCCCCTGGGTTGCGACGTGGAGTCCTGCTGGGAGGCGGTCTGCCAAGGGCGCTCCGGCATCACGCGCATCACCCGCTTCGACCCCTCGGAGCACGCCAGCCAGATCGCCGGCGAGGTCAAGGGTTTTGATGCAGATGAGTTCGTCGGCAAGAAAGACCGTAAAAAAATGGATGCCTTCATCCAGTACGGCCTGGGAGCGGCCACTCGCGCGATGGAGGACTCGGGTCTGACGATCGACGATGCCAACGCAGAACGCGTCGGCGTCATCGTGGGTGTCGGCATTGGAGGCCTCCAGACGATTGAGGAGACGCACCTCAACTATATGCAGAATGGCCTCAAGCGCCTGTCCCCGTTCTTTATTCCGAAACTGATCGGTAATTTGGCTCCGGCGCAGATCTCGATGCGATTTGGCGCCAAGGGAGTGAACTACGCTGCGACCAGTGCGTGCACCTCGGGTGCTCACGGGGTGGGTGAAGCGTTTCGGGCGATTCGGGATGGTTATCTCGATGCTGCCATCGCCGGAGGCGCCGAGGCAGGAGTGACCCCGTTGGGCGTCGGCGGCTTTGCGGTGATGCGCGCTCTCTCGACGCGGAACGACGACCCCGAGGGCGCGAGCCGTCCCTTTGACCACGGGCGGGATGGCTTCGTGATCGGGGAGGGCGCGGGGATCCTGATCCTTGAGGAGTGGGAGGCGGCCTGCGCCCGTGGTGCCCGTATCCATGTCGAGATGATCGGCTATGGTGCGAATGCGGACGCTTATCATATCACGAAACCAGCGCCTTCCGGTGCCCTTCGTTGCATGGCTCTCTGTTTGGAGGATGCTGGATTGGTGCCAGAGGATGTGGACTATATCAACGCACATGGGACATCGACTCCGGTGAACGATGCCAATGAAACGGCGGCAATTCGCGAGCTTTTCGGTGCCGGAGCCGACAAATTGCCAGTGAGTTCAACGAAGTCGATGACGGGCCATCTGTTGGGTGCGGCCGGGGGTGTGGAAGCCGTGCTGACTTCGCTGACAATTCGCGAGGGAATTCTGCCGCCGACGATCAATCAGACGACGCCAGATCCGGATTGTGATCTCGATTATGTGCCGAATGTGGCCCGGCGCGCACAACCAGAGATCGCGCTTTCCAACTCTTTTGGTTTCGGCGGTACAAACGCCACTCTTGCCTTCCGCAAAGTTTCGAGTTCCGAGTGAGTCAGACGGCACTCTTCTCCCGTCGACTGTTATTCGTCGTCGGTAAGGGCGGCGTGGGGCGAACCACAGTCGCGCTCTCGCTCGCGCTTGCGGCCGCGCGCGTGGGCAAAAAAGTTCTTCTCATCGAACTCGAAGGCGCTCGCTCTCTGGAGCGTGCATTCCATGCGCTGCGTGATGCTCCAGACTCCCCTCCCGAGCTCGAACGTATTTCGCTCGAGGTGGTTGATGGCCAAAGCTCCCTGGAAGAATATCTGGCGCTCGTCGTTCCGGTAAGGCGACTGCTCGATACGATTTTCAAGAGCGCTATCTATCAATATTTCGTTGCCGCCGCGCCGGGGCTCAAGGAGTTGATGGCGATCGGCAAAATCTGGTTCGAAGCGGAGCGCAAGGAGCGGGATGGTTCGGGCCCCGACCTCGTGATCGTGGATGCCCCCGCGACCGGACATGGAATTCAGTATCTTTCGATGCCGCAGGCGGCAGCCGAGACCTTCACGGTGGGACTCGTGCATCGTGAGGCCGAGAGAGTCGCCGGCCTTCTGCGGGACGGTTCGCGCACGGGAGCAGTGCTGGTGACCTTGCCCGAGGAGATGCCGGCGAACGAAGCTGTGGAGATGGCGGCCGCGCTGGAGGATATCGGGATGTCGCTTTCCCTGATGGTCGTGAATCAGTACCACGAACCGCCATGCGAACCGCCGGAGCTTGCCGCATTGGAAGCAGGTCTTCTTTCTGAAGACGTGGATCCCGCGATCCGCGAGGACCTGATGCAAACTCTGGACGCGGCTCGTGCCGAGGTGGAATGGGCTGCTTTGAACGAGGCTCAGGTGATCCGTCTCGAGCAACAATTGGGTGCGCGCATGGCTCTCCTGCCCTATCTTTTCTGTGAGGAGTTTTCCTCGGAGCAGGTCGGGCAAGTGGCCGATAATCTCACGGCGGAGTTGGCAGTGGCGCCGGCGCCTTCTCGGGAGGATTCTTGATGAGCACAGCCTCCGGTCTCGATCAGTTGGTGGAAAACCATCGCATCATCGTGTGTGCAGGCTCGGGCGGTGTGGGCAAGACGACGACCGCCGCGAGTATCGCACTTCGGGGTGCTCTACAGGGCAGGCGGGCGATCGTTCTGACCATCGACCCTGCGCGTCGTCTTGCAGATTCGCTTGGTGTCGGCCCGATCGGGAATACCCCAGGTCAGGTGCCCCCCGGAGTTCTGGGTCCCTCGGTCTCGGGGTCTCTCGCGGCCATGATGCTGGACCAGCAGGGAAGTTGGGATGAACTCGTGGCTCGGCACTCGCCCCGCCCGGAAGTGGAAGAGAAGATCCTTGCGAATCCCTTCTACCAACAGCTTTCGAAGAGCTTTGCCGGGTCCCAGGAGTATATGGCTGTGGAACAGTTGGGGGCTCTCGAGGCGAGCGGTGAATACGATTTGATCGTGGTCGATACGCCGCCAACCCAGCATGCACTCGACTTTCTCGATGCGCCCGACAAATTGCTCGCATTTCTCGACAAGCAAGTGGTGAAGTGGTTTCTCCCGGGAGTCACTTCTGGATGGACGGTCTTCCAGTCGATGAATCGAAGTGTCCGGTTTGTGCTTGACAAGATCGAAGATGTGACTGGTGTGGCCGTGCTCTCGCAAGTGAGCGAGTTTTTCGCCGGCATGGGAGAACTCTTTGATGGATTCGAGGCTCGGGTGGAACGGGTCACGGCATTGCTGCGGGCCTCGGAAACAGCATTCGTATTGGTTGCTGGTCCCGGCGAGCAAGTCCTCGGGCAAGCCGAGTACCTTCAGGGCCGCATGGCCGAAAAAGGCATGCCGCTAAAAGGCGTCGTGATGAACCGAGTTCACGAACTCCCGGGGGCTACGGACAGACAGCGGCTGTTTGCCGGCGTCGAGGAGGCTCTCGAATCGATGGCCCGCAAGGATGGATTGCCCAATCCGACGGCGCTGGCCGGGACGATCACCGGGACCGCGCGGGATTATGTGGCCCGGGCCAGGGGGGACGCCTTGCGAATCGAATTGTTTCGCGCAGGCTTGCCGGCCGAATTACCTGTGGCGCAGATTCCTGATTTGTCGAAGGATATCCACGATATTCACGGTCTTCGCTCCCTGCATCCCTATCTCTTCCCGGACCCTGCTACGGCTTGATCGCGGAGGCATCGCTTTCCGACGGGCCGGCCCCATGCTAGCGCTGGCGCCATGACTACGGGCGGAAGGGCTTTGGTTACGGGGGCGAGTCGAGGCATTGGGCGCGCTGTGGCAATCGAACTTTCGAATCGAGGATTCGAGGTCTTTGCGGGCGTGCGACGGATGGAGGATGGCGCAGCGCTGCAGCGAGATTGTCAGGCCCTGCACCCTGTCTTGCTGGACGTGACCAAACTCGAGGATTTTGAACCGCCAGGGGGTTTACGTGTTCTCGTGAATAATGCGGGGGCCGATGATGAGCATCTTCCGCTCGAGCACGACTCGATCGACGCGTGGCGACGTATTTTCGATACAAACGTCTTTGGTCTGGCGGCATTGACGCAGGCCGTGATCCCGGAACTGCGCCGCAGCGGTGGCGGGGTGATCGCCAATATTACCTCCGTCTCCTTGCTCGCTCCGGTGCCCTTCTACGCATTATATCGCTCCAGCAAGGCTGCTGTATCGGCTCTTGGCGAGTCGTTGCGCTGCGAACTCGCACCCTTCGGGATTCGCTTGTTGGAGGTGCTCCCCGGTCCGATCGATACCGATATGCTGGCCGCGTCGGGAAAGGAGCCCCAAGCGACCTCTTTTGCTGCCTACAGGGCGGCAGCGGAGCTCGGGCACGCCGGACGTGGAGCCGTGGAGGAGTTGAAGACGCCGGCCCCGGAGGCGGCCAGCCGAATCGTCGATGCCATTCTCGATGAGAGAGCACCGCTGAAGGTTGGTTGCGATCCTCTCAGCGAAGAAATGCTGAAGGCCTGGCGGGCCGGCACGGAAGAGGATTATCAGCGCTCTTATTTCCCGATGTTCGTACCGGACTTCTAGGTAGATCTTGATTCTATTGCGCGGGCTCGGCAAGTTCGGTGGTGCCGACACGCCATTCGAGTTCTCCCCAAACTCCGCAAGCGCAGCTGTCTGACCAGGACTCGGCGGGTCTTTTACAGGCGCGACATTCGTAAGAGAATGGGTGGTGGGTGCCCTCTGCAGCCCGTCGAAAAAGTGTCGCAGCCTCGCGGTCGAGTTCACGCGCGGAGGCGAGCTCTGCTGCGAGAAGGTCTCTTTCGGGCGAAAGGCAGGTTTCGGTGTCGATCGTTGCCGTCAGCGAAAGCTCCTGAAGTTCCGTGGACATCGCCTCGTAGTCCTCGGCGGCAAGGAGTCCACGCGCAAGGGCCAGACGCGGGGCGGCAAGTCTGTTGCCGCGGAGCAGGGCGCGCAGGGGCGCGAGTGCCTTTTCGGGTTCACCGTTGGCTGTGTGGAGGGCCAGCAGTCGTTCGAGGAGCACGCCGCGAACTTCTTTTTTGAGAGAGCCTCGGTAGAGGCGGTCAGCGCCCTTGCGGTCGCCGGCTTCCTTGAGGAGGCGCGCCAGTTCCAGCAGAGGAGGCAGAAACTCGGGCGCGTCCTTGACCATCCGTCGCAACTGGGTCAGCGCCGAAGCGGCATCAGGTTCTTTCAAGGCAGCCCGATAGCGCAGCGAGAGCCATAAGGCCCGAGTGGCGGCCTGACGAGAGGGCTCACGCTCCTGTGCGAGGCATTTGCCGGCAACGGTAGCGGCTTCTGCATACTTGCCTTCGGTAGCCAGAGCATTCGAAAATTCGGCGAGCAGACGAGGGCTTTCGGGTTGTTCCTGAACGGCCTCACGGAAAGCTGCGATCGCGGCACCTGAATTTCCTGTTCGCAGGGCGAGTCGACCGATGCGCGAGAGCAATCGAATCTCGCTGCCCTGATGCGTGGCCCGGATGCCCTCGAGGATTTCGAGTGCGGCCGCCCATTCTTCGCGTTCCTCGTGGGATCGCGCAAGAGCGAGGGCCGCCTGCAGGTCATCGGGGCGTCGGCGTACGGCCTGTCCGAGAACTTTCGCTGCGCCGCGAATGTCCCCCGACCACAATCGTTGGGTACCTTCGTCGCGGAGTTGGTCCGCCTCCTGATGTCGCCGATCCCGTCGCTTGGTTCCCACTCGTCGGAGAGCTTGACCGGCACTGCGGAGCGACAGACCGGCGAGGACCGCGCTCGCGCCCAGAGCGATCGCGCCGAGGATGTGGAGGGCCATGGGAAAGACCAAATGGTGGCCATCAGCGAGGTGGAGGGTGGTTTCCTGTCCATTCCAATAGAACAGCCAGCCCACGGCGCTTCCAACCAAGGCAATCAGCAGGGCGATTCCGATGGCGCGTAACATTCAGATCTCGTTGAACCGCGGGCCTTCGGGCAGAGTCGGTCTTGTTTCGAGGAGCTCCGGTGGCAGGGGGCGCTCCGTCGCGCGAGCCCAGAGACGCTCCAGGCCGTAAGTCTCTCGGGTCGGGCCGTAGAACACGTGGACCAGAAAATCGCCGTAGTCGAGCAAGATCCAGTGCCCGGTTCGCGTGCCCTCAACCGAGATCGGATAAAGACCTTCGTGGCGCAATGCCTCGCCAATGCTGTCCGCGATTGCTCGGGCCTGAGTGTCGGAGCGACCTGATACGATCAAAAAGTAGTCGGCCATCTGGCTGTGCTCACGCAGATCCAGAACGAGGGGGTCGATCCCTTTCTTTTCGAGAGCCGCTTCGCTGGCGATGAGGATGCGTTCCCAGATCGTGTCGAGGTCTTCGGTTGTTTCTTCGCTACTCAAGGGAGGTGTCTCCGGCAGGCGGGGGCGTGCGGTAGAGCCCCTGCTTTTCGAGGTAGTCGAGGGAGGGGTCCGGTAGAAGAAACCTGCCGGATCCGCCCGCGGCAATCGCCTCGCGAATCGCTGAGGCTGAGATATCGATGGGCGTCACCGGGATAAATTCCAGTTTCCGTCCGCTTTCGTGAGTATAGCACCGGCTGTCTTTCTGATAGCAGAATTCCCGGCTTACAGCCACGGGAAGCTTTTCGAAGGCAGGTTCATTTTGTCCCTGCGCGACGACATCGGGGGGGCGCGATGTGATCACCAGATCGACCTCCGCGAGGATTTTACGGAAATCTTTCCACGTAGGCAGATCGCAGAAACTGTCGAATCCGAGAATCAGAGCATGTCGAGTATCCGGATACCGTTTCTGCAGCTCGTACAGGGTATCGATCGTGTAGGAAGTCCCGCCCCTCTCCAATTCGAGCGAATCGATCTGGAGCCCGGCTTCGCCTGCGACAGCAGCCTCGAGCATGGCCAGTCGATGAACGGCCGGTGCGATGCCGGCCGCTTTTTTGTGAGGGGGGTTACTCGCGGGCACGAGCTTCACGCAGGTGAGGCGAGCCCGTTCGCGAACTTCCAGCGCGCAGCGAAGGTGCCCGAAATGAATCGGATTGAAGCTTCCACCGTAGATGCCGACGCGGGACTCCATTAATTCATGCCTACTCGAGACTGTTCAGCAACACGAGGTCGTTGCGATGCACGATGGAAGATCCCATCTTGTAGCCGAGGATGCCCTCGACCTCTCCGCTTTGCTTGCCCAGAATCGAAGCCATTTCCCTGGAGGTGTAAGAGGCCAGCCCGCGTGCGAATTCGTGTCCCTGCGGATCGAACAGGCTGACGCAATCGCCGGCTTCAAAGCGCCCTTCAAGCGCGGTCAACCCGGAAGGGAGAAGACTGCGCCCCTCCTCGGAGACGGCGATGACGGCGCCCTTGTCGAGGTGGAGGCTGCCCCGCGGCTTTACCGAGAAGGCAATCCAATGTTCCCGTCGACCCAGTCGATCGCCGACGGGCAGGATCAAAGTCCCCTCATCGCAGGTAGGGTCGATGGCTCGCTCCAAAGCTCCGGTCACGCGACCATCGGTAATGATGGTGGGTATTCCTGCAGTGGCGGCTTTGCGTGCGGCACGCAATTTGGATTCCATTCCGCCGGTGGCGACGGAGGAACCGCGCCCTCTGGCGCGGGCGAGGAGCGGGGCATCGATCCGCGCGATGAGCGGAATCCGCTCTGCGTCCTGTTCTCGCGCCGGGTTGGCCGTATACATACCGCCGACATCGCTGAGAATGATGAGGAGGTCGGCTCGAACAAGGCTGGCGACCATCGACGACAGGTGGTCGTTGTCGCCAAACTTCAATTCGTCGATCGAAACGGTGTCGTTCTCGTTCACGATCGGCAGAATCTTGTGTTGCTGCAGGGTTTCGACTGCATGCGCCGCATTCATGTAGCGATGTCGGCTTGCGAGATCATCGGCGTCCAGAAGGATCTGTGCGACCTGAATGCCGTATTCGGAAAAAACTTCCTCGTAGGCACTCATCAGGTGTATCTGGCCCACCGCTGCCGCGGCTTGTCGCTCGGGGATGGTGGGGTGCTCGCCGATGGGCAGACGAGAGCGGCCCGCTGCGATGGCTCCGGACGAGACCAGGGTGACGGCGACGCCGCGTGCGTGAATCGCCGCCAATTCCCGCGCCAGAGTTTCGATCTGGGTTGTGCGAAGTCCGTCGGGGTCGGTAAGCAGGGACGAGCCTATTTTGACGACGACGCGCTGCAGTCCTGCGACCAGCGGGCGCTTGGCTTCTAGCTGAGACTCAATCGTCATCGGGCTCTTCCGCTTCGGCCTGCAGCCGCCGAAGTTCCGCGGCGATCCGGCCAACCAATTCGGAAAGACCTTCTCCCGTCGCGGTGGAGATGGCAAGGAGCTCTTTTCCACGATCTTCGAGATGGCTGCGGAGAGCCTCGAAGTTCTCCCGGGCTTCGGGAAGATCGATCTTGTTCGCTACCAGAATCCTCGGTTTTTCGGCCATCGAGACCTCGGCGTTTGCGAGTTCCTCGTCGATGGTCGCGATGTCGACCAGAGGATCACGTTGGTCAGGACAGGAAAGATCGACCAAATGAATCAGGGTACCGGTTCGCGAAAGGTGTCTGAGGAAGCGTGTACCAAGGCCGACGCCCTTATGAGCACCTTCAATAATACCCGGCACGTCGGCGATGACAAAAGAGGCGCCCTCGTCGATCCGGACAACTCCGAGATGGGGTTGCAGGGTTGTGAAGGGGTAGTCCGCGATTTTCGGCCGAGCAGCAGAAAGTCGTGCGACGAGAGAGGATTTGCCCGCATTCGGGAAACCGACAACACCGACATCGGCGAGCAGGCGAAGCTCCAGCGCCAATCGGCGTTCTTCGCCCGGCTCTCCGGGTGTCGCGATCCGTGGGGCCTGTCGGGTCGAGGAGCGGAAATGAATGTTTCCCAGGCCTCCCTTGCCCCCTTTGGCTACAGCAACCCTTTGTCCGTCCTGCTTGAGGTCGGCGAGTGTTTCGCCGGTATCCGCATCACGCACCAGAGTTCCGACGGGGACCCGGATGGTCTGATGTTCACCGCCGTGACCGTATTGGTCCTTGCCCCGACCGTGCTCACCGCGGTCCGCGCGAATATGGGGGCGGTACCGGAAGTCGAGCAGGGTGGTCAGTCGCGTGGTTGCTTCGACGAAAATATGTCCGCCGTTGCCGCCATCGCCTCCGGAGGGACCGCCGCGCGGGACAAATTTCTCCCGCCGAAAAGCCACGCATCCGTCTCCGCCGGAACCGGCCGTGACGGAAATCTCCGCCTCATCGACGAATTTCATCAGTGGCTCCGTGGTGGCGAGCGCCAGGCCCGCCGCTCAACTCCCTATCACGGGAGAGTTCTCAACCTTCGGCAGGCAGAATGCTGACGCGTTTTTTGTCGCGCCCGACGCGCTCGAAGTGGACAGTGCCATCGACTTTCGCAAAGATGGTGTAGTCCCGGCCCATGCCGACGTTCTTGCCCGGATGGATTCGGGTGCCAAGTTGGCGGACGATGATCGCACCCGCGCGTGCCGGCTGACCCGCGAAGAGCTTGACGCCGCGACGTTGTCCGTTGGAGTCACGCCCGTTGCGTGTGCTGCCCTGTCCCTTTTTATGCGCCATGAGTGAGCTCCTATGCGACCGAGTCGATGCGAACCGCAGTATAAGGCTGGCGGTGGCCGTTCAGTTTCTTGAAGGTTTTTCGTCGCTTCTTGTGGAAGACGAGGATTTTCTTGGCCTTGTCCTGTTCGACGATCTTGCCGGCTACTTTGGCGTCTTCGACGAGTGGCGCGCCGATCGACAATCCATCATCGGTGGAACGCAGCAGAACCTCGGGGAATTCGATGTCCGAACCGATCTCTCCCGGGAGTTTTTCGACACGGATGGTTTCTCCGGGTTCGACCTTGTATTGTTTGCCGCCAGTGCGGATGATTGCGTAAGCCATTATTCCACCAATTTCCTTCGGAAAACCGAGCTTCCATGGGTTAGCGAACACCCGTGGCCGCGTCAACGGAGGCAGGGATCCCGGTTTGGGCCGAATCGGGCCGCCTTCGGCACCCGCAGGGCTGCCCGTTGTCGCTGAAAAACCTCGGTTTCCGGAGAGATTCCGTCAGCTGGCCCGGGAATTTATACCCTTCTGGCCTATGGCGCGGAGGTATCCGTCGATGTAACCACCGGCAAGGGGAGATTCACGTTCGCAGAGGTTCGTCGTCGCGGGCATCGAAAATCGTTCGCTGGGTCCTCCGATGAGAGTTATGGATCGTATATGGCGAAAGAAAGTTCAGTTTTGCGGGCTTTTTTTCATCCCCGGGTGGCGTTGAGAGCGATGCGAGCGTTTGGCAGAAAGACCGCGGCTGCGGGAGAGAGGGTTCCGCGGGTGGTTCTCTACGGGAGGCAGGACTGCTGCTTGTGTGACGACGCTCTTCGGGAGCTGGAGCTGGCCCACGCCTCGGCAACCTTTTCACTCGAAAAGGTCGACGTCGATACCGACCCTGCATTGGCCGAGAAGTACGGCCACGAGGTCCCCGTCGTGGAGATCGAGGGACGGAAGGCCTTCAAATACGAGGTTTCTCGGCGGAAGTTCCTGCAACTCCTGCGGCGTTTGTCATGAGGGCACGGGTTGCTCTCGACGCGATGGGAGGGGACTTCGGACCTGAAGCTGCGGTTCGCGCCGCCTGCGCCTTGTCTCTGGACACGGATATCGAGACGATTCTCGTGGGCGATGAAACGGATTTGCAGCAACTGCTTGACCGGGAACCCTACGATCCTGCGCGAGTGACGGTCCGGCATGCCGCCTCGTGGGTCAGCCCCGAGGAAGACCCCCTTCGAGCCATGCGTCGCAAGAAGAACTCCATGGCTCTCGCGGGCAGCATGGTCGGCGAGGGGGAAGCCGATGCGCTGGTCACGGCGGGAAGCCGGGAAGCCTGTCTGTTGACCCTGCAGAAATATTTCAGACGTTTGCCCGGAATCGTTCCGGGATTCGGATTCGTCTTTGCCGGGAGCCATAAGCGTCGGTCCGAGAATGGTTTGGCACTGTTGGTCGATGTGGGCGCCAACGATCATTGCCGTCCGCGCGACTTGATGGCTTTCGCTGCGATGGGCGCGGCCTACGTTCGAGCTGTGGCCTCGTTAGAGAGGCCGCGGGTGGGCATATTGGCAAGTCCTCCGGGGGCCAAATCTTCTGAATCGCTGCCAGAGACGCTGCTGGCGACGCTCGTGGCCGCCGAGGATTTCGAATTTGTCGGCGTCGTGGAAGAGCCCGATTTATTCGGCGGCCTGGTGGACGTTGCCGTATGCGAGGGGCGCACGGGCCGGTCTGTCATGCGTGGAATTGAGGATCGCGCGGCAGAGGCCCCGCCGGGGAGCGATAGCCGGACGCGCGCCCTCTGGCGTCATCGTCCGTGGGCTCGGGATGATGGGAAGCCTCGGGCACTTGTGGAGCGTATAAATTATGGCGGATCGCCAGCGCTCGGATTTTCACAGGTCTGCATCCACGCACACCGCCAATCGCAGACGCCGGCCTTGCGAAATGCTGTTGTTCAGGCGGCACTCCTTGTTCGGGGGCAGTTTCCGGCATCGGCGCGGCAGGCTGTGGCGGCGCTGCGATGAGTTTGCCCGCGAGTCTTTCCGACGCGACGCATGACAGTCGCTCACCCGCCCGGGTCGCCTTTCGACTGGACCTCGACAAGACCTACCTGGCCACTCGCTTTGAAAGTTTGCGAGGGCTTCTTCGGATTCCCTTTGAGGAGGCCGCGGACAAGAAGCACCTTCCAGGTGTGCCGGAGTTGGTCCAGGCTCTGCGGCGGGTTGCCGAAGCGCAGGCTCTGGGCCCGCAGGTATTTTTTCTCTCGGCCAGTCCTCCGCAATTGGAAAATGTGATCCGGGAAAAGTTGGCCAACGATGGTGTTGCCTTCGACGGCATCATCTTCAAGGACCAATTACGCAATCTGGTTCGGGGACATTGGCGGAGCTTGCGCGAGCAGGTCGGCTACAAGCTGGTGGAGTTGCTCGAGAGCCGAGCCGCTGGGGACCGTCCCCCCCACGAGGTTCTTTTCGGCGACGATTGGGAAAGTGATCCGGTGATCTACTCTCTCTATGCCGACATTCTCAACGGGAGACTGGATGCTTCGGCATTGGGCCGCTCTCTGGATCGTTTGAGCGTCGGCCGTCGGCAGCGTGAGCGCATCCTCGCGGCGGTCGAGTCTCTGGGGATCGAGCCCGAGAGCCCGGAAGTCGTCGAGCGAATCTACATTCGGTTGGAAAAGCGCACACCACCTTCGGCCTTCCATGTCTTTGGTTCCCGTCTCGTGCCGACGTTCAATTATCTTCAGACGGCCGCGGTTCTCTTCGAAAACAACCGGATGGACCTGGCGGGCGTGTCCGCTGTTGCCTCCGCGTTGCGCGAGGCGACCGGAGTCGGGGAGGATAGTTTGCGAACTTCGCTTGATGACCTCGCTCGCCGAGGCTGTCTTGGGTTGGGGTCGAGAAGTCGCCTGCTGCGCCATCTCGAGAAAGAGGGGCTTTCGCGACGAACCCCGCATGAAAAGCAGATCCGCGAGCGCCTGCGCGCGACGAGGGAACGGTGGCGTCGCATCCCGGAGCGCCGATTCGACCCGGTAGATTACGATAAACTTCTGGGGGAGTAGAAAGCTTGCAGCGAGGGTCCGGTTTCAGGCCGTGACCCGGGCGGGGGCCGCTGCCGCCAGAAGTTGTACGGCTTCCGTATCCCCGAGTTGTTGGCGGAGGGCGTCGACCGTCGACTGCAGATTGACGAGCTTTGCCTGATTCGCCATTGCGCGAAACCGGACCTGATTTTCTTCGACGAAACGATTGATGACCTCGAGGGAAACCCATTCCAGTCCCGAGAAATCAATCGTCACGTGTACGAAGCCGGACTGTAGAGCTTCACCTACGCGCTCGAGCAGCTTTCGGGCTCCGCGCAGGTCGAGTGTGCCGGCGACGGCGACGTCCAGGGTTCGGAGAGTCGAATCGCTGGCCGCGCGGACCTCCAACCAGGCTTTGGGTGGCTGTTGTTGCAGATCGGGCGCGACAGGCAACATGGCCTGACGGCGCGAGGTTTTGCGTCGCCGGTTCAAAGCGCAGAGGATCTGCATCGTGGTGGTATAATGCCCGCGAGTTTCGAGCGGAGTTTCCTTTCGCTGTCGATAGCCAGCCGCCATTGTCTCGCGTGTCTTTCCGGAAGGCCAAAGGGACCTTCGCCAGATCTCCCGGTGCCGAACGAGCTTGTTATGCAACCAGTCCATCCCGTTCTGGCGATTCTCGGCAGTCATCAAAGACGATACATTCTTCTCATTCTGGTGGAGGCGGGGAATGGCGACCAGGGCTTGGCGGAGGAAATGCATGGTCCTCTCGAATACGCCCTCATCATCCCCGGCTACCCCGAGCTCCAGGTCCATGATGGTGGCCATGCCGAGACCGCGGGCGCGCCGCAAGCTCATGATCAAGGCTTGTTGCTCGTCTGTCGACGCCTGGAGGCCGTTGCCGAGTGCGCTCCTCAGAAAGCCTTCCCGTCGCAGCTCGATCCCGACGCAACCGGCCCGGGCGGCCTCGTCGATGAGCCCTTTATGAAAGACGGCCTCCAACTGCAGCGGGAGGATCAGGTTTCGTGCCGGGCCTTTGAGGGCATGAATCACTTTCAGCGCGAAAGTGGCATCGAGAGGGCCTGCCGTATCGATGCGGCAAGTGCCCGGTCCTGCGAACTCGCCGATTTCTCGCGCGATTTCATGGGCCGAACGGTCTTCGCCGGATTCGGTTTTTCGCGGAATTTGGCAGCAATTCTCGGGGTCAAACAGGTCGGAGGCCATGGCTGGAGTGTATGGTGGGCGCTTCCGGCAAGCAACGTCCGCCTACGTGTTTATCGCTCGGATGCAGAAAACCATCCGAGCGGGGCCTTCCGGATGGAATTTCTCGCCTTCGTTGTTAGGGTTCGCGGGGGAGTATCGAACATGTCGGGACATTCAAAGTGGAGTACAATCAAGCACAAGAAGGCTGCCAAGGACGCGAAGCGTGGCAAGATCTTCACCAAGCTGATTCGTGAAATCACGGTCGCTGCGCGGATGGGGAACAGCGGGGATCCGAACTTCAATCCTCGCCTGCGCACAGCAATTGGCGCCGCAAAGTCCGCCAGTATGCCGGCCGATAATATTGATCGGGCCATCAAGAAGGGTACGGGGGATCTCGAGGGTGCGACCTATGAGGACGTGACTTACGAAGGTTATGGCCCGGGTGGCGTCGCGATTCTGGTGAATTGCCTGACGGATAACCGCAATCGAACCGTCTCGTCTGTTCGCATGACCTTCAACAAAAATGGCGGCAATATGGGCGAATCGGGTTGTGTGAACTGGATGTTCCACAAAAAGGGTTTGGTCATGGTCGAGGCGGATTCCGCCGAGGAAGAGCGGGTCATGGAGGTGGCACTGGACGCCGGAGCGGAAGATGTGGCCGCGATGGGCGAAGGGTTCGAGGTCACAACCGAACCCGAAGGCTTCGCCGATGTTCGTGATGCTCTCGAGACCAGCGGATTTTCCATCGTCAGCGCGGAAGTGGCCAATGTGCCGGAGAATACGCAGGCGATCGCCGGCGCAGAGGCGACCAAGCTGCTCAAGCTTCTCGACGCGCTCGAAGACGATGACGATGTCCAAACGGTTTCGGCCAATGCGGATATCGCCGAGGAAAGTCTGGCGAATGCCTGAGGGGCCCGGCAACGGGAATCGAATCACGGACGGTCGAGAGTTGGTCGATCCGGTTTCCTACGCGGAGAACGGCACGCCGCACGATCTCTGGACGCGCCTGCGGCAGGAGTCTCCGGTGCATCGCTGCACACCGGCGGGGTTCGAACCCTTCTGGGCGATCACCAAGCATGCCGATATATCCGCGATTTCCAAACAGCCCGCGCTTTTTTCCAACGAGCCTGGTGTCGTCGTTCTGGGGGATCATCAATTGAAGGCTCGGGCTGACGGAAACGGCCTTGGCGCGATGAAAACGATCATCGAAATGGACCCGCCCGATCATGTGGCTTATCGCAAAGTCACCAGCGCCTGGTTCACGCCGCGCTCGATTACTCGACTGGACGCGGCGATCGAGGAAAGTGCGCGCAGGATTTTCGACGATCTTGCGGGAACGGGCGGCGAGGGCGTTTGCGATTGGGCGACAGAGGTTGCGGTGCGGCACCCGCTGACGATTCTCTCGACGGTTCTCGGTCTGACGCCCGAGGAAGAGCCGAAGGTCCTCGAACTGACGAATCAGCTGTTTGCGGCGGACGACCCCGATCTGCGTCGCGAAGGCGATGATTATGACGAGCGAGTGGTTGCTTTGGGGACGGAGATTTACGCTCTCTTCGAGAGGATCATCGAGGACCGCCGCGCGCATCCCACTGACGATTTGGCCACGGTGATTGCGAATGCCGAGATTGATGGACAACAGATGGGGCCGCTCGAGACGTTCGGCTACTACCTGATTATTTTCACCGCGGGTCACGATACGACCAAAAATGCGATTGCCGGGATGATGCAGGAATTGCTCAAGAACCCCGAGGAATTGGCCAAGCTTCGCGCGCATCCGGAGTGGATCGACTCGGCGGTCGAGGAAATCGTCCGCTGGACCGCACCTGTGAACTATATGAAGCGGACGGCCCTCGCAGATACCGAGGTGCGGGGGCAGAAAATTGCCAAAGGCGATTTCCTGGCCATGTTCTACGCCTCGGCCAACCGGGACGAGGAGGTCTTCGCGGACCCCTTCGCGTTTCGGGTGGACCGGAACCCCAATCCGCACCTCGGGTTCGGGATCGGCGAGCATTTCTGTCTCGGCGCACATATGGCGAAGCGATCGTTGCGAGCCTTGGTCGCCGAGATGGCCAATCGCCTCGAGTCGGTGCAGGCGACGGGCGAGGCAAGCCAGATTCACTCCAGCTTTGTCGTGGGGCTCAAGAAGTTACCCGTTTCCTACCGGATCACGCCTTAGTCTCGGCGATGCCTCAGTCCTCCGGTGGGAGCGCGAGGATCGCGGACGCACTGCGCGCGGTGAGTTCGGCGGCCGGCATCTTGAGCCCGGCCGCGTGACCGACCTCGAGGGCAAGGCCAAGGTCCTTTTCCAGCAACTTGGCGGCTCCGGCGAATCGCTCCGCCAGAAAATCATTGCCCGGGTCGGCTTCGAGAGCATTGCGGCCTGCCAGCATCAGCACGGCGCTGTCGTTGAGGATCCAGCCGAGGACTTCCTGAATTTTCTCGTCGGCGACGCCCTGACTCCGGGTCAGGTTCTGTGCCTCGGTGAGTGCCTGCCAGAAGCAATATTGCACGAGATTGTTGCCGAGCTTGGCCGTAGTCCCCGCCCCGAGCGGACCACAATGGATGATGTCCTGCCCCGAGGCGGCGAGGAAGGGACGCACGCGCTCGAAGTCCTGCTCACTTCCGCCGACCATATATCGGAGAGTTCCCGCAGCAGCTCCATGGGGGCCGCCGGTCATCTGGGCGTCGACCAGCGTGACGCTTTTGGCCGCCGCCGTTTCGGCCAGTCGTTTGGTGGTCTCGGGGTGGATGGTGCCGTGCAGGGCGATAATGGTTCCGGGCCGGGCTGTTTCGAGAAGACCACCGGGTCCGGCCACGACAGATTCGGTCTGCGCGTCGTCAAGGACGCAGACACCGATGATCTCGGCATGGCTGGCAACATCCGCTGCGCTGTCGGCGGCGTGGGCGCCCGCTTCGACAAGCGGCGCCATGGCGTCGGTCGAAATGTCGTGGACCCACGTTTCGAATCCGGCTTCGGGCAGGCGGGCGGCCATGGGGGCACCGATAAAGCCGAGGCCGATAAATCCAACTCGAAGCGTCTTTTCCTGTGTTTCACTCATGGGTTCGTTTCCTTGTCTGCCGTAGTCGGCGTGTTTTCGTAAAATTTCTTGAGGCCTCGGGCGACCCCATCGTTGGTGGTCTGGATCAAGTTCCTCAGGGCGATCTGGTGCAGGAACTCCAGGGTGGGTCCGCCATCCAATGTGTAGGATAATTGGCAGATCAGTTCGCTTTGGTCGCCGGGGTGGTCGCTGAGTCGATAGAGGAAAGTGGCTTCCTTGAAAATGACCGGGCTTGCCTCGCCGTTGTGCAGCCGCAGGGTATAGCCTTGGCCTTCGTTCCAGTGAGTGACCGTTTCATCCATGCCGCCGAGCGCTTGTTCGACATGGCGGCTCGCACCTTCGCCTCGTCTGGCGACTGTGGTGATGCGGGTCGTGGTGACGCCGGGCACGTAGAGATGGGCCTGGTCGAACTTTTCCAGCTGACGCCAGGCCTCCTGTTGGCTCATTTTCAGGATCACGCGGCTCTGGGCAACGTGTCTCGGGGGCGTGGCGGTCGCAGGGTTGCAGGCGAGGGTGGCGAGGCAGGCGATCGCCGCCAGAATCGGAAGCGGCCGCAGGAGAATTCGCTGGTTGGTATCCTTGTCTCGCATGATTCGTGCTGGTGAGGGTCGCGCCCCCGCTGGAGTCCTGACGTTAGGCAAGGTACTTGTCTATCTCCGTGAAGCAAGAAGAGACAAATACTCCCCCGGTTCTTTCCGGCGCCTGGCCCTTTCTGGGGCACCTGCTGGCTTTTCGGCAAGCGCCGATTGCGACCATGCAACGAGTTTCCGATTCGTGTGGCGAGATCGGCACGATGATCCTCGGGCCACAAAAGGTCGCGTTGCTTTCGGGGGAGAAGGCCCATGAGGCTTTCTTCCGCGCACCCGATGAGCAATTCGATCAAGCGCAGGCCTACCCGTTCATGAAACCGATTTTTGGGGCGGGCGTCGTCTTTGATGCCGAGAACCCCGAACAGCGTCGTCAGGCGATGAAGAATCAGGCGCTTCGAGATACGCAGATGCGGGGGCACGCCGAGGGGATCGCCGCGGAGACAGAGAAGATGTGTGCTCGTCTCGGCAGTGAAGGCGAAATCGATCTGCTCTCTTTCTTCTCGGAACTGACGATTTATACCTCCACAGCTTGTCTGATCGGGCGAGAATTTCGAGATGAAATTACCGGTGAATTCGCAGAACTTTTTCACGAATTGGAGCGAGGCACGGACACGCTGGCCTATGTCAGTCCCTACCTGCCGCTGAGCAGCTTTCGGCGTCGAGATCGGGCCCGCGCGGCTCTTGTTGCACGGATCGAGGCGATCATTGAGGGGCGCCGGCGGGAGGGCCGTCGGACAAAGGATCTGGTCGGTGTTCTGACCAGTCTCGTCGACGAGGCCGGAGTCTCTCGTTACTCGGCGGATCAAATCACCGGGATGTTCATTTCCCTGATGTTCGCCGGGCACCATACGACTTCGGGTACGGCGGCCTGGACCCTGATCGAACTTTTGCGGAACCCCGAGACGCAGGCCAGCGTGAACGACGAGTTGGACACACTTTTCTCCAACGGTGGCGAGGTGAGCTACCACGCCCTGCGCGAGATCCCGGTTCTGGAGGCTTCGATCACCGAGGCTCTCCGACTGCATCCCCCGCTGATTCTTTTGATGCGGAAGGTGACCGAGGAGTTTCAGTACGGAGGCTTTCGCGTGCCTGCAGGCTGGAACGCAGCCGTCTCTCCGGCTGTTTCGAATCGTATGGCCAGCAGTTTTCCGGAGCCCGACCGATTTGATGCCTCGCGCCATCTTGGCTCGAGCCCGCAGAGCCGTCGCATCTTTTCCTATCTATCCTTTGGGGGAGGGCGTCACCGCTGCGTGGGGGCCGCGTTCGCGTTGATGCAACTCAAGGCGATTTTCAGCGTTCTGTTGCGAGAGTTCGAATTCGAACTGGCGCAGCCCTCGGAGCATTACCAGAATGACGAGACTCGGATGGTCGTACAGATCCAGCAACCCTGCCGTGTGCGCTACCGACGTCGCGTTGCCCGCGACGTTCGGGACGTAGCCTCGGTCGGTTCCGGGGGCGAGGCTGCCGGGGCGGCCCGGATCCATGTGGACCGCGATCTATGCCAGGGGCACGGTGTTTGCGCCTCGGAATGTCCCGAGCTCTTCGCCGTCGACCCCGAGGAACTGAAGGTCGTTCTGCGCAGCGAAGAGGTTCCTGAGGAGCTTCGCGAACGAGCGGAGCGTGCGGTTCGTTATTGCCCAACCCGCGCGCTCTCGATCACTTCGGACTAGAGCTATTTTTTCGGGCGAAATCCGACGGCTTTCGCGTCCCAGGTTTCCCCGGTAACGCCGCTCTCTCGCAGCTTGTACTTTTGCACGCGGCTGGTGGGTGTCATGGGCAGAGCCTCGAGGAATTCGATGTAACGAGGCACGAAAAAGTAGGGCGCGTTTGCGTTGATGAACTCGGCCAGCTCCAGCGGTTCGAGCGTG
>Ga0055584_100000738_pt1 | contig 31136 bp, 20 predicted proteins | sample OSDHelmetaG_FD_58716 | JGI IMG/M metagenome (GOLD analysis project Ga0055584, IMG submission 58716) | Pelagic marine sediment microbial communities from the LTER site Helgoland, North Sea, for post-phytoplankton bloom and carbon turnover... | ecosystem: Environmental > Aquatic > Marine >... | reverse complement strand
GTTTCATCTGAACCCGCGCGGCGGCACTGGAACATCCCTCTACGATCTGGCGAATGATCCGTCTGAAAGCAACAACGTCATTGCCAATCACCCTGACGTCCTGAAGCGGCTTCGAACCAGACTACGTACCTGGATGGCCGAATTGCCCACGTCCTACGAAAAGAACGACAACAAGAAGGACCGGAAAAACAACCGGCAACGCAAAGCGCGCCCGAAGAAATAGATCCCCTTGATCCACAATGCCTGAAAAACTCGTCAGAGTTACGAAGTTGGACAACGAATGAAACGAACGACATCAATGACACGCACTACACTCACTTGCCTGGCTCTCATCTGCTCCGCGGGCATCGCCATAGCACAACGTTCAGCCGTTGTGATCGGCGAGTCGCTGGCCAAAGTGAAAAAGCCCGAGGCCGGCCAGCTCAGTTCTCCCTTTGGATTGGATTTTGATCGGCAGGGCAACATGTACATCGTCGAATTGAGCGGCGGTAGAGTCCACAAGTTTGATACCGAGGGAACGCTGACCACACTTGCCGGCGACGGCAGCAAGGGCTACGCCGGCGACAACGGACCAGCAAGCAGGGCCACCTTCAACGGTATGCACAATGTCGCCGCCACGCCCGATGGCGATCTCTACATCTCCGACAGCTGGAATCATTGCGTGCGCAAGATCGACGGCCAGTCGGGAATCATCACCACCATCGCCGGCGCCGGAAAGGCCGGTTTCAGTGGTGATGGCGGACCGGCAACCAAGGCGACGTTTGACTTTCTGATGTGCGTCTCGCTGAACAACACCAATGACAAACTCTACATCGCCGATCTGAAAAATCGGCGCATTCGGGTGGTTGATCTCAAAACGGGCATCGTCAGCACCGTTGCAGGAAACGGAGAACGGGGAGTGCCCGAAGACGGCAGCATCGCCATCGAAAGCCCCTTGGTGGATCCCCGCGCGGTCGCCGTTGATTCGAAGAACAATGTCTACATCCTGGAGCGAGGTGGCCACGCTCTCCGCAAGGTGACACCAGACGGCAAGATTCACACCGTCGCCGGCACTGGCAAATCCGGCGCCACTGATGGCCCCGCCCTGAAAGCAAAATTGAATTCCCCCAAGCATCTCGCCATCGACCGCAACGACAACGTGATAATCGCCGACGACCAGAACGCCCGCATCCGTTTCTACGATCCGCACAAGTCCGTCGTGTCCAGTATCCTGGGCAAAGGCGTGAAGAAACCGAAACGCGGTCTCTTACGTCCCCATGGCGTCTGCGTTCACAGCGACGGTTCGATCTATATCGTCGACACCGGCCACCATCGCATCCTGCGCTGGCAACCGAGGTAGGCTGTTGAGTCGTCTGGACATGTGGAGGTAAGAAACCATCCCGCATTTCTTTCTCCGCGTTGATACTCCCCGGTTCAGCTCTGGAGAATTTCCGGTGAACGATCCGGCAAGATGAACCGTCAAGCTATGAACTCCATGAAGATCAATCGAAGAAGTGTGCTCAAAGGACTGGCGGCAGGCGGTCTTCTCGGTCCGTCGGGTTGGCAGGCTGCGGCCAAGGCCGGAAACCGATCGAACGCTCCTCGACGGGTGATCTTCTTTCTGCAGAACAACGGCTTCCACCCCCAGACAGCGATTCCAGCCGGATTGAGTTCGACCGGATCTCTCGTAGGACAGGAACTTCCCGAGCACATTAATCCGCTTCAGGCTTACACCGAACGGATGAACATCGTGCATGGGTTGCATGGACGTCACGCCCATCCGGATCATAGCGCGTTCTTTGGCGCACTCGGTGGCTACGACGGCGGTCCACGCACTCCTCCGCGCGGCGCGACGATCGACCACGTGCTGAGTCAGGAACTTCCCCAGACCGTTTATCCACATTTGTGCCTCGGCATGGCGCCGCTCGAAACGATGCGGACCCGTCCGACGGAAGCGTCGTTGTCCGCCGCCGGCGCGGGTCAAAAGATCTTCATGGAATGCAATCCGGTGAACGTCTACCGCATGATCTTCGGTTCCGTGGCTTCGCCCGAAATTCAAAAACAGTATGCAGCCGAATCGAGCATTCTGGAACAGGTCGAGCAGATGGCGAAAAAGGGAGCCGAGTCGATTCCCGCCGTCGCCGGCCAAAGCGTTTACGATCAATACGTCCGTTCATTCGACGGGATCAACGGCCTTCGCCAGCGACTGGCCAACGAATCTTCCAGGCTCAAGAAGTTTAGCCCTCAGTTCGACGCGCAGTTCACGAATCCGGAATTCGAGACGGATTGGCATGACGCCATGCTGGAGATCGGCATCTCGATGTTGAAGGCGGACATGACAAACGTGCTCACAATCGGTTCCGGTCTGGGCGGGGTGTACGGCTCCTGGCAGGGGCTTGGCGTCGAAACAACCGGTCACACCTTGGGGCACATCAATCAACCCACGAGCGACATGTGGGTGAAGATCCGGCAATACAACTGCCAGATGATGGTGAAGATGATCAAGGCTCTGGAATCCGTCCCAGAAGGCGGCGGCACCATGATGGACAACACACTCATCGTTTACACGAGCAGTTGCGGAGACCGGCAGCATTCCAAGGGGGACGATTGGCCCTTCATCACGATCGGCGACTGGGGCGGCCGCATCAAGACCGGGCAGTACATCAACGACGGCGGCGATCGCCCGAACAACGCCTTCTACGCCACCTTGTTGAACGCCCTGGATATCAAGGTGGATCGTTTCAACATGGACAAGAAAGCCGCCGCCATGCACGACCCACGAACCGGCCCGATCAAAGAACTGCTGGCTTGAACGCAGCGCGACGCGGAATGACGGATCAAATGAAACGCGCCCTCCTGTTCACTGGTTTGTTGCTTCAGGGGATACTCCCTCTGGATGCCGATCAGGCGACCGACTTCAAATCCTTCGCCCAGCCATTTCTGAACGACTACTGCCTCGACTGTCATGACAGCGACTCCAGGAAAGGAGATCTCGATCTGTCTGCGCTGGGTCCGATTGACAACGGCAATGCCTCGACGTGGAAGACGCTCTGGGAACACGTGGCGCTCAAGGAGATGCCTCCGCGAAACAAACGGTATCAGCCCAGCCCGCTGGACCGATTGAAACTGTCCGACTGGATTACTTCGGAACTGCAAAGGATTTCCAAGGATAGCGGCGGATTCTATTTGCACCAGACTCCGGAGAAAGCGAACCACCTCGATCACGATCTTCTGTTTGGAGAATCAGATCTGAAGTTGGAACCCACCTCGACACCCGCCCGGATCTGGCGCATCCATCCCGACGAGCAACTGACCCGGGTGAACGCGCTCTTGCATCCCGAGCCTGGTTTCGATCCTGACAAACCCGGACTGCGCGCCCGAGGTGATGCGGTTCGCACCAAGATTTTCTATGGCTACAACCGGATCATCGGATGGATCGGGGGCGGGAACCAGTATCGCAATTCCGGGCTCGCATATATCGCGCCGCTCAGTGTCGTCGATCAACACGGCCTCAAGAACTATCCCCTCTACTACTCGGTGAACAGCAGCGAGACCTTGCAGATCCTGGGTCAGGGGCCGGAGGTCCTCCGGTTCATGGCCTATGGGCCGGACGCCGAGCCGTATCAGTTCGCGAACTCGGTGAAGGAAATCGACGCGAAATACCAATCGCGGGAATACCAAGGCTCGCGGAAGAGCCTGTTCTACGACCAAACGCCCCGTCGCCCCATCACGCCGATCTATCATCTGATGCGGTCACCGGGCGTTTCGCAGAAGCTCCTCCAGGAGGCTGTCGACCATCTGTTTGCAGCTCTTGCCGGTCGTGCTCCCCGGCCGGATGAGACCCGGCAATACGTTGATCTCGTCAATGAATCCATTCGTCTGAACGGAAAAGAGAAAGGCGCATTCGCCGGACTGTCCTCCATTTTCCTGGACAAGAGCGCGCTCTTCCGTCCTGAGATGGCGCAACAGGGCCCCCCCGACAAGCATGGGCGGGTAATGTTGCAGGGGACGGAGCTGACCCTCGCTGTGAACGCAGCGTTTTCGTATCTGCCGCCCGATCAGGAATTGTGGGAAGCCCTCGGCAATGACCGGCCAGCCAGTCGGACGGAAGTGCAGAAACAAGTCCGCCGTATTCTCGAGGACGCCAGCATCCGCAAGCCCAGGATCCTGCAGTTCTTCCGATCCTACTTCGACTACGACCGGGGCATGAGCATTGACAAGGATGAAACGGAGGTGAGGAAACTGACCGATCGCAACGTGAACAAATTTCGCCGCGACCTGGTCCGGCTCGAGTGGAACACCGATCGTTTCGTCGAAAAGATATTGGCGGAGGGCCGGGATGTCCTCCACCGCCTGTTGACGGACGACTGGGCCGTCGTGGGACCCATCGCCGCCGACTATATGGGAGAGTATCGGGGACAGATCCCGGAGCCAAAGAAGAAGAAGAAAAAGAACCCGAACAAACCCGCTCGAATCATACCGGAAATCAAGCCGATTGCTTTTTCAAAAAAGGCCTCGGACAACCACATCTACGTTCGCGTTCCCCCCTCCTATTCCACCACCGAGAAACGCGATACGCTTACGCTGGTGAAGGTGTCCCTTCGGTACGTCACTACCGTCCCGAAAGGACAGCGGATGGGAATCCTGACCCAACCGAGCTGGTTGTTGTCCCATTCGGATGCGATGGACAACCACGCCATTCATCGCGGCAAATGGATCCGGGAACGCCTGCTGGGTGGAGCCATTCCCGACGTGCCGATCACCGTGGATGCCGTGCTTCCGGATAAACCCACAAAGACGCTTCGCGAGCGAATGCGGGTTACGCGGGAGGAATACTGCTGGAGGTGCCACGAGAAGATGGACCCGCTCGGACTCCCCTTCGAGATCTACAACCACATGGCGCTCTTCCGGACGGAGGAGAAGGGCAAACCGATCGTGACCGGCGGAGGTATCTACGACAGCGGCGTTCCCGACCTGGACGGTCCGGTGGACAACCTTTTCGAGATGCTTGAGAAGCTGGCCAGGAGTGAACGATCGGAGCAGGTCTTTGTCCGCTACGCCTTTCGCTATTGGATGGGGCGAAACGAAACCATTCACGACGGACCCATCCTCAAGGCCGCCCACCGGGCTTACCGGGACAACGGTGGCAGCATGAACGCCATCCTTGTCTCCTTGCTCACCTCCGATGCATTCCTGTATCGCAAGGTATCGCGTCCATCAGACAGGTCGACCACACCATGAACAAGACTCGCCGATCTATCTTTCCGGGCCTATTGGCAATCGCCTGCTCGTTGCTCTTTCCGCCGCTCATCGTTCGAGCGCAACCCGCCATCGACCTGAAGATCGAGCAGATCACTTCCGGCGCAAGACATCATTTCTTCGGATACATCGGTCAGTGCCAGACGATTCCATGGAATGCCAGCGGACGGTACATTCTTGGGATGGAGATCGGTACCATCGACCGGTTGCCCAAGCCGGAGGAGGCCGCGACGATCATTCTCATCGATACACATAACGGGAACCGGATCACGCGCATCGAAAAGACGCATGCCTGGAATCCGCAGCAGGGTACGATGTTTTATTGGAACCCTTTAGCGGCGGAGACGCAGTTCTTTTTCAACGATCGGGAGGTGGAAAGCGGCAAAGTCTTCACGGTGCTCTACGACATTGAGAAGAAGCGCCGGGTCCGCGAATACCGGTTTGATGACACGCCGATTGGCAATGGCGGGGTGGCGGCAGACGGTTCGGCCTGGCTTGGTCTGAACTACGGTCGGCTGGCGCGACTGCGCCTGGTCACCGGTTATCCGGATGCATTGGACTGGTCCAAGGATGAGATCGCGCCCCGGAACGACGGCATCTTCATCGTCGAGGTGAAGACGGGCCGGAAGCGGCTGTTGGTTTCCTATCATCAACTTGATGGGAAGTTACGGGAGCACCTGCCGGATCTGAAGCACGACGGGTTGTTCATCAATCACACGCTTTGGAACCGGGATTGCGATCGGATTTACTTTTTCGCCCGGTCCGGCTGGAATCGCAAGGGAGCCAAGCGCACCAATGTGCCGTTTTCCATTCGCTCCGACGGCACGGAGTTGACGCTGCACGAAACGCATATCGGCGGTCATCCCGAATGGGCGGAGGGCAGTCTCGTGATCGGTCGCCGGGCCAAGCAACAGATCGTCTACGACGTGAAGCAGAAGAAGGTGGTTGAGCAATGGGGCTCGCCGAAGATCTTTCCGAATCCCGAGGGCGACATCGCGCTGTCGCCCGATGGCCGCTGGTTCGTCAACGGGCACAAGAAAGGCGATAAGAATTACTACACCGTGTATCGACGCAGTGATGGTGCCTTTGCCCGCAGCGATGGAATCTCCAAGGGTGCGTACGGTGGCGATATCAGAATTGATCCCGCCCCCCGATGGAATCGCACGAGTGACGCGATTCTAGTTCCCGGTATCGCGAAGAACGGGACTCGCCAGATGTTCACAATGCGCGTGAATATGAAGCGCAATTGAAGAGCTGTTCTCGGAAGGCGATTCGCAGTGAAGAACCTCGGAGCAAGCTCGAGGCATTGGGACCAAAGAACTGATCCGAAGCGAAGCAAGATTCGAGGTATCGGACCCGATAGAGAATGAAAATGAAAAACATGATGAGCAAATTATTGGCGGCCCTGCTGGTGTGCCTGACATCAACCGCAGACGCCCGGAAACCAAATGTGGTGTTTCTGATGTCGGATGACCTCAACACGGCGTTGAGCGGATTCGGACATCCTCAGTGCCAGACACCGCAGCTCGACAAGCTGGCCGAACGCGGCGTGCGCTTCGAGAACATGCACTGCCAGTATCCGGTGTGTGGCGCATCGCGCGCTTCGCTGATGTCAGGGCTGTATCCCTACACCAATCGCACCCTGGGTAACGCGGGCACTCTGCGTGGCAGCATGCCGGATGTGGTCACGATGTCTCAGCTCTTCCGGAACAACGGCTACCGCGTCGGGCGCGTGAGCAAGATCTACCATATGAGAATTCCGTTCGAGATCATCGACGGTACCGCCGAAAGCGATGATCCGCATTCGTGGGACGAAGTGGTCAATATCAAGGCTCCCGAGCAGAATGCCCCTGGAAAAAGTACCCAATGGTCGCCCAAAGACAAAGGCTCGCAGACCTTCGAAGGCGTTGTGGCCGATGGTGGTGATCTGGCGCACGCCGACGGGATGGCCGCCAGTCATGCCATCGAGTTCCTCAAGCGAAACAAGGACAAACCCTTCTTTCTCGCCTGCGGCTTCGTGCGACCACACGTCCCGCTCGTGGCTCCGGCCAAGTACTTTGATCTCTATGACCGCGACGCAATGGTGGCTCCAGTGGTGCCCGAGAATGACCTTGAGGACGTGCCGGGAATCATTCGCGGATACAAACGCAACAGCTCTACCTACGGCGTCACGCCTGAGCTGCACAAAGGTTTGCTCGAAGCTTACTACGCCAGCATTTCCTACATGGACGCGCAGGCCGGCCGCGTGCTCGACGCCCTCGATAAACTTGGATTGGCTGAGAACACCATCGTCGTTTTCACCAGCGATCACGGCTACCTGCTCGGGGAACATCACAAGTTTCAGAAGCAGCACCTGTTCGAGGAATCCACCCGCGTCCCCTTCATTGTGAGCGTTCCCTGGATGAAGGGTCAGCACGGCAAGGCGACCCGGCACATTACCGAACTGGTCGATCTCTATCCCACTCTCGCCGGCTTGGCCGGACTGAAAGCGCCGGACGTCTTGCAGGGGCAAACCCTGTTGCCGCTGCTCAGGAACCCTGCCTCCAAGGCTTGGAAAAAGAACGTGGCGTTCACCATCAGCCGCAGTGGCGGCGAATCGATCCGCACCCATGATTGGCGTTACACGCAATGGGGCTTCGGCAAGAGCGGCACGGAGCTCTACGACCTCAAGAACGACCCCGGCGAATTCAACAACCTCGCCAGGAAGCCGAAATATTCCGCGCAACTCAGCAAGCTCCGGAAACAGCTCGAAGCCAAGCGGGTGGCAGCCGGTTATTCGGCCGACAAGTTTGGCAGGAAGAATAAGAGATGACCCAGTGTGTTCATTGTGACGATTCAACACCGCCTTCCCGATGAAATCTGAAAACCATCTCATCCTGCTTGTCATCACAGTGTTGGTGTTGACCGGCGGACAGAACGTCGGAGGTCAAGAGTCCTCAGTCCGCTGGATTCAGACGCGCACTCTGCCCGCACCTGAGGCACATCAAGCGGCCGCTGCCCAAGGGGAACATGTCTACGCGATCTCCAGCCGGATGATAGCCAAATACGGTCGCCACTCCGGCAAACGCGTTGCCGTAAGCACGGGAAAGGCAAAGCACCTCAACAGCGGGATATTTTGGAAAAGCCGCCTCTACTGCGCCCACTCCAACTATCCGTCCAAACCCGAGCGCAGCCAGATCATGGTTCTCGATCCCGAAACAATGCGTTTGTCGGTCTTTAAGAATTTTGGTGATTCCGGCGGCAGCCTCACGTGGATACTGCGTCGCGACGGACACTGGTGGGGCAACTTCGCCCACTACGGCAACGACAATGCCCGCACGTTCCTGGTGAAGTATGACGATGACTGGAACGAACTCGCCCGTTGGACCTATCCCGCGTCAGTCATTTCCCAACTTGGCCACTACAGTCTCTCCGGCGGAATCTGGAACGGCAACGATCTGCTGGTGACCGGTCACGACGACCCGGTCTTGTTTCAATTGCGTCTGCCGAAATCAGGAACGGTTCTTGAATTTATCGGCCAGCAGACCGCGCCATTCAGCGGACAAGGCGTCGCCCTCGATCCGACGACCGGCGGCCTGATCGGAATCCATCGTGCGAAACGCCAACTCGTCTTCGCCCGGAGCGAGGTTTCAGCGGCGCAGCCGCAAGAGGATGGATTGGCAAGTGCCCGTCCGGCTCGGACCTCCCCGAACATCGTAATCATTCTGGCGGATGACATGGGGAACGGGGATGTCGGGATACTCAACGATGACAGCGGAATCCCCACTCCCAACCTGGATCGCCTTGCCAAAGAGGGCCTGATCTTCACCGACGCCCATTCCGCGGGTTCATATTGCGTGCCGTCCCGCTACGGCTTGCTGACCGGCCGCTACATGTGGCGCACACGGCTGGGCTCGGGCGGCAACCTCGCCAATCTTGCCGGCACGCTGATTGAGCCGGGTCGCAAAACGATTGCGAACGTGCTTCAGAACGCGGGTTACTTCACCGGATTGATCGGCAAGTGGCATCAGGGCATCGACTGGAATCTGCACGACGAAAGTGAACGGGGGAACATCCGGACGAATCGCAACTACCAGAATTTCCAAAACATTGACTTCGGCTTACCTGCACTGAAAGGGCCCAAGGACTTCGGGTTCGACTACTCCTTTGGCACCGCCGGATCAGCGGAGATGAACCCCGCTGCCTTCATTGAAAACAACCGCGTCACCGTCCTGCCTTCTCGCTCATCCGAGCAGTCTCGAAAGAAGAACGGCGAATGGTATGGCCGGGACGACAACATCGTGGCAGAGGGCTACACCATGGAGCGCCTCGTCCCGACCTTGTCGGACAAAGCCTGCGAGTTTGTCGAAACCGCAACCCGCACGCGGCCCAAGCAACCGTTCTTCCTCTATTACGCGCTGACCACGCCGCACAATCCGATCATACCAAACACAGAATTTGTCGGCAAAAGCCGCGCCGGGGCCTACGGAGATTTCGTCGTCGAACTCGACCACCACGTCGGTCGGCTCTTGCGCAAATTGTCCAAACTCGGAGTCGAAAAGAACACGATTGTCCTCTTCACCAGTGACAACGGTCCGGTCAATCGCACGAAGGGTTATTGGCAGAAATGGGTGCGGGGCGACACGGCTATTCACGGACACGACAGCACCGGACCGTTCAACGGCTGGAAAGGGGGGCTGCAGGAAGGCGGACACCGCGTGCCGTTCTTTGTCCGCTGGCCGGAAAAGATCAAAGCGGGCGAACGGTGCAGGACGACGATCAACTTCATCGACATTCTCCCGACCATGGCAGATTTGCTGAACCTTGAACTGGACAGCAAGACCGCTGAAGACGGCCAAAGTTTCTTCCAAGCTTTGACCGGAGGATCAAGACCGGAGTCCTTTCACAAAGCGATGGTACACAATCAGAACAACGGTAAATTTGCCATCCGCAAGGGTGCCTTCAAGTTGACCGTCAACGGACCAAAAACTATCGCGCAGGTTTTGGATGACACCTTTCCGGTCTCTTTGGCGCTGCATGATCTGGACAAAGACGTCGGGGAGATAATCGACGTGTCTGGCACGTATCCGGAACGGGTGAAGGAGATGCATGCCTTGCTCAAGGAATACGTGCGGCAAGGCCGAAGCAACTGAATCACCACCTCTGCATGAAACTTGTGCTGCTCACCCTGTCGTTGTTGCTCTTGAGCCCGACCATCGTTCTGGGCGATCGACCCAATGTGCTGTTCATCGCGATCGACGATCTGAATGACTGGGTGGGTTGCCTGAACAGTCATCCACAGGTGAAGACGCCGAACATCGACGCCTTGGCAAAACGGCGAACCCTGTTCACCAACGCTCATTGCCAGGCGCCCCTCTGCAATCCCTCCCGGACCAGCGTGATGACGGGGCTACGCCCTTCAACCACCGGTATCTATGGCCTCGCACCGTGGTTTCGGACCGTCAAGGATTGGAACAACCTTGTCACCTTACCTCAGCATTTTTCGAAGGCTGGCTACACGACATATACCGTCGGAAAGATCTATCACGGCCGGTTTGGCAGTCAGGGAGCGCAGGAGTTTGATGTCGTGGGCAAGACAGATCGCGGGTTGCGCCCGGAACAGAAGCGTGTGGCAACACCTCGTGGTGGTCGCGGGATGGATTGGGGCGTTTACCCCTTCAAGGAATCGGATCACAAGGACTGGAAGTCTGCGAGCTGGACGGTGGAGCAGTTGAACAAAACACCGAAGGCTCCGTTCTTCTTGGCAGTGGGTTTTGCGCTGCCCCACGTACCCCTGTATGCCACGCAAAAGTGGTTCGATCTGTATCCGGAAGACGAAGTGATGCTCCCCCGTATGTTGTTGGATGATCGGCGGGATACTCCGCGATTCAGTTGGTATCTCCATTGGAAGCTGCCGGAGCCACGTCAGAAGTTTCTGCTGCAACACGGCGAACAGATCAAGATCGTGCAGTCCTACCTCGCCAGCGTGAGTTTTGTCGACAGCCAGGTCGGACGAGTTCTGGATGCGCTGGAACGGAATGGTCTGGCGGATGACACGATCGTCGTGCTCTGGTCGGATCACGGCTATCACCTCGGCGAAAAGCAGATCACCGGCAAAAACACCCTCTGGGATCGCTCCGCCCGCGTGCCATTGATCTTCGCAGGACCAGGTGTCAGGGAAGGACAAAGCTCAGGTCGCCCCGCGGAACTCCTGAACATCTATCCCACGCTAAGCGAGTTGTGCGGATTGAAGACCCCGGATCACCTTGAAGGCCTCAGCCTGGTTCCGCAGTTGGAAGACGCCAGCGCCTCCAGAACGCGCCCCGCGATTACGACTCACAATCACGACAACCACGCAGTACGCACCGAACGCTGGCGCTACATTCAATATGCGGACGGGTCCGAGGAACTCTACGATATGGCCAACGATCCCCACGAGTTCACCAATCTGGCCGCGGACTCCCGTTTCTACACAGAAAAGCAGAATCTTCGAAAACACCTTCCACAGATCAACCGGAAGCCCGCACCCGGTAGCGTCAATCGAATTCTGGTCTACGAGAATGGAGTCGCCAATTGGGAGGGTGAGGACATCGATCCGAAAGAGACAATACCGGACTGATCGCGCAAAAAATGGACCTTGGGAGTGAATCAACATCGGAGGAGCGCCGTGGAAAACTAGTAATTCCCACTGCTTCAGGGATGCCGTAGAAACGGGCACTCAAACTACGAATTCATCCGTGAAACTCATTTCCACACTTCTCATGGTTTTGTTGCTCTCGCTTTGCACGAGGGCGGCGGACGGGTTGCCGTTCGATCGGTCCGCCATCAATCGATATAGCCTGGATGGTTTGCCGCGCTCGATCTCCGTGCGGCAGGGAAAGGACGTCTGGCTGGGCTACGATCTGGAACGCGCCACGCTTCGCAAGGTGTGGCGAGCGCCGCGGGGGAAGTCGGGATTGACCGGCGGCTTTACCACCCGTTCGGTTGGCAAGACTTTGTTTGAGGACAAATCCGATGCGGGCTGGAGCCTGGCGAAGACCGGACAGACCAGCGGATTGAAGGTCCGCTACCTGGGCTGCACGCAGCGTGACGGGCATTTCGAACTTCGTTGGGAACTCCAACAGGCCTCGCGAAAATTTCGACTGAAGGAACGTGTTCCGACCACAGCGGATGATCAGGTCACGGTCTGGCGTGAGATGAAGGTCGAGGGGCTCATGGCGGGCGAGTCATTGCAATTGCCGGCGGTGGTCAGCGCGGCCTGGAAGACGGCCGGTGGCAGATCGGTGAAAGCGCTCGCCGGCAAACAGTGGATTCGGATCATCATTCCATGAAGAAACTTGGCGCAATCCTGTTGTTGTTCGTTGTTGCGAAGGCATCGGCCGCGGACTCACACCTGCTTGAACTGCCGGCGCGGGGAATCTTTTCGCGCGGCGTCAATGAGTGGGACGGTGAGGTCTTGAACATCACCAAGGGTCGGGGCGCGACAATCGGTTGGTATATCTCGGCGAGCAAGGCGGAAGAGGTCACCGTGTCGATCGAATACGCCTGCGCCAGGCCGCTCGATCAGGAATACCAGATTTCCTTCGAGGGACAGGATCGTGTCTGGGAGGTGTCGGTCACGGAGGGCAACGACTGGAGTCGCGCACAGCTGGGTGTTTTTCGAACGCGCCCCGGATTGCCGATGCTGGTGCTCCTGGTGCCGCCATCGAACCGGAAATACGATCACGCGCTGCGGTTCCGGCGATTGATCATTGAGAGTCCGACGGCCGGAAATCTTACCATGGCGCAACCGCCCGAAACGCCGGCCATTCCCGATGCGACGTCCGGTTTTGGCGCGAAGTTGACGGCGTTACATCCGGCCCTCACTGCGCGCGATCTGCGTGGGGAAACCCGCTGGCGCATCAGCGGCATGGCATTGCGCGGACCACGCGAACTGCTCTTCACGACCTGGGATGGCGATCTGGTTTCGCTCGATCTGGATGCTGTTCCGAAGAGCGGAACGCCGCCGTTCAGACGCATCGCTCAGGGTCTGTCCGAACCGATGGGGTTGGCGGTTTCCAAGGGCCGTATCTTCGTGACGGAAAAAAACCAGGCCACGGAACTGATCGACGCTGACGGCGATGGCGCGTTTGAGACATACCGCTGCGTCGCCCATGAATGGCCGGCCACGATCGATTACCACGAATACCTCTTCGGCGCGGTGATTCACGACTCGCATCTCTACTTTGCGAACAGCGTGGCGATGGGCATCCGCAACACGCACAACCGGCAGGCCTATCTGCGCGGCAGTGTCCTCAAGGTCCACATCGACACGGGCGCGACGGAGGTCGTGGCCGGCGGATTGCGGACGCCGAACGGAATCGGGTTCGGTCCCAACGGATCGATTCTGGTGACCGACAATCAGGGCGAATGGTTGCCTGGCAACAAACTCATCCACCTGCAGCCAGAAGCCTTTTACCAGTTCCGCAGCCGACCGCCATGGCACCCCTTTGACCGACCCATCGCCACCCCGCCGGCCGTCTGGTTGCCGCAGGGAGAGATCGCGATGTCCCCGACCGAACCGGCTCTGCTGCCAACCAGCTGGGGACCCTACGCCGGGCAGGTCATCATCGGCGACGCGACCTTCGGCGGACTGCAACGGGTTCACCTGGAAGAGGTCGAAGGCGTCATGCAGGGCGCGGCGTTTCCGTTTTCGCAGGGCTTTCGCCACCTCTTCAACCGGATCGTCTTCACGGCGGAAGGCGAACTCTACGCCGGCGGGATCGCCCGGGGCGGCGACGCGGAATTCATCAACAAGGTCAGCGGCCTCACCCGGATCCAATACACCGGCAAGCCCGTCTTCGAACCGCTCGCCGCCCGCCTGCGCTCGAACGGGATCGAGATCGAATTCACGCAGGCACTTGCGAGGAACGCCGGCTGGAATCCCGCAGCTTACTACGTCACACAATGGGCGTACCAGGCCACCCAGACCTACGGCGGACAGAAGGTCCGGCATCGTCGTTCCGAAGTCCGTTCCGCCACTGTCTCCACCGATCGCCGCCGCGTATTTCTCGAACTTCCCGATCTCATTGCCAACGAGGTGATCCGCATCCGCATCCCGCAATCATTGACCTCCGCCAACGGACAAACCCTTTGGACCGGCGAATTCTGGTACACCGTCAACCGCGTCCCCGCGAACCGGCCTGGCACGGTAAATCCCGCCCCCGCTATCGCCCTGGCCGCCGCCGAACCTTTCTTCCATTTCTCAGGCAAGAACACCGGCAACGTGATGTATCAAAACTTCTGCGCCGCCTGTCACAGCCTCGACGGCAGCAAACGGATCGGCCCCAGCTTCCGCAACCTGGCCGGTTCGACCAGAACGGCGCTCGATTCCTCCACGGGAACGCCCCGTGAAATCATCGCCGACGCTGCCTACCTCCGCCAATCCATCATCGAACCCGCCGCCCTCGTCGTCGATGGCTACGAGAATATCATGCCGCCCATGGCCGGCCTCCTGAGCGAAGCCCAACTCACCGCGCTCACCCGGTTCCTGCTCAACACCCAAAAGAAATGAAACGCTCTCTCCTCGTTCTCCTGCAACTTGCACTCCTCAATCTCGCCGTTCAGGCGGCAGACAAAGAATCCGGATTTGTCAGCCTGTTCGACGGCCAGAGCTTTGCCGGTTGGCAACACAGCGGCAACTGGGTGGTCGAGGACGGTGCGTTCCGTCGGAATGCCAAGGGTGGTTCACTGACCTACACGAATGCGACGGTACCGGACGATTTTGAACTGCGCTTTGATTGGAAGGTCTCGAAGGGCTGCAACTCCGGCGTCTACTACCGTCCCGGACAGGTCGAGTATCAGATCCTCGACAATGTCTACAGTCCCTACGGTGAAAACGCGCGCCAAGCCGCGGGCTCAATCTTCTTTTGTATGGCGCCGAAGAAGGATGTGACCCACCCCTTCGGCGCATGGAACACGGGACGCGTGATCTGCAAGGGCTCCGTGATCGAACACTGGCTCAACGGTGAACGGGTGCTCTCCTTCGACTACACCGATCCGAAATGGGCAAAGTATGTGAAGCTTCTCGGCATCCGCGGCGGCGACCTGACCGGCCGCAACGGCAAACTGTGGCTACAGGATCACGGACATGACGTTTGGTTCCGCAACCTGAGTTGGCGCGAGATTCCGCCCGGCGAAGCACTCGTGCCGGATTCCACCTTCGAGCCCATGCCGGTAACGGGTGCCGCACTGGAAAAGGAACAGGCCCGCGTGCGGGGGATGTTGGAGCGGGCGAAGAAGAAGGCCGGAAAGTAGTTCTACGTCCCACCTACTTGCGGAGAGCATCCGAAAGTGAGTATCAAATTGCCGGCCGTCTTCACCACCTTGTATTGCGTGTGGGAAAGTCGTCCTTTCTTCGGATCGGCGGTGGCATAGACAGGCAGAGGGCAACTCTCCACGAAGCCAGGTAGGTCAACCTCGCCGAAGCGAAGCTGGCGTTGGCACCCGATACCGTCCGACACCGCTCCAATGTCCAACCTCCAGGTCCTCCGTAGAATAGCTTTGCTTCAGTGCGGAAACGTCGGAAGCTGCGGATATGTCCAACCGCTCACGATGCCTGCTCCTGGTCCTCTGGCTCGCTGTGTCGACCTCGTCGGCCGGGGAACCGAACGCCCATCTGGGTGATTGGTTGAAAACGCGTTTCTACGCGCTGACTGTGAAGCGAGACGCGGCGTTTGAGAAGTTGAACGGATCGGCGGACTTGCAGCGATGGCAGGAGGAACGGCGCGCATTCTTTCGTCGGCAGATCGGGGCGTTTCCCGAGCGAGCGCCGTTGAAGGCACAGGTGACGGGGCGGCTACAGGGCGAGGGTTACCGGATCGAAAAGGTGATGTTTGAAAGCCGGCCGCAGCACACGGTCACGGGGAATCTGTATCTGCCGGAATCCAATGGGCCGCATCCGGCGATTCTCATTCCCTGCGGTCACAGTCACAACGGCAAGGCGTCGGGACAGTATCAACGCGCCGCGATTCTCTTCGCGCGGAACGGGATGGCGGCTTTCTGTTACGATCCCATCGGACAGGGGGAACGATACCAGGTCATCGACCGCTCTCTGAGCACTGCCTACTTTGCCGACTATCCGCGCAAGCTCGCCGTACCGCATCCGGCCGTCCGGCATCTTTGCACAACGGAACACACTTTGATCGGAACGGGCAGTATTTTGCTCGGTGAAAACGTGGCGCAGTACCGTATTTGGGACGGCATGCGCGCAATCGATTATCTTCAGAGCCGCGCGGACATCCAACCCGGCAAGATCGGCTGCACGGGCAATTCGGGCGGAGGGACTTTGACCTCGTATCTGATGGCTCTGGACGACCGGATCAAAGCAGCTTCGCCCGGTTCCTACCTGACGACCTTCAAGAAGCTGATCGAGGTGAAAGGCCCGCAGGACGGAGAGCAGAACATCTTCGGACAGATCGGATTCGGCATGGGCGCTTCCGACTATCTGATCATGCGTGCGCCCGTCCCGATCTTGATCTGCGCCAGCACGCGCGACTCGACCTTTCACATCGCCGGAGCGCGCAAGGTCTTTGAGCAGGCGAACCGTTTCTATTCACATCTTGGTTTCCCCGAGCGGGTGGCCTTGAACGAGGCGGATGTGCCGCATGGCTATTACCTCCAGCATCGCGAAGCCGTGGCGCGTTGGATGCACCGCTGGCTGGTCGGCGGCGACAAGGTGATCTGGGAAAAGCCGCGCTCCGAATGGCCCACCGAAGTGACCGACACGTTCCTGCGTTCGTTGAGCGAAGCGGTGTGGACGCCGGAACAACTCCAATGTTCGCCGTCAGGCCAGGTGATGTTGATGGCCGGCGAACGTTCGGTATTTGAGTTCAACACCGACAAGGCCAAAGCAATGGCAAAGTCGAGGCAAGCAATGTGGCACAAAAGTTCCGCGGCTGAGAAACGCCACATCATCCGGGACACGGTCAACTTGAACGCAGCAGGCCCAGTGCATTTTGAAACGACCGGTTCCGAGTCGGCAGACGGCTACACGGTCGAAAGTATCGTCATGCAGCGGACGAACGGAATCACGCTCGCCGCGAAATCCTATCTTCCCAAGGGCAAGGTCACCGGGAGCGTCTTGTTGTTGGATGCCAACGGCATGTCGGCTGAAGAAACCCCCTTGGCATTGGTGAAACAAGGAAAGCGCGTTCTATCCGCGGAGCTGAGCGGCATTGGGCTGACGGATGTCCCGTCCGACAAACGGACCTGGGCGTATGGTCGCTTCGGTCTCGACAACCAGGAGATCCTTACCGCCTATCTCATGGGTGATACCTTTGTCCGTATGCGGATCGACGACGCTCTCTCCTGGGCGCGCCGCTTCGGCGATGCAAAGGTCGATCTGATCGCGATGGGTGAGACCGCCATCCCGGCTCTGCACGCGGCCGCGCTCGCCCCCGAACGCTTTGGCAATGTCAGCGTGGAGAAGATGATCCGTTCCTGGACCGAAGTCGTCCGTGCCCCCGAGCACTACAACCAACTCGTCAATGCCGTCCATGGCGCGCTGCGACACTACGACTTGCCGGACCTCGTGAAGTTGACCGGCGCAGAAGTATCCGGTACCGCAGACGTGAATTGGCAACCATGAGTGGGTTCGTTGGTACGAATGTGAATCGTCGAGCGGACTCGCGAGTTCGTGCCTTGGTTTCAACCCTCCCCATGAGAACATCGCTCATCCTCGCCGCTTCGTTCGTCGTCCTGAGCGGATCATCTGCGGAGTTGGAAGTCATCGTCAGTCCACGCGTCACCCTGATTGAACAGAAAGGCATCACTGGTGGCGGTCGCCCCGTGAATTCTGGCAATCGCGTGCTGAACTTCTTTCCCGATCACCCGGATGATTTCGGCGGCACCAAGGGTATGGCTTCCTGCGTTTCCGAGGACGGTGGACTTACTTGGTCGAAAGGTCTGAACAATTGGCCCCTGCCAAAAATGGTCGCCATGTGGGCCGATGAGCTCAGCAACGGCAATCTGCTGGCCTTTGGAATCCATTGGCTTCCTGATCCCGCAAAACGTCGCGACCCCAAGCCGCAGATCCCTCCCGCTGACGCGTATCAGATCGGCATTTCCCAAGATGGCGGTCGGACCTGGAAGTTGGAACGCGCCACCATCGATTGCCCACCGGAAATCGGCTATATCGCCCGACCGTTGGCGCACATTGTCGAACAGGACGATCTGCTGCTCATGCCCGCCTACACCTGGAGCCGACGCGGCAACAAAGTGGTGCTGTTGCAAAGCGAGGACGGTGGTCGGAAGTGGAGCGTCCGCTCCGTCATCACGACGGCAGTCGCGATGATCCAAGCCGGCGCCCGGGTCTCAACGCCGTGGCTGGAATCCACCGTCTCTCCAACCACGGATGGCGAACTGTTGGCCTTTGTCCGCTCCGGCAGCACGGTGAAATCCAAGCTGGTTTCCACCCGCTCCTCCGATGGCGGCAAGACTTGGAGTCCGGCAAAGGTCCTGCCCTTCGCCGGCAAGTTGCCGACCCTGCGTCTCCTCGCCAACCGCGTGCTCACGCTCACCACCGCTCTCGGTCGCAATCACTGCCGCGTCTACCTGTCCGCCGATGGCGCGGGCCACGCTTGGAGTGACTCCTTCATCATCAGCAGTCTGACCGGAGGCAACGTCGGCGTGGCCATCACCGGGAAAAGCAACCTGCTCGTGTCCACTCCCGCGAACGGTCGCATCGATGCGTGGCACTTGCGGATCAATCCGCCGCCGCCGCGGACGATTGATCTGAAGGCACCGTCCAATCTCGCCATGAGAAAAGGAATCCTCTCATGGAAGCCCGTGCCGGAAGCGGCCGCCTATCGCATCACGCCCGTTCTCATCAAACCCGGAAAGCTCTATCCCGATACCGAAATTCTCCCGTACGCCATCATCCAGACACGCGACGCCACTCCGCGTCTTGCAGTCCGACGCCAACTCTTGCCCGGAAGCACATACGCATTTGAACTCCAAGCCGTGGACGCCCGAGGTCACGTGTCGCCCGAGTACCGAAGTCAGGAGGTTCAGTTTTGAAGGCCCTCGATCACAGACTATGAAACCGCTTCTTACTCTGCTCTCAGCATCGCTCCTGCTCGCGTATCCGCTATCGCTGCAATCCCACCCGCAATCGTCCACACCGTCACCAAGCCCACCCCGCAAGAGGATACCTCAGGGCCCCAAACTTCCGCCGCGCACCGCGCCGGATCAACAGACCGAATCGCTGACCCCGGGAACGATCCCCGAAATTCAGGCTGACCGCCGCGTGATTATCGAGGCGATCGTCGTGGACGCGGACAGCGGCGCGGTGTTGCCTCATCGGGTTCACGTCGAGGACGGCGAGGGAACCTACTATCCACCAAAGGGCCACAAGGATATCGGCTTGATCCGTTGGCATTCCGGAAACGTCAGCTACGAACCCGACACCAGCAACGATGGTTACAACTGGGCGATGATTCCCGAGGGCCGTTTTACAGTGGCCGTGCCCAACCGAAGCGATATCCAGGTTCGGATTTCCCACGGCCTGGAATATCCCCTGAAGACCTTTTCCCTGAGCCTCGCGAAATCGGCTGGCCAGACCGTCAAGCGAACCTTCGCGCTCAAACGCGGCATCAACATGCGCGCGAACGGCTGGATGGCCGGTGACACGCACATTCACAACCTGACGCCATTGGGCGCCCGGCGACAAATGCCGGTCGAGGCAATCGACTTTGTGAATCTGATGTTCATCGGACCGGGACACGATCTGCTGCGCCGCACGCCGCCCACGGGAAAGCCTTCACCGCTTTCAACCAAGGACCTTGTCATCTCCGTTTCCCAGGAAGTCCGGGATGCCAACCAAGGGCACATGACGCTGATGGGAATGCGCCATCCGATCACACCCATCCGCGTCTACACCGGCAGGAGCAAGCTGACCCAGTTGTCTGATTTGCCCAACGAACCTTTGAATTGGGAGGTCTTCGATCGCATGCACGCCCAGCAAGGCTTGGCCTTTCACGCCCACTACCTCTACTGGCCGGGACATGGCTCGGCGGTCGGTGCAGCCCTCGGCAAACTGGACGGCGTTGAATGGCTCCGTTCCGATTTCGTCAGTCGTAATGACCGCACTCGTCAAAATATCGAAGTGCCGGGATTCGGCCGCCGGGCCGCCGGTTACATGTGGTACGACATGCTCAACTGTGGCGTCCGCCTGCCCCTGATCGGAGGCACCGACAAGATGGGCGCCAACCGCGTGCTGGGTGGATCCTGTCGCACCTACGCGGGGGTCGATGAATGGAGTCACGATGGATTCCTGAACGCCCTGCGCCGGGGCAATACCTTCGTCAGCAACGGCCCCTTGCTGAATCTCACCGCCAACGATCAGGCGATCGGCTCCGATTTGAACTTCACTGGAAAAGGCCCGTTCACCGTTCGGATCAAGGCCGGCTGCTTCACCCAACGTCCAATCAAGTTTTTCGAGGTCATTGTGAACGGAAAGGTGATCCACGAACTCAAGGTTCCCGCCGGACAGAAGACGACGACCGTTGCCAAAGAGATCGCGTTTCGTGAAAGCGGCTGGATCGCCGTTCGCGCCCGACATGACCAACCCAACGGCGACAATTGGCATTGGGGCATCACCGCCGCCCATAGCAGTCCGATCTACGTGACGTTGAATCAGCAACCGCCCGCCGTCGAGGAAAGCGCCCGCTATCTCGTCGGCCGCCTCGACACGACCCTGAAGTGGGCCCGAGAAACCGCCATCTGGTCCGGCGCGACCTTGCGGAAAAAAGCCATCGCCAGTTTCTCAACCGCCCGAGAATTCTATCAAGCCGCCCTTACCCGCGCCCGCGCAATCTCGACTGGAAAGTAACATCTTTGAACTTCGTTCCGTGGGTGCCGATGGAGAAGTTTCAGCTTTGAAGGGCGCACTTATGTCGCTTGAACTCCCGAACCAACCACGCGACGTAGACACCAAGCGCGGCGATTACAGAGATCGAACACTGAACACCCGCCCGGTGGAAATACGGAACGACTCCGAACCATTCCAAGCCAAGATACCAGCGGTAGGTCGCTGCTCCGATATTCATCGGGATCATCAGCCAGAAAAGGTGGTAGAAAGAGGGTGCTTCTGACATCCGCATGGGAAACAGGTAGGCCCGCCATGAAAGTTTACCACCACCAGTAGCGGCTTTGATGAAGGAGAAAAGAGAATCGGTGGCGGATTCGAAACATGAATTGAGGTAGGTCTCACGGTGGCGAACGAATCCGACCCAGCAACTTGCCATCATGAGGACATCCAGGGTTTGCATGACGCCGGCGAAGACGTAGACCGACAAAACGGAGAATCCGGAATCCAGCAACTTGCGGGCGACCACGTTCATTTCGTCAGCGAGGTCGGGCGTGTGAACAACCGTTGCGCAAATGTCGAAACCGACCCCGCCGAGCAGGTAGACCAACACCAGCCACCCACCCGCGCGAAGCCTGACTTGGCTGCCCTTACGCAAGACGCCGAAAGAACAAATGACGGTGATCAGAGCGCCAACCAACAGCAATCCGGCGAGTACGGGAGCCGGAATCACCTCAGGTCTGAGCATCAGCACGAACAGGACTGCCACTGTGGCCAGCAGTGAAATCCAAAACCCGCGTGCATAAGGCTCGGCGGCACTGATGGAATCTTCCTCGATCAATCTCATCCGCCGGTTCCAGATCTTGTTCCGTGTTGTCAGCGAGCCCAATCAAATTCGAACGATCGCTGGCGTTTCATTCGGATCGAACCCACCATTCACAAATGGCGCATCTGTTTCGCATTGTTCCTCTAATATTTGTCCTGCTTTTCCGAACGGTTTCCGCCGCGGAACCGCAAAAGGGGGGAGCCGCACGCCCCCCGAACATCCTATTCATCATCACGGACCAGCATCATGCGAACATGCTTTCCAGTGCGGGAAATCCGTATCTGAAAACCCGGGCACTCGACTCAATGGCCAGTGCCGGCATTCGCTTCTCACGAGCGTACGTCAGCAATCCCGTCTGCGTGCCCAGCCGGATCTCGCTGGCAACCGGGGTGATGCCCGGACGATTCGGCGTGTTCCACAACGGCATGAAGGCGAACATCCCGCCGGAAGTCAGCGCCAACTCGCTCGGGAAACTGATCAAGTCCGCCGGATACGACACGTTCTACGGAGGCAAGGTTCACATGGCCAAGGAGCTGACACCCCGCAAGGCCGGCTACGATGAATACTGCAAGGACCAGCGCGACCAGCTGCCGGAGGTCTGTGTCGAATTCATGACGCGAAAACGGGACAAGCCCTTCTTCGCCGTCGCCTCGTTCATCAATCCCCACGACATCTGCTTTGCCTACAATGCCCGCCAACCGGATCGGAGAGGCAAGCCCCTGGTCGATCAACTCTATCGCGAGGCACAGGCATTGCCGGTGGACAAACTACCCCCTTTGCCAGACAACAGTGAGATTCCCGCCAACGAACCGGACCTGATCGAGGCCAGCATGAAGGTCACCGCCACAACTCCCGCCAAGTTGATCCGCAAGGACTACAACGAACGCGACTGGCGCAACTACCGCTGGATCTACTGCCGGCTTACCGAACGCGTTGACGCCCAGATCGGCCGACTACTGGACGCCTTGAAGAAGAACGGTCTGGAGAAAAACACCCTGGTCGTGTTCACCAGCGATCATGGCGACATGGACGGCAGTCATCGCCTGGCCTCCAAGAACGTCTTCTACGAAAACTCCGTCGGTGTCCCCTTCATCATGCAATACAAAGGCGTGATTCCGGCCGGGGTTGTCGACGACAAGAGTCTCATTTCCAACGGCCTCGACGTGTTGCCGACCTTGGCCGACTACGCCGGTGCCTCCATTCCGGAATACCTGCTCGGCCGCACGCTTCGCCCAGTGGCCGAAGGCCGTGGCGACAATGCCCGGCGCCCCTACGTTGTAGCCGAGAACAACACGGGCCGCATGCTGCGTTCCGATCGCTATAAGTACTGCGTGTACACCAGTGGTAAAATTCACGAGTCACTTGTCGATCTCCGAACCGATCCCGGCGAAATGAAGAACCTGGCCGGATTGTCGCCCTTTCAGAAAGTGCTCAACAAACACCGCCAACATCTCCGACAGTGGATCGCGGAGTCCAACGACACCGAAGCTCAATCGTTTGCCGTCGCGCCTGATTGACGAACTAATTCTTGAGCAGCTCGTTCTTCTTCCTGGCCAGAAAGGCACTGAACAGCGCGCTGACGCTTTTCTTTTCCTTGGCAGCGATGGCCGAGATTTCCTCCGCTTCAGCCAGTGACATGGACACGTTCAGACGAATGACCTCGGTGTTGGGAATCTGACGCCACTCCTTGGCAGACCCAGCAAGCTGTTGGTCTGTGACGCCAAGGGCTCGCAGAACGCCTTTGGCCATCATGTGATTGCCCAGCCCGTTCATATGGACACCGTCACTTGTCAGTTGTTTTCCCTTTCGGGCACCCTTGGGAAAAGACTTCAGGGCATTCTGCATATCGCTGTTCAGGTCGGCGAAAAGGCATTTCTTCTCCCGGGCCAGTTTCTTCAAGAAAGCATTGTAGGCCACCAGCTTCCGGTTGTTCGCGTTGTCCTGATCTTCACCGATCATGGTCGAAGTCAGCAGCATCACCTTGACGCCGGCGGCCTGGGCGCGCGTGACGATCTCAGTGATATTCTTCCGGTAGGCGTCCAAAGGAACACCGCGCGCGCCATGCCAGACGTCGTTGACGCCGCAGCTCAGGGTCATCCAATCTGGCTTGTGGCTGAGAACATCCTTCTCCAGACGAGCCAACATCTGGTTGGATTTGTGCCCCCCGATGCCGGCGTAAACCGGCGTGACCTTCAGTCCCTGCTTGTTGAGTTCCGTGATGACCAAATGACAATACCCACCCGGCCGCCGGCCGGCAGCGGTGATTGAGTCGCCAAGGAAGGCCACCTTGTCCCCCTTGCTGACCGCCAACTCGCCGCCCTGCGCGTCCTGATCGACGATGGCCAAGGACATGAGGAGAGCGAGTGAGAGAAGAGATAATTTCATAAGGAGGTTCTTTGAGTGATTGCTGGCTGAGCGTGTCTTCGAAGGCCGGTTTGATAGTCGATCGATTGAGGAAGTCAACCATCGCCGAATCGTAGCTGGCGTTTCCATCCGGTCCGGTTCAACGTCGCGATATGTCCCACCTGATTCGTGTCACTCTCCATTGTCTTCTGATCTTGCTGATTTCCCCGGCCGCTGAAGCCGCCGCGGAGGACAAAACGGTGCGCGTGTTCATCTTTGCCGGGCAATCGAACATGGTCGGATCCGATTCGAAGGTCGATGACATCAAACGGTTCCCTCCTTTCGCCGGATTGGAGAAGGCCCAGGACGAGGTTCGGTTCTCCTATACGATTGGGCGGAAGAACAAGACGACATCGGACGGTTGGACCGCCTTGCAGCCGGTGAACAACATTGTCGGACCGGAGCTGAGTTTCGCGCGTTTGGTGACGCAGAATCTTGCCGCTCCGATTGCCATCATCAAATGCGCAGCCGGTGGCACGCATCTCGGCGGCGACTGGAATCCGGAGACACCCGAGGGTTTCAAGATGTATCCGTTGGCCTTGGATCTCGTCCGGAGTTCATTGGCGGAGCTGGACAAGCAAAAGATTCCGTATCGCCTCGAGGGCTTCATGTGGCACCAGGGTGAGAACGACATGTTCAACAATGAGTACCGGGCCAACTACGGTCAAAACCTCGCAAAGTTTCTGGCCCGTTGGCGGCGCGATCTCCAGGCTCCGAAGCTCAGGTTCTACCTCGGTGAACTCTGCACCAAGACCATCTGGGGCATGGACCTGCGGCCACGCATGTATGATATCAGCTTGGGACAGAAGGCCGTTGCCAACGCGGACCCGCTCGCCGAATACATTCGTACCTCACACGTTGGCGTCGAAATCGGTCGTGGTGTCGGGCTGCATTACCACTACGGAACGCTGGGCCAACTCGAACATGGTGTGAACTACGCCGACGCCTTTTTGCGCACCATTGGCAAAGGCAGGAGCGATTCCCAACCAATGAAGAAGTGGCCCTACAAGAAGGGCGAGAAAGTCCGGCTCTTTGTCCTCGCCGGCCATCGCAACATGGAAGGCGAGCGCGCATTCGTCCAGGAACTCAAAGGACCGTACAAAACTTTGCTCAAGAACAAACCTTCGATTGCCTACAAATACAGCATCGGTGGCGGCTACAAAAAATCTGCTGGCTGGGAGCCATTGGGACCGGCCGGTTACTATGATACCTTTGGACCGGAGTTGAGTTTCGGACACAGGCTTCAGGGCGAAGGCTTGAGCTCAATCGCGATTGCAAAGTTCACCCATAGCGGTTCCCAGATGAACGACTGGACACCGGAAGGTAGCATGGCCAAATCACGGCACATCTATCCCGATTTCACTGCCTTCGTCCGGGATTCCATTCGGGAACTGAAAGACAAGGGTCACGTGGTGGAACTGGCCGGAATCTTCTATCACATCGGTGAGAACGACATGTCCATGCCGCCGTATCGGAAAAACACGCCCAACTGGCTGGAATCAACCATCGCGCAAAGTCGTCGCGACCTGGGCATGCCCGCGCTCCGCTGGTTCGTCAGCCAACAACCACCCACCGATCACGAACGCGTCAACAAGCTCGACGTCACCGCTGGATTTGAAATGCTCGCCGCCGAAGACCCCCACCTGATCCATATCAGGGCGTTCAACCTTCCTCCGCAAGAAAAGCAACTCGTCATTGAGACCGCCGGCATCGTTCGTCTGGGCGAGTTGCTGGCAAAGAGCTATCTAGAAATGAAGTAGTCAGCTACTCAATCCTGATCGGGCATTTCAAAGCGATTGCTCAACTTTCCAGAACACATCGCTGGAGATGGAGAAGGAGAAGGAGCCCATGAGCTTTTGCTCCATGTAGGTGAGGAGGTAGGGAACAGCGGCCACTTGGGTTGACCCCAGAAAGTAGATTCGTGGCTGTCGCCTTCACGTTCCTCGAGCAGGGGTCCGCAGGTAAGATTTCCGAATCACTCGCCGAAGAGCAGATCGAACTGCACGGGGTCCTCGCCCACCTCGATCCACGGTCCCGCCGCGAAGCCGGCCTTGGAGTTGAGACAGGGCCAGGCGGGATAGTTCTCGCGGGGCACCGCGACGCTGCAGGCTGATGTTGCGGACCATGACCTTGGCCCGAGGCAGGAACTCATCCGCGCGACGCAATTGATCCTGCTTCTCCCAGATCACGATGCTGGCCTCCTGCATGACCTCGTCAATGGGATCCACCGAAGGAAAAGTCAGGCGCGAATAGGCCCGCAGCTCCCGATCGAGGTGGGCAAAGAACTGCAGCAATTGGCCGCCCTTATCCTGACGATCGGCCAGCTTTGGAGCAGGAACCAAGTTCATTCCCCGGAAGACATTGTCTCCCCCAGATGGCGAGTCGTTTCAAAATCTGCGGTGAACTGAATCTGTGGGAAAGAATTCGGTCGCAGGAATTGAGGATTGGACTGGCAAACGAGCCCGTTGGGCTCAAACAAATGCGCGAGTGGTTGTTCTGAACTGCAGCAACCTGACTCAGCTGATCAACTTGTGGACGACGTTCCCGTAAACGTCGGTGAGCCGGAAGTCGCGGCCGGCGTAGCGGTAGGTGAGGCGTTCGTGATTGATGCCGAGCAGATGGAGGATGGTGGCGTGCAGGTCATGCATGTGGACCTTGTCGACGGCGGCGCGATAGCCGTAGTCGTCGGTCTGGCCATGCGCGTATCCGCCGCGCACGCCGGCTCCGGCGAGCCATTGGGTGAAGCCCAGCGGGTTGTGATCCCGACCGATTGATCGGTTGCGGAACTCGCGGACGGGCGTGCGGCCGAATTCGCCGCCCCACCAAATCAGGGTGTCATCGAGCAGGCCGCGGGCTTCGAGGTCTTTGAGCAATCCGGCGATGGGCTTGTCGACGCGGGCGGCGTTTTCGCGCAGACCGTATTCCAGGTCGTTGTGTTGATCCCAATAAGGCACTTTCTTGCCTTCCTTGTGTTGGTGGGTGATCTGAATGAAGCGCACGCCGGCTTCGGCCATCCTCCGCGCCAGCAGGCAGCGACGGGCGAAGTCGTCGGTGGGTTCTTCGCCCACTCCGTAGAGGTCGCGGGTCGCTTCGCTCTCGCGTTCGACATCCATCAATTCGGGCGCAAGTTCCTGCATGCGGAAGGCGAGTTCGTAGTTGGAGATTCGTCCTTCCAGTCGCGGATCAGGGCGCGCTGCGAAATGCTGACGGTTCCGTTGTTGAATCCGGGCGAGCAGGCGGGCCTGGCTGGGCGTGGCCCGGGCAAGATGGGAGATGGACGCGTCCTGGGCCCGGATGCCTTCCACACCGATCGGCATGCCCTGGCAGTTGCCGGGCAGGAAGACGTTTGAGAAGCCGCGGGTTCCCAACACACTCGCGCCGGGGTTCATGGATACGAAGGCCGGAAGGTTGGCGTTCTCGTTTCCCAATCCGTAAGCTACCCAGGATCCGATGCTGGGCCGGATGAAGGCGTCTTCACCGGTCTGGAGACGGAGGATCGCCTGGCCGTGATCGAAGCCTTCGGTGTGCATGCTCTTGACCACGCAAAGCTTGTCTGCCTGCCGGCTGAGGTGCGGGAACAATTCTGAGATCCAGAGGCCGCCTTCGCCATGTTGCTTCCAGCTGAACGGGGATTTCAGGAGTTTGCCGAGCTGGCGTTTCTGAGCCTTCTGGAGTTCGTGGACGTCGATTTTCTTGTCGTGATCGCGTTGGAGCAGCGGCTTGTAGTCGAAGGTGTCCATCGGCGACGGTCCGCCACGCATGAACAGGAAGATGACCCGCTTGGCGCGCGGTCTGAAATGGGGTGGGGGATTTACGCCCGCCTGCGCCTCATCGGTGAGCAGACTGTGCAGCGCGATTCCGCCGAACCCGCAGGCGGCGTTGCGCAGAAGTTGTCGCCGGTCAATCGACATAGAGAAATTCATTGGCGGCGATCATCGACTGGACCAGATCTTCCGCGGAACCGCCGGAATTGAGAAAGGCTTTGTCGGAGGTCCGTTCTGCGCGGTTCGGTCTGCGACCGTATAGATTCTGGTAAAGTTCAGCGCCCGTCCAACGTTCGGAGATCCTTGAGCAGGCGGTTTTCACCAAGGGACTGTTCAGCAGCACAAAGGCCTGCGCGGGTTGGAGTGTTTCTGCGCGTTTGCCGGTGACGAGTGAAGGTTCGGGCACATCGAACGCGGTCAGCATCGCTTCGCGCGCGAAGCCACGAAAGCGCGGCTGGTAGACGGCGCGGCGCAAGCTCACGTCTTTGTCCGCGACCTTTTGGGCTTGGCCCTCATCGAGCCGTCCTTTCCAGGTGAGCGTTTCACCGCCGACGTGGCGGTCCAGAGAGCCGGCATGATGCAGGATTGCGTCGCGGAGGGATTCCGCGTCGAGCCGTCGCCGATGAGCATGGGCGAGAAATAGGTTTTCGGGATCTTTGTGACCGAGATTTACCGGTGGTTCGGAGGCGAGTCGGAACGTGCGGGTCGAGAGGATAAGTCGGACGAGATGTTTGACTGACCATTCGTTTTCCACGAATTCAACGGCGAGGGAATCCAACAGTTCACGGTGGGTGGGCTCATCTCCACGCGCCCCGAAGTTGTCCACGGTGCGGACAATTCCTTCGCCCATGCACCATTGCCAGATACGGTTCACCATGACTCGGCCGGTCAGCGGGTGTTGCTGATCCGTCATCCATTTGGCCAGTTGTCGGCGACCGCTTTCATTGTTCGGAATTTCAAAGTTGGCGCCGCCAAAGGCTTGAGGTGTGCCTCGCTTGATGAGCTTTCCGGGATCATGCCGATCGCCGCGAATCAGGAGATGCATGTCCTTTGGATCCGGACGATCTCGCGGCGCCAGAGCGTAGCGTTTCTCGGTCAGTTCCTTCTTGTGCCAGACGCTGAGCGGACCACCCGTGTTCTTCCTGAGCAGGGTTTCCGTGTTCATGAGGATCCCCGCCATCGCGTAGTAGTCGGACTGGCTGACCGGATCGAACTTGTGATCGTGACAGCGGGCGCAGCCGATGGTCAGTCCCATGAAGGCCCGGCCGATGGTGTCGAGTTGTTCGTCCGTGACGTCGAGATCGAGTTGGTCCTTGTCGTATTCAGCCACCTCTTTCGGACCGATCGACAGGAACCCGGTGGCAACGATCGCCTCGTGCCCGGTCTTCAGCAGATCACCCGCCAGTTGTTCGCGGACAAAGAGATCGAAGGGCTTGTCATTGGCGAAGGAGCGAATAACGTAATCTCGGTATCGCCACGCATTGTCAAAAACGCGGTTGGCCCCGCCACCGTTGGAATCGGCATACCGGGCGACGTCCAGCCAGTGCCGGCCGAAGCGTTCGCCGAACGCGACCTCATCAAGCAGCTCATCAAGTTTGTCTCTGATCGCCGAGTTCGGATTCCTTTTCCACGCCCGTTCGAACACGGTCGTCTGGTCGGCAGAGGGCGGAAGGCCGTGAAGGATGAAATGAAGCCGCCGCAGGATGACGGACGGGGCTGCCTCGATCGTCGGCTGAATACCTTTCGCATCGAGCTTCGCCATGAGGAAGGAATCGATCCAGTTGATTGGCCAGGCTGCAACCGTAGTCGGAGGAATCGGATGCCGCGTCGGCGCTGAGTACGGCCATTCCCGTTTCTCCGCCTGAATCAAGGCGCAGGTGAGAAACAGGCAGATGACGGTGAGCCGAACGGGACGCATGGTCTGGTATTGAGGCGAAAGTTAAGGGAACGAAATTCCCGGAACAACCACGGAAGTCGGAATTCCGATACCACGTTCGTTGCGAGTCCTGGTCCGATGCTCACCGCAGGGAAAGGTCGAACACCGTCTTGCCTCCCTTTGACAACTTCAGGGGTTTCCCTTGGCGATACCACCAGTGGCTGGATTCCCGGCCATTTCGTCCGGGCCGGATGTCGTATTTGATGTACTCGGTCTTGAATCCGTCATCGCCATAGAACTCTTCACTGGCGAGTAGTCCCTCCGGGGACTGGTAGATTTGTTTCCTCAGTTTGCCGCCGGCGAATTCCCGGATGCGGATGGGCCGGCCGTCAGCTTGAAGGTCCAAATGGTTCACCCGACTCCCGTTCCTCCACTCTTCGGTGGCGATGAGGCCATCGTGCAGATGAACCAGCTCCAGGCTCGCTTTGCCGGCATTCCTGGCTTCTGCCTCCGTTGCGGACTTGCCCTCGATCAGCCACTTTCGAACGGTCCATGAATGGTCCGCAGGATCTTCTTTCAACGAGGTTCCGCCGACTTTCTCCGAGACGATTTTCAAGGGCAGGCTGGGAGGGCTTTCCAGTCCGCTCCATTCGACGGCGGTGACGGTGTATTCCCCCGGTTGAGAGATGTCGAAGGACGCACCGGGTTCGAGCAATTCGGCGGAGGCGGTTTTGCCATTCCGGAACAACCGGTAGCCGCGCGTTTCCCAGTGGTTCTCTCCCGGGATCAGCTCAGCCCGGCCAGCGCGCAGTCGAAGATGAGGGCGGTCAGGCAGGCGGGTCACGACGACGTAGCAGTCCGTCTGGCGTTGGTGGAGCAAGGGGTTGTCCTTCGCGATACCGGCGCGGACCATGGACGGGTCGGCTTTGGCGCGTCGTTTCTCCTCGCCGCTCAGGACGAAGGCGGACAGCGGCAACAGTTCCCGGACCTTTTGAACCATGTCCGGCGCTTCACGGGTCCCATATTTCTTTCGCGTCAGGCCGGAGAAGGTGGTCGCGGTCATGTGGCGATAGCCAATGACTTCCCACCGCGCCACCAATTCGCCGGATTCCGGGAAACCGGCGGTCGACTCCACATGGATGACATCGGGCTCTGAACGGTCGTGCCGTGTCACGGCCGCGGCGGGCAGATTCTCCAGATCGC
>Ga0055584_100000737_pt1 | contig 31153 bp, 16 predicted proteins | sample OSDHelmetaG_FD_58716 | JGI IMG/M metagenome (GOLD analysis project Ga0055584, IMG submission 58716) | Pelagic marine sediment microbial communities from the LTER site Helgoland, North Sea, for post-phytoplankton bloom and carbon turnover... | ecosystem: Environmental > Aquatic > Marine >... | reverse complement strand
AAAAATCATAAAAATCCGGAGTACGCCGCGATGGTGCAATCCGTTGATGAAGCGGTGGGACGCGTCCGAGCCCAGCTTGAACAAAGCGGAATCGCAGATCAAACGCTCATCGTATTTACATCTGATAATGGCGGCGTCCGGCGCAAGACAAGTAGCAACGCTCCACTTCGAGGTGAAAAAGGACAGCATTGGGAAGGTGGTACGCGTGTTCCCGCAATTGTGAATTGGCCCGGCGTCACGAAACCTGGAACAGTCTGTACCGAGCAGGTCATTACAATGGATTTCTATCCAACCATTCTTGAAATCGCCGGCGTAACGGGTAATGCAGACCACAATAAGAACGTCGATGGTGTCTCGCTTGTGCCATTGTTGAAAAACCCGAAAGTATCTCTGGGTCGCGAAGCCCTTTTTTGGCATTATCCTCACTACAATGTGTTTGTTGGCATTCCCTATAGTGCAATTCGAGCCGGCGACTACAAACTGATCAAATATTATGAAGATAACCACACAGAGCTATACAATCTGGCTAATGATTTAAGTGAAGAGCATGATCTGACCGCATCGCAGCCTGGCATCTCCGCCAGACTCAAGAAACAGTTGCAGGAGCATCTCAATCAAGTCGGAGCGCAATTGCCTACACCAAACCCACAATTCAAAACGCGGAAATAGACTTCTGTATTGGACGTGACTAACCTGAAACGAAAAATATCCTTAGCTTGTGTTGCGCTGAAATGAACTTCACTTGCGACTTCCGCAATTATCAATCGATCATAACTCGGCTGAGTAAAAGACTTCTAATTTGCTGGGCTACGCCATACTGTGTTTCGTTGATCAATAAAATGCTAACCGGTGGTTTGTGTGCCAATCCGGATCATGCCTGACCCGAGGCAAATGGCATGTTTTCGATCATCATTGACCGAAACTTATTTAGTTCTACGAATGAGTTCTTTCCCGACAATGAACGTTTTGTTACATTCGTTAAGAGTTAAAGGACCCTCAGCAAGAGTAGTGGCATTCTTATCCCAGACGAACTTGAACAGAGCACGAAAGCCTGGCAGATAGAATACGGAATTAAGTTAGACGATGTTACCTGGAATCAGATCAGTGCAAATTATTGAATATCAATAACATTGGAGTGTCTAATCCGGGCTGTCACACAGTACCGAACAAACCAGGAAGTCACAAACATGAATATCACACAACATCAGGGACGGCTAGAATTTATTACATCAGCTGATTCACTTTCAAAGATTGATTTGGCAGAGGGAGTTCATTTCTCACCACTGGCAGTAGGTGCAATGGGAGCCCAAGAGCTTGCAACTGGAATGGCAACATTACAACCAAATGCAATATTACCGGCTCATGTTCACCCTGTCAGCGAAGTCATCATTCCGCTTTCAGGAACTATTCATATTTTTGCTGAAGGACGTCGCTACAAGGTAGGACAATACGACGCATTCCATGTACCTGCAGGATTATCTCATTGGATTCAGAATGATTTATCTAATGAACCAGTCTCCTGTTTCGTCAGCTTTGCCACTGATCAACCCTCTAGGGACTGGGTGGAAAATAATTTCACTGTTAAAGACTGTTTCGAAACTGATTCGAATGTTGCCGAGCATCTGATACGTTTTAAATCTGCTTCCATTTATGAGTTATCGCAGGGGACTCTCTTTCGCGATTTATTTGCAGGTCGATTTGGTTCAAAAGGAATATGTGGTGGCTACGGTATTTTCCAGCCTGGTGCTTCTCTGCCGTGCCATGTTCATGAATTTGATGAATCGATTACAATTGTCGAGGGTGCTGCCCTTTGTCAGGTAGCGGGGCGTGAATATCCATTGTCAAACTATGATACCGCGTGTATTCCCAGAGAACGCCCTCACCGATTTATCAATCGTTCAGAGAACCCGATGGCGATGCTTTGGGTCTACGCCGGCGATGAGCCAGATCGGACCGAGTTGGAACAGTGCTGTTGTGAAGAATGTCACCCTGAGAATCAACACGAGATGAAGACATCATAAGGAAAACAAAATGAATTCATCTTCGAAACAGCAACCAGAACCAATGCTGTTCGGAAATATTGCTCCCTGGAACGAGAGTGATTTGACCGCACCTCCTCCGTTCACAGTGCGCAATCTTTTCCGCACGATTGGTCCCGGAGCGATCTTGCTCGCCGGTTCGATCGGAGGAGGTGAGTGGATCGTGGGTCCGACGATCGCAGTCAAATATGGAATGGACATTCTCTGGATCGCCACCGTAGCCATCGCATTACAATTGCTGTTTAATCTGGAAGGAATCCGATACACCTTATACACGGGTGAGCCGATTCTGGTGGGCATTATGCGTTTGAAACCTGGTTCAGGATTTTGGGCCGGGGGTTATGTCTTCGCTACGATTGCGCAGTTGGGCGCGCCCGCTTTGGCCGCGGGTTGTGCTTCCGTTCTGTTTGCCTCTTTTGCAGGCCATATGGCTGGTGAGGGGGATACAGCCATCCTGCAATATTTAACTTACTTTGTAATCGCGATCACTGTCTGCATCCTGCTCTCTGGCAAAACGATTGAACGTATGCTGGAGTATTTTTCATGGATCATGATCACATTCATTTTTTCATTCCTCATCATTGTCAACATCCTGTTTGTGCCGTTTGATCATTGGATCAAAACGTTGACCGGTTTCTTTCAGTTTGGAAGTATACCCGCTGATATGGACCTGTTCTTGCTGGCAGCGTTTGCTGCGACAGCCGGTTCCGGGGGCGTTGGCAATCTTGTGATCACCAACTGGTATCGTGACAAAGGATTTGGCATGGGTGCAAAAGTGGGATCGATCACGAGTGCGTTCAGCCAAAGTGAAATGCAGCTCTCACCGGTCGGAACGGTTTTCCCCATCAATGAAGAAAACCTTCGGAACTGGAACTCGTGGTGGAAATACGTTTCTGTCGATCAGATTTGGCTGTGGGGAGTGGGATGCCTTGTGGGAATGTTCCTGAATGTAAATCTTGCGACGTCTGTCATTCCGGAAGGTACTAATATGGACCATATGGCAGCAGGTGCTTTTCAGGCGCGTTATATGGCAGATCAACTTTGGAGCGGTTTCTGGTGGCTGGCACTTTTGAATGGATTTTGGGTCTTGATGTCAACACACTTGAGCAACACGGACGTCCTGATCAGAACAGTCACGGATATTGTCTGGGTTGCCAGCCCGCGCCTTCGCGAACGTCGCAGGATGAATATCAGCAGACTCTATTATGCGTTTCTGGCGATTGTCACCGCCTGGGGGTTGTTTGCAGTCAACTGGGGAAATGCCATCAACCTGTTTAAGATTCTAGGCGCGGTTGCCGGACCGGTTCTGGCAATTGCCGCGATTCAGATTTTAAGGGTGAATACGAAACTTCTTCCGAAGGAACTACGACCTGTGATTTGGCGTCGTTGTGGCCTTGTATTGTGTGCCATTTGTTATGGATGCTTATCTGGTGCACTGCTATGGGAATTGCTTTCGTCAAACTAAGAACGTACACCGAACCAGGGAGAACCAAGATGATTGATAAAACGCGAGGCAATGAAGATCGCCAGCCTTTTATTAATCACACTGCGATATTCAGCTATTGCACTATAATACTTCTCTGCGCTGTTGGCTCAGGCAAGTTACAGGCCGCGGAAAGTGAATCAACAACAAAGACCGTTTTCTATGAAACTGCCGTCAAGGCGATCTTTGATGCCAAATGCATTCGTTGTCATGACTCTAAAACGAAAAAATCCGGGCTGGACCTCAGTCATGCAGAAGGAATTCTGAAAGGCAGCGAATCCGGGCGAATCATACAGGCAGGGGATCCGGACGCGAGTCTGTTATTCCAGATGATCGATGCGGACGAAATGCCTCCAGACGAGAAAGACCGTCTCAGCAAGACTCAACTGGAAGAGATCAAAAAATGGATCGCAGGTGGTTCGAAGTTCCGAAAAGCAGTCCAATCTGAGCTGGCAGTAACTCAGCATGACATTGTCCCCCTGCTTCACTTAAGGTGCGTTGCCTGTCATGGAGGTCGACGCAAAGAGGCGGGCCTTGATTTACGAACAAAGAAGTCAATCTTAAAAGGGGGAAAATCAGGACCTGCCGTTGTTTCGGGAAAGCCGAACGAAAGTCTAATCATTCAGCGAATTAAATCCGGGGAAATGCCACCACGCAGAAAACTGGTCTCCGTCAGTGTAAAGCCTATGGAAGACAGCGAGCGGGAGATGATTGAAAAGTGGATTGAACTCAATCTGACAGAATCAAAAGAGACCGCGACCAGTACTAAAATTCTGCCCAATGATCTAATAACCGACAAAGATCGCGAGTTCTGGTCATTTCAACCTCCTGCGTTAGTGCAACCTCCAAAAGTGAAACATATCGAGCGTGTAAAAAACCCGATCGATGCATTTGTGTTGCGTTTACTGGAACAGCGGGAGCTCAGCCTGTCTCCGGCGGCGAGTAAGAGAATCATCATACGCCGACTCTATTTCGATCTCATTGGTTTGCCACCCACGCCACAAGAAATCGATCAGTTCATCAATGACACTGATACTCGAGCATATGAAAAACTGGTCGACCGATTGTTAGCTTCGCCACAGTATGGGGAACGATGGGCGCGACATTGGTTGGATGCAGCAGGTTATGCAGATTCTGAAGGTGCTCAGAATGAGGATAAGTTGCGTCCACATATTTTTCGATACCGCGATTATGTCATCCGTGCGTTTAATCAGGACAAGCCTTATTCACGTTTTCTGATGGAACAAATTGCCGGTGATGAACTCGTAGATTATCAATCTAACGAAATCACACAAGAGGTCTACGACTGTCTGGTTGCGACTGGTTTTCTGCGGACGGCTCCAGACCGCACTTTTGCCAACATTACAAATTTTGTACCTGACCGCCTGGAAGTGATCTCCGACGAAATGGATATCCTGGGATCTGCGGTCATGGGATTGACCATAAAATGTGCGCGATGCCATTCACATAAGTTTGATCCGATACCTCAACGAGATTACTACCGCCTGACAGCGATCTTCAAAGGGGCCTATGATGAACACGACTGGTTGAAGTCTCAAGGACCGCGGACACTGGCATATATCACACCCACAGAACGCAAACAGCACGAGCTATTTAAGAAACAGTTAGCTGCCCAAATTCAGAAAATCAACGAGAAGTCAACGAACTTAACTGCAAAGGTTCTAAAAATACAACGTGAGAAAAAAGCCCATACTTTATCAAAACACGAACGAGAACAAGTCTTAATCGCCTTATCCAGAAAACCGAACCAACAGACTTCTGAACAGCGGAAACTATTGAAAACGCATGAAAAACTGTTGAAGATATCGCCGACTGAACTAAAGAAACTTGATCCAGAGTACAAAAAAGAAATGGATCGTTTCCAGAAACAGATCAAAACACTCAATGCAAAACAAAGGCTAAGTCCCCGGATTCGTGCGTTGTGGTCTCGTGGAACTCCGTCACCAACTTATATTCTGAAACGCGGAAATTATCTCACTCCAGGGCATCCCGTTGATCCGGGCGTACCAGCGGTTCTGACAAAGAACAACAAGCCTCTGGACATCATCAGGCCCGTCAAGAATAAGACATCAACGGGAAGGCGTCTCGCGTTTGCCAAATGGTTGACCCAACCCGATAACCCGCTGACAGCGCGTGTCATGGTCAACCGCATCTGGTTGCATCATTTTGGGAGAGGAATCGTCAATACGCCTGGCAATTTTGGAAAAGCGGGCGAAAGACCCTCTCACCCACAACTTCTGGATTGGCTTGCGAACGAATTTGTGCGTCAGGGTTGGAGCATCAAAGCCCTTCATCGGATTATCGTTAGTTCAAACACATATCAACAAAGTTCATCCGTAAGCGAAAACGCCTTGAGACTTGACCCCGACGGAAAACTCCTCTCACGAATGCCTCTGAAACGCATGGAAGGGGAAGTTCTCAGAGATACTTTGTTGTCTATTTCTGGTCAACTGGATTTAACACCCTTTGGGCCTGCTGACTCCGTTGATGTTCGTGCAGACGGTTTAGTGACTTCGATACGATCTGAACGCGGGTGGCGAAGAAGCATTTATGTTCTTCAGCGTCGAACACAAACCCCCACGCTTCTGGAGAATTTTGACTATCCACAGATGGGCCCCAATTGTCTCGTTCGTGGTAAGTCACTTGTTGCTACTCAGGCGTTACATATGTTGAATGATCAAATGATCTATCAATTGGCCGTTCATTTCGCTGCAAAAATTCGTAGTGAAGCAGGGACTGATCAATTAGCTCAAGTGAGACAAATCTACTTGAATGCATTAGGCCGGATCCCGACAGAAGAAGAGATCAGGATGGGCATTGCGGCACTGAACCAACTGGCTGAACAATGGAAAGTGACAAACCCTGAAAACAGTACTTCATCCGACTTCGCTCAAAAATCACTCGAAAATTACTGCCATGCCATATTCAATCTGGCAGAGTTTCAATATATCGATTGACCAAGGACACGCAGAAACAAAAATCGTTAAACATAAAGAGTTGTCGCATGTTAAATGAAAACTCAATTGATAATAAAATTCCAAGACGCAGTTTTTTCCAGCAGGTCTCCACGGGGGTTCAGGGTGCCGCGTTAGCCTCTCTTCTCCAGCAAGATTTATATGCCGATACAAAACCACGTAGTGAAACTCCAACATTGGGACCTCACCACAAAGCACGAGCGAAATCAGTCATTCATTTATTCATGAATGGTGGGCCGAGTCAGATGGATTTATTTGACCCTAAGCCTTTGTTGGACAAATTTCATGGAAAGGAGTACTTTGATAAAATTGCAGGTGAGGTGGAATTTCCTGAACAAGCCGGTGCCTTGATGCGCAGTCCGTTCAAGTTTGCTCAACAGGGAAACTCTGGAATGTGGGTTTCTGATGCGATGCCTCATTTAGCAAAACAAGTGGATGAAATCACATTAATTCGTTCGATGTACACAACCAATTTGACTCATGAGCCTGCGCTTTACAAAATTCAGTCTGGCAGCGAGTTTACCGGGCACCCGGCATTAGGGGCCTGGGTCTCTTATGGTCTGGGGAGCGAGAATAAAAACTTACCGGCTTACGTGGTCTTAGATGACCCACGCGGATTACCAGTCAACGGGATTGAAAATTGGCAGTCAGGATTTCTCCCCGCACAACATCAGGGAACTCGATTTCGGGCCACGGGTTCGCCTGTTTTAAACTTGAAACCTGGGTACAAACAACCCGAGGCAGTTTCGAAACTCGAACGCGATTTGATCACACGCTTAGATCAAATTCATCACCGAAAACGTCCTCATTATCATCAACTGGAAGCACGTCTTTCCACTTATGCTCTCGCTGCACGGATGCAGATTGCAGCCTCTGATGCGCTTGATCTTTCTCAAGAGACCGCTGAAACGCAAAAGATGTATGGAATTGATCAGCCCATCACCGAATCTTATGGTCGACGATGTCTGATAGCCCGCCGACTTGTTGAGAGGGGCGTGCGTTTCGTTCAATTATTTATCAATAGCCAGATCTGGGACACGCATAGCGCCATTGCCACAAATCTGAAAACCGCCTGCCAACGGACCGACCAGCCGGTGTCTGCATTACTTCAAGATTTAAAACAACGAGGTTTACTTGACGAGACACTTGTGATGTGGGGCGGTGAAATGGGAAGGCTGCCGATCGCCCAACTTGCTGCGAATAAAGATGAACGTAAATCAGGCCGTGATCATAACAAAAACGCGTTGTGTACATGGATGGCTGGAGGTGGAGTCAAAAGAGGCTTCACCTGGGGTGAGACCGACGAACTTGGTTTTGCCGCAGTTGAGAATCGTGTCAGCGTACCCGACTGGCATACTACCATGTTACATCTTCTGGGACTAAACCACGAAGAACTATTCATTCCCAGAAACGGATTGAACGAACGCCTGACGGGTGTGGGTAATCATCCACGGGTTATAAAAGAAATCCTGGCGTAATCGACTACCAAATCAATTTAATCTGCTGCTGCGTGGTACATGCTATCCATACGATATCATGCAATGATTTCTTTAATCAATTCCCCGCCCAGGTCGGTCAGGCGATAATCCCGTCCATTAAATCGATATGTCAGTTTCATATGATCAATACCCATAAGATGGAGTAGTGTCGCATGCAGATCATTGACACCCACACGATTATGAACGGCTTTGTAACCATAATCATCACTGGCACCATATTGAACGCCCCCTTTAATGCCGCCACCCGCCATCCACATGGTGAAAGCATTCGGATTATGATCTCGTCCGTTACTTCCCTGCGAATCGGAAGTTCTACCAAACTCGCCTCCCCAGACAACAAGTGTTGTGTCTAACAGACCACGTGATTTCAAGTCGGCCAGGAGTGCGCCAATCGGTTGGTCGACGGATTTTGCAGCAATGCGATGATTCAGACCAATATCACTGTGCCCATCCCAGGGTACATCGGCTACTCCACCACCGCCACCATTGGTGCCAGCATAGATTTGTATAAAGCGGACTCCCCGTTCGACCATCCTACGGGCTGTGATACATTGTTTCGCAACCAGTTCCGTTTCTTTCTGGTCGGTACCATACATTTTTTGAATCGCCTGTGATTCATCTTTCACATTCAGAGCCTCGGGTGCTGCGGTCTGCATGCGATAAGCGAGTTCAAATGATTCCAAACGTGCAGCCAGGTCTGCTTCATGTGGCCGCAATTCCTGATGTTTTGCGTTCATTTGTCTCAACAAATCAAGCTGAGTTCTTTGTTGTCGATCTGTCATCGTCTTGAGACGTGATAAATTCGATATCGGTACTGTACCTCTGCCATCAATGGCTGTCGGTTGATACACTTTGGGCAAAAACCCGGGGGCCCAAATGGGATTACCACCTCGTGGCATTGCACCATGCATGACGACAAACCCCGGAAGGTTTGAATTTTCACTCCCTAATCCATATGTGAGCCAGGACCCCATACAAGGCCGACCTTGCAGGAACGCTCCTGAATTCATCTCTAACATGGCGGGAGTATGATTATTAGAACGGGAATAGCAGGAGTAAATGAATGACATGTCATCAACGTGATTGGCAACGTTCGGAAAGACCTCAGAGACCCACGCACCCGATTCGCCGTGCTGCTTAAACTTGAATGGTGACTTGAGTAACTTTCCGCTCGTGGTAAAGAATCCGGTTTTAGGATCTGCTCCTTCCAGTTTTTCTCCACTTTTCTTCTGCAACATTGGTTTGTAATCGAACGTATCGACCTGTGAAGGGCTGCCTGGCATAAACAACCAGATAATCGATTTTGCCTTGGGTGCAAAGTGAGGTTGCTTAACTTGCAAAACCCCCTTATCAGCTGCATCGGCTGAATTCAGAACACCCTGCTCTTTTAACAAACCTGTTAATGCCAGACTTCCGAACCCTAAACCTGCGTTTTTGAGAAATGATCTTCGAGCCTGAAAATCGAAAGGTCTGCCTGGTGCTTCTGCAGTGTACTTACTCATTGTGTCTACATCCCTATTTAAAACCAGCCATCGATTATTCACGATTAGTCAACAAATACAAACTCATTCATACAAAGAATAAGCTGACAGAAATCTGCGACCGCCAATTCACCTGCTTTAGGATTATCACCATAAGATTCTGTTTGATAATGAATAAATTTCAGCATCTGCTGTTGTTCTTCCGAACTCGGTTTTCTTGAAAGTGCAATGGTATAAACATCGTTTACTGTTTGATCCAGGCCTTTCTTGCCATCGGGGCGAACTCGTTTTGCAAATTTTTCAGATAATTTACGAATGAAGGGGGAATTCATCATCGCAAGTGCCTGTGGAGGCACTGTCGTAATATTTCGTTTTCCCACACTTTGAATGGCATCTGGTGCATCAAACAACTGCAATATGGGAATCAGTTTATCTCGTTTGACAGTCAGGTATATACTGCGACGATTCTCTTCCTGATTGAGGATCCCTTTACCATACATCTTCTTATCAAGCGTACCACTAACAGCAAGCAGATCATCTCGAATCACTTCGGCGTCCATCCGAATTGCAGGACGCCTCCACCACAAATGATTTTCAGGGTCATTTTTAAAGCCACTCGGATTTGATTTTCCAGACTGTTGATAAACAGCGCTCATCATCATCATTTTATGAATTGGCTTCAGATTCCAGTTATGATCGATCAACTGCGTTGCCAGATAATCGAGTAGTTCAGGATGTGTAGGGCGAAATCCTTGAGTACCAAAATTACTGGGGGTCGCAACGATTCCGTGACCAAAGTGATGATGCCATAATCGGTTCACCATCACCCGCGCTAACAAGTGCCCTGCTCCCTGTTGCGTATCAGTTAACCAATCTGCAAAAGCGATTCGTGGATGACGTGGTTTTGGTTCTTTTGTTTTTTCAAGCATCCATTGCTTTTCCTGCGTGTCATTTGTCATTAACACTTGGAGAAAACCTGGAGAAGCCAAACCATTTTTTCGATTGGAATTCCCGCGTACTAGATAGTAAACCTTGCGAGTATCGGCTCCAAAATTGTATGTTGCCCCTCCCTTACGGGCCGCAAAAACAGGCATCAAATCACGCTTGGGATGTTTTTTCATATTTTCCTGTTCAGCGTCATTCAGTTTTACCCAGCCAGCATCGTAAGGATTATACCATTTCAATAGTTCCTGTTGCTGTTTGTCGTTTCGTTTATCACCTGGCAAAGCAATAATCGTTTGAATATTCTGGGGAGGTGTCGTTTCTTTTGCCTTAAAATAAAACCCTGAAGGTCCTGTTGCATTGACGATTTTAATCAGCAATTCGTTTTTCCCAGCCTTCAATGCAAGTTTGACTTGATCCTGATCGGCGATAACGCCACCCATTACTTTTTTCGAATAGACCTGTTTCCCGTTCAGCCAAACTTTAATGGCATCATCTTTACCGAGTGAAATGTCTAGCGGTCCTGCAGCGGGAACTTCAATCGTTCGAAACAGATAATTCGCTGAATTATTGCCTTTCAATGTATTATGAATTTTCCCATCTGCCCAAGTCGGCTGAGGTATCCATTTTAGTTTTGCAGGCGTATACGTTTTCTTCAGATCGACTTTTCTTTCAGGCGCATTACGTTGATTGAATGCCTGCTCGAAATTTGCTGACTTGAACGGTCCTAAGGAATGCCAATTGTTTAGTTTGGGTTGGATAGACTCTTTTGGTTTTGTTTCCAGCCAGATCGCCAATTTGAAAGGGATCACTTCTTTCTCGTACTTCAACCGAGCGTCGATAAATGGCTTGTGGGTAATGTCGAAAGCAGCTTTCTCTTTTTTGTATTTTTCCGGATTACGATCATGCTGGTAGTCCTGGAATCCCGTTTCTGCGAATGCTGCAATCATGCGGTAATAGTCGTGACTGGAAATGGGATCGAATTTGTGATCGTGACATCTTGCACATCCCAGAGTCAAACCTAAAGTTGCTGTACCTATGGTGTGAATCAAGTCATCTAGCTGTTCGTATCGACTGCGTTCCCGTTCTTTTTGTGTCTGCTGGGAAGTGAACGGGCCTGCTGCTAAGAATCCGGTGGCTGCTTGCGACATATAATCCGTGGGCCCTAATTGATCACCGGCAATTTGCAGCTTGATAAATTGATCATAGGGCATATCTTCATTTAACGCTTTAATCACAAAATCACGAAAGTGATAAGCGGCCGGGCGATCTCTATCAAACGCGTAACCATTACTCTCTGCAAACCGAGAAACATCAAGCCAATGACGAGCCCAGCGCTCGCCATAATGTGGACTGGCCAGTAATTGATCAATCAGTTTTTCGTAAGCATTTTCCGCCTTGTCATTGATAAACGTTTCAATGTCTTCTGGTTGAGGAGGCAGACCCCACAGATCAAAATAAACGCGCCGAATTAATACCTGTCGGCTGGCTTGCTCATTGGGAGTAATTCCCCGTGCTTCTTGTTTTGACAAGATATAATGATCAACGGGAGTTTTAGCCCATGATAAATTTTTGGGAGTAGGCGGCGCGGATTGCGATAACGGTTTAAACGACCAGAACTCACGAGCTTTCACAAAATCAATTTTTTCTTTTTTTGTCTCAAGCACCTTTCCGTCGCGTGGGTCAGGTGCGCCCATTTGAATCCACTTCTCAAAGTCCGCAATCACTTGTTTCGATAATTTATTCTTGGGCGGCATTTCAAAGGACTCGTGCCGAATCGCTGCAATCAACAAACTGTTTTTAACATCGCCTGGAATAATGCTAGGGCCTGTGTCTCCCCCTTTCAGCATCGCGGCGCTGGAATCCAGTAATAATTCCCCTTCGAGCTTGTTGTTCTTTTTTGCCTCTAATGAATGGCACGCATAGCATTCATTGACAAGCACTGGCCTGATTTTCGATTCAAAAAACTGTAAACCCTCTTTGGTTGGTTGAACTTTCTTCGTTTGCTCTGCTGAAAAAACAGAATTCAGAAACAGCATGATTCCCATACTGGATAGCAAAACGGAGCGAATCATAGTAATCATCCAATGTCATTTAGGCGGGATACACGGAGAGAATAATATCATTCCAAAGAATCAGGTTATTCTATTGGAGAGGCCTTCGATTGCGTAACGTCAACACAAAATGCAGGAACTTCATTGTACCAAGAACAGAAGGCATCGCAAGGATTATATCATAGCGCACAATACTTCAGATCACTCACATTTCTGTTTAATCCTAAGAAATCATCCCTCTGGTTTAGAAAGTGATTTTTCACAAACAGGTGAATCTGAACGATCCGAGTCTTCTGCAGGATTTGAACCATAGTTCTGTCACTTTTCAAGTTTAACTATTCGAAATCGATACTTGATTATTTTCTGTTCACAGGTCATGCTGACACTGCTTTTGCTCTCAAAAAAAGCCAGCGACTGTTATTTGATTCATTAAAGTGATTCGGATTGAAAGATCCCTCTGATGAGAATAAGACCACTTTTAATACTTCTCTTCACATACTTGATCTGTCCGGTACAGTCACTGTTTGCTACGGAGCGTCCAAATATCATTCTGGTTTTCATTGATGATATGGGGTGGGGTGATTTTTCGTGCTTCGGCAATACTGACGCAGCCACACCGAATATTGACTGGCTTGCCAAAGAGGGTATCAGCTTCCATCAGTTCTATGTAAATTCGCCAATCTGTTCTCCGTCCCGTGTTGCCATCTCCACCGGCCAGTATCCGTATCGCCACCGCATTTCATCCTATCTTGCCGACCGAAAAAAAAACAAAAAAAGAGGATTGGCAAATTGGCTCGACCCTGCCACTCCCATGCTGGCACGCTATCTGCAAAAATCTGGCTATGTCACAGCGCATTGTGGCAAATGGCATATGGGCGGGCAGCGAGATGTAGACGATGCACCGCCTATTACATCTTATGGGTTTAATACATCATTAACCAACTTTGAAGGGATGGGCGCAAAGCTGCTGCCTTTGACAGAAATTCCGACAAAAAACGGTGGCGTGAAAAAAGGGCGAATTTGGGAGAATGCCACTCGCCTGGGAACCCCGGTCGAATGGATGCTCCGTTCAAAAATTACCGGTGGTTTTGCAGACAAAGCAATTGAGTTTATCGATCAAGCCCAAGTAAAAAAACAACCATTCTACATCAACGTCTGGCCAGATGATGTGCATACCCCACTCTTCCCGTCTCTGGGACGCTGGACCGACACCAGACGGGGCCTTTATCTGGCCGTCTTAGAGGAAATGGATCAGCAACTCTCACGCTTGTTCAATCGAATCAGGAACGATGCTGCCCTGCACGACAACACGCTCATCCTGATTTGCTCGGATAACGGCCCTGAGGAACACGCTGGTTCCGCTGTTCCCTTTACAGGACTGAAAGCAACCTTGTTTGAAGGTGGTATCCGTTCGCCTCTCATCGTCTGGGGACCAGGTTTAATAGTCCACTCACAGCGAGGTACGATCAATAAATCATCCGTCTTTTCTGCGATCGACCTAGTTCCTTCTCTATTACATCTATGCGGAGTGTCAGCACCGAAGGACGCACTCTTCGATGGTGAAAATATCGCTGACACCCTCATTGGAAAGTCAACGAGCTCCCGGTCGAAACCTCTCTTTTTTCGTCGTCCACCAGATCGAAAGAACTTTCGCAGTTATAAGAATCTGCCGGATCTGGCAGTCCGTGAGGGTAAATGGAAGCTTCTGTGTGACTATGATGGCAAACGCCCTCGACTGCACAATCTGGAAACCGATCCCACCGAATCGAAAAATCTTGTCGACCAGCAACCAGAACTGACAAAACGCCTCATCGCCGCAACACTCCGGTGGAATGCGACGATGCCCGCGGACGCCGGAGATCCTGACTACAACATGAAAACCAGAGCCAAATCAACAACAAATTGAAGTGTCATTTGATGATTTTTTCGACTATGGTTTCCATGACATTGAACCAGAAAATAACACTATATAATAAGAACGAACAGCCAACTCGCTTAAATTTTTCCCATCAGGTAATATCTCTGTCGGACAGAATGACGCTGGTAAAAGTTGAACGAAACAACTAAGCTGATTCAAGCTACCAGAATGCTTTACAACAGCTCATCCTGCCAGAAAACCTCACCAGGTCATTCCTTTTTTGCTAGATTGTATCAGATCTAGAATCGATTCTTGCAGTCTTGAGTTCAATGAGAGACTGAACTACATCACCGTCAATTATTCGCTCAAACTATCTTTTTTATCTGGAAAACATTTCGTGTGGTCTCAGAAGGTTGCCCAACGAGGCATCATTGTCGCTGGTTGTATGGCCATGATCTACACTCAGCTGACGATGTCACCTGCGACCATTCAATTTGCCCGCTCTCTCGGCGCAACAAGCTGGCATGTTGGTATTCTCGGGGCGTTGCCTACGTTAATGTTATTCATGCAATTTGTATCCGCGGTACTCGCTAATCACATCCACTACCGGCGCTGGATCTGGTTCTCTTTTACGATCATCCAAAGATTAGTACTCATTCCCGTAGCCGCTGTCCCATTGTTGTTCCCGAACCTTTCCGATCAATGGTGGCTCTGGTTGCTCATAATTCTCACAGCCATCAATCATGCTTTAATTCATTTCACAACTCCCTTATGGCTTTCATGGATGGGAGATTACCTTCCGCATCAAGGGCTGAATCGCTATTGGGGAATTCGTCAATTGTGGATGTACTGGAGTGGAATCATTTCCTTACTGGGAGGAGCCATTTTCCTGTCAGAAAGTGGGCTAGATATTCAGCAAGGGTTCGCAACATTGATTTTTTTAGGCGGCATCTTTGGAATCATTGACATCCTCATCTTTCTCAAAGTTGATGAGCCACCTGTCACAAAAATGAAAGAACCCAAACTGAAAACAGTACTATTAACACCATTTCAAGATCAAAATTTTCGATCATTCATTTCTTTCACTTGCTTTTGGCATTTTGCTGCAATGCTCGGGGCACCATTTATCACTTTTTATCTACTCGACTATATCGGCATGGACGTCTTCCGGCTTTTGTTACTATGGACGTGTGCCTGGGTCGGCGGCGCGATTTTTTCGAAACGCCTGGGGCATTTGGCCGAACATTTTGGCAATCGCCCCATGCTGATTCTCTGTACCGCATTCAAGTCTACGAACATGTTCGGTCTGTTATTTTTGCCGCGCGATCCCATCATTGCATTTTGGGTTATGGTTCCCATTTTCATGCTTGACTCGGTTCTCAATGCGGGAATTGCCATTGCCAACAATGGATTTATGCTCAAAAATTCGCCTGCAGAAAACCGTACGATGTTTATCGCCGCTGGAACAGCAGTAGCTGGACTTGTGGGAGGTTTCACTTCAATCGTCACTGGTGGCTTCCTGGTACTCAGTACCGGGTGGAGCATGTCAATCGGGTCAATCGATTTCAATAATTTTCATATCATATTTGCAGCAAGCTTAATCATGCGTCTGGTCGCTGCATTTTTCGCGCGCACAATCCGCGAACCTGACTCTCACTGGACTGCACAAGTAGTGGTTCAACTGGTAGGTGTGACTCCCTTACGAATCCTCCGCTTTCCTGTCGGATTTTATCGGTCGTTTGTTTCTGACGAGAATGTATCCCCCTCCCGCAAAGAAAAACGTAATCGTAAAAAGAATTCGAACTTAGACGAGCCCGAGTCACCTTAATTCCACAGAGGTACTCTTGAAATGTTCTCGACTCGTCCACGATCAGAACGATTCTCAGACCAAGTTACAAAAACCTTGATCCCAAACGCGTAGGAATGATTGCATTTCGAGTTCTTTGTAGTTCGCTTCTTTATCGAGCACCGTTCCCCAGACCTGATTCGATGCCTGATACCGAGAAGGACCAAAATTAATGATGGGACCGATCCCCAGATCAAGATTGTCAATCTTCTCCAAAGCATTGATCACATTTTCGGTTGCACAGTTTCACCGGCTGCTTCATCCTTCTTTAAAACACTCTACGCCAATATATCCTTCAAGTCAGACAAATCCCGGTTTTGACAGGGGGTAGCCTTTTCGCATAGCAGCGCAATACTTCAGTTGCATTCGAAAGATAATAAGGCACTACCTGCGAGACGATAACTCCTTGAATCGAATAATCAGCTACTTACTGGAAACGCGTAATCTCACCGTTTTCAAATCAAACAGAGCATTACGGATTTTTCCATCGCTGCGGAGTGCCAGCTGTGCCTTTCCTGAAGGCAATTCGATGGTTCCTATTTTTTGGCTTTGATAAACGTCCCAACTCCCCGTACTGGGAACAGTCCAGGAAAGACGCTGGCCTTCCACTTCCAACAATAGATGATTACCTGCTGTTGCTTGGGGACAAGCGAATTCCAGATAAACATCATATTTCCCCCCCTTCGGAACGTTGAGTGTCCATGCAGCACGATCGTTTTCACTTTGCCAATACCCGAGATTTTTGTACTTATTTTCAAATTTAAGGGAAGCACCATAAATTTCGGCAATTTGTGGAACCAGAAAGTAATCCCCCCGCAAGGCTTCAGGCTGGACGATGGCTGGTTCGTTGCCAGCAAACGTTTTCCGTGGCATTTTCGTCGTATTCAAATAGGCAATGATATCAGCAAACTCCTGAGGGGGCATATCCTTTTCCAAACCCTCCGGCATCAACGACTTGCCTGTGCTCTGAAGCTCTTCCAACTCATTGCGAAGTAAAGTGACAGGCTTACCATCGTTTTGAATAAGTGTGATACTCTCCCCGCTCTCGGTAGCAAGCAATCCACTATAGGTCAAACCATTCACAGTCACAGCAAGATAGCTAAGGTATTTACTTTCAATCGCCCGGTTCGGATCGAGAATTGCCGTTAATAATGCCGTCGTTGACTTATCGGTCAAAGCAGACAGATCGGGTCCTATCGGTTTTCCTTCCTGATTCAGTTGATGACAAATCGAACACCGCTTGATAAATATTTTGTGCCCTGCTTCGACATTGCCTTTGATTGTGGATACAGAAGAATATTTTTCGATCACTTTTGCACGATTGGAGTCGATCGACGATGCCAGTAATTTTCCTGCTTGCTTGCGCAGCTGGTTATCTTTGTGATTGAGCAAGACCTGTCTACTGGATACATCAATTTCGGAAGCCAGAATCGTTTTTTGTTCGATCCCATTTAGAACCAATTTCACCCATGCTGAACGGCTTAGCAACGCTTTCAAAACTTCTGCACGTAATTCGGGCCCAAAACTTTTCCAGCGTTCCAGTAACATCTGAGGCGTTCGCTGATTCCCAAATTGAGTCAGTGCTTTCACAGCCGCACTTTGGAGTTGGCGTGAATTTCGCGGCGAGAGCATCTCAGCCAGAATTTCGAAATCCTGGTCCTGTTTATCAAATCCGCGACCTAGCAGCAGCATGGCCATTTTTCGATTTTCAACTGAAGCAGTCTCGGCGTTTGCTAACTCTCGGGCCTGACGAAATAACGGCTTTAGTTGATCCAAGGCTGAGCGTAAACGCTGATTTGATTTTTGATAAAATTGGGGAAGTGCCTGATTGCGACGTCCCAGCGAATTGAGCAAAGTGGAAACGGCCTGAAATTTCCATGCCTCGACTTTTTTTTCCTTTGCCCCTTTCCCAACCACTTCATAAATTTGCGATAATGCATCCTGGCGATTCGCAGAAACAGCCATTGCCACCAATGAATTGAAGATTTGCTCGGGTGGCTGTTTGCCATTTAACTCCTGAAAGAGTGCATTCGCAAATGCATCGAGATTCGCTCCCACAGAACTCAAAATGGCTGTACGGAGAAAGTGATCGCTATCGTTTTGCAACGCCATCCGAGCCAAAGCCACGCCTGCTTGTGGATTGTTCCACTCTCCAAGCGAGTAAGCTAATTGCATTTGAATTTGAGGATCTTGATCGCTGACAAATGTTAATAACTTCTGCCCGATATCAGGGGACTCATTCACGATTGATTCACTGATACGAATCGCATGACGGCGTACTCCGGCATGTTCATCTTTCAAAGCAACCAAAACTGTTTCACTCGAAACCTGGCTCAAACCATCTAAGGCACACAGAGCATGCAGGCGTGCTTTGGCGGATTTTCCCTGCTGGACCATTCTCTTTAAATCAGGAACAACGGTTTTATCCTTTTGGGTGACCAGGAGCTGATGTGCCATGTCTCGTAATGTGCCGTTCGGACTTTCCAGAACTTGAACCAGTTCTTCGTGGCTAAGCTGATTAAGGTTTGGTATCGGGCGGAGCGGAGTCTTGTCGCGCACAACTCGATAGATTCTGCCCTGCTCTTTTCCCGCACGCAGATCGAGTTGTTCCTGCATTGCTTTCGGGATCCACTGAGGATGTTCAATCACATGCCGATACATGTCCGCCACCCACAACCCACCATCGGGACCCGTGCGAGCCATCGTCGGGCGGAACCAGTTATCTGTGGAAGCCATAAACTCGGAATCCTGCTCACTCTCTGCGCGACGGCTGGTAAATGTGCTTCCCTTCGGAGAAACAATTTCTCGATGCACCAGATTGTGCACAGGTTCACAGATAAAAGAATTACCGATAAATTCCTGCCCCAGTAATTGGTCTCGATAGAAACACAGCCCACAAGCAGACGTAATTCGATTTACTTTATTGAAATCATTAAATCTCGTTTGCGTTCGACTGACTGGAAAAATGGTCGCAGCTCCGGGTCGAATCGAAACTTGAACTTTCGCATTCGGTGCAATGAGATTTTTATTTCTGCGCAGATAATGGTCTGCCAGGGCATAATGAAAGGCGGGATTACTGTTATTACTGCCAAACCAGTTCCCCCAATCGTCTCGTTCCCTGCCAAACTGGGTTTGACCTGATTGCGGATCCATTAAACCAGTATCAGGTTTGATACGTAAATCGCGACGTCCAAATTTTAGTTTTTGTTTTGATTTGACAGAGACCAATTCTCCGCCAGAATCTCCATTTGCCAGATAAATCCAGTTATCCAGTCCCCAACGCAAGCCATTGACCCGATGTTGTTGATTACCTTCTCCAAAGCCCGTATAAAGTGACTCATGTTTATCCGCCTTGCCATCGCCATTCGTATCTTCCGCATAAAAAACTTCGGGCGCGGTTGTCACAATGACACCTTTTTTCCAGGCCATCACGCCGGTAGGGTACCCCAGTTTCTCTAAAAACAGGGTTGATTTATCATAGGTGCCATCGCCATTCGTATCTTCCAAATAACGGACACGGCCTGCGAAAGTACCTTTCTCATCAATGCCCAACGGATAGTCGGCCATCTCCGCCACCCACAGTTTTCCATCCGGGCCCCAATCAAAGGCTACTGGATCTTTCACCAGAGGTTCTGCTGCGACAAGCTCGACATGAAATCCCGGTTTGACTTTAATCGTTTTCAGAGCGGCATTGGGAGACTTGGGTTGAGGGCCTTGCGCTTCAAGTAATTCATCGAACGATTTACCATTAACCAGATTTTTTAATTTATCGGTGTCTTCATTCTGGACCCATAGATGTTTTGAATGAAACCACGCACCGTTGTTAGTGCCGTTTCGAGAAATCATCGGCATGTCATCGCCATCCTGACGCTGCTTCTGGAATATTTTGTTCCATCCCTTGTCCAACGAGGCAAATAGATGCAATGAATAGCGGCTCTCATTAGAAAAGAGGGCATCATCAAATCCATCTTCATTCACGTCCACAAACCGCAGACCCGCATCCTGCCCCTGGGCATCAACAACGGTCGCATTCTGAGGAAGCGACCAGGGCAAACGTTTCCAGAGTGAATCTTCATCTGACCAGGCATAAATGGCCTGTTGCGATGGATTCGAAACAATCAACTCGCTTAAACCATCATTGTTGAAATCTCGAAATCGAACCCCCTGGTCAATGCCCTTCTTAAGTGTAAAGACCGCTGACTGATTCCTGTGAAGACCGGCGAGTAATTTTTTGTCTTCGACCCAGGCCTTGCCATCAAATCGAAAGGCCGACGATTCATCGGACGTTAAAGTCAAAAGCACGACCTGATTGTTCAATATACCAAAACGGCTGCGTGTCGCCTGAGCTCCATCGGAATCGGGCTTGGAAACCAGACGTGTCGGGAAACTCATTTCGCTCCATGTCTGTTGTTTCGGGTTCCAGATTCTCGTTTTCTGAACGTTTTCATTTCCAATGACGACATCCATAAAACCATCGTTGTTCAAATCGAGGAGTCTCACGCCGTTATCGGCACCGCGTTCATTTCTTAACGGCTGCCCGGCCAGGAGATGCTGATTCATCCGTTGCAGAACATCCTGAAAAGAAAGAAATTGCACTGCAGAACCGTGCTTCACAACAGAATGATCTATTAGCTTGATCACCTGCTCATTGCTGATCCAACCATGGGGATGATACACGAGGTTGAATGTCCCCTGCTTCACAACAGTCGCATCCAGAACGGCAGTCCAGTCTTGAACGGTGAGTGGGTTCATCGGTTTTTGACGATGCTGTGCAGACCAGTCACTGGGCGTCACACAGGAAAACTCCCAGCAGAGACGCGAGATCGGATATGGATAAGGATAGTCAAATATCGTATTCACAAATCCACGATCGGTCGGTACATACTTTTCGATTTTCCCCTGCCCATCCGCGTCAAGTACATACTTTTTTGGTACTTCCGGATCATTGGGAGTGAAAACGTGAAAAACGGACGTATCAATTTGCAGATAATTTCCTTCGGGAGATCGTTGATTGAAAATCTCAGTGAAAAAACGGGGGCTCACCGTATTAAGCGAATCACAACAAGGCATGCGGTAAGCGACAGGCTGGCTGTTCGGAATCTGGTTGAGTAAGTCTAAACATCTATCAACGGTTCCCTTGGCTTTTGTAAAGTCTCGGTCCTTTAACAACGGACAAGGATGATCATATGTATGAACTTCAATGCTGACTCCTTCGTTGATCCATTTTTGTATATGCGGATCATTGGGATCGACACGACAGGTCATGATGCTTGACCCGGCTCGACCATCGATCTCTTTGAGTCGTTCCAGGATCGGACGCAAATACGCTTCATATTTTTTTATGTCCCGCATGTCATCAATGGCTAATACGCAAACCGCTTTGACTTGCGTATCTCCAACCCATTGGGGTGTTACCAACTTGGGGAAATTTTGTGAGACATAAAAAGGATCATCCTGATCTAAATAGACTAGACGATTTCCCGTAACCTGCTTCTTCTCAGCAGCGGCCAAAGGTGATAACCAAATGAGACCGATCACCAGCAAAAGACCGCTCACCAAATTGCAACGACCAGTACAATTACGATCTATTGAGTTTTTTGCAGGTGTTTCAGCGAACGAATTAGTCATCTTAAAATCTCCTCAGGCATTGCAAATGAAACCGAAATATCTGCAGGAGCCATCACAAGCTGGAGGACAGCCTCTTATGACTCGATCTCTTTCAAGTCTGGCTGAACACCTCGTGTGTGTCAACCAAGACTTCACTTATTGCATACAATTCAAGCATATCCTCATGTAACCAAAGATGACTCAACCAAAGGGGAGCACTCTAACAAAACCCCTATATAAATCAATAAAAACAGACTTTATTTACCCGTCAACAATTCAGAAAGATCCCTGCTTCACAAATATCTGCTGGATTTTAACCATCATATTGTTTACAATTCATCAAATTCGTAGAACATACGCATGCCTGAGCGACCTGCAAGCCAATACAATCAAAAAAGGAATCCTGATGAGTCAAACCGAATTAGCTCAGAATCAACGACAGCAAATTGTTGACCAGCTGCGGATGGAAATCATCACAGGACGTTTCGAGGAAGGCATGCCTTTGCGTGAGGTCAGCTTGGCCGACCGCTTCCAGGTCAGTCGCGCGCCGATTCGCGAGGCTTTAAAACAACTCGCTCATGAAGGCATGGTCGAATCGAAGCCAAATTGTGGTATGCGCGTGGCCCCTTCCTCATCCGATTCTATGCAGGAACTCATCATTCCACTGCGGCAGACGGTGGAATCTTTTGCGTTGAAATCAATCTTTGCCGACCTGAGTGAATTGGATTTTGAAGAATGGGATCTTATTCTGAGCGAAATGAAAACAGCCTGTGAATCTCAAGATTATGCTTCTCTAGCAGAATTAGACATCAAGTTTCACCAATCTATTATTGCGAAATCACCGGAACAGGGATTAATGTCGATCTGGATCACACTGGTTTCCCGTTTACGGCGCCACTTTCTTGAGGGATTCCAGAAGCCCCTTGATCCAATGAAAATTTATTTTGAACACGTTGCTATCGTGGCCATGTTTCGATCGGGAAAACTCGAACCTTCAATTCAAGCACTCGTTTCGAATATGGATTAACGCCCGTTAAGAAGCATCCTATCGAATTAAATAAACCCCCACCATCATAGAACTTTTCTATGACCGCAGGGGTTTGGAACCGGACAAACTAAAACAGTTAGAGATTCGACATGCTCGAGTAGGCATGATCCAAAGCATGGCGTAAGGTCCATGCCTGTTGGGTCGGGCAAGATTCATGCTTCGCGTTTGTCATCGCGTGCTCAAGCCGATTACGAACTGACTTGGGCATCTGGTCACCGTAATCCAGCATTTCACTCATGGTCTTCATGTAAACTTTAGCACAAGCACTATGATGACCCGAATTGTAGAGCTGAACACCATTGACGACCGCTTGTTTAATTTTGTGACGTGCATCAGTTGCACTAAATTTTTTGTCGTCCGAAGGCATAATGACCGTGTCAATCACGTGAATGACACCATTTGAGGCATCGATATCAGTTGCCAATAATTTGGCTTTATTGACTTTAGCAACACCATCCTGAATTGTAATTCGAACACTTCCCCCTTGTAAAGTTTTGGCTTTTCCTGCTGCTAGTGCATCCTCTGAATAAACGCGTCCTAGTACAACGTGATACTTTAAGATTGCTGCCAGTTTATCTTTATTTTCAGGCTTCAGCAAAGATGCCACTGTTCCTTCAGGTAGTTTTGAAAATGCGTCATCAGTAGGTGCAAAGACTGTGAGAGGACCTTTACTTGTGAGTGCTCCTGCAAGTCCCGCTTCCTTCGCTGCTGCAATCAATGTCTTAAAGGTTTCTGCTTCAGCAGCCGTAACAACGATGTTTTTATCACTGGGGAGAATCACACTATCGATCACATGAATGATACCGTTTGCACAATTGATATCGACAGCCTCGACAGTCGCTCCATCTACTTTTACTTTGCCGCCTTTTGCTTGAATGTCGACACGTTGACCATTTAACGTTTTCACGCCCTTTAATTTGACTACATCTTTCGAAGCGACTTTACCAGGGATGACATGATAACTCAGAATGGCGATCAACTTGTCTTTATTCTCTGGTTTGAGCAGTGTTTCAACTGTACCCGCAGGTAATTTTTTAAATGCTGCATCCGTGGGAGCCAAAACGGTAAATGGCCCTTCACCCTTCAATGCTCCCACAAGATCGGCTGCTCCCAGAGCAGCGCCCAGAGTCTTAAAGGAACCGGCTGAGACAGCAGTGTCTACAATATCTTTTTTCTCGGCAGCCTGAGTGAGAGTGGACGAAAACATGAATGCCAACAAGGTTGCTAGCGCGGCTGAGTTTTTTGAAAAGCGTTTCATCAATCTGAATCCTTGGATACTTGGAGGTAATTGACTCGATTATCTGTTTAGTTGAGCTGAAACATGAGTGGCCACCGCAGTCTCTTTGTTATTAGTACCATAGAGCGGCGGGCTTTTTTGACCACCAGATCTATCGAAAATTTCTCCAAGAATTCTTTCGCCAAAAGTCGGATGAGAATGGCGTGGCACCATTTAGGGGCTGAAACAGACCAACTTAAAGCTTCATAAACGGTAGAAGCATGAAGTGATCACTGTTCTATACCAGAGAAGAACAAAGATCGATCTATAGAGATTTGAGGGGAAGAATGGACAAGCCACAATCTTCCTTGCCAATGGAATACACAACATAGAGTTTTCCATCAAACTCATGCGCGTAGGGGTAAGACCATTGTTTGCCTTTTGCAAAACCGGGAAAACGGGGAGGTCCGGATTTTCCATGCCGAATTTTCCACATCCGACTTAACGTTGTTTCACCGGGCTGACTGACAGAAATCACAAGCGTATCCCGATTCTTCAGATTGGAAATCAGGTACTGTTGTCCCGTGCTCAATTTTCCTGAATAGGCTTTGGATCGTGGCATCGGCAGATTACTTTGCCGTGCGCGAGACCAAGTCTTTCCATTGTCGTCACTGGTTGCAACCCAGGCGACATTGCCACCTCCACGGATGATGGCTACGACAGTTTTTCCTACAGCCGCCACTGTCGTTTCAGCAAAGGAAGGAGCCAGTTCCGGCGGATAAGGAATAAGCACAGTATCCCATTGTGTCAGGTCATCTCCATGACTGATCGCCACTACAGGTAGGCCATCTTTATCCTGACCTCCTGTAATCAGATTGCCATTCTGCATCCTAACCGGTTCGTCATAAGGCCAGCAGTTCTGCATCACAATCCCCCGTGATTCCCAACGATTGGCGTCTTCATTCAAAACAAACGCTTCGCCTTTAAGACCGGAAAAACGCTTCGCTGGTTTGCCCACTCCAAAACGACTGCAAATCGTCCACAACTCCCCCTTATGCTTCAGGAAGACTCCATGACTATGACGATCGGGGCCTTCAAATCCCGGGCCAATTACTTCCAGATCAGACCATGTCTTTCCGCCATCGCGGGAACGACGACCTTGCAGGGTTTCATGCGGACCATTTTCATTCGTCGGACTATTAGCCCAATTCGCATACAATGTTCCCTTGTGCTCAATGATGGCAGCGCCGTGCAAAAACTTAAATCCGTCTTTCTGGGCGCGATGGATCGTTTGATGAGCCATACCAGGTACTAAGGGAATCTGATTCAGGTCCGCAGGAATAGGAGGCCCGTTCCAGAGTGTCACCGGTTTCGGTAACGGTTTAATCTTTCCAGGACCAGGAATCTGACTCCCCCCCAGCACGACAAGATCGTCGATATAATATTAGGCACCAGGAGCCAGACGTTTTCCCGAAACCAGAGCGATTCCACCGAGATCCAAATTGGTGCGGTATGCGTGCAGGGTTCCGCTCGGGGATTTGGGAAGTGCGAGTTTACCCGGTTTAGATAACCAAAAATCGATCCCTGGCTGCCGAGCATCAACAACAATCCGCAGACGATGCCAGACAGGATGGTCACGATCCGATGATAGCTTCACTTTTTTTGAAATGATACGCCAGGATCGTGTCCGCCCATCGTTCTGCTGTAATGCACCATTCTGGATACACAAATTCAGCTGGCTTGCATCACGACCACTTGGTTCAAACGACCATAAATTAAGAGAACGTCCTGCTCCCGACGAAAATGCAAAAGTCAACTCGACCATGATTCTCTGTTGGGGTTTTGCGAAACGGTGCGCAATTGCAGTCAGCCCTGCCGAACGGGATCGTTTTCCCATCAGACAGTGCATAGACTCTTCCGACCCTTGCTTGACGACTTTCACATCAGGCGCGGTCTTCGGCAAAAAAACAGACCAGTTTTGTGGTGTGGAATTTATATGGTCCCGTTCAAAATCGCTTTGATAAAGAACCTCTTCAGCTGCGTTGCCTGTAAAAGGCAGGAATAACCAGACCAGCATTGCCAGAAAAAACTTCATGAGTTATTCCTTCGATCACAGATTTTGAACCTGACATTTCATCTCTTATTTTGTCGCGTTCAGATAGGCCAGTAAATCCGCCATATCCTGTTTGTTGATCTGTTTTTCCAGACCTTCAGGCATGAAAGAGAGCTTGGAACTGATCAGCTCTTCGATATCAATTCGCAAAACGGTATCGCTTGTTCCATCTGCGCGGGCAATCGTAATACTGTTGGCATTTTCTGATTTAATCAGCCCGGTAATGGTCCGCCCCTGTGTCGTGAGAAGTAAATAAGTGACGTACTGTGGTTTGACTTCGCGATTCGGATCGAGAATGTTTAACAAGACTGCTTCCGTGCCACGATCCTTGATTGCCTTCAGATCGGCCCCCAGTTGAACTCCCACATTTTCCAGACGATGACAGGCAGAGCAGGCTTTCTTGAAAACCAGTTTTCCGTTAACCGGATTCCCCTTGAGCTTCAGGGAGGGCCGATATGCTTTCACAATATCAGATCGACCAGTGAGTCGTTGCTTATGAAACAGGGAATCAGCCAGTTTCCTGATTTTTTCGTCGGAATTTTTCTTCAACAATTGCACACGTTCCGGACTGATATCTCCCGGGTTGACTTTGCCATTCTTAATGGAATGCAACATCGTCAATAACCAGACTTTTCTGGAAAAAACCGTCTCGACGGCGCTCATTCGTAATTGTGGACTCAAGCCCGGCCAGGCTTCGAGGATTAAATCAGCGACACGATCGTCATTGACGAGTCCCAACTTGGCAAGCGCGGCCTGACGAACCTGGAGTGGTTGTTGTACGGATAATAAATCTTCAAATACATCTTTTGTGTTATCAAATTTCCCAATACTCAACGTATCAATGGCATCAACCCGCGCCTTAACAGCCAATTTGGAGTTCTGAGCTTGTTGAATCGCAGTCTGCATCATGCCCTTCAGTAATAAAGATGTACGCGGACTGGTTGACTGAGCCAATACTTTTTTGGTCGAACCTGAAGCGCGTGAGAGTAGTCTTCGGAATAAAATCTCTGAAAAATTCTGGTCAGCGGCAGGCATTGACTCAAGCGATGACATAAACAACTTCACATCCTGGGCATTCTTTTGTGCTCCAATCTGTACTGCTAACGCGATCAGAAAATTCTTCCCCTGCTGTTCTTTAATAAATCCGGGGTTCTTCACCAGGATCGAAAAGACCTCTGCCGCCCCCTGATCCAGTGAACTCTGAACGGCCATGCGTATCCATTGATTAGAAATATTGCGTGTCAGTATTTCGACCAATGCTTGATTACGGGCCGAAGATTGAAAGGCACCCAGCGAGAAGGCTGCTTGATACTGCACTTCTAGAGAGCCATCATTTGCCAGCGCCAGCATTTGTTCCTGGATAGAAGACGAAGCCGCATGCTGTTCTGCAATTTGCAACGACTGTTTTCGAACTTGGAAGTTTTGATCCTGCAAACCTTTTAACAGAGTCTTTTCGTCTAATGATTTCAGCCCTTGTAAAGACCAGAGCGCAGATGCACGGGTAATGGGTTTGCCTGATGCAAAGACCACTTGTTTTAACTCGTCGCTGACAGAATTATCCTGCCTTTCGAAGAGTAATCGCTGTGCAGTATCGCGAGTCCAGCCATTATCGCTCTCCAGTAGTGCGACCAGTTTCTCAGACGAAAGTTTCCCCAAATTGGGAAGCGGCGATTGTTGAAATCCTTTCGGGACAATTCGATAGATGCGGCCTTTATCCTGTCCCCCCACGGGGTCGAGGTGTTTAATCACTTCTTCTGGAATGAAGGGGGCACCTTCGATCAATTCCCGATACATGTCTAACACGTAGAGTGCCCCATCGGGACCATTTTCAAATTGAACCGGACGAAACCAGACGTCTGTGGATGCCAGAAATTCCGCATCCTGATCAGCGCGGGGTGCGACCAGGGATAATCCATCGGACTGTGGAGCGGCACGATATACCAGATTATTGGCTGGCTCACCAACGAATACGTTTCCCTGATATTCAGCAGGCCAGGCACTGCCACGATAAATCGTGATCCCAGTTGCTGCTGTAAAAAACCCTGAAGGTTTGCCTTTTTCAGAATCCCCCTTTGCACTTTGTGACCGAATACGGGACCTCAAGATACGCCATGGTTCCACTTGGCTGATTCGTAATAGCTTTGTGTATTTGCCACCTGGTGCAATTGAAACCGGTGCTGAAGGAGGAGCCAAATAGGGATTGCGGGCAATGTAACGATCATCATACATGAGCACCTGCATCGGAACACTATTCGCACATACAAAAACACGATTCCAGATCCCCAGACTCATACCGTGCTGGCCACCGCCTGTTGTTAATTCTATGGTGCGCGTTTCCGGGTCGAGAATAATATTACGACCTTTGGTGTTATATTTTCGTTTTTGATCATCCGAGGTAACTGTGACCAGACCGCCATCAATGCCTGTGGAAAAGTGAATTTTGTTATCCATACCCCACCGAAAAGAATTGATCATCCCTTCATCGCCACGATCACGACCGAAACCAGTCATTACGAGTTCTTTCACATCAGAAACCCCATCACCGTTGGTGTCTTTGCAATAATAAAGGTGTGGCGGTGCTCCCACAAAGACGCCTCCTTTGTAACTGAAGACCGCAGTCGGTAATGTGATATTACTTAAGAACGGAAAACTTTTATCAAACCTTCCATCTCCATCTGTATCTTCCAGAAGTTTGACAGAGCTATAACCCTCTTTTTTGTCATCGTTATACTCGGGCATCTCTACCACATAAGCGCGGCCGCGTGCATCAAAGCACATCGCAACGGGATCACGGACTAAAGGCTCAGCGGCAACGAGTTCAATTTGAAAATCTTTATGAAGCTTAAACGACTTTAATGCTTCCTTAGGAGTTCTCGGCAGAATCCGCGGCATTTCAGATGAATAATCGACCTTGGGTTTTGATTGCTTCTTGTCCGCTGACATCGCCGTGACTGTCAGCCCCACAACCAAAGTGGATATCGTACTTAACAGAACAAAAGTCAGTCGAAAACGTTTCACAGTTTTAAAGGGCAGCATGGAATTATCCCGTTGAGGGTTCAGGAGGCAGGAACCGAAGCGTGATGGTACACTCCGGTTATTGTTCATTGGATTTTACATTATAAAGGACTGTTGCGGAGCTTATGAAGGAAACTCTACTGAAACTGGCAGAAATAAAACGAATCTGCAGGAACGGTTAATTCGCCAATCGTTGTAACTCGGCCTGGAGAGTTTTCACGATGGCCCGAGATTGCGGCAGATCGATCAGGTTTTTCATCTCATAAGGATCGTTCTGCACATCATAAAGCTCATTCATTCCTTCTAGCTCATTATAGCGAATGTACTTCCAGTGCAGAGTTCGGACAGCCTGATAGCCCATTTTGACGAGACGTGGAAACACAGTATCACTGTTGTATTCAATCAAGAATGATTTACGCCAATCTTTCGGCTGCTCTCCCTTGAGTAAAGGTACCAGAGACTCTCCATCATATTTTTGGTCCCCTTTAACATGTGCCAAATCCAAAATGGTCGGAGCCAAATCCACGCTGACAGCAAACTGATCAATCACCGTACCTGCTTTAACCAAGGGAGGGTAGCGGACTAACAAGGGAACCCGAATACCCTCTTCATACGGAAGTCGCCGCTCGACGCTTAAGCCATGTTCGCCGTACCAGTAACCATGATCGCTCGTAAATATAAAAACTGTGTTATCGAGTTGCCCCTGGTGATTCAGGAGTTTCCATAACATACCAACGCCCTCATCTATTCCGGCCAGCATCCTCAGACGGTCGCGAATCACTTCATCACTGGTTCCCGTTTCCCGGCTCAAGGGTGGCAGACCGGAGATGGAACGCTGTAATGCGCGTTTACCTTCGAGGTTATCCATCACGTTCAACCGCCGCGGTATGGCGTCATTTGTGTATAAGCGATTGTGTCTATTCGCAGGCATAAATTTTGCTGCGGAGGGGTCGGTTATACTGCCATCATCTCGCTGAGTGAGTTCCGGGTGTAAGGCTTTGTGTGCTATATAAATGCAGAACGGCTTCTCTCTTTTCTGCTTTACGAACGCATTGACTTTCTGATTGAGAACATCAGTGGTATGCCCTGTGTGTTTGACTCGTTTGCCGTTCTCGTTTAACACAGGATCAAATGATGTCCCCTGCCCTTTCATACTGACCCAATGATTGAAGCCGGGACGGGCCGTATCATCATTTCCCATATGCCACTTGCCGACATAAGCAGTGTCATAACCGGCTTTCTGGAGCGATTGTGGAAATGTTTTCAAAGTGTGACTGTGCTTGCTTCGATTAATATTATCAAAGATGCCATGATTGTGCGTATATTGCCCGGTTAACAGACAAGCCCGTACTGGAGAACAAAGAGGTGTTGAACAGAAGGCATTTCGAAAGCGGGCGCCTTCATGGGCAATGCGATCGATGTGCGGTGTCCGAACGAAAGGATGCCCCATACAGCCAATTTCGTCCCATCGCAGATCGTCCACCAGGACAACCACAATATTGGGTCTTTGCCTTTGATCAGCAGCCCTTAGCAGGCCGACTTGAAACAGTACGACGCAACAAAAACAGACAATCGTCTGAAGTGATAGTAATCGGGTGAGTTGATTCACGTGTTCTGTTCCTGGATGTTAAGTTCGAAATGTGATCGCAGCAGGCTCCCTGAATGGTATTGAAGACCATTCAATGTATCAGACTGACAGGCTGATTCAAGTATAGCGTTTCAGACTACAATGAATCCGAAATGATCTGAAGACTCAATTTTATCAAGTATGCTATTGAATTTTGGATATTTATATCTCATTCGAAACCTGTCAGGGTAAAGTGAGTCATGGCTATTTTATATCTCAAACCCTTTCGATGAGATACTCTTCCACAAATCATTGTAACGCTTGTTGCTACTGACATGCCCCCTTTAACCGAAACCAGAGCTTGATATACAATTCAGGTTTCTGGACCA
>Ga0055584_100000736_pt1 | contig 31176 bp, 27 predicted proteins | sample OSDHelmetaG_FD_58716 | JGI IMG/M metagenome (GOLD analysis project Ga0055584, IMG submission 58716) | Pelagic marine sediment microbial communities from the LTER site Helgoland, North Sea, for post-phytoplankton bloom and carbon turnover... | ecosystem: Environmental > Aquatic > Marine >... | reverse complement strand
CTCCTGGGGGCAACCTCGGGGGGATTCTAGTGCCGCGATGAAGGAGTGCTAGCCCCCCAGCCGGAACGCAGCAAGGGAGCCCATCCGAGCCGCGCGCAAACCTGACCGATCCGGCATAGGTTCGCGGCGGGGAATCGGCGGGCCACCGCGCCGGTCGGACGCCCCGCCGAAGCAGAGCAAACCCAATGGGCGCGGGGCTCCGGGAGGCGGTCGGCCCGGAGGCCAGCCGGCCTACTTCTTGGCGGCGGCCTTCTTCTTGGCGGCGGCCTTCTTCTTGGCCGGAGCCTTCTTCGCGGCGGCCTTCTTCTTGGCCGGGGCCTTCTTCGCGGCGGCCTTCTTCTTGGCGGGAGCCTTCTTGGCGGCGGCCTTCTTCTTGGCGGGAGCCTTCTTGGCGGCGGCCTTCTTCTTGGCGGGCTTGGAGGCCTTGGCGTCGGCCTTCTTCTTCGCGGGCTCGGCCTCTTCCTTCGCTTCGACGGCTTCCTCGGCCGGGGCCTCGGGCTCGTCGACGCGGGGCTCGACCTCGATCACGTTGGCCTTCTCGAGCAGCGTGTCGAGCGCCTTCTCTTCGCGGATGCGGTCCTTGAGGCCGTCCATGCCGCCGCGCTTGATGAGCAGGCCCTTCACCGCGGAGGGCTGCTGGCCCATCTGCTCGGCCATCTCTTCGATCTTCTCGTCGACGTCGGCGTCGGTCACTTCGACCTCGGCCTGCCGCGCGATGGCGTCGAGGAGCAGCGAGCGCCGCACCGACGTCTCCGCCTCTTCGAGCATCCGCTGCTTGTTGTCGTCGGGGAAGTCGTCGAGGTTCATCTTCGGCAGGCGCATGCCCTGGGACGCGAACTGGCGCATGTTCTGCTCCAGCAGCGACTCGGCCTCGCGGCGGACCATGCCTTCGCCCACGTCGAACTCGTTGGTCTCGATCAGCTTGTCGAGGGCCCAGGCGGCCGCGCGAGCGCGCGTGTCCTGGCCGGCGGCCTCGGTGAGCTTGAACTGGACGTCCATGCGGAGCAGGTCGAGGCTGTCGAAGCCGACGTCCTTCGCGAAGTCGTCGTCCAGCTCCGGGGCCTTCTGGACCTTGATCTCGGAGATGGTCAGCTTCACGTGAGCCGCGACGCCGTTCCAGTCGTCGTCGAGGGCGCCCTCGGGCACCTCTTCGTCGAACTCGGAGACCGCGCCGGGGGTCAGGCCCGCGACCTTGCCGCCCAGCCAGTCGGCCAGCGGGAAGCCCATGCCCCCGCCACCAACACCGACCATCAGCGAGTCGAAGGTCTTGTCTTCCTTGCCCTCGGCGGTGACGACGACGTCGACCATGGCGTAGTCGCCAGCGGCCGCTTCGTAGCCCTCGTCGGCGGCCTCGACCGTGGCCTCACGCTGGCGCATCTGCTCCAGCTCGGCGTCGATGGCCTCGTCGGCGACGTTGGTGGTCTCCCACTCGACGTCCATGCCGTCCCAGCCCTGGACTTCCAGGTTGGGCTTCACTTCGACCGTGACGGTGAAGGTGAAGTCCTTGCCGGTCTTCATGGTCCCGGCGTCGACCTCGGGCTGCGCGACGACCGTGAGCTCGTGCTCGGTGACGGCCTCGTCGAACGCATCGGAGACGACCTGGCCGCCAACCTCTGCGTTGATCTGCTTGCCGTAGCGCTGCTCGAGGATCGCGCGGGGCACACGGCCCTTGCGGAAGCCATTGAGGCGCACCTGCCCGGCGAGGTTCTTGTAGGCCTCGGACAGCTTGCTGTTCACGTCACCCGCGGGGATCGTGAAGACGAGCTTCTTGGTGACGGGCGAGAGGTCTTCGATCTGAAGCTGCATCGGCGCGTTCCGGGCGCCCCCGCAAGGGTGGGGGCGGAGTGGAGGCTGATGCGTGGCGGCTGGTGCGAGAAGGGGGACTCGAACCCCCATGGGTTGCCCCACCAGATCCTAAGTCTGGCGCGTCTACCAGTTCCGCCATTCTCGCATCCGCCCCGTTGGGTCGAAGGCAAATCGCCGGCAGGACGGGGTGTCCTGCCGGCGATTCGAGAAAGGTGGTACGCCCAGCTGGAATCGAACCAGCAACCTGCGGATTAAGAGTCCGATGCTCTGCCAATTGAGCTATGGGCGCACAGTATTCAAAACGTCTGGGAACTGGTGGGCCCGGCAGGATTCGAACCTGCGACCTACGGGTTCGAAGCCCGGTGCTCTATCCAGCTGAGCTACGAGCCCCCAGCAGCCGGCGATTCCTAGCCAGCCCCGTGGGTGCTGTCAAGGTCCTGCCTGTGTCGGGAAGAAAGTGGGGCGACCGACGGGGCTTGAACCCGCGACCCCCGGAATCACAATCCGATGCTCTACCAACTGAGCTACGACCGCCACTTTCCGGACCAGTCGCCAACAGCGACCAGACGTCTGCATTTCCAAAGAGCGGCTCCGGGGGACCTGGCGCGCCAGACAGGACTCGAACCTGCGACCATCGGCTTAGAAGGCCGGTGCTCTATCCACCTGAGCTACTGGCGCAGCAGGAAACCCACCGTCATCGGGAGAGCTGGTCGGGGCGAGAGGATTCGAACCTCCGACAGCCTGCTCCCAAAGCAGGTGCGCTACCAGACTGCGCTACGCCCCGCTTTCCCAGCACTTTCGCACCAGCAAACCCGCGAGCGGTTGAGACCAATACAGACTTGTTCGGGCCGAGGCAAGGGGGCGCCGATTCAGCCGACCAACTCATCCAGCAACGGAAGCAGCGCCTGCAGCGCCACACCCCGGTGCGAGATCGAGTTCTTCTCGGCTGGTGGGAGCTCTGCGCTCGTCCGCCCGGCGGCGTCGCCGGCGACCAGGAAGAGCGGGTCGTAGCCAAATCCGTGGGCGCCTCGGCGCTCGTGCCCGATGGAGCCCTCGATGGCGCCGTCGCTGTAGCGAGCGGTGCCGTCGGGGGTGACGATCGCCAGCGCGCAGCGAAACCGCGCGGTGCGTTCGGCGTCGGGGATCCCGGTCAGCTTCTTCAACAACAGGTCGTTGTTCGCCTCGTCGGCGCCGTCGCCCTCGACCCCCGCGAACCGGGCGGAGTAGACCCCCGGCGCGCCGTCCAGGGCATCCACTTCGAGCCCCGAGTCGTCGGCGATCGTGATGCGCCCGAACTCCATCGCCAGGAGCCGCGCCTTCTTGTCGGCGTTGCCCCGAAAGGTGTCGGCGTCTTCGACGATCACCGGCACCCGCTCGGCGGGCAGGTCCTTGAGGCCCACCACCGTGTAGCGGGTGCCCTCCAGCATCTGCTTGATCTCTCGGAGCTTGTGGGCGTTGCCCGTCGCCAGGATCAACTCGGTCATCGCACGACCTTGCTGCCCAGGTCGTAGCCGTCGAGCGCGGTCAGCTGAGCCGCCCGAAGGTGCCCGCAGCCGACCGTCGCGAGGTCCAGGAGGGTGCCCAGCTCGTCGCGGGTGAACGGCTTGCGCTCGGCCGTGCCCTGGACCTCGATGAGCCCGCCGGTGCCGGTCATGACGACGTTCATGTCCGTCGCCGCCTTGCTGTCCTCGGGGTAGGGGAGGTCGAGGACGGCGTCGTTGCCGACAATGCCTACGGAGACGGCGGCCACCGTGTCCAGCAGGGGGATCTGCCGGATCGTGCCTTCCTTCTTGAGCTTGTTCAGCGCCACGACCAGGGCCACGAACGCGCCCGTGATCGACGCCGTCCGCGTGCCTCCGTCGGCCTGCAGCACGTCGCAGTCCAGCCAGATCTGCCGCGGCCCGAGCTTGTCCATGTCCACGACCGTGCGCATCGAGCGGCCGATCAGCCGCTGGATCTCCACGGTGCGGCCGTCGGGCTTGCCTTTGCTGACTCCCCGCCGCGTGCGCGTGGGCGTGGAGCCCGGAAGCATCGCGTATTCGGCCGTGACCCAGCCGCTGCCCTTGTGCTGCATCCACCGCGGGATGTTCTCGTCCACCATCGCGGTGCACAGGACGCGGGTCAGGCCCACCTCGATGAGCGCCGAGCCGTGGGCCAGCTGAAGGAAGTTGGGGGTGATCTTCGTTTCGCGCAGTTCATCGACTGCGCGGCCGTCCTGCCGCATGGGTGCCTCCGTTTTGCGGCGGAACCTACAGCGCGCTGTCGTCGTCGTCGCCGGCTTCCAGCTCTAGAACGGCCAGGTTGCAGTTCAGGAAATCGAGCAGCAGGGCCAGCTCGTCCGTCGACGGCATCTTCCCCATGGGCGGCATGGTGCCGTCGATGCTGCGATTCCACGTGACGAAGTTGCTGAATGTGGCCGAATCGAACGTGTCGTAGTTGGCGTGCACGGGGGCGGCGTGGCGGTCCGCGCTGTCGGCGGCGTGGCAGAGCGTGCAGTACGCCTCGAAGTGGGGCTTCACCGTCGACTCGAAGTACGCCTCCCGGCCGCGGTCGAGGTCGTCGCAGGAGCCGTCGACGCTGCCGTCGGGGGCGGGCGGATCGCAGGCCGCGATGCCCACGAAGAACGCGGCGATGACGAGGACGCAGCCGGGGTTCGTGCGCATGGCTACTGCGTCACGATCACGATGGCGCCGGCGATGACGAAGGTCGCCGCGGTCAGGCCCGCGCCCAGGTGCGTGCGCGCGACGTGCTCCCAGTCCTCGCTCGCGGTGACGACGTTGGCCTGCAGCAGGCCGGTGGCGACGACCGTGGCCATGGAGATGCCGTGGATGATCGAAAACGCCACGTGGACGTCGCCCGAGTCGGCCTTGCCCTTCTTGGTCTGCGGCTGCTGGAGCTGGTAGGCCCGCGGCATCGTCCAAGCGGTGATGCCGGCGCCCAGGTAGCTGGCCGAGGAAAGCAGCGCCAGGGAGCGGTGGGTGATGAGCCCGGGCTCCAGGTTCGAGCGCCGGGGCTTCGACGTCTCCAGCGCGCCCAGGTTGCCGATCCCGATGATGTCGGTGGCCACGAGGCTGCCGGCGGAGATGAGCGACAGGATCGTGTGCGCGTCGACCATCTTGCGCCGCAGCTTCAGGCGCTTCTGGATCGCCCGGCGCTCCTCCACGGAGAGGTCCGCCTGCTCGTCGGTGGGGAGCTCCACGTCCAGGGGGGAGCCCAGCTCCAGCGTCGGCCCCGGGGTCAGGCGCCAGGCGGGCGGCAGGGTCAACTCGGCGGCGCTGGCAGGCACCGCGAGGAGCAAGGCGACGACGACGAGGAGCGGTCTCACTCGGCTGGAGTCTCCGCGGGCGCATCGACGGCCTCGGGGGCTTCGGCCGCCGGCTCGGGGGCAGGGGGCGCCAGCAGCGCGGGGTTCGCCGGCCAGGCGATGCGCACCTTGATGGGCACGATGTCCTCGATGGGCACGAACACGAGCGTCGGGCGCTCGATCTCGAATGCCTCGAGCGAGATGGAGAAGTCGGCGTTTGCCTCGACGGAGCCGTCGGCCTTGATCGTGAGCTGGACCGGGACTTCGACGTCCATGGTCTTGCCGTGCACGGTCAACGGGCCCTTCGCGGTGACTCGGTGCTCGCCGACGGTCACGGGCCCCGACACGCCGCCGATCCCGTCGACCTTCCAGACGATGGTCGGGAAGATCAGTCCTTCGAGGACCTCGATCATGTGGCTGTCGCGCCGCGTGTTGTCGGAGTTGAAGAAGCCGACCTGGATGTCGACGTCGACCCCGGTCCGGGCCAGGTCGCTGGGGTCCATGTGGAGGACCGCCTTGCCGCCACCGGCCAGCAGCTTGCAATCGAACTCCTTCGCCGGGTGGGCGATGTGGAAGCTGATCCCCACGTCCTTCGAATCGATGTCCAGCGCGTGGGCGGGCACCGCGAGCAGAAGGGTGAGAGCGACGAGCAGAGAGCGCAGCATTGGGGACCTCGCGGACTAGGGAATCACCTCGATCCGGTTCCGTCAAACGTCGGTCAGGCCCTGAAGCAGGTCCCCCGCCATCCGGTGGGAGGGGGTCTTCGGAGACTGCGGCAGGCGGTCGGATCGATCCGTTGGACCGGTCCAGCGCCGCGACGCGGTCGGAACCAACACGATCGAACTCGCGATGGTGCCCTCACGCGTGGGCATCCTCTCGCGCCGTTCCCGGTGGGTGATCTGGACCCCGCCGCGGCCGGCATGCTAGGACCGGCCCCTCGCGCGCCTGCTCGCGCCCGCCTCCTGCACCGGAGCCACACCCCGATGATGCGTCGCTGGACCCTCTTGCTTCCCGCCCTCTCCCTGCTCGGCCTCGCGGCCTGCGGGGAGCCTGCCCCCACCACGCCAGACTGCGATCTCGACGTCGAGAACCTGACGGGCGAGTGGATCTCCATGAAGGGCGGCGGCACCGGTGCTGACGTGCCGGACAAGTTCGCCCGGGTGAAGTTCTTCTCCGAAGAAGGGAAGAAGAAGGCCATCTACACCGCTGGCCAGATCGCCCCCGGGAACCCGGCGACGGAGAAGTACACGTACGAGTACATCGAGAAGACGTCCCAGGGCGACGTCCTCTACTCGATCAACATGTTCCCGGACAAGGCCAAGCAGCGCATCGAGCGGCTGAAGAAGGACAACCGTCGCCTCGACGTGAAGTTCGAGGGCCGCCTCTACGTGAAGGTCGACGCCAAGCGTTGCGCCCTGACGGTCAGCGACATGTACGTGACCTACGTCAAGGGCGAGGAGACCATGGACTCCAACCCGTCGGGCGTCCGCACCTACCTGCGGTCCAACCCCAACGAGCCGGCCCTGAGCTTCGTCAACTGCGACGAGAAGCGCCAGCTGTTCCCCTTCAGCGTCGAGCTGCCCGACTGGGAGAAGGACCAGCCCCTGGACACCAAGTCCGGCGTCTACAAGGCCGAGCCCGTCTACCTGCACTACGTCGAGCGGAACTTCCCCGAGGACGAGATCGAGAAGAAGATGCTCGAGTACGGGCTGAAGTCCGAAGAGGGCTGCAAGTACGACTTCGAGATCTGGTCCCAGGACACTAAGTGGCATGACTCGACCGAGGTCACCCCGGACGAGAAGGGCGACATCCGCTGGTACAAGCAGGTCACCTTCGACAAGGCGCCCGTCGACGGCATGTTCGTCGAGATGCACCGGTACAAGACCTGCGCCGACGGCAAGCGGAAGCTGCTGAGCAACGCCTGCAACGTCATCTCCCCGGAGCCCGCGCGCACCGCTGAGGAGAAGGAAGCGGCCGCCGCCGAAAAGAAGTAGCGGCTCCTCCGAAGACTCGAACGAAGGCCCGGCCCAACCGCCGGGCCTTCGCCGTTCTTGCGTTCGTGATCTGCCCGATCGAATGTCAGGGCGGAGGGCGAGATGCCGCGATTTCTGAGTCTGGTGCTGGTTCTGACCCTGGCCGCCGCGCCGGCGTGGTCTGAGGACATCACGTTCCGCCTCTACGCCCGCGACCGCGCCGACGAGACGGTCGCATGGATGATGAGCCTCGCCGCGTCGGCGGGCGGCGGCGTGAAGCTGTTGGCCGCCCGCGTCGATGGGCAGACCGTCACGGTCGACGCCGTGGCCCCCAACAACGAGGAGATCGCGGCCTGGATGGGGCGGCTGGAGGGCCAACCCCGGGCGCAGAACGTGTGTCTGGTGTCCATCGCCCGGGAGCGGATCGGGGGCGAGGACTGGAAGCGGTACCACCTGACCTTCGATGTCCTGGCGTCGGGGGCGGCGCTGGGCGCCCGGGACCAGCGGGCGATGCAAGCGCTCGTGGACGGCTTTGTGACGCCGCGGGAGGTGCCGGACCTGCTTCGCGAGCTGGTGGCACGGGGCAAGGCCTTGGGGCTGGACCTCGTGCAGTTCGACGTCCTGCCGGAGGTGTCGACGCCGGCGGCCATCGAGATCCCCATCGGGCTCAAGTTCTACGGCGACTTCGATGCGCTGGGCCGCTTCGCGGATGTCCTCGCCCAGCAGAGGCGGGTCGTCCACCTGCGGGGCACCCGGCTGCACGAGCCGGTGCATCGGCCCGAAGGCATCGAGCTGACGCTGGAGGCGACGTTGGTCCTGTTTCGGGCCCTCCCCACCGACGCGGCGCCGGGGGGCTTGCCCGCCTACGAGCGGGCGAAGGGCTCGGACGCTCGGGTGATGTCCTGGAGCCCCGCGACGGCGTCGCCGTTCGCAGACCTCCTCAACGGCCACCACAAGGCCTTGCGCGACGGGGTCGAGGCCGAAGACGCGGCCGAGCGCATCCTTCTGAGCAAGGGCTGGGCGCTCTGGTACGACCCGGTGGATCGGCTCGTCTGCGCCGAGCGCGGCGGTTGGGACCTGGCGGCCAAGACCACGACCGCCTTGCTGGGCCTGGTCGCCATCCACGAGGCGGCTGCGCCGACGGAGTTCACGCCGGAGTGGTGGGTCCGCGACGGCGACGCCGAACTGCCGGACCTTCCCCGACAGCCCCCGGACTACGAGCCGGTGTGGCGAGGCCACGTCAAAGAGTAGGACCCAGAACGCAGAAGCCCGGCGCCGGGCGCCGGGCTTCTCGAATTCGCGGCGCGAAGCCGAAGCTCAGTCCGAGAAGATCTCGGCGATGCGGGCTTCGATGATCTTTTCGTCCTGGGCCCGGCAGACCGCCAGTTCCTTGACGAGCAGAGCCTTGGCCGTGTCGAACATCTTCCGCTCGCCGAACGACAAGTTCTTGTCGCCCTTGAGGATGTAGAGGTCCCGCAGCACCCGGGCGACCTCGTACGGCGAGCCCGTCTTGATCTTCGCCATGTACTCGCGGTACCGGCGGTTCCAGGTCTGCTTGTCCAACTCGATGTCGCGCTCCATGAGCACGGCGTAGATGTCGTCGACTTCGGACTCGGGGATCACCTCGCGCATGCCGATCGCGTCGGCATTGGAGGTGGGCACCAGAATCGTCATGCCGTTTTCGAGGATCTTCAGGACGTAGAACGTCTGGGACGTTCCTGCGATGTCCTTGGTCTCGACTCCTTCGACGACGCCAACCCCGTGGCCGGGGTAAACGGCCATGTCACCAACCTTGAAGGCCATGTATCTCTCTTTCCGCCTGCTCGCTCCTGTCCTCCCCGGACAGATATGGCGCGAGCGGGCGCGCAGGGTAGCACAAAGACTGGTGTTTTTCGCTCAAGTCCCCATCGCGGCGCCCGTCGTCGGGTCCTTCCGTCGGCAGGCGTTGTTGGCGCTCGGTCGCGTCGCGGGCGTGCTCCTCGCCGCGCTCGGCCTGGTTGCGGCGGCGGCCGTGGCCGCTCGCCCTGACGCCTGGGCCATGGGCCCCCAACGGGTCGGGGTGGCGATGCTCGCCGCCGTGGGGACGTCGGCGGGCCCGGTCCTGCCCGTCGCGGCCGGTCTGGGCACCGCGACGCTGCTCGGGGCGCTGCGGCGGCGGGGCGACCTGGTGGGGCTGCGGGCCCAGGGGATCGGGGCCGGGGCCATGGCCCGGGTCCTGCTCTTGCCGGCGGTGCTGCTCGTGCTGGCGGCGGCGGGGTGGGGCGAGCTTGCCGAGCCCGCGGCCTGGCGGGCGGTCCACCGGGTCCGCGGCGCGCCGGCGCTTGCGGCGGCGGCGTGGGAGTCCCTGCAGTCGGGGGAGGGCCGGACGGTGCCCGGCGGCGCCGTGGTGCTCGAGGGGGGCGCGCTGGTGGCGGCCAGCGAGGACCTCGCGTTCGAGGGGCAGCTGCAGGACCTCCGCCCGCAGGGCGCCCGCTGGGTCTTCGACGGCGCTCGCGTCGACACCCCCGACGGACGCTGGACGACGGGCCCGGGACGGCTCCGGCTGCGGGATGAGGTCCGTTGGTCCGCGCCCCCGACGAGCCCGCGGGCGGCCCACCTCTCGGCGCTGCTCGTTCGCGGGGACGAGCGCAGCCGTCAGATCCTGCACCGTCGGCTGGCCCTGCCGTGGGCGGTGGGGCTCTGGTTCTTGTTGCCGCTCCTGCCGGCCCTGGGGGGCCTCCGGGCGCCGCTGCTGGCCGTCGGGTGGCTGCTGGCCGTGCGGGCCGTGGATCAGTCGGGGCTGGCGGCCGCCGCCGTCGGCTGGGCGCCGGTGTGGCTCCTGCTTCCCGGACTGGCACTGGCTGCCGCGGAGGCCCGGCGATGAGGGCAGGGCGCCAGCTCGCGGGGCATGCGCTGCTCCGGGCCGCGGGCTGGCTGGCGCTCCTGGTCGCGACGGCCGCGGCGGTGACGGCCATCGACTCGGGGGGGCGCCTGCCGTGGCGGGCGGCGCTGGCGATGTTGGGGCCGCTGGCGTTGGCCGTGGGGACCGCGGGCGGGGCCGCGGCGCTGCGGCGTCGGGGCGACTGGCGGGGCTGGAGCGCGCTGGGTGTCGGCGCGGAGCGCGCGCTGCCGTTGGCCGTCCTGGCCGCAGCACTGGGCGCCACCGCGATGGCGCCGAGCCCGGTTCCGCCCGAGCTCGCGCTGCCGGCTCCGCTGGCCCCGGACACCTTGCTGGTTCGCGACGGGGGGCGCTGGGTCTCGGTCGACGCCGAGCCCTGGACGGTTCCCCCCGGGGAGTTGGCTCTGCCGCGCCTCATCGATCGGGCGCAGGAGGCCGCACCGCCCGGCGCCCGCCCGACGGATCGCGCGGAGCTCGCCCGGCGGGGAGGGCTGGCGTTGCTCTGGCTGCTCGCGGTGCCCTGGGGCCTGCGGCAGGGGCGCCACACCACGCCGCCCCTGCGCGCCGAAGCGGGAGCTGCCGTCGGCCTCGCGGTCGCGGCGGTGGCGGGCCTCGTCGGCGTCGCCTACTTGGCGATCACGTAGTAGTCGATCTTCCCAAGGGGAATGAAGAGGCGCTCGAACGGCGCGTCGATCGTCTTGCCGCGGTCGTCGAAGAGGGCCGTGACGGCGAGATCGAGTCCGCCATCGCGAGCCTCGGCCGTGCCGTGGACTTCCACGATGTGCCCGCCGAGCTTCGTCTTGCGATCGGGACCAAAGGCCCCGCGGTACAGGGGGGTCTTCAAGAAGGCCTGAACGTTCATCGGGGCTTGGCTCCACGGTGGATCTTGACGCCCCGAATGGAGATCGGGGCGGCGGGGCGAGTGCTGTTGGCGCCGGCGGAGAGCTTGCCGCGCGAGATTTCCTGCGCGACTTCCAGATCTTCGCACTGGCCGAAGATCGTGTGCTTCCCGTCGAGGTGGGGGAGGCGGTCCAGGGCTACGAAGAACTGGCTGCCGCCGGTGCCCGGCCCGCTGTTGGCCATGCCGAGCGCGCCGGCCACGTGGGTCAACTCGGGGTGCAGCTCGTCGGGGATGGCGAACCCTGGGCCGCCCTGGCCGGTGCCTTCGGGGTCGCCGCCCTGGATCAGCTCGCCGGGCACCACGCGGTGGAAGATCAGCCCGTCGTACAGCGGTCGCTTCACCGCTTCGCCCGTCGCGGGGTCCCGCCACGTCCGGGTGCCTTCGGCCAGGCCGACGAAGCTGGCGACCGTCTGGGGCGCCCGGGCCGGCTCCAGCTCGCACAGCATGCTGCCGACGCCGGTCTCGATGGTCGCGAACAGGGGCTGCGTCGGGTCGACGCCGATCGACGTCGCCAACCGCAGCCGCGCCAGATCGAGCTCGAGATCCTGAACCCGCAGCTGCAGCTTCGCCTTGTCGGTCTCCAGACGCTTGGCGTCCAACTGGACCCGGCCCAGGCGGTCCGACAGTTCGGTGTTGGCTTCCTTCAGCTCGGCCGTGCAGCCGGCCAGCAGGAGGATCAAGGCGAGTGAGGTCTTCATCGGCCGCGCACTCTACCGAATCGGCACCCGCGCAACGCAGATGTGCAGCGCGTTCGTCTGGCTGGACCAGTAGGAACCGGCGGCGATGGCCTCTCGACGCCGCGCGGCCGCGGCGCGCTGGGCCTCGACCCACGGCCGCCAGCTTCCGTCCTCGCCGCCGGCCAGGGCCCAGGCTGCGCGCCAGGAGTCGAGCTCCGCGAGCACCTCGTCGTCCTGCAGGCCCAGGGCGAAGTGGCTCCGCCACGGCGTCTCGCGGCCCGGGATGCACTGGGCGACGGTCCCGTTGAGCCAGCTGTGTTCCACGGTGAGGCCGGCGGCGGCGAACAGGGCGGCGAGGCGGCCGCCGATCCGGTAGTCGCCGGCGCCCATTCGACGGACCCCCGCGAAGATCCGCCCCCGCATCGCGACGTCGCGAGCCGTGGATTCAGGGGTGGTGAAGGGGTCCTGGAGTGAGGCGCTGGCGGCCAGGAGGTCCGGCTCGATGGCAGCGACGAAGCCGCCGGGGCGAACGCGCTCGGCCATGGCCGCGACGAGCTCCTCCGGTCGGGACTGATGCAGCAGGACGGTCTGGCAGATGGCGCCGTCGAAGCCGCGGTCGTCCACATCGAGGGCGTCGCCGTGCACGAACCGCAGGGCCCGGTCGACCCCGGCCTCCCGCGCGCGCTCCCGTCCGGTGGCCAGCAGGGTCTCTTCGAGGTCGTAGCCGACGACCTGACCGCCGGGGCTGAGAGCCGGGAGCAGCAGGTGCCCCAGGAACCCCCAGCCGCAGCCGACGTCGGCGATCCTCTGCCCGGACGCCAGCTTCAGCGACGCCCGCAGCCGAGCCGCGTCCTCCTCCGTCCACAGGAACGCCCGCGAACGATCGAGGCGGTCGAACCAGTGGCTGCGTCCGAAGTCGAGCACGCCGTTGCGCCCCGAAGGGCCGCCCTCGCTAGAAGGCGACGCCAGCGCCCAGGCGGAACGTGTGCGCCTGCTCGGTGGTGCGGCCGCGCTGCTGCACGCCGTCCTCGTTGAACGCCGCCAGCGAGAGCGAGCGGAAGTTCATGTCGTACGAGAAGTCGATCATCAGGGGCCCGATGGGGAACGCGCTGACGCCGGCGATGATGGCGTGGTTGGTGACGCCGGTCAGGGGGAAGGACGCGTCGTCGAGTTGGCCTCGCAGGCCGCCGGTCAGGGCGTACTCGAGGTGGGGGCGAAGCTGCGGGATGACGGTGTAGTCCACGCCGAAGCCGACGCGCAGGCCGTGAGCCGTGATGGTCTGGAACAGCGCCTCACGCTCGTTGGTCTCGGTGTTCAGCACGCGGCGGAACACCACGACGTCCTGGGCCGCGTAGCCGAGGCGGATGCGGGGCTCGAGCGGACCCTTCACGCCGGGGATGGTGAACCGCGCCAGGAAGTCGACGTTGAGGTAGTTCATCCGGTCGCAGAAGTTGTTCTGGCAGTGCCCGCCGTCGGACGCGTCGGACAGCGGGAAGTCCGTCTGGTAGCCCAGGTTCGAGTACGCGACGCCGGCGCCGAGGGACACGATGCCGCCCAGGTCCATGGCCGGGAAGAACTCGGCCTTGATGCCCAAGGAGCCCGTCAGGGGCGCCTTCGTCTCGGCCTTGAGGAAGTCGTAGGACAGCAGATCGGCCTCGGCCGGCTCGATGCAGTCGGCTTCGCCCACGCACGGCTTGCTGTTGTAGACGTAGGCGCCGGGCGCCCACTGGACCAGGACGTTGACCATCCGGTGGGCCATGCGCGCGGCGTCCTCGCCGGCGACGGGCTTCTTGACCGGCTTGGGCTTCTTGACGGGCTTGGCGGGCTTGGCGGGCTCCTCGGTCGTCGTCGTCGCGGCCACGGCTTCGCCCCCGGCGGCCACCGTGGTGAAGCCAGCGAGGTCGCCCGCGGGGCGGGTCGCCGTGACCTGGATGGAGGTCTTGCCGGTGCCGTTGGGGACGTTGAGCACGGCCGTGAACGTGCCGTCGCCGTTGTCCACCTTGTTGGACAGGGTGCCGGCATCGGTCAGGAGGATGATGTTCTCACCGGGGACCAGGAGGCCCTCAGTGTTGGTCACGCGGACGAGCACGTTGACCGTGCCGCCAGTGGCCGGGACGTTGCCGGGCACGACGCTGACCTGGATGGCCGAGGCCTTCGAGGCCGTCGCGGCCGAGCCGTTGTCCGAGCCCACCGCGTTGGTGTTCTCGGCCGGAGCATTGCCCCAGGGGTTGGCCCCGGCGGGGGGCGTGGTGACCGCGACCTGCTGGGTGGAGCCGAGCACGACGCGGGCGCGGAGCTTCTTCCACTTCGCGAGCATGCGGCCCTGCTGCTGTCCGCCCGACGTGGGGAACTCGAACTTCTCGACCGGGCCCTCGGACTGGTACAGCGGCGCCGTGTAGGTGACGTCGCCGACCGCGAAGGTCACCGTCGCCATGCCGGGGAGCGAGCCCGCGCTGTACAGAACCGCGCCGATGCCGCGGCTGTCGGTCTGGACCGAGGAGGTCACCGAGCCGCCGCCGAGGCCGACGGACGCGTTGACCGGGACGTCGGCCACGGGGTTGCCGTACTTGTCGAGCGTCAGGACCGTCAGAGGGACCTTCTGGCCCGTCATGACGTAGTCCTCGAGGGGGAGCGCGACGATGTGCTGGACCGCCTGGCGGTTGCCGCGAACTCCGGCCACGACCTGCGCGACGGTGCGGACGTTCCAGGTGACCGGCAGGTCGACCGCGAACTCACCGGGCTTCGTCACCTTCGGGTTGCGGATGGGGCCTTCGGCGGTGCGGAACTCGACCGAGTAGGTGCCCGTGGCGGGCTGGCCGCCGGCACCCATGAGGTTGGCCGTCAGCGTCGCCTTGTTGTCGTTGGGCGTGATCTGCGCGGGGTTGGCGGCCAGGCTGATCGCGGTCGGGCCGACCGGCTCGAGGCCGATGTCCACCGTCCCGGTGGAGACCTGCTCCTGGCCCGAGAGCGCGGCGGTGATCGTCGCCCGCGACGCGCCATCGAGCTTCGGGGCGAGGAACTGAGCCTCGTAGATGCCGTTGCCCACGAACTTGGCCGAGCTGATCTTGCCGGCCGACGCCGTCAGCTTCACGGTCTGACCGTCGGCGGGGCGACCGCGCGGGTCGATGACGAAGATGCGCACCAGCGCCGTGGAGGCGCCGTCAGCGGGCACGAACGCCGGAGCGCCGCCCATGGCCAGGCGACCGAACGGCGGGACCTGCAGGTCGATCGTCTGCTGCGACACGGAACCGTTGGCCTGCTTGAGCTCGACGCTCGCGCTAGGCACGCCGGGCGGCACCTCGATGGGCACGATGGCCTTGCCGGTCGCGTCGGTCGTGACCGGGGGGAAGCTGCGGTCGCCGACCTTGAAGGTCAGCTGCACGCCCGGGGCGCGCGCGTCGACGGGGTAGTCGACCTTGCCCACGAGCGGCACGCGGAAGAAGCCGAAGTTGCGCTCCGGGTCCTCCGTGTCGAACACCGAGACGATCGCGACCTGCGGGAACGGCGTGCTGGGCGGCGTGTAGGTGGCCGTGTAGCTGCCCGAGCCGGCTCCATTGACCGGCGAGAGGGTGCCGACGTTGGCCTTCGCCGTCAGGTTCAGCCCGTCGATGCTGCGGCCGCCGCTGTCGGTGACGCTGAAGGTCAGGGACGAACTGGCGTCCTGGGTGAGGACGATCCGGTCCGGCGACGCGTTCATCGCGATGCGAGCCCGGGCCGCCGAGCTCACCTTGGCGGTGAACACCGTCTTCAGCTCCGAGCCGCTGGCCAGCTTGGCCCGCAGGCGGAAGTCGACCGTGCCCGAACCACCGGCTTCGGTGGTGTAGCCGCAGTTGTAGAGGCCGGGGCCCACCTGGCTGCACTCGGGGTCGAGCCGACCCTTGCTCGCGCTCGAACCGCGGAACTTCGCGCCGTTGGCCAGGCCGCCGGAGCTGTCCGTCACGAGCACCGACAGCGTGATCTTCTTGCCGTCGGCCGCGATCTCGCCGGGGGGCACCACGTTGATGGCCGCAGACGACCCCAGGGTCAGGGTCGGAACCGCCTGCGCGGACGCCGTCGCGGGGACGAGCAAGGCCACAAGGGCCAGGAAAACGAGCGATCGGTGGAGCATCGAGGTCCTCTCGGGAGCAACGAAGTAGCGACAATCCCTAGCCTTTTCGGGCTACCTGCCACTTCGCGCCTGCGCATCTTAAGGAGCGGTCTTTCCGCAGGTCAAATCAAGGAACTGTCAGGATTTCAAAAGGTCAGCAGCGCATTGAGCCCGGCGACGACGTCGTCGACCTGAGGGGTCACGCGCCGCTCGAGGATCTTGTTGCTCGGCATGGGCACATCGGCCGTCGTGAGCCGACGCACGGGGGCGTCGAGCCACTCGAACAGCTCCTCGGCCGCCCAGGCTGCGATCTCGGCGCCGAAGCCGCAGGTGCGCCGCGCCTCGTGCATGACCAGAAGTCGCGACGTCTTGCGCACCGAGGCGGCGATCGCCTCCTTGTCCCAGGGGACGATGCTGCGCAGATCGATGACCTCGACCGAGGGCCCGCCGTCGGCGGCGATGAGCTCGGCCGCTTCGGTGCAGCGCTCCACGCCCAGGCCCCACGTGACCGCGGTCGCGTCGGTGCCCTCCCGCGCGATGCGGGCCTCGCCGATGGGGGTCACGTGGTCCCGAGGCGGCAGCTCGCCCTTGAGCCGGCGATAGAAGTACTTCTGCTCGCAGAACAGGACCGGGTCGGGGTCGTCCATGGCGGCGGCCATGAGCCCCCAGGCGTCTTCCACCGTCGACGGCACGACGATCTTCAGCCCCGGCGCGTGGGCGAAGAAGGCCTCGGGGTTGAGGCTGTGGAACGGTCCTCCGCCCACGCCGCCGGCGCTCGGGAGGCGCACGACCATGGGGACGCCGACGCCGATGCGGTAGCGGAACGTGCCGGCGTTGTTGACCAGCTCATTGAACGTGGACGCGACGAAGTCGCTGAACTGCATCTCGGCCACGGGTCGGAGTCCGCGGATGGCCATGCCGATCGATGCGCCGATGATCGCGCCTTCCGCGATGGGGGTGTCCACGACCCGCTCATCGCCGAACTCGGCGAGGAAGTTTTCCGTCACCCGGAATGCGCCGCCCATGCCGCCGATGTCCTCGCCGATCAGCAGGCAGCGGCCGTCGGTGCGCATGCGGTGGCGCATGCACTCGCGGATGGCCTGCAAGTACGTGACGGTGCTGCCGGCCGCGGGGATCTCGACGACGGGGTCCGACGAGGTCCGCGCGGCGGCGACGGCCGCGGCCTTGCGCACGGTGTCGGCCGACGGCGCCTTGCTGACGGTGCTGCCGTTGTCGGGGACGGGCCGCTCGCCGCCGTCGCCCGCGAAGACGCCGACGAGGCCGCTGTCGGGCTCGGGGTCGGGGGCGGCGCGGGCCGAGTCGACGGCCGCCAGGACGGTGGCGTCGATCTCCTCCTTGAGGGCATCGATGTCGAGCCCGGGGAGCTTGTCGTGGTCGCGGACCCAGTCCAGGAAGCGGTCGACGGGGTCGCGCTGCCCCCACTCGTCGAGCAGCCCGTCGGGCACGTAATGCTGGTTGTCGTGCTCGGCGTGACCGCGCATCCGCATGGTGACCGACTCGATGAGGGTGGGGCCGCCGCCGTCGCGGGCGCGCTCGACCGCCATCTTCGTGGCCTCGTACACCGCGACCAGATCGGTCCCGTCCACGCGGACGCCGGGCATCCCGTAGGCGGAGCCACGTTCGGCCAGGGTCTCGCAGGCGAACTGCCGCGAGTTGGGCGTGCCGTAGGCCCACTGGTTGTTTTCGATGACGGTGACGACGGGCAGCTTGCGCACGCCGATGAAGTTGAGGGCCTCGTGGAAGATGCCGAGGCTGGTGCCGCCGTCGCCGATGTACGCCATCGTCACGGTCTCGCGGCCGAGGTAGCGCTCGGCCATGCCCACGCCCGCCGACACCACGTTCATGGAGCCCAGGGGGCTGATCATGCCGATGATGTTGGTGCCTGCAGCACCCAGATGCAGGCCGGTGTCCCGGCCGCGGGTCTGCGCGTCTTCCTTCAGGAACGCCTGCAAGAAGATCTCGCTGAGGCTGTGACCGCGAACCAGGTGCGCGCCAAGGGAGCGGTGCATGGGCACGAGCACGTCGTCGACGTCGAGCGCCGCGGCTGTGCCCACCGAGCCCGCCTCGTTCCCCCACGCGGAGAAAAACTTCGGCTGGATGCCCTGGCGGACGTTGCGAATGCACCGCTGCTCGATCGCCCGCGTCGTGAGCAGGTGTCGAAGCAGGTAGTAGACGAAGGACGAATCGTCCAGAGAGCCCGGGGTACCGGGGGGATGGGCGGGCCACATGGCGCGCGACTGTACAGGCTTGCGGGAGCCCGCGCGCTCGCCTCAAAACGACAAAAACCGCGACGACCGAGGCTGCGATTGGCTTCACTTGGAGGCATGTCCGCGACCGTGGTGGGGTCGGACGTGTTGACCTGGGAGGGCAGCAAAGCCCGTCTCACCGTGTTGACAGGGAACTGGTGCGCCAGATATTTCCGGCACCCAGGAAGCAGACCCGCACTCCAGTGGGCGGCTTACCGAAGCGCGACCGACGCGACGAAGAAGGTGGATTCGATGAGCTCGATGGAACGCACGCTGGCGATCCTGCTCGGCCTCTCCGTGGGCCTGGTGCCCGCGATCTCTGCTGCCCAGGACGAGGACGAGAAGTCCGAGGACGAAGGCGAAGAGGAAGAAGAGGAAGAGGAAGGCGGGGACATCACCCGCGAGTCGGAGTCTGAGGACGACGTCGACAACTGGTCGTACGAAGGCGAGACCGAGAAGGTCGAAGAGGTGAAGGAGGAGAAGCCCAAGAAGTTGGAGCTTCCCCCCGAGCCCAAGCGCTACGGCGTCTCGGGCCACTGGTTCGTGGTCGAGGCCGACTGTTCGTCCTGCGAGACCTTGCTGGGTCAGAAACTGCAGATCGAAGAGTCCGACGTCATGCGTCAGTTCTTCGACTACGTGGAGATCGACAGCAAGCGCACGGGCGGGTCGTTCGTCTACCCGACGTCCTCGACGAAGTTGCCCCTGGGGGTCACGAACAGCAGTGGCCGCGTCGTCATCTGGCAGCACGTGATCGAGACGGGCAGCCGCCTGACCGACACCTACGCCACGGTCTGGGACATGGAGGTCAAGGCCGAGGACGGACTGCTCTACGGCCGCAAGTACAGCGTCCAGGCCTGGACCGAGGACGCCTACGAGGACTGGGAGAAGGGCTACAAGGCCAAGACGTCGTTCATGGACAGCAAGAAGATCAAGTCGATCATCGCGCTGAAGCCCGTGAAGGACCTGACGGTCGAAGAGTCGCGCTTCCAGGTGGGCGAGGACGCCCGCATCAGCTTCATCGGCTACGCGGCCATGGTCCGCAGCGACGTCAGCCAAGAAGCGATCGCCGGCGAGCAGGAGAAGCTCAAGGCGGCGGCCGAGGCCGAGAAGAAGCGCGTCCGGGACCAGAAGGAGTTCTTCAAGAAGGGCCAGGGGCTCATGGACGACAAGGAGTGGTCCGACGCGATCACGGCCTTCGAGCGTGCCCGTGCCCTGGGTCTGGACAACCTCGATCTGCTCTACAACCTGGGCTACAGCTACTACAAGCTCAAGGACTACGACTCGGCGAAGAAGGAGTACGAAGCGCTCCTGTCGGTCGACCCCCGGGACACGGACGTTCGGTACAACCTCGCCCGCATCTTCGAGAAGGAAAAGGACTTCAACGCGGCCATCAAGGAGTACCAAGCCATCTTGAAGTTCAACCCGGACGATGCTGCGGCTCGCGATCGGCTGGACATCGTGAAGGCGGCTCGGGACATGCTCGGCGGTTGATGCTGCGAGGTTGAGTCCAGCGGCATGAAATCTGCGTGATACATTCCGCCGTCTCGTCGGACCCGGAGTCGTAATGCGCTACCTCATTGCTTGCCTGGCTCTGTCGCTCGTCGGCTGCTCGTTCTCTCCCCTCGAATACGAGGAGAACATCCCGCAGGTCGGGGAGAGCGGCGTCGCCCACGAGCAGGCGGTGTGGGGCTCGCTGAATGTCGACTACGTGCGACAGGACGGCAGCGCCTTGTGCGGTCACACCTACGAGGTGTTTGGCTGGGTCGCCGAAGAGCAGTCCGCGACCGACATCGGATGCGTCGGCTGCGCCGAGGTCTTCGAGCTGGGCTTGCTGCCCGATGACGTCGACTCGGACTGCGACTGGCGCCCCAGCGGCACCCCGACGGTCGCGTTCGTTCCGCTGAGCTTCTCCCCGGCTACCTCCGACCCGGACTTCGCCGACTGGCTCGCCGGCCTCGACGAGAGCCCCGTCGCCTACGTCCGCACGAACTGGACTCCCCTCGGCCCCAACGACTGGGACAACCGGGCAGCCCTGCTCACCATCCCGGGCGACGGCGACTGGGCCCGCGAGCTCGAGATTCGGCCGCGCTACCGGTACTGGACGTCCGGCCAGGAGTCGCTGGCCGTCTTCAACTTCGAGCTGCAGTTCCTCGAGTGAGGCCGCTCCTCCTGCTGCTCGCGCTGTCCGCCATGGGCTGCGCCCAGCGCATCGACAACGGCACCACGGCCGGCGACTACCTGCGTCTGCAGGCGTTCTCGATGGTGGATGCCGACGACGGCTCGCTCGACGGGTTCTTGCGCTGGCTGGTGCTGGACGCCAACCCCGAGGAAGTCGAAGAGCCCGACGTCCAGTGTGAGATCTGGGAGCGGCTGGAGCTGAGCAGCGTGGCGGTCGAAGACGCCTGCGTGGACTGCGGATTCCAGTTCGAAGGCACGGCGGCCATCGTCGACGAGGACACCACCTGCACCGCCGATTGGTCCGAGCGGCCGTTCTCGCTGGGGTACGGCGACATCGCCGACTCCGAGGACGACGTCGCCGCGTTGTCCGAAGACGGCTTCACCCACTTCGTGTCGTCCCGCTGGAGCCCGGACCTGGGCACCAGCGAAGGCTTCCAGACGCTGTTCACGGGCAAGCCCGAGGCCTGGGCCACCGACCTCGGTGAGGCCGGGACCGGCGCGGGGGAAGCGCTCGCGGGGCAGCACGAACTCTGGTGCTTGTTCTATTGGGACGTCGAAGACACCTCCTTGCTGCCCTGATCGCGTTGGTCGGCTGCGGGGAGGCCCCCGTCGTCGCCAACAGCGTCGGGCAGCTGCGCGTCGAGCCCGGTGAGGTGATCGACTTCTGGGCCGACCCGTCTCTGGGCGACGGCCTGCAGCGCGGCGTGCTCCTGGTCAACGAAGGCCCGGCCTCCATCGAGGTCCGCAGCACGCGGCTCGCGCCGTTCTCGGGTGAGAACGCGTTTCAGCTCGTGCAGGGCTTCGAGTCCGAGCTGCGCCGCGGCGAAGAGGCCGAACTGCTCATCCACTACGCCCCGACCTTCCTGGGCGAGTCCGAGGCCGTCCTGTCGATCTTCATCGACGGCGCCTTCGTGGACTCGGACATCTGGCCCGAGCAGCTGGCGGAGGTGCGGTTGCTCGGCTCGGCTGAAGAGCAGTGAGCCGGAGCTCGCGCAGGGCCTTCCTCGGTCAGTCGGCCGCCCTCGCGCTTGCCGGATGCGCCGGAGCCGACCCCGAAGACGCTCCCCCCGGCAGCCCGTGGGGAACCGCCCCGAACGCCGACGCGGCGGCCGCCGGACTGCCCGAGGCGGTCCGCCCCGCCGGCGTCCTGGACCTCGTGCTCGTCGGCGGCCTGGCCGCGTGGGACACGTTCTACGTCGCCCCGGACCTGGGCCTCCCCACCGACGAAGCGCCAGGAACGCTGTGGTGGAGCTACGCCGAAGGCCCCGGTGGCGTCGCCGAGGCGGTCGCGGACTGCCTCGGCGAAGACGACCTGCTGGTGCCCTTCGGCACCGACAGCGGCGGCCGAACGATCCACCTCGGCCCGTTCTTGATGGCCCTGCGGCGCCGGCCCGATCTGCTCGCCCGCACCCGGATCGTCGTGCACCGCCACGACCAGGCGCCCCACCAGACGGCCCTTCCGCTGTCCCTGTGCGGCCACGGCTTCGGGTCTCCGCGGATGGCCGGAACAGCGGCGCACGTGGAGCGCTACTGGGCCGAGCGGGAGCCCCGACCGGAGCCCCACGCCTACGTGCTCTTCCCCGACCTGCCCGAGGTCACCGAGTTCAACGCCGACGCCGCCCACGCCATCGGCCAGCACCCCGGACTCGCGCGCCCCATGCCTCTGCAGCTTGGGTTCTTCGAACGACTGCAAGCGCAGCTGGCGCGGGATGGACTCGCGGACCCGGACCGGCACGACGCCGCCGTCGCCGGCTACATCACCCGCTACCGCCAGAGGCTGCGGTCGCCCGAGCGGGACGTCCGGGCGCGGCTGCTCGACGACTTCGAGTTCGCCCGGTCCACGCTGGCCCGCGCTCCGGACCTGCGCGGCGTCGTCGGGGACCCGGTGGCGCTGGCCGGCGGCAGCTACTGCGGGCGCCTCGCCGAGAACGATCGCAGCGCCCAGGGCCTGACCGTCGCCACGCGCTTGCTGACCCACCCCACGACGCCGGCCCGGTGGGTGACCGCCCTCGACGGAGGCCTGGGGGCCGTCCACGTCAACAGCTCCTACGACACCCACGGGAACCACGTCGAGGCCTCGCTGCGGTCCACGCTCAACGTGTTCGAGCAGCTGGCGAATCGGATCAACGAGCCCGGAGAGGACGACGCCGACAAGCTCGACCTGGACCGGCACCTGGTCTGCGTCACCACGGAGTTCGGCCGCACCCCCTTCCGCGAGGGCGACACCGGCCTGGACCACTGGCCCGAAGGCTACGTCCAGGTGCTCATCGGCGGCCCCATCACCCCCGACGAGGCCGGGGTGGTCGGCGCCATCGACGGCGAGGGCTTCGCGACCGACTACACCTCGCCCACGGCCTGGCGGGCGGCGATGCTGCAGGCCGTCGGTGCCTGGCCGTTCGCGGACGCGGCGTTCGACGTCGGGGACCTGGACGAAGGCGACGACGCCGTCGCGGCCGCTCGCCTTCTCCGCAGCCGGATCTGGGGGCGCTCATGAAGCGGCTTGGCATCCTGCTGCTCCTGCTGGTCGGCTGCCCGGCGAGCGTCGACGAACCGCCGCCCGACGCCGGCGACGAAGCCTTCGTCCGCCGCGCCTTGCCCCTCATGTGGGGCCGGGGTCCCGAGGGGATCGGTGAAGTGCAGGTGCTGGTGGACCTCGTGGGCGCGTCGAGCCGGGCCGACGTGGTCCGCGCCATGGCCCGGTCGCCCGAGTATGGGGATCGCTGGGCGCCCACCCTCCGCGACTTCGCCGGCGTGCGGCGGCAGGGGTTCCTGACCAACTGGTGGTGCCACCGCGACCAGACCGCCGCCGCCGATGGCCCCGAGTTGGCGGCGTTCCTGCGGGACCGGGACCCGGCCGTTGAGGTCTGGCCGGGCGATCCCTGGTCGATGGCGGATCTTGCGCGGTCGACGCTGCTGCTCGACGACCTGACGCCCTGGTACCGAGGGTTGCTCCTGACCCAGTTCAGCCCCCGTCGCAACCAGGCTCAGACCGTGGCCGAAGGACTGTCGTACCGCGCCGTCGACGCCGAGCGGTTGTTGAGGCGGCAGCTCAACCGCTCCTTCGACTGCCTGCCCTGCCACAACAGCAGCTTCTCCGTCACCGACGCCGCCGACCCCCAGCAGGACCGCTCGTGGCCCCTGAACGGCGAGCCCGAAGCGCAGCTCTTCGGCTCCCCCGACGGCGGCGACCCCGCCGCGCTCGCGGCCTACTTCCGGCGCTACGGCGTCGTGGGCGCCTACCAGTTCAGCAGCCAGCTGGACTGGTACGACGCGCCCCCGGACCGGGGCTGCATCCCCTCGTTTGTCCCCACCTGCAACGGCTGCAGCTGCGAGGAGGCCGTGTGTGCGGTCGACTCGACCTGCTGCAGCGAGAGCTGGGACGTGCACTGCGCGGACCTCTGCATCGACCAGGGGGGCTGCCCGGAGCCGCCGGTGGTCCACCCGTGGGGCAGCCGAACACGGTGTTCGATGATGGTGCAGCCCGCGAGCCTCGAGCCCGATCTCTTCGGGCCGCCCGGGGCCTTCGCCGGCGAGACCAACGAACTGGCCTCGGTCTGGGATCTGCAGCGCTTGCTGGGTCAGGGCTTCGAGCAGCTGCGGTCCGACGCAGGACTCGACGACGGCGCGGCGGCCTTCGCCTGGCTGACCGCGGCGGCCCTCGTGGATCAGGTCTGGGAAGAAGCGGGCGGGGCTCCGCTGACGCTGTCGCACGGCCAGTCGCGCAACGCGGACCAGGCGGCGCTGTTGCAGGCCCTGACCGAGGTGTTCGTCGCCGAGGGGTTCTCGCTTGTGGAGCTGCTCGCGGCCATCGCGACGCACGAGGTCTGGAACCCGACCGCGCCGGCCGAGGGCGACGGCGTGCTCCCGCCGCTCTGGGATCCTTTTGGGGGCGAGGTGCCCGGGGCCGTGGTCAACGACTTCGGGGACCGGGTCCATGCCCCGGATCCCCGCTCGCAGCAGCGAAGCCTGCACCGCCGAATGGGCTGGCGGGCTCCCGCCGAGTTCTTCGGGGGCGAGGAGCTCGCGGAGCGCAACGACGCGGCGCTGCAGGAGTCCCTGGGCGTCTTCTTGAAGGAGGCGCGGCCTGGGTTCCGAGCGGTGGGGTTCGAGGCGATGCTGGCCTGGGAGCACGCGTACGGCCGCTGCGAAGCGCCGCTGCCGCCGCCTCTGGGGTGCGAACAGACGACGTCCCCCGGGTGCCCGGGTTGCCCGTGCGAGGAGGTTGTGTGCGCCGACCGGCTCGAGTGCTGCGTGGATACCTGGGACCAGCAATGCACGTTCTCGTGCGCCCAGTCGGACGCCGGATGCGGGCTGGAGCTGCTCGATCTGCCGGACACATTCGACGCTCTGGCCGCGGCGGGGCCAAGCCGAGCGGACGCCGTGGCGACCGTGAAGGACGTCTTGCTGGGCGACCCGACGCTCGACGACGACGAGCGGGCGCTGTTCGGGGACCTGCTGGGCGACTTGTCGACCCCCGCCACCGAGTCGGACATCCGCGCGGCGTGTGGCGTGCTGCTGTCGACGCCCCAGTGGGCGCTCGCCGGAGATCCCGGGCCGGACCGGATCGGCGCGGAGCCGCCCGTGGCCTTGCCGGGCTTTGGCTACGCCGACCGCTGCGAGCAGATCTCGGCTTCGCTCTACTCCGGCGGACTCAGCTGCTCGGTGGACTCGCTGCGGCTGTAAGCCACCGGCGGGCGGCCTCGACGTCCGTCACCCGCCCCGCCAGCTGCTCTCTCAGCAGCTGCCCCACCGCGGCCCCGGTCGCCGGCCCGGCCCCCACCCGCGCCGCCACCTCGTGGCCGCTCAGCAGCAAGCGGGGCAGGGGAGGCACGTTCAACTCCTTGGGGTTGTGGGGCTCGCACGCGTCGAGCTGGGCCAGGAACACCTCGGCATCCCGCGGGCCGGCGACCGCCCGACCCAGCAACGCGAACGCCACCCGGCAGCCCCAGCGCGCCAGGGCGTCGGCCCGGTCGTCCACGGTCGCCCCGGGGGACGGGGCGCTCGCCTCGTCGCCGACGGTCTGCGCGTGGGGTCCGAATCGACGAGGCCAGCGACGGTCCTTGAGGGCACCGATCAGCCCCGGCCCCGCGCACAACCAGCCCAGGCGCAGCGCGACCTCGCCCCCGGGCAGCGACCGGACGTGGCGGCGGCAGCGGTCCAGGCCGGGGTCCGGCTCCAGGCTCAACGCCGCTTCCAGGCGGTCCACGGACGCCGGCGGCAGCACCTGGGCGAGCAAGCCGGCCGCCTCCAGCCCCCGCAGCGCGGTCACCGGCTCGGCCGCCAGCAGCTTCGTCAGCTCCACCACCACCCGCTCGCCGGCCACCCCGTCCAGGGACACGGCGGCCGCTTCGACGGCCTCGGCCGTGGGCACCGCGCCCAATGTCGCCGCGAAGCGCCACAACCGAATCGCCCGCAGCCGGTCGTCTTCGATCGCTCCGGGCTCGGTGAGCGCCAGGCGCCCGGCGGCCAGATCGCCCTGGCCGTCCAGGGGGTCCACCAGCCCGCGGCCCGGCACCCAGGCGATCGCGTTGACCGTCAGGTCCCGCTTGCGCAGGTCGTCGTCGAGCGTCGGGCCCTTGAAGCCCGACACGTCCAGGAAGTTGACCGGCAGCGGGATCCGCCAGGTCCGGCGCTCGGGATCGAGGAGAACGGGCCGCCGGCCCAGCGTTCGAAACGCGGCGGCCAGGGCGTCGGGGTCCGGCGCGCACAGGTCGACGTCGTCGGAGCTCGCGCCGCGAAGGGTGTCCCGCACCCAGCCGCCGACGAACGCGGCGTGGTGTTCGCCCACCAGGCGGGCGACGTCGTCGGCCGCCGGCCCCAGGGCCTCGGTCAGCGCCGCGCGCAGCCGGTCCTCGCTCATCAGGGGAGCGTGACGCCGTTGGTCATGAAGGAGTGGCGGTCGCCCTCGAAGCCGATGTGGATCGTCTTGACCGTCAGGGCGGCGTTCTTGCCGCCGGGCGCCACGAACAGCGGCGTGCCGGCGATGGAGTAGCTCCAGATGCCCGCTCGGCGCCGGGTGCCCGGCTCGATGACCCGCTCGCCCAGCGTCAGCTTGAAGCCCGCTCCGCCCTTGGGATGCTGGGTCATGGCGGCGTCGCGGTCGGAGTCCAGAACCGTCAGCCGCAACGCCAGCTCCCGGCCGTCGGCCAGGGTCGCCTTCGCGCTGCCGTCCACGCCCGTCGCGGTGATGGTCGCGACCTCGCCCACGTTGCCCACGACGATCCCGTGCTGCGCCAGGAACGGGGTTCGCTTCGCCCCCCAGGCGCCGGCCAGATCGGACGGGACGCACCCGCCGCTGGCCGGCTCGGGCGACTCGTAGCGGAGGTCCAGCTTCCCGCCATCGACGAAGGAATCGCTGGCCGCGTCGACCACCCTCAAGGCGTACGCGCCCTCGCACTCGACGGCTCCGGCGCCGTGGTCGAAGGTCTCGAACGCGTACCGTGCGCCGTCCGCGGACCATCCCCAGAACGTCAGGACGTCCACGACGACGTGGCCGTTCGGGCCGGCCTGGGCGCGGTTCGTCCACGGCTGCCCCGCGGGTTCGGCGTCGGGCGTGGGCGTCGCCGCGGGCTCCGGCGCCGGGGTTGCGACGTCGGCCGCTGGCGCGGTGGGCGTGGGATCCGCGGGGGGCGGCTCCGACGAGCAGGTTCCAACGAGCAGGGCGAGGGGCAGGGCGGTGCGCAGCATGGCGGCGATTGTAGGCGTGGCGGCCAATCCGTCACCTCCGCGGCACGACGCGGGGCGTCACGCCAACTAGAGTCACGCTGCTATGACCACGCACCGAAAATCCAAGATCGTCGCGACCCTCGGCCCCGCATCGGCCGCTCCTCACATCCTGGGCCCGCTCATCAAGGCCGGGCTGGACGTCGCGCGGCTCAACTGCTCCCACGCCAGCCACGCCGACCTCGCCTACCAGGTCGACACGGTGCGCCGGGTCTCGCGCCTCGTCGGCAAGCCCGTGGCGATCCTGTTGGATCTGTCGGGCCCCAAGGTCCGGACGGGGACGCTGGTGGACACCACGATGGAGCTGGTCGCGGGCGCCGCGCTGCGGGTGCTCCCGGGCACGGAGCCCGGCCAGGACGACTGGATCAGCTGCAACCACGCCGGGCTCGCCGAGGACGTCAGCGCCGGCGATCGCATCCTGTTGGACGACGGTCTGATGGAGCTGACGGTCACCGCGGTGGACGCCGATCGGGTGATCCACACCGAGGTCGTCTACGGCGGCACGCTCAAGGAGCGCAAGGGGATGAACCTCCCCGACAACACCGTCTCGATCCCGGCGCTGACCGACAAGGACAAGGGCGACCTGGAGGTCGGCCTGCAGCTGGGCGTCGACTACGTCGCGCTGTCGTTCGTGCAGCGGCGACAGGACATCCTCGACCTCAAGGCGGAGATGGCGAAGCACGGCGCCACCGCGCCCATCATCGCCAAGATCGAGAAGCCTCAGGCCGTCGCCAACATCGAGGAGATCCTCCTGGAGGTGGACGGGATCATGGTCGCGCGCGGCGATCTGGCGGTCGAAGTCGGCAACGAGAAGGTCCCGACCATCCAGAAGGACCTGCTGCGCCGCTCCAACGCCCTGGGCAAGCTCGACATCGTCGCGACCCAGATGCTCGAGTCCATGACGACCAGCCCGCGGCCGACCCGCGCCGAGGCGTCGGACGTCGCCAACGCGATCCTCGACGGCTGCCACGCGGTGATGCTCAGCGGCGAGACGGCGACCGGCGACTACCCCATCGAGGCCGTGGGGATGATGAACAAGATCGCCGGCGAGGTGGAGCCGTGGATGGATCGGCTGCCGCACCTCATGATCCGACCCCCCACCGAGGGCGATGAGGCCCTGACCCACGCCATCGTCGAGGCTGCGGCCTCCATCGCCTCGAGCCAGCGATTCACCGCGATCGTGGTCTACACGCTGTCCGGTCGGACCGCCCGCTTGCTGTCCGGCTACTACCCCGACGCGCGCATCCTGGCGCTGTCCCCCAACAAGGTCGCCGTGCGAACCATGGCGCTGTTCCGCGGCGTCACGCCCGTCCTCATGCCGTTCCCGGGCAACTCCGACGTGATGATGGTCGAAGGCGAGCGCCTTCTGAAGGACCTGGGCCTGCTCCAAGACGGCGAGGAAGCCGTGGTGGTGGCGGGCTTCACGAACCTTCGGGGCGTCGCCAACATGATGAAGATCATCCGGGTTTGACCCGTCTGGCCACGCCGGGCCGAGGCACCACCGCGCCCGGTGCACTAGCATCCCCGACCATGAATACCGCCGACCCGCAATCGGCCCGCAGCCCGTCCTACCTGGGCGTGCGCATGCTCCTGCTCTTGTTGCTGCTCCCGGGCTTCGCGTTCGCGGACAAGATGGCTTCGCCCGAGAAGGTGGAGATCGTCTCGCTGCCGCTGAAGGCCGAGGAGAATCCGTTCGTCCCCGACCCCATGCGGCGGGCCACCCCGTGGCCGGTGCCGCCGCCGGCGGCCGAGGGCGACGAAGCCGTCGAGGCGCCCCCCGGGGCCAACGAGGTCGTTCCCGGACGGCTCGGGTCCGGGCCGTGGCGCCTGTTCGAGAGCACCTTCCCCGAAGACTCCTGCCGCGCGCCCCGCCTCAACGAGGACGCCGGCGTCGCCATCGCCCTGTGCTCGGGCATGGACGTCTCCCGGCCCGAGGACGAGCACATCGTCCTGGTGCGGGAGAACAAGCTCGTTCGCTACCGGGCCGCCGTGGCCCCCGTCGCGGGCAGCGCGACCGTCGATCTGTCGCCCAGCGGAGATCGTTTCGCCGTCGTCGTCCAGGAGGCGGGCGGCGGGCACTCGGTCCACCTCGTCAACCTGGAGCGAGGCACCGACACCCGCGTATCGGGGGGCTGGCGCAACCCGGGCAACGCCGTGGTCGCCGGAGACTCCGAGGTCGTGGCGTTCAACGCGCAGGTGGGCCGGGACGAAGCCCTCGTCGTCGTGAACCTGACCACCGGCGTGGCGCAGGTCGCCGAGCGCTCGCCGACGCCGGCGCGGATCTTCGGCCTCGACTCCAGCGGGCGGCGGGTCCTGTATTCGGTGAAGGTCCACGGCCACGACTTCCTGCGGTTGGTCGATCTGGACCGGGGCACCCGCCTGCAGGTCAGCAACGTCAAGAGCGGCATCACCGGGGCGTGGATGGACCGGGACATCGACTCGGTCGCCTGGGCGGCGGAAATTGGCGGCTTGTGCGGGCTCTACTGGGGCAACGCGAACAGCCGCAAGCGGGTCGAACTCAGGTCCGAACTGGAAGGCTGCTTCAACGTGCTCGGCATCTCCGATGGCGGTCGCGAGATCCTCTACGCAGAGACTCGGCGCAGCGGCGACGTCTACAAAATCTGGGATCGCAAGGCGAAGGCCGACCGGTACGAGGTGATCGCCGGCTGCGTGGAGCCGAGCCTGAGCTACGACGGCTCGATCATGGCCGTGCGCTGCCCCCGAGCGCGCAAGGGCCCCGGGGTCTACCTCTTCAAGATCCCCGAACCCGAGGACTGATGCGGCTCCTCTTGTTGTTGCTGCTGCCCTCGTTCGCGATGGCGGCCCCGAAGTGGTCGCCGCCGGTCGCCCAGCGCGTGGCCGCGGGACTGCACGACGGCGACCAGTTCGCGCCCCGGCTGCGGCCCGACGGCGAGTGGATCGCCTACGGGGTCCGCGAGGTGACGGGGAAGAAGCGGGTCCGTTGGTACAAGCGCTCGCTCGACGGCGACGCCCTGGCGTTCAAGTCCGTGTGGCCCAACCAGCACCCGTCCTTCGAAGGCAAGGAGGGCACGGCGTCGTTCACGGACCTGCTCGACTTCCGGTGGCACCCCGAGGGCAAGCACAACGCGATGGTGGTGCGCCACAAGACCAAGGGCGACGAGGTCCTGCTGGAGCTGCTGAAGGTGCGCGTGGGCGGGCCGGGCGACCAGGGCGCGCCGCTGTTCAACGACGACGGGACGAAGCTCATCGTGGTCGCCCAGGGCGACCTGGGCCGCGAGATGTGGCTGGCGCCCGTGGAGCACGAGGCCCAGCTGGAGCAGCTGACCTACACGGTCGACACCGAAGCGTGGATGGACTGGTCGGCCGACTCCACCAAGGTCGTGCACGAGATCGTCAACAAGAAGACCGGTCGCGGTGATCTCTTCGTGTTGGACATGCAGTACTACGAGCAGCTGCCGTTGCTGCGCTGGCCCGACTCCGACGAGTCGCGGCCCACGTACGGGCCATCGGGCCGAATCTGGTTCCTGTCCAACAAGGCCGACGCCGGCCGCCGGGACCTCTACTCGATCAAGCAGGACGGCAGCGACGAGCGGCTCATTCTCAAGGGGATCGTTCGCACCGACGACAGCCGCGGGTACGCCTGGGATCCGGCCGGCCGGTTCCTCATCGCCGCCGCGGACAGCGGCAAGGGCGCGCGGCTCATTGCCCTCACCCCCGATGGCAAGACGCAGCGGGACCTGGGGTTTGCGGGCATCCGCATCGGCGAGCCGGGGCTGGTTCACCTGCCGTCCATCGAAGCCGTGGAAGCCGTCGAGGCGGTGGAGGCCAGCGAAGGGGTTGAAGCCATTGCCGGCGTCGAGGGGGTGCCGGGGCGCCCGGAGTCGCTCCGCCTGGCCTGGACGGCTCGGAACACGACGGGGCCCGAGGAGCGCCGGTACCGCGTCACCTTTGTTGCCGATCTGGAGATCGCCGCGGTGTGGAATCTGCTGGGTCTCAAGGTCGAAGACCCCGTCTCTGAAGCCGCCGCCGATTGATTCGAGCGCGCCGCCGCCCGAGGCTTCCCCCTGGGAGGCACCCATGACCCTCATCTTCGAGACGATCTACGGCAGCCGTGCGTTCGGTCTGGACCGACCGGATTCGGACACCGATCTGCGCGGCGTCTTCGTGGCGCCGGAGGCCCAGTACCTGGGCTTCGTGGGCGGCCCCGAGCAGGTGGAGCCCCGCGACGAGACGATGTGGTGGGAGCTGCGGAAGTTCCTGCGTCTGGCTGCCGCCGGCAACCCCACGATCCTCGAGGTCCTGTGGACCGACGCGTCGCACCACCGGGTCGTGACGGCCGCCGGCGAGCGCCTGCTGACGGCCCGGTCGTTGTCGCTGTCGAAGCGCATCGCGGGGAGCTT
>Ga0055584_100000733_pt1 | contig 31238 bp, 29 predicted proteins | sample OSDHelmetaG_FD_58716 | JGI IMG/M metagenome (GOLD analysis project Ga0055584, IMG submission 58716) | Pelagic marine sediment microbial communities from the LTER site Helgoland, North Sea, for post-phytoplankton bloom and carbon turnover... | ecosystem: Environmental > Aquatic > Marine >... | reverse complement strand
ATAGCTTTGGCCTCGCATTTTCCCGATGGGAATGTCCAGTTGCAATAAATTTTGAGCCGCAATTCTTCCTACTACAAGTATGATCTTAGGCTTGACGAGTTCTATCTGTTTTTGCAAATAGCGCTGGCAAGAGGCAACTTCTTCGACCTGTGGATCGCGGTTTTCCGGTGGCCGACACTTGAGCACATTGGCTATATACACTTGTTCTCGTTTAAGCCCAGCCGCTATTAACATGCCATCAAGTAATTTCCCTGCTTTGCCTACAAAGGGCTCGCCCTGTCGATCCTCTTCTGCTCCCGGTGCTTCACCAATGACCATCCAGTCAGCATTCACATCTCCAACGCCAAACACCGTTTGCTTACGCTGTTGATGCAGTGAACATTGAGTACACGAGGCAACTTCTTCACGTAAATCTTGCCAAACATTTGACTCATCAGCTTCTGCAGAAACATTGACATAGTCCATATCAGCCTCACTCATCGTAGGGCTACTCTTGTCGCACCAGACCTCAATACCCATCAACTGCAAATACTGTCGTTGTGCATCAGAAGGCAACATAGAAAAATTCAGACCTGTGGGTGCGCCCGTTCGACAGGGCTCGAGACCCTATTCACGGCATTTATGTAGGCTTTTGCAGATGCTGTAATAATATCAGTGTCCGCGCCTACACCATTTACGATGAGACCCTCTTTACTGACTCTCACCGTCACTTCACCCAGAGCGTCAGTACCATCGGTAATCGCATTAACGGAATATAATTGAACCTTGCAACCGCTATCAACAACCGATTCAATAGCTTTAAAAATAGCATCAACCGGACCATCACCATCAGATTTCCCAGTGTCCTCTTTACCGTCGACTGTCAATGTGACCTCGGCTTCAGGAATTTGGCCTGTTTCTAGCGCGACTTTCATACTGACAAATTTAAAACGTTCATTTTCAGCTTCAAAAAGACCATCTGTTACCAACGATTGCAAATCTTCATCAAAAATCTCATGTTTTTTATCTGCCAAAATCTTAAAGCGTTTAAAACTCTCGTTGAGTTCTTCGTCGCTTTCAAATTCGTGACCAAGTTCTTTTAAGCGTGTTTTAAATGCATTACGGCCTGAATGCTTACCCATAACAAGACGATTTGTCTGCCAACCAACATCTTCCGCGCGCATAATTTCATAGGTTTCCCGACTCTTGATGACACCATCCTGATGAATACCTGATTCATGAGCAAAAGCGTTGGCGCCAACCACGGCTTTATTTGGCTGTACCGGAAAGCCGGTAATATTTGAAACCAGGCGGGAATTATTCATAATTTGAGTCGCATCCAGATGCGTCTCGCAGGGAAAAATATCCTGACGTGTGCGAACCGCCATGACAATTTCTTCGAGAGAGGCGTTTCCAGCTCGTTCACCCAAACCATTGATAGTACATTCAACTTGTCGCGCACCGGCCATCACCGCAGCCAGCGAGTTTGCAACAGCTAAACCCAAATCATTATGACAATGTACGGAAAATACCGCCTTATCGGCGTTTGGTACGCGCTCAATGATCTGTCCGATAGTCCTGGCAAATTGTTCCGGCACGTTATAACCGACTGTGTCTGGAATATTAATAGTATTTGCGCCAGCATCAATAACGGCTTCAATAATACGACATAAAAAATCTAATTCAGATCGACCTGCATCTTCCGGGGAGAATTCAATGTTATCCGTATATTGTCTTGCTCTTTTGACTGCATGCACAGCTTGCTGCAATACCTGATCCGCACTCATTCGTAATTTGCGTTCCATATGGATAGGAGAAGTCGCAATAAAAGTATGAATTCGTCCCGATTCAGCTGGTTTTAATGCTTCCGCTGCTCTATCAATATCTTCATCGCCGGTGCGGGCAAGCGCACACACAGTACTGTCCTTTACTGCTTGAGCGACTGCTTTAACCGATTCGAAATCACCAGGGCTGGCGATAGGAAAACCTGCTTCAATGACATCTACTCGCATCAACTCAAGAGTTTTGGCAATACGAACTTTCTCGTCACGCGTCATCGATGCGCCCGGGCTTTGCTCGCCATCGCGTAAAGTAGTGTCAAATATTATTAATTTATCTTTCATGGTTCTGCTCCGAATTATACAACCTAGCCGATAACACCATTAACCGGTATATGGCAAAAAATGGATCAATTATGTAATGTGAAGTGTATGTGCCCTAGCAGGGCAGCAGGAGCAGGCACAGAGAGGCGTTCGTCAATGACAATTGGCGATTGGCAATTACTTGAGTAAATGAATCCGTGCTTAACATGGCAAAAAGCATAACGCTAATTGTCAATATTGCAAGCGGGTTTTTAAGACCCGTCCTGCATTCTTCGTTTCGCGCGATGACGACGTATTAGCAGCAAAGTCATCACCGGACCTGATGAAGCGTAAATAAATGCAAGAACAAACAGTACAACTGAGGGCCTTAAGGCTATCAATACAAGCACCAAAACAAGCGCCAGAATGTACATAAATGGTACTCGACCCTTTAGATCGATTTGTTTGAAGCTATGATAGCGGACATTACTTACCATCAGTAAACCAGCGATTATGGTAAGAGGGAAAGTTAGCCATAACAGGTTTGTACCATCGTAATGACCGTTTGCATCTCCCAGCCAGATAAAACCCGCTATTAATGCCGCCGCAGCTGGACTCGGCAAACCCTGAAAAAACTGCTTGTCATCAGTGGCAGCCTGAGTATTAAAACGTGCCAGACGTAGAGCCGTGGCGGCGGCATAGACAAAAGCTGCTAACCAACCCAGCTTTCCCAATCCATATAAGGACCATTGGTACATAACCAGTGATGGCGCAAGCCCAAAGGAAATTAAATCGGCCAAACTATCGTACTGCTCGCCAAAATCACTTTGAGTATTGGTCATCCTGGCTATGCGACCATCCATGCCATCCAGAACCATTGCCACAAACATAGCAATGGCAGCAGCTTCATAACGCGCACTTATGGCAGCAATAATCGCATAAAAGCCGAAAAATAAGGCTGATGTAGTGAATAAATTCGGAAGGAGGTAGATGCCTCTGCGTCGTGTATTCATGATGTGCTAGCTTGGGTATTTCATATTGAAACAGGTTACCGCTTTGCGCCAGCAGTTGCCATAAGGCATTTTCACCAAACTAACAAGATCTGTTATTACGTCATCATGAAACTGGCAAACGTACAAATTCACCGAGAATGTCAGCACCGGAATTAAGCTGATCACCTTCACTTACAGAGACACGTGCATTTTCCGGCATATAGATATCTATGATCCCGCTTATATAAAGAAAACCACATCGCTGACCCTGACCTGTACGTTCGCCTGACTGAATATTAACACGGGTAAACCTTGCTCCACTTTCCATTCCCACCAACATGACCAGATCATCATCCTCATCAGTTTTTATCCAATAAGCAACCTGTCGCGAGAATTCTCCTGTTCCATCACAGGCTGACCATAAATTCATGACTTTACCTTCAATCGGGCTTCTCAAACTATGCGCATCCCATACAGAGATTTTAATTCGAATACGTATGGCAGATCGTGATAGCCACTCATCTTCTATCGGCATTACTGATAAAACCTGGCCACTCGCCGGACTTAGTATGGCGAGGGGGGCCGCAGGCACTTCACAAACTGGATCTCGAAAAAGGAAAACAGCAATAAAAAATAGAATGAGAATTGATAAAGACGAGAAAATCCCCAGAAAAATATAGGTGATTATTGTCAGGATAAGCAGAACCAATAACACAGGCAGGCCTTCTCTGGCGATAAGGCGACGTCCGTTACCTGACATCGCCTATCGCCTACCTGAATTCGCCATAGAGAAAGCGATTGCTCTCAAAATAGACTACTTAATATTGATAACGACTTTTAAGAGTGCTTAGTTTTTCTCTTGATCAACCAGTTGATTCTGTTTAATCCATGGCATCATTGAGCGCAATTTAGCGCCAACTTGTTCAATTTGATGCTCTTTACCCAGACGGCGTTCCGCCTTCATAGTCGCGGCACCAGCCTGATTCTCCAGAATAAATTCTCGGGCAAACTGACCATTTTGGATTTCTTTTAGAATTTCTTTCATGGCTTTACGTGATTCGTCAGTAATAATCCGCGGGCCACGAGTAAAATCGCCGTATTCAGCTGTATTAGAGATTGAATAACGCATATTGGCAATACCGCCTTCGTATATCAAATCTACAATTAGTTTAGTTTCATGTAGACACTCAAAATAAGCCATTTCTGGTGCATAGCCAGCATCAACCAGTGTTTCGAATCCGGCTTGTATTAATGCTGTAATCCCACCGCATAATACGGTTTGTTCTCCGAATAAATCTGTTTCTGTCTCTTCACGAAAATTAGTTTCAATAACTCCCGCTCGTCCACCACCATTAGCACTTGCATAGGAAAGGGATATCTCTTTCGCCTGTCCTGAAGCATCCTGATGAACAGCGATAAGCGATGGTACACCACCACCCTGAGTGTATGTAGAACGAACTAAATGGCCGGGGCCTTTCGGTGCGATCATAATTACATCCAGATCACTGCGTGGCTCAATCTGTTGATAATGAATATTAAAACCATGTGCGAAAGCCAAGGCTGCGCCCTGCTTAATATTTGGTGCGATTTGATCTCGATATACAGCGGCTTGATGTTCGTCCGGCGCGAGAATCATAACAACATCTGCCCACGCGACTGCATCTTCAATAGACTTAACTGTAATACCAGCGGCTTCAGCTTTGGCTGCAGAGCTGGAGCCTGTGCGTAAACCGACACAAACTTCTACGCCGGAATCCTTCAGATTGTTTGCATGCGCATGGCCCTGTGAACCATAACCTATGATTGCTACTTTTTTGCTTTGTATTATTGATAAATCAGCGTCTTTGTCGTAATAGATATTCATTAGTTCTGTCTCAAAATTTATACTATGTGTTAAATTGTAATTGCTTTATCGCCACGTGCTATTCCAGATACTCCAGTTCTAACAACTTCCTTAATTAATTTTGCGTTTGAAGCTTCAATGAAAGCATCAAGCTTATCGCCGGAACCCGTCATTTCGATTGTGAATGTTTTTTCAGTCACATCTATTATTCGACCCCGGAATATTTCTACCAACCTTTTAACTTCTTCGCGATCATCACCTTCCGCAGATATCTTAATCAGCATAAGTTCGCGTTCAATGTGATTACTATCATTTAAGTCCACCACCTTGATTACATCAATAAGCTTATTTAGCTGCTTGGTAATTTGCTCGATGATGTCTTCAGAACCAATAGTGACTATGGTCATTCTGGAGACGGAAGGATCCTCGGTTACGGCCACTGTTAAGGACTCGATATTAAACGCACGCGCCGAAAATAATCCCGCTACGCGTGAAAGCGCGCCAGATTCATTTTCAAGTAGTAACGAAAGGATATGTCTCACGCTAATTCTCTTTCAGTAGATAAATGCATTTCATGCTGGCCCTTGCCTGCAGCAATCATCGGGTACACATTCTCTGTTTTATCCGTCAGGAAATCCATTAGCACCAATCGATCTTTCATTGCTAATGCTTCTTTGAGTGAGCTCTCTACATCTGCTGTTTTCTCAATTCTCATGCCTACATGACCAAAGCTCTCTGCCAATTTGACGAAATCCGGTAAAGCTTCGAAATAAGAATGTGAATAACGTTTGTCGTAGAAAAACTCCTGCCACTGACGCACCATACCCATGTAACCATTATTCAGATTAATAATTTTAACCGGCGTACCGTATTGCAGACAGGTGGATAATTCCTGAATACACATCACCAGACTTGCCTCACCGGTGATACAGCAAACAGTCTCATCAGGAAGCCCCAGCTGCACACCGAATGCTGCAGGTAAACCAAAGCCCATTGTTCCCAGACCACCGGAGTTTATCCAGCGACGAGGCTTATTAAATTTATAAAACTGTGCGGCCCACATTTGATGTTGCCCAACGTCTGATGTGACATAGGCTTCACCCTTTGTTAGTTCAAATAATTTCTCAACAACGTACTGGGGTTTAATCACAGTTGAATTGCGATCAAAACGCAAACAATCAGTATCCTGCCATTCCTTAATTTGTTGCCACCATTCTGCCAGTGCCAGGGCATCTGCCTTGCTTTTGCTTTCTTTCAGAATCGCAATCATGTCTGTTAAAACGCTTTTCACATCGCCAACGATTGGCACATCGACGGGCACGTTTTTAGAGATAGATGCTGGATCAATATCAATCTGAATAATCTTTGCGTAAGGGCAAAATTTTTCCAAATCGCCGGTAACACGATCGTCGAATCTCGCACCAATGGCAACTAACACATCACAATGATGCATTGCCATGTTGGCTTCATAAGTACCATGCATTCCCAACATACCAACAAATTGTTTGTCCGTTGCTGGATAAGCGCCCAAGCCCATCAGGGTATTGGTAATCGGATATCCGAGTTTCTGCGTAAAACTTGTCAACTCTGCACTGGCTTCGCTTAGTACTACACCGCCACCACTATAAAGCATCGGTTTTTTAGCAGACAAAAGTAAATCAATTGCTTTCTTAATTTGCCGTGGATGACCTTTAATCGCTGGTTTGTAAGACCTTATGTCTACTGTCTTGGGATATTCATAAACACATGACTCTGCCGTGATGTCTTTAGGCAAATCAACAAGAACCGGTCCCGGTCTGCCACTACTGGCAATGTAAAATGCTTTCTTAATTACACCTGCTAGCTCACTCACCTCATTAACCAGAAAATTATGTTTAACACAGGGTCGCGTAATACCGACTGAATCGACTTCCTGAAAAGTATCGTTTCCAATCATATTAGTCGCCACCTGACCGGTGAACACAACCATTGGAATAGAGTCCATGTGTGCCGTCGCGATACCGGTGACGATATTTGTTGCGCCTGGCCCCGAGGTGACTAACACCACACCCGGCTTGCCGGTGGCACGCGCGTAACCATCCGCCGCGTGTGCCGCACCCTGCTCGTGACGAGTCAGGATATGCTTGACTTCTTCCTGTTTGAACAAGGCATCATAAATATGCAGCACGGCTCCACCCGGATAGCCGAACACATATTCCACACCCTCATCTTTAAGGGCACGGGTAAATATTTCTGCTCCACGTAATATTTCTTTAGATTTACTCACATCATATTCTCGAACATTTATCTTTGCCGACAGGCAAACTACCGGAAGTTACTGATTTTTATGGCAGAGGTCAAGTTGTGCTTTGCACAAATCTACTCAAAATTGACTATGATGTCCGAGTAGTTTTGTCTCTACTTTTCATTTGTGCCACGGTAACATACGCCACCCTAGCTAATACTCGAAGCAATACAATCATGCGTACATCACAAATATTACTTGCCACACAGCGAGAAGCCCCAGCTGACGCCGAGATCATCAGTCATCAACTGATGCTACGTGCCGGAATGGTGCGACAATTAGCTTCAGGAATCTACACCTGGTTACCACTCGGGCTTAGGGTTTTACGAAAAGTAGAAGCGATAGTCCGCGAGGAAATGGACAGAACCGGCGCTCAGGAAATCCTCATGTCGAGTGTTCAACCGGCAGAATTATGGCAGGAGTCTGAAAGATGGGAGCAATACGGGCCTGAGTTGTTACGTTTTACTGACCGACATCAGCGCGAATTCTGTCTTGGACCCACACACGAGGAAATCATTACGGATCTCGTGCGCAGAGAGATCCGAAGTTACAAACAATTACCAGTCAACTTTTATCAGATCCAGACCAAGTTCCGTGATGAGATTCGCCCACGTTTCGGCATTATGCGGGCACGAGAGTTTCTTATGAAAGATGCCTACTCCTTTCATCTGAATCAGGAATCACTACAACAAACTTATGATGAAATGTTCAGCTGTTATACTCGGATTTTTGAGCGTGTTGGTCTCGAATTTCGAGCAGTGGTTGCCGATTCTGGCAATATTGGTGGCAGCACCTCACATGAATTCCATGTACTGGCTGATTCTGGAGAGGACCGTATAGTTTTCTCAAATACTGGTGAATACGCCGCAAATATGGAACTGGCGGCAAGTCCTGCTGCTTCAGAAAATCGTCCAGACGCGACTAAACAGATGGAAAAAGTGGCAACCCCGGGACAACATAGTATTGCTGATCTGGCGGGTTTTCTTGATGTGACGGCGCAAAATTGTCTTAAAACGCTAATCGTAAAGGGCGTCGAAGAAGACGGACTTGTGGCATTGGTGTTAAGGGGCGACCACGAGCTCAATAAGATAAAGGCTGAAAAGCTCAATCAAGTTGCCAAACCGCTTAGTTTTGCATCGGCTGAAGTAATTAAGAAAGTACTTGCTTGCGAGATTGGCTCGCTTGGACCGATAGGCCTGAATATTCCTGTTATTGCTGATCAAAGCGCCTTAAACATGGCCGACTTTGTTTGTGGAGCAAATGAAAGTGAATATCATTTGACCGGAGTCAATTGGGAACGGGACCTACCCGAAGCTACAGCAGCAGATATACGTAATATTGTTGCAGGCGAACCTGCGCCGGACGGTGTAGGGACGATAGAGATAGCACAGGGAATCGAGGTCGGGCACATTTTTCAACTTGGCACAAAATATAGTGCTGCCATGAAAGCAAATTGTCTTGATGAAAATGGCGCAGCTAAAACGCTACTTATGGGTTGTTACGGCATTGGCGTTTCTCGAATCGTAGCCGCTGCCATCGAACAAAACCACGATGACAAAGGTATTATCTGGCCAACAAGTATTGCACCATTTCAACTTGGTCTTGTGCCGATTCATATGCATAAATCACAACGATTGCGTGAAGCCGTCATGTCGCTGTATGAAAAACTTCAGGATGCCAATATAGAAGTCTTACTTGATGACCGTCGTGAACGCCCAGGGGTTATGTTCGCTGATATGGAATTAATTGGCATTCCACACCGCTTTGTTTTTAGCGAGCGTGGACTTGATGCCGGCACACTGGAATATAAAGGTCGTAAAGATGCTGACAATAAAGACATCAAATTGGATGAAGCAATTAAATTTATTCAGGCCAGCTTATGAGGAATCACAACCGCAAAGCATAAATTCACTTATCGCACATCGAAACCAGTGAAGGCCTGCTGCCTGCAGTCTTCTATTGTAAGATTATCAACCTTTGCCCAGCGCGGACCCTGCTCAAGCCATAATACAAATTTTTCAATTGCAGCGCTTTTACCGGACGCGCAGCCTTCGACATTGCCATTCTCACAATTGTGCACCCAGCCAGATAATAAAAGGCCATCCGCTTGCTTTTTAGTTGATGCTCGGAAAAAAACACCCTGGACTTTACCACTGACCACAAACTTTATTGTTTTCTCCATTTATAAATACCTTTACCTATCAATAACTTAATCGTGTGCTTTTGACGCAAGATAACATAATTGCATAATTACAATGTCGCTAGAAAGAGATAGTAATAGACTCTTAGCTTCAGTTTCGCAGATCCTAAAGGCTTAAATGAGGTTTAGCTTGGCTTTGCAGTATAATTTACTAAAATAGCAGACGCTTTAAAGAATAATACCTATCTTGTTGATTTTATTGATATTACCTATTTGATATCAACACTCTCTGGCACTAGCCTTTAAACTGGATTTTGGGAAAAGTGTGCGCTTGCTCATACTTTCAGACGATTATGGGAACTCGAACCGCATCATGGAACGCTGTTTGCAACTAGCAGCTGTAAAACAAAAATAACAATACTGAAAATAATCTGTTAAGAAAAAATATGGCAACGGACATTAATTCATTACCTCAACGCAAAACCTCTACGGGCATGCAAATGGAAACAAGGCCTCTTCATATTGAAGAATGGCTTGATAAACTTCCGTATATCGATTTTGAAAAAACAGGTCGAATTCTTTATGAGGCGACAAAGGCGACAAACAAAGAGTCGATAAAACCATCAGTCCGACTAGAACTGGTTGAACTCTACCATAGACCATATCAATACTATCTGGATCTGCAAATAAAGACCGGTGCTCAGCATACATTACAGTCAATCAGCACCATGCAGGCTCAATTAGAGATATTGAAGAAAATAGCGGTCAATTTAAGTTTTGCCTGTAAATTGGCTGTTGATGACCTACTAAAACGTAAGACACTCTGGGGACAAAGTAAGCCGCCGCTGCCAGCAATGCTTATGTCACTGAATTATCTTTCACATGCAATGATATTCAGTTTTCTAGAGTATTCTCCCATTCCCAAGAATGTATGGCGTGAAGTCAACTCCATCTATACCTTCGCCGAAGATTTGGGACAGGAGAACAATACAATCGCGCTACCAGGCAAAGATGCCAAAACAGGTGCCACCTCTATTGCACATTCCTATAAAAAAATTGTCCTCGCTTCTTTGGCCGATCCTCATCACTTGCCCTTCGGCGCGATTTGGGAAATTTTTGAACAACTACAAGACTGGACAGAACTTACAACAATCAAACGTTTTAGCACACCAGCTACCCCAGCCGGTTATTTTGTGGTCGATTTGAAAAATGATACGCCACCATTACCTTTCTCAAAATTTGACCCTACGGTAGCCAGTAATAAACATCGCCTTGTCGATACAAGCGAGTTAGGCAAGATAATTCAGCAACAACTGACTATTTTGAATAGCGGCAAAAGTCTGGATAACAGTATTAAAATTTCACCCTACTTTGCCAAATCCATCGTCTCACACATTAGTAAAGCCTGGGGCTTACCAGCAAAACGTAATTTACCAAGAGAAAGCAGTCAAGGTTCAATATTTATCACTTGTGGACTGAATTCCACATATTACTTTTTGAATAATAAAGAAGATTTCATCAGCCCCCAAAACACTGACGATTTTGATGACCATTCTGATGAGCCCAATTACAGTCACACGAAAAGTTATTCTTCAGATGAATGGAGTTTGGTAGATCAGGGTTCAGGCGGCTTTGCTGTTATTAAAAATGATAAGCCAACAGATACGGTAAGAGTTGGGGATATGGTTGGCGTGAAGAGTGATACCAAGCTTGCTGGTGACACCTGGAAACTCGGGGTAATTCGTTGGTTAATGATACGACAGAACAAGATCTATAAAGTTGGTATTCAGATAATAAGTGATGAAATTTATCCTGCAGCTATTCGTGCCTGTCACGGTAGTAATCAGGATTTACAGTATCGACGTGCATTGCTTATCGGAGATCCAACTAAGCATTCTAGTAACAGCGTGATTACACAAAAATGTTTATTTATCGACGAACGTGAACTCGAAGTCAGCTTTAATGAGCAGAAATTTCGAGTTAGCGCCGATTCACTGAAAGAATCTACAGTAAGTTTCGAACACTTCACTATCAATGCTGATTAAGGGGCAAGTCTCGATTAACTCTTTTCTCCTGAGTGTTCAGCCTGGATCAATAAATCTCTAAGCGGTAAAGACAATAACTCATCCGTTTCTGTATTATGTTTCGCTAAAAATTCATGTAAATAATTTGCCCAATTATCTCCTTGTTGGGCCTGTTCAGTAGTGGGTAAGCGTTTGGGAATAATATCGTAAAGGTCCTTGAGTGTGACTTCCGCAAGATCCCGACACAATAGCCATGAGCCACCGGCACCTCTTTGCACCCAACTTGCAGCCAACAGTAACTCCATTATCTCGTTTACCTGAAACTGAGGTAACTTTATGCCGTACTTTTTCAATTTAATACTACTAAGCGGCATGCCCTGCTTCTGAGCTCGCCAAAGGCCACAGATGAGCATGTAGGCATCGACAAATGTCCAGTCCGAGCCTCTTGTCGCCTTCTTCTCAAATTCCATTCTAAATGCAGACAAGCAAAACGTAATGTGTGCTCCCAAGATAACAATCACCCAGGACATGTACATCCAGATTAAAAAAGTAGGAATAATTGCTATAGCACCGTAGATTGCTTCGTAGGTGGGAACGGATTTTACATATATACCGAAGCCGTATTTCGCCAACTCAAACAATATAGCAGCAATCACGCCGCCAATTAATGCGTTTCGTCGGGATACATAGCAATTAGGAATTAACACATAGATCAAGGTGAAGGCGACCGAAGTCGTCAAAAAAGGTACTGATGAAAGAAGATTCTTTTTTAATTCAAAACCCAGCGAGACATCCACTCCGCTCACCACTGATGTAGAAAGTAAATAGGATGTTGACACTAACCCTATACCAACCAGTATTGGTCCCAATGAAATAATTGCCCAATAAACCAAAAAACGAGCGACCGGGTTTCGTCGATGACGTACATGCCATATGGTATTTAAAGCACTATCAATCGTTGCCATCAACATCAGGGCAATTGCGATCAAAATAATAATGCCAGTTGTCGTTAACTTTGATGCTTTTTGCGAGAAATCGTTAAGATATTGTCGGATGCTATCGCCAAATGCCGGCGCGAAATTGTTAAATATAAAAGTTTGGACGGAGTCGCCCATATCCTCAAAAACAGATAACCCTCCCAGGAAGCCAAACATTACCGTCACCAGAGGGACCAGCGCCAGCAATGTGGCATAGGCAAGCGATGAAGCAATTTGTAAGCCTCTCTGGTGATAAAACTGACGTATAGAAAAACGCGAGAAATAAAATAACCACAGTAAGGACTGTCGTATGCTTTTGATTAGTTTATTATCCATACTAATTTATTTTTTCTCCACAAAAGCGATTCCGAAACATAAGCGGCTGGTAAGACGCTAGCAGTACTGGCTAGAATAACACTCAAATTAGAAAGGAGGTACAAATGAACGTTACCATTTACCATAATCCGCGCTGTTCAAAATCAAGACAAACCTTGCAATTACTGACTGAACAAGGAATTGACGCAAATATTGTCGAGTATCTCAATACACCTCCATCAACGGAGGAACTAAAAAATGTACTCAACAGTCTGGGTATGAAACCGCGAGAATTAATGCGCAAAAATGAGTCTGTGTATAAAGAATCCAATTTGAAAGATACTGCTTTATCCGATGAACAACTTGTTGCAGCGATGATAAAGCATCCCATTTTGATAGAAAGACCGATAGTTCTCGCTAACGGGAAAGCCAGTATCGGCCGTCCACCAGAAAGCGTATTGGAAATCCTTTAGCTATGAGCGAAATTCTTGTGCTTTATTACAGCCGCCACGGCAATGTGGCAGAAATGGCGAATCACATTGCCCGCGGTGTGGAATCGGTAGAAGCCTGCGCAGCAAGGATTCGCACTGTGCCGCCGGTGTCTGCTGTTAGCGAATCACTGCAGTCTGATATACCTGAATCAGGGCCTCCTTATGTTAGCCATGACGACCTGAAAGAATGTAAGGGCTTAGCAATGGGGAGTCCAACACGCTTTGGCAACATGGCTGCTGCTTTGAAGTACTTCCTCGATGGCAGCAGTGACCTTTGGGTTTCGGGTACACTAATTGGCAAACCCGCCAGCGTTTTCACTTCAACATCGAGTTTACACGGCGGGCAGGAAAGCACGCTTATATCAATGATGTTACCCCTTCTTCATCACGGCATGATTATTCTCGGTCTGCCCTATTCAGAATCAAACCTGTTAACAACAAAATCTGGTGGCACGCCTTATGGCTCCAGCCATGTCGCGGGCACAAATAGTGATCTTGCTATTACAGAAGAAGAAAAACAGCTTTGCTTTAGTCAGGGTAAACGTCTTGCGGAAACAGCCATTAAACTTGCTGGGTGAAAACAAAACTCGTAGATAGGGCTGCGTTTGTTAGTTGAGTAATGTTTTTACGAAAGGAATTGTCAGTTTTTTCTTAGCCACCAGGCTGGCATTATCAAGCTTATTCAGCAACTCAAATAAATTATGTGTATCTCGGGCGACGCGTTTCAATAAATAATCTGCCACTTCTTCAGGTAAATCAAAACCTCTGAATTGAGCGCGTTTAATTAACGCTTCCCGGCTTGATTTTTCATCAAGACTTAGTAAATGAAAAGTGTTATCCCAGGACAAACGCGACTTCAAATCCGGTAATTGGATTGGACTGCCTAAGGGGCTGTGTAAAGCCGAAATTATTAACGGCGTCTGCGCATCACGTAATTGATTATAAAGATGGAATACTGCTAATTCCCACTCCGTATCACCGGCGATTTGTTCAATATCATCCAGGCAAACCAAAGCCAGGTGCTGCAAACCTTCTAACATGTTCGGAGATAATATATTTCTTTCGGCCAAAGGAATATAAGCAATATTTTTTTGAGTTTTCGCGACACTTGTACAAACAGCCTGTAACAAATGACTCTTGCCGCACCCAGGTTTTCCCCAAAGATAAGTGTTTTTTCTATCAGATCCCAAACTTACATTGAGTAAATGTTGCTTAATCAGATGATTAGGACCAGCAACGAAGAGATCAAAATCCAAGAGCTCAAACTTACTAAAAGAAAATGGAATTTGCGTGCCCGGTCGATCTGTTTGCCCACTCATGGCGTATAAAAACTGCTTTCTACATATTGTTGTTTAGCATGTCGCAATAACACAACGATAATCGCAGCAACTGGTAATGCCAGTAACACGCCAAAAAAACCGAATAATTGGCCACCCGCCATCACTGCAAATATCACTGCAACGGGGTGTAAGCCGATACGATCTCCCACAAGTATTGGTGATAAAAACATGCCTTCTATGGTTTGACCTGCGCCAAACACAAGCCCCACATAAATAAGATGAATGATGTCTTGAAACTGCATAAAGGCAAGCGTACCTGCAACCACAATACCGACTATTGGGCCAAGATATGGCACAAAACTAACAAGTCCGGCCATCATGCCAATCAAGAGCGCGAACTCGAGACCGATTAACCACAATCCAATTGAGTACATTAAACCAAGTGCCAGCATGAGCAACAATTGGCCACGTAAGAATTCCGCCAAAACCCCATCACATTCTCGAGTTAATTTACTTATAACTGGTTCATATTGTCTCGGAATCAAATCCTGCACACTCGCCACCAGCACATCCCAATCTCTTAACAAATAAAAGCTAACTACAGGTACCAGCACCAGATAGGCCAGCCAGGCAAAGATCAATTGACCTGAATGACTCACTTTCCCCAATAACAAACCCAGAATATTACCCAAATCCTGCCAATTTCCCGCCAGCGTTTGCCTTAAAACGGCCAAATCAATACTGCTCGTTTCAATACTGAAGGTATTAGATATCCAGGGTAAGGCGGTTTTTTGTAACCACGGTACGATGAGCGGAAGTCGTCCTAAAAGTGAGGTTAATTGCTCCTGTAGCATTGGAATGAGGATCAACAGCAACAACATTCCAAACACTACCATCACGCCAAACACAATCACTACCGATAATGTTCGAGACAGTTTTTTTTGCTCTAGTCGATCAGCGATAGGATCGCCAAGATAAGCCAGCAACGCGCCTAACAAAAAAGGTGTGAGCACTGGTGCGAGTAAATACAATAACCATGCAGTCAGAAACAAACAGGTAAGCATCAACCATTTTTGTGCGTCAGTCACTGCAGTTATTATCAGTATTAATGTAAGCAATCATTTTACTAAATTTGTCAGTCAATAATGTTCGTTTAAGGCAGCAAACGATAATTACCATCATCATTTGTTCCTATAGCTTCTAATATTCTTCCCAACTCGATGGCTTGCGTGACTGCAAGCTCGCCTCCATGCGCCTGCAACAGAAAAGTAATTTTAGCGTCTTCAACCTCAGTCACCTCTACATCTGCAACTGAATTAAGAGAGGACAAATATTTCAACACTTTGGCATATTGCTCGGTATCAAATACGTCGGCAACAGAAAGCCTAACTTCATTAACACCTGCAAATACAGCCGTTCGGGCAAATTGAGAAGCCAATATATCAGCAAGATTATCGACGCCTTCATCCAGCACAGCGATTAACAAATCTGACTCGCTGGTCCAGGTCGCCATTTGATTACCAATATAGGCCGTCCACTCTGCCTCCCATATTCCTTCCACGGGAGATTCAATAGTGCCGGTTAAAATCGCATCTGCATGATAGCGATTCGATGCCGAAAATATAGTTTGCCTAAACCCTCCCCAAATATCGCTGGCACGTAATGCAGCATTGTCATCCAAATCAAGTAGTGGATGAAGAAGGCTAATTCCACGTTGTGATGCGCGATCTTCAATAGCTTCAATTAACTCAGGCGCCTCCTCAAATCCCACCAGTCGCCGACCTTCATTATCACCCAACGCCAGCCATATCAATGTTGAGGGTCGTTCCCTGCCCCACACCGGCACACTCAGACCGCGTAAAGCCTGATTCAGATTAGCTTCGTCAAACTTTACCCAGAGTCGAGTCTCCAGTATTTCAATTATCTCGCCAGACTCCAGTATTTCGGTAACGGGAATTGCACGATATCGATATTGTTGCAGGTAATTTTGTGCTTGCGTCATCAAAGGCTGGAGTGCTGTTCTTCCTGGTGCCTGCCTGTCTCCGGTTAATTTGATTAATACAAGGCGAAAGGCTGTTTCCAGGGCTTCTGTTCTGAGCACCTCGGATTGATCCTCAACTGCTACCTCTATTTCGTACAAGCCCGGCACTTTGATTGCATGTACAGCAAAGGAGGTAAGACAGAGCAAAAAAAGAGTAAATATCTTAGTTTTCATCATAGATACAACGCTATGCAAGTGAGACAATTAAGTCAAGGATTGCTGTCTAAAGCTTGAGGCTATACTATTCTGCGCCATGTCAGAAAATCTAAAGAATAAAATTAGCTACGCCGATGCAGGCGTGAATATCGAACAGGGAAATCTACTTGTCGATCGCATAAAGTCGCGTGTTAAAAACACACACCGGCCGGGAGTCATGGGCGGTCTGGGAGGTTTTGGTGCACTATTTGACCTCTCCGCACTTAATTATCGCCAACCTGTTTTAGTCTCAGGAACGGACGGTGTTGGTACCAAAATAAAATTAGCGATTGAATCTAATCGACACGATACTATCGGCATTGATCTGGTGGCTATGTGTGTAAATGACCTATTAGTTCAAGGCGCTGAGCCATTATTTTTCCTCGATTATTTCGCCTGCTCCTCACTCGATGTCGACGTGGCAGAGCAGGTGATTGCTGGCATAGCGAGTGGTTGCGAGCTCGCCGGTTGTGCACTCGTTGGCGGGGAAACGGCAGAAATGCCAGGCATGTATCAGCCAGGTGAATATGATCTGGCCGGTTTTTGCGTTGGTGCGGTGGAGAAAGATGAAATTATCGATGGTAGTCAGGTTGCTGCCGGCGATGTGCTTATTGGTCTCGGCTCCAGTGGCTTGCATTCAAATGGCTTTTCACTAGTTCGACACGTCCTCGAAAAAAACAATACTCGCTTAAGTGATGATTTTAACGGTAAAGCTTTTGTTGACACTTTGCTGGAGCCAACTCGCATCTATATAAAGCCTGTACTTGAACTGCTTAAAACTGTCCGACTCAAAGGCATCTCACACATTACCGGAGGGGGTTTGCTAGAAAATTTGCCTCGAATAATGCCAGACAACACTCAGGCAAGCATCAATAGCGCAAGTTGGACATGGCCACCGGTATTTCAGTGGTTGATGGAGAATGGTAATATCGAACGACAGGAAATGTACCGCACCTTTAACTGTGGAATCGGTCTGGTATTGATCGTTGCGGCGGAGCAGGCTGATGATGCGATACAGAGCCTCAATAATCTTGGCGAACAAGCCTGGCTTTTAGGAGAAATTGAACCTTTTGAGCAAGGTCCACAGTTAATTCTAAAACCTAAATAGTTTTTATCCCTGGTCTTTATTTTTTTTTGACGCCTCCTGCGCAGCGGTGAGAATACCCCGGGCAATGTTATATTCATTGGCATCGAATTGTGAACGGTTAATAATTCTCTTTAATCGACGCATAAGTCGACGCGGTTTCTCGGGATCAAAATAACCGATATCAATCAAACATTGCTGCAAATGTTCATATAACTGCTGAATTTGATCCAGGGTTGCCAGCGGTGTTTTCTCAGCAGACACTTCAGCATTAGGTGACTCTTCCTGGGCTTTTTTACGCATTTCATAACTAATTATTTGGACAGCTGAGGCAATATTGAGTGATGAAAAGTCTGCAGCAGTCGGAATTTGAATCATAGCATTACATAATTCCAGTTCCTCGTTTGCCAGACCTGAGCTTTCTCGACCGAATACAATAGCGATTGTTGAATCATTTTCGATCATACCCATAGTCAGATCCGCTGCCTCGGCGGGGGTGTGTAAAGGCCATGGAATACTTCTGTTTCGAGTACTCGTGCCAAATACAAAATGACAATCGTTAATGGCGTCTGAGAAAGTTTGATGTATGATTGCTGCGGCTAAAATGTCATCCGCACCCGAGGCTCGGGCTGTTGCATCTGCGTCTGGGAAAATTTTGGGGCTAACTAACACCAGTTGCGTCAGACCCATGGTTTTCATCGCTCTTGCCGCTGCACCAATATTACCGGGATGGGTAGTGCCCACCAGCACGATTTTAATTTTATTTAATATAGTTTGTAGCATTTGATCAAGTGTATTTGCTTCACTGAAATGTTAAGGCACCGTACAATAACATCATTGTACCAAGGAGAACTGAATGCACCACCCAATGCTAAATATCGGTATACGTGCGGCTCACGCCGCAGGCGACCTTATTGTCAAATATATCGACAGAATTGAAGGTCTTGATGTGAATAGCAAAGGTCGCAATGACTTTGTTAGTGAAGTCGATAAACAAGCAGAATTGATTATTATCGACCATATTCATAAAGCTTACCCTGAGCACGGAATTTTAGCTGAGGAAAGTGGTAAGCAAGGAAATGATACCTATCAATGGATAATCGATCCGCTGGACGGCACAACTAATTTTCTACATGGTTTTCCCCAGTTTGCCGTATCTATTGCACTGAAACACAGAAATGTTCTCGATCAGGCCGTTGTGTACGACCCTCTTCGTCAGGAGTTATTCACCGCAAGCAAAGGAGCAGGAGCTCATCTGAACAATCGACGTATACGCGTCAGCAAGCAAACAGATCTGGAAGGCGCATTGATTGGCACCGGGTTTCCGTATGGCAACATGGATAAGCTGGAACGCTATTTGGACTGTTTTAGACAAATTTGTCCAGAAACAGCAGGCATTCGCCGAGCTGGGGCTGCTTCTCTCGATCTAGCTTATGTTGCTTGTGGCAGACTAGATGGTTTCTGGGAATTTGATTTACAAGAATGGGATATAGCGGCGGGAGCATTATTGATACGTGAGGCTGGCGGTACGGTAAAAGAAATAGGTGGTGATGAAGATCTTAAATCAGGAAGTATTGTTGCCGGAAATCTAAAACTTGAGGCATGTTTAAGCAAAGTTCTTAATGGTCAATAAGCTCTCAGAAGGTTTTTAATGTCGAATCGTTTGCAGCGCGTTTGTCCACAGCGTCGTTTGAAACTCTAGCGAGTACTCTTTTTTATATTGTTCGCGAATTTGTAGTGCACCACCCTGAAGTTCTCTATAAAGCACCTCATCGTCTATGAGTCTTTCAATAGCGCCATAATAACCAATGTCTGTAGGTGTATCCACGATAAGTGCATTTACATTATTTACAGCGACTTCGAGAATATCTGCATCATTCGGCACAATTGCGGGTAGGCCGCAACTCATTGCTTCAATCATTGCCATTGGCAAACCATCTCCTAAAGATGTCATGACGAAAACACGAGCTAGTCTATATAAATCAGGTAGTTCAAAATAATCCTTTGCGCCTGTAAATGTGACCTTGTCGGCAATAGAAAGTGACTCGGCTAATTTTTGTAAATCCTTTCGCAGGGGCCCGTCGCCCACAATCAGTAAAGTACTATTTGGACGTTGAGTGCATAAAGTAGAAAATGACCGTAAAATTACATCGACACGTTTATAGGGAGCAAGCAAACCCACGTAAATCAAATCATGTGTTTTTACTATAGTGTCATCAGGTGAAAACAGAGAGAAATCGTGAATATTTTGTGGCTTAAATATTTTCCTTTCTAGCAAGCCTTTCTCCAAAAACCAGGACTTCATCCTATCTCCCCTAACCGCCACCAAATCACTTTTAATTACCGCATTTAGGCACAAACCTTGGCCGTACTGGTCGGGTAAGCCAAGGCGGAGATCATTTTTCCCCATAACATGCTGTACTACGGGAATACATAATAATTTACCAATTAACCATACGTAAATACCGTGCGGGACTGTGCCAAATGCAATGAAAACTGTAGGCCGCTTAAAAATGCCAATATAAATTAAAGCACAAAAACGCCAAATTTCTGCAGTGAGCAGGCTATGCACTAGAATATCAGGTGGTTTGTAGAGAACAATTTTATCGCCAGCATATGTCTTGCGCCGCACTAACAATATTTCAGACACTTCAGTGCTATTTTGTAAAGGTTCTATTTTGGAATGTAACTTAGCATCAATCATTCCAGCAACTACACATATCCGCATATTACTTTTCCGGTTTTAGTAGTTTTAGCTTAATTCCTGCGGCAAATCTAAATTCTTCTTCTTCCAAAAACTCTCTGGCTCGTTTCTTTTTACCGATGTCACTAAATAGTCTAATTGAAAGTAAGGTGATAATTCTTCTTATCCAGAGTGTTGGTCTAACTATTGCGAATACCATCCATTTCATTATCTTCAACTGAAATAAAGTCTGAGCGATAACCTCCGGACCATTCCACTCGAAGGGTTCGATTGAGACTATTTGAAAACCTGCATCATGAAATAATTTTTTTGCCCCCAGATGTGACATATGATAATGAGAACGTGCATGATAAGGCTCAAGGAAAGACAGACTTATAACGGCATAACCTCCCGGACTCAAGACTCTGAACACCTCTTTTGCAGCCAGCCAAGGATCTTCAAAATGTTCAAAACTAGAAGAGGCTACGACCAACTCGAAAACATTTGAATTAACAGGCAGTTTACTGGCATCAGTTATTATATCGGTATCTGTATTTTTAAAACGATCAATGCCGATGTACTCATACCCCAGGTTTTCCAAGGCATTACGGGCATTACCTGCTCCACAGCCGAGATCCAGACACATACCTTTTCCTTTTGGAATGAAGTGACTAATGACGAAAGTCTCCCATGAGCTGGGGTCTGGATCAGTAATGCGAACCGAAGTATTACTCATTACTACTTCTCATTCTTCCATTATTCTGGACAATCCTGCTTGCAGGTTTACTTCCGGTTTCCAATCGGGCAGGTTTTCACCCTTATCATAACTCTTCATCATTTCACGCTTACGATACGGTCTGGCTTCCCAGTCAACATAAAGTGGTCTGGTTATTAATTCCCGTATTAAGTGAATCACTTGCTTTAAGGTTTTGGGCTCACCCGAACTTATGGTATAGCGTTTATGTCCCTTAAGACTATTTTCAAGAAGTCTTTCAATACATATCATGTATGCATTGACGACATCATCGACATGCACCAGGTCAATCAATTGTTCACCAGGTGAAAATTTCAACTTACCATCTTTGCTTATCGTTTCCTTTATATAGGAAATTAGTTTTCCACGTTTATCGTTTTCTCCGTATGTGTCTGTAAGTAATAAGGTCACAGCACTTAGCTCATGTGCTTCTACATAGAAATCAATGATTTTTTGAAATGCATACTTTGTTGCAGCATATAAGCAAGTTGGATTGTAAGATCTCGAGTTATTATAGTGTTCCCAGACCGTTCCGGTGTTTATAAATCTTTTTACTCCTGAGTTAACCGCTGCATCCAAAATCTGACTCGCATATTTCAGATTACTGTCTATTAGATCAGCAACTTCGGCGGGACGATGCTCTGCAATAAATAGTGATGCCAAATGAACGACAAGGTCTGGTTTAATCTCTGAAAGTTTTTCTTCTAATAAATCTTCTTCAATGAACTCATGAATACTGACACCTGAGTTTTGTAATCCTTCTCGAGAATATTCCGAGTTCTGTCGACTCAGAATATGCACAGAATATTTTTTCTCCATAAGAGCGTGGACTAGATGAGTTCCAATAAACCCTGTCCCCCCCGTCAGCAAAATATTATTTTTCATCTAAATCATTTTTCAAAAACAAACGGACTCTTGAATTCACTGAATTTCAGAAAAGAACGATCCCGATCAGACATAAGCGGTTCTTCTGCCGGCCAATCAATACCAAATGAACTCCACAAAACACCCATGTCCTTTGCCTGATCATATTGTGAAGTTGTTTTATACACCATTATTGCTGTTTCGCTAAGTGTAAAAAAACCATGGGCCAAACCACTTGGGATGTATAGTATTTTACCGTCTTCATCAGATAATTTGGTGTTAAAATGACGTGCAAATGTCGGAGAACCCTTTCTGATGTCAATAACAACATCCCACACACTTCCTTCAACACAATATACAACTTTAGCATGCTCAGATGGGGGGCTTTGAAAGTGCATGCCTCTCAATACATTCTTTTTTGAAATGGAATAGTATTCTTCGGTAAATTTGTACTCCAAACCAGATTCAACATACATATCACGACTAAAGGTTTTTACGAAGCTACCGCGTTTATCTTTAAATATTTCCGGAATGATTTCAAAGCACCCGGGGATAGGCGTCGGAATAATTTTCATTCGTAGTCTCTGGCGAAATTGGCAAAAGTATTTTTTATATGATCCATCATCTCTAATGTCATTCCATGATGACAGGCTATCAACATGCCCCCCGTCATAACATTATCAGCTACAGGATAGCCATCGCTACATACACGATGCTTAATGTTTTTGAATCCTGGTTGCCTGAGTATATTACCAGTGAAGATTACTCGGGTTTGAATACCTCTTGTTTCGAAATACATTTGTAGATCTCTGCGAGAAAAAGGAGCTTCTGGTCTTATGGTCAATGCAAAAGCTAACCAGCCTGTGTATACGCCGTCTGTCTGACGAGGCAATACAAACCATTCTTCATATTTTCTAAAGTAGTTTGAAAGCTCATTGTAATTTTTTGTTCGACTGCCTATATTATTTTCAAGTTTCTCCAGTTGCACCAGTCCAAAAGCCGCACCCATTTCCGAAGGCTCAAAATTGTATCCTAGCGAATCAAATACAAATTTTGCGTCATATGGAATACTGTCGAGTTCGATGTTAAATCGGTTTTCTGCTTTCTCTGAATCTACATACAAGGAAGATGTTCTCCCCCATGACCTTAATAACAAAGCTTTTTCTCGGTATTTTTCATTATTTACACACAACATTCCGCCATTCCCAGCACAGTTAATGATATGTGAACCATAAAAACTGGTGATACTGATATCACTATAAGCACCACTTGATACACTATTTATGGTGCCTCCAAGAGTATCAGCAGAATCTTCGATCAAGATTAGTTCCGCTTCACGTGCGACTTCCGAAATCTTATCCCAGGCAGGAATGTTTCCGAGCAAATTGGGGATGCAAATGGCTTTGGTCTCAGGACCGATCAACTCTTTAATTTTTTCCAGACTTGCGAGATAAGTTCCTTCTTCAACGTCAACGAACACGGGAGTGAGATTGTTTTTGACCAGACTTGATACAGTGGTGGCGAATGTCAATACAGGAGTGATAACTTCGCTGCCAGCAGGCAAATCAATTATTTCTGCGGCAAGAAAAAGCGCGGATGTTCCAGAATTAACCATTATTCCGTATTTCTTATCAAACAACGCTGCAACTTTTTGTTCAAATTGCCTGACATTTTTACCCATTTGAGTTGAAGTACGTAATACTTTTACGACCGCGGCAATCTCTTCCTCACCATGAACCGTTAATCCATAAGGCACTTTTAGATACTCAATATTTGATGTCATATTTAACCTGATTTAGCTATTTTGATAATCAACAAACTGATTAATTGTAAATTGCTTCATATCCTTTTTTTCATTGTAAGCTCTGTACCAGTCGGCAGTCAGATCAAGACTTTTTTCAAAGGATAGTTTTCTTTGCCAGCCAAGTTTCGACAAGGCCTTTGTACTATCAATACTCAGAAAACCTGATTCCTTGTTTGAGTCATCACATTCAATATTATATTCGAACTTATTATCTAATCGTTGCTTCATTCCCATAATTACGTCCTCTACAGAGAACGTACTGGAAGTATCCGGCCCCAGGTTCCATGCTTCTGCATAACTTGCTCCTTCTGAATACAGTTTTTTCCCCAGTTGCATATAACCATTTAGTACATCAAGCACATGTTGCCACGGTCTGACTGAACTCGGGTTTCGAACTGTCACCAGGCCTCCATTTATGTATGCTCTTGCACAATCTGGAATTATTCTGTTCTCAGCCCAGTCCCCTCCTGCAATAATATTACCCGCGCGAACAGTAGCCATTGGATACTCAACCTTGTTCAAAGTATCTTTTCCACTTAAGTAGGACTTCCGAAATGCCTGACTCAATATTTCAACACAGGCTTTACTACTGCTATATATATCGTTTCCTCCAAGCGGCGCGGCTTCATCGAATACAGTCCCCAGTTCATCATTTTGATAACATTTATCCGTAGTGACATTTACAAATGACTTCACGCTATCGCAGTTTTTCGCTGCTTCAAGCATATGTAACGATCCAATAACATTCGTTGCATATGTTTCAATAGGGTTGTCATAAGATTTAATTACCAGGGATTGGGCAGCCAGATGAAATACAACCTCTGGTCTGAATGTCGACATTTCTTCACTGAGCTTTTGATAGTCACAGATATCTCCATGCACAGAATTAATATCGTCCGCCACATCCGCAATTTGGAACAAACTTGGTTCGGTGGGGGGATCAAGCGCATACCCGCAAACCTTACTTCCCATTTTAGTCAAACTCAGTGCGAGCCAGCTACCGCAGAAGCCAGTGTGTCCACTGATAAATACACGTTTACCTTTCCAGAAATCAAGCATCTAAATCTACCACTTTTTCCACGGTGCAGAATTATTGTCCCAGAGTGAATTCAGATGCGTTTTATCACGTAAAGTATCCATGGCATACCAGAATCCTTCATGTTTAAAAGAGGCCAGTTCTCCTTTTTTTGCCAGACTAATCAAAGGCTCCTGTTCCCATACCGTCTCGTCACCCGTTATCTCATCAAGAACTGAGGGAGACAGAATAAAAAAACCACCATTTATCCATCCACCGTCTCCCTTTGGTTTTTCCTGGAATGAATTAACTTTACCATTCTCAATCTGAATTGAACCAAAACGTCCCGGGGGTTGGACTGTTGTTACTGTGGCTTTACAATTTTGATTATTATGAAATTCGATTAGCTGATTAATATCAATATCTGCAATTCCATCACCATAGGTAAAGCAAAAATTTTCAGCCCCGAGATAATTCTTTATTCTTAACAATCGTCCGCCTGTCATTGTTTCCTGTCCGGTGTCGACGAGCGTCACTTTCCATGGCTCAGAGAAATTTTCATGTATCGTAGTTGTGTTGTCCTTCATATCCACCGTGATATCGGACCTGTGTAAGAAGTAATTTGTAAAATACTCCTTAATTAAATACCCTTTGTATCCCAAGCAAATAATGAATTCATTAATATCATATTGTGAGTACATTTTCATGATGTGCCACAATATCGGCAACCCACCAATTTCTACCATAGGTTTTGGCTTGCTTGAGGTTTCTTCACTTAATCTACTGCCTATGCCACCGGCCAGGATAACTGCCTTCATACTGTTTGCCTCGGCTAATTTATTCTTGATTAGTATTCAGAGCACGATGTATTGCTGCTCCATCTTTCCCTAGTAAACTCGCTGCAAATTGCAACAGTTTTACTAATGCGGACTTCGGTAATAATGCAGAAAAAATAAAACTGGTTACTAAACGAGGATACATAATGTAATAAAATCTATTTTTGACAACATCAAGTGTCATCTTAATAGCATGCACTCTGCCATATCTTACAGCGGCGAACATAATAAAGTTCATTACAAATTTAACCCACCTGGCTTCGGCCTGTTTTCTGTATTTGCCATATTTTTTATCCAGCATCTGAAAAGCACCATTGAGCATATCCATCTTTCTAGTAAGAAGGTTTGCATGTCCATACAATTCAACCTCTCCCGTACAATTTGCGATAATCCTGTATGCTGCCATTTTCTCAGCAGAATAATAGACATCGCCCTTGCTAGCCATCAGTAACTGCAAGATATAATCGGAATTGGTATATCGTTCATCAAAACCACCTGCGTCGAGCAGGTGTTCCCTGTCAAACAATACGCTACTAAGACATACCGCATGTCTGCGAAGTAACGCTTCCTCAATAAACTCTTCTCCTGATACCAGTCCTGGGTCATGCATAGCAGACTGAGTGCCTACATGCTCACCATTTTCATTTATCAGCTCGACAGCACAAAATCCAAATACAACTTTAGAAAAAGACGAACAAGAACTACTCATCTTCTCACAATAATCAGGATACAAAATATCATCTGCAGACAATATCGTTATATATTTACTACTCGCTAACCTTACTGCTCGATTAAAATTTACATTAAAACCCTTGTTAGCATCGCTGGTATATACTTTTGCTCCTCTCGTTTCGAATTGGGCAGCTATTTCCAATGTCTTGTCTGTTGATGCATTGTCAACAACAATCACTTCATCTGCCAGACTGGTCTGTGAATAAATACTTTCCAGAGTTGCGGCAATGGTTTCTTCCCCATTAAATACCGGAACGCAAACAGCGATGGAGCTTTTATTAGACATAAGCTCGTGACCAGTAATAAAATATAATTATTGCCAGCAATTTCTCGCCATAATTTGCTTTTGATTCTTTATGTCGACTCCACATCTGTTTAACAAACGTCGGATTCAGATAATCGCCTGTACGCGCGCTACCTTCTTCAATTAATTCATCCACTAATTTGCTTTCTTTTCTCAACCAGCTATCTGTGGGTACAGAGAAACCATGTTTTTTCCTTGTAGCTATATGTTCTGGCAAACTCCTTTTTGCGACTTCTCGCAATACATGTTTGAGGTTGCCATCCTTAAAGTGCAGTGCGGTCGGAATCGTCATTGCAAATTCCAGCAGTTCCCTGTCTAAAAAGGGTAGGCGTGCTTCTAGAGAAAAACCCATTGTTGCTCTATCTGTTTTAGCCAACATCTGATTTGGTAACCAATTTTGCATGTCCTGTAGCATCATCGATGCAAAAATATCAGGATCGTTATAATAGGTCATTTGCATATTATCGGGTGACAACAATAATTTATCGCATTCAGTTTTCTCAAACAGCATAAACTGATCCCTATATTCCTGTTCCGGGTCACTATTTATTAAAGATATACGCCTACCAACAGCCTCCATTTTTCGCCTCGATGCTGACTGTACTGGCAAAAAACCAGCAAGTTTCCATATTGAAGCTGCCGTAATCTTTCTCAAGTTTTCCGGCATGAGAGCAATTTTCCGCGATAAAATTGCGGACCGATATCTTTGATAACCTCCAAACAATTCATCACCACCATCTCCCGTAAGTGCAACAGTGATGCTGTCTTTCGATGCTTTAGCCAGAGTCATCAGGGGAAATAATGCAGGATCTGCAAAAGGCTGATCATAACAATGCTCCCAATGATTCAACATAGTTAGCAAATCCGGAGAAAATGATATTACATGATGTTCAGCCTCATAAAGATTAGCCACCTCTTTCGCAAAAGTGGATTCATTGTATGAGTTATCTGCGAACTCGATGGAAAATGTTCGCAAGGGTTTACCTTGTTTGTGTGCCGCAGATAATATGAGACTCGAATCAATCCCCCCACTGAGAAAAACACCCACAGGAACATCACTGATGAAATGACGATCAATAGATTTCTGCCAAATAGACTCAAATTTATCAGCGGCTAACTTTTCATTTAACGTGTCATCTATTTGATAGCGAGGGCGCCAGTACTCCTGTTCCTCAACTTTGCAGTCTTTTCCAATGCTAAGAAATCTGCCAGGTAAAAGTTGCAGAATGTTTTTAATAATGGTTAGTGGTGCCGCTATGCGTCGATTCTGAAAATACTGACAAAGAGCATGCCGATTAATTTCTGTATCAGGCTGAGGGTGAGCAAGTACAGCCCTAAGATCCGAACCGAAAACAAAAACATGTTCATTTGAAAAAAAATATAGTGGCTTTTGACCCAGATGATCCCGAAAAATAAATAACTTCTCAACTCGTGGGTCCCAGATTGCAAATGCAAACATCCCGTTCAAATGGCATGCTAACTCGACTCCGTATTGAAGATAAGCACGCAATATCACCTCACTGTCACTGTAACCTCTAAATTTGTGTCCCTTTTCCTCAAGTTCTGATCTTAATTCTTTCTGATTGTATAATTCCCCGTTGTATACAAGTACTACACCTGAATGATCATCTTTCATTGGTTGTTTGCCACCAATCTCATCAACAACTATAAGCCTTCGCATACCCAATACAACGTTGTCACTATTATAAATTCCTTCATCATCCGGGCCACGGGAATATAGGGGTAGTAACATTTCCCTCAATATGTATTCTGCATCCTGAGAACCGTGCACTTCCTTAGATAAATATCCAGCTATACCACACATTTCATATTTTCTTTCTAGATAAAAGGTTGGCAGTCAATCGTAGATCTTCTTTGTGTATACCTTTAGATATATACATCATCACGAGATAAAACAGGCTACCCGCCATGGCAGCAAAAGAAACCTGATAAACTCCATTAATATTTAACATTCCAAGTACCGTTGATAGTACCATCGCCAAAATTAAAGGAATAATAAAATAACGTAATGATATCCTGGCGTTATACTTTTTTCGCACCACCAAATAACTGACAATACAGGAGCAAATCATCGCTCCTCCAAGGCCTAAAACTAGAATTTCAATAGAGAGTGTGTGTCGGTAGATTAATATTACGCTGACAGCAAACAACAGCCCTGCACATTGTGAAACAAGGACTAAATAGCTTTTCTCTTCTATTATCAAAAGCTGATTATGAATTAAATTCCAACTGCTGAATATGACAAGGGCAAGAAGGAACTGTAACTCCAGCGAAGCCATATAAAAATCCTCTCCCAATAACCTCAACCCTGGTTCGGCAAGCCCAATACCCAAACTAACAAACCATAAAGTTACAAAGTTTACTATCCGATAATTCTGACTGATAAGTGACTGCATTTTTTCCATTTTACCACCGGCATATAAAGAAATGAGTCGGGGCAAAATACTTTCACTAATAGCATTAATTAGCTCTTTTAGAGCAAAATAGGAAAGATCTACACACAAAGCCACTCGTCCCACTATTTCCACATCAAGTCCATTCCATTCTGCGAAAAATACGGGAGATCGCCCTATAAACACAGAGGCAAACATTGCCAGAAACATCACTATTCCCTGTCGATAGTAACGTAGGAAAGGTTGTGCAAGTGTTTCTTTTGGTCTGCTGAACAAGTTGAGGGCAGGAATAGAAATAATAAAACCAAGTATCTCTGCAACAACCAGCGCAATTATTATTCCTGTAAAGCCCAATTTTATAAATAACAGAGGAACGAGTACTAACCTGATAATTCTCCGTGATAAAACTGTAATACTATGTAGGCCCATCTTTTGATAGGAATAATATACGTCTGCTAGGTTGGTAGCCAAAGATGCCAGTAGTGCTGCGAGAAGCAACCAAATAATAATTTTAGGATCATCAGAAAGAAAAGTATTTACGATGAGCAAAGGTAACATGAAGAGCTTCAAAAGCATTGCTGCTCTGAACAGACTGAAAGAACGTGCAGGTTCACTTTCGATCAGTTCTGGTAGGAAACGACGCAGCATTGGTTGTGCGCCTGCATCAAATGCAATTATGTAAACTGTTATTAACCCGAACCAGTAACTATATTGCCCATAGCCATCCTGCCCCAGTATTCCCGGTAACAATATGATCGCTGCAGGTGCCAACAATAAATTAACTAAGCGCCCAAGAAAATAGACTAACGATGAATTCGCCGAAGCTGCTGGCATAGTAAATCCAATGTGTCTGCGTTTAGTTCACGCGTTGCCGATAACCACACCATTCTGAACAATAAGAACAGTATTTTTGATTGAGCATGTCTTTGCGCCATGCGCGTGCTGCTTTACCATTCCACACCTCTTTAAACCCTTTATCAGCAACGTTACCTAGATCTACCGTTGCATAAGAACAGCATGGCGCTAATTGTCCATTAACATTAATTGCTACAAGTTGATTAAACGGTGCTTTACATATTCCTTCTGCTTCACGATCATGAAAACCATCGAGGTAGTAAGGGAGAGACTCGATATTTGTCGACAACCCAAGTTCTCTGCAACGTTGCCCGACAGCTTTTTGTAAGGCTTCAAACTTTTCCCTGGAACTTATTGGTGGCATACCAATATCATCTCCAGCCTCTACACCATTTTGCAATTGAAAATATAAACTCTTTATTGCGGGAAACTGTATTGCCCAATCTGGTAGCTGAGACAATGAATCAATATTTACATCACCAATCACTGACCATATTTCAATTGGCACATCACAAACTTCACCAAAAGTTCGTATATTGTCTTCAATTTTTTTCATACTCGCGCCTGTCCTGATCCTCTCCATTAATGCGGCATCAGGAGAGTCAATACTGACATTTAGGCGAGTCAAGCCTGATTCTGCGAGTTTGGTTGCGCTTGACTCATCAAGTAGCATCGCGTTTGTTGTAATACGGATTTCAGGAATATATTTTCTGGCTGTTTTTATGGCACTGTAAATATTTTTAAATAACAAAGGTTCGCCAATATTATAAAGCAGCAACACCTTACTACCTTTTAATTGTGAAACAAGATTATCAAATTTTTCAAATTGAAAATCTATATGCCCAAATTGTTTTTGCCATTCCGGATCACTTTGATTACACCATTGACAACGTAGATTACATCTCGTGGTTAACTCAATAAGGACATTTGATGGATGATGATAACAATAGGTGCTTGCATATTTACCTAGCAATTCTATTTCAAGGAATTTGACCAACTCAAGGAAATGCCGACCATTAGCACGTTTTGCCCATCCTTTCACTTTTTGTATTAGGTAATCCATTTATCTCTATTGTTTAAGTTTTATCAGCAAAAGCTGAGAACTATTTAGTTTATTCATTAAATTACTGCCAAAATCTCTAAATGTGCTTAGAGTACAGGTAAGCTAATCCACATACAGCTGCGAGCCTACCCTACTTTGTAGGTATCAGGCACTAACAAACAGCAATAATTGTGACACTTTTCAATACA